>ERZ779974.1193-NODE-1193-length-9140-cov-1.55762_pt1 | contig 9140 bp, 6 predicted proteins | sample MGYA00511026_ERZ779974 | MGnify/ENA primary metagenome ERZ779974 (study PRJEB29588, sample SAMEA2153010) | human gut metagenome | biome: human gut; feature: human-associated habitat; material: faeces | place: Denmark | collected 2008/2010 ... | reverse complement strand
AAATATTGCTATCATGTATCCTATGATTACATCTGTTGACGAGGTTAGAAGAATAAAAGAGATTTCAAAACAGGTGAGGGATGAACTTATTGCAGCAGGCGTAGGGATTGGTGAAGTTGAGGAGGGAATCATGATTGAGACTCCGGCAGCAGCCATCATAAGTGACCTTTTGGCAAAAGAAGTTGACTTCTTCAGTATAGGCACAAATGATTTGACGCAGTACACACTCGCAATAGACCGTCAGAACTCAAAACTTGATGAGTTTTACAATCCTCATCATGAGGCAATTTTAAGAATGATACAGATGGTTATTGATAATGCACACAAAGAAGGAATATGGGCAGGAATCTGCGGCGAACTTGGTGCTGATACTGAACTTACAGAAAGATTTGTCAAAATGGGAATAGATGAACTTTCAGTATCACCGGCATGTGTACTGCCTATCAGAAAAATTGTGAGGGATATGGAATAAGCAGTTTGAGAAATGTTACCCGTGAACCAATAATGATAATAAATGCATAAAAGGCTTTGGGAGTATTGGAGAAAGAAAATATGGATTACAGGAGTACAGCTAAAGAGGTTGTAGAAAAAATAGGTGGCAGAGAAAATATAGTTTCTGCTGCACATTGTGCTACACGATTGAGACTTGTAATTGCAGACAACAGTAAATGCAATAAAGAAGAGATTGAAAATATAGAGGGTGTTAAAGGAGTATTTGAAGCATCGGGACAGCTTCAGATAATCTTTGGAACAGGTGCCGTAAACAAGGTATATGATGAGTTTATCGCCATTGCTAATATAGCAGGAGGAACAAAAGAAGAGAATAAGGAAGAAAGCAAAGAAGAGAAGGCGGTAAATAAAACAAAAAATTTACCGGAGAGTAAGGAAGTTTTACAAGAGTCAGCAAAAGAGCTTTATTCACCTTTAAAAGGAGAAGCAATAAAATTGTCAGAAGTTCCTGATGACATATTTGCAAATGAGATATTAGGAAAAGGTATGGCTGTCATTCCAAAAGAAGGTCTGGTGACTGCACCTGTTGACGGAGAAGTTTCAACCTTATTTGAAACACTTCATGCAATTGGAATAACAGGAGATAATGGTGTTGAAATTCTTATTCATGTTGGAATAAATACTGTTGAACTTGAAGGAAAGTATTATAAAGCACTTGTAAAAGAGGGCGATAAAGTGACAAAGGGACAGCCTTTGCTTGAATGTGATTTAGTGGGAATACGAAATGCAGGATATAATACAGTTACCCCGGTAATAATCACAAATTCCGATGAATATGAAGAAATAGAACTGACAGCTTACGACGATGTTGAGAAAACAAATATTATTATGAAAATAAGATAGGTATTGGTTTGTACATAAAAGGAGACGGATTTGCATATGGCAGATAAAGTTTGTTCTCCCGCCTCTCATAGATGAGAGGTGGGAGATTTTTTGTTTATTTAAAGATTATTTATCTAAATCTAAAAGTTTGTCGACAGCAGCCTGCATATTTATGTTTTTTCTGTATGCATCTACAAGGTCTCTTTCTTTAAGAGAATAGGTAATAGTTTCAGGTTTCTTCTTTTTTGAATAGCCAAACGTACCTAGAATATCAGTGATACGGTAATATTTACAGAGATATAGGAGAATATCGGCATCGGGCTGGGTCTGACCGCTTTCCCAGCCGTAAATGGTTTTGTTTGCGACAGATATGCCGCATTCATCCAAATATGCTGCAATATCATCCACAGAAAGGTTATTTGCTTTTCGATAATATTTCAGCATTTTTGCAATAACGGGATTTTTCATTTTGAACCTCATTTCTATAATACATTCATTATTTATTATATATTGTCGGATAAGTTCCAGTTTATTAATAATCATACGTTAAAATCTAAATCAGTTTAATAATTAAATAGTATCAGACTAAAAACTATAGTGTCAAGAATATCAATAGTATTCTCTGTATTTAGGAAAACATACGGTTGAATTTCTTTTATTGCAAGAGTATAATAGAAGCACTATATACGTTTCTTGAAAAACAAGAAAAAGAGGTGGTAACAATGGAAATTACAAGAGAAATTATTGAATATATCAGAAAAAATAATATTTCAGCGGCGGAGATATCAGAAAACACAAAAGTGGATTTAGATTTGCTGCTTGGAAATACAGACAGAAAAATGAATGCTACCGAGATGCTTGAGATATGTTCATATCTTGGGATAGATCCATTAAGTTTGCTTTAAAAAATGCGGGAATGGTGGAGAAAATGATTTTTTACAAATGCTATGGAAATCACGATAAGAATAAAACTACAGATGTTGATAAGCTTAAGGAAAATGAAAGAAATTATTATGTGTTTGATATACTGAATAATAATGATATAGTTCGTGACAATGAGGATTTTGACAGAAATATAGAGTGTCCTATCTGCAGAAGCAGAAAACATCTGGTTGTGGACTCCATGCTTTACTGGTGCAATGATTGCAAAGTACCTTTATATGAGCAAAAATGCAGCTGTTGCGGTAAAAGAGGGAGAAAGTTTGTCAAAGACTGTCGTATTGTTTTTCCGGAAGAAAAGATACTTTTAGAGATACTCCTTGGAAAGAAAAAGGGTGAATTTGATGATGTTTCCATATGGAACGGAAGCGGAAACATTTATTATGCTGACGGAAAAAATATGAAGATAAAAATCCGTGGACTGATAAATCAGGATACGGATAAAATCAGAGAAAAATTTGATGAAAGAATAAAAACACTGAATACAGAATTTTTTGATGGCATGGTTCAAAGATTCATTACTGCAAATAAAAACAGATTTAACGATATAGATGATGATGCGATAGTACAAATAAAAAAAAAGGTCAGAGGATATGAGGACAGAGAAATATTTATATCCTTTAGCGGGGGAAAAGATTCGACGGTTGTAGCGGATTTAGTAAAAAGGGCAACAGGCAGAGCGGATATATGTCATCTTTTCGGAGACACTACACTTGAATTTCCGGAGACTTACAACTATATCAAGGAATATAAAGAGCACAATCCTAAAACACTGATGATTTCATCTAAAAATAAGGACAAGAATTTTGAAGATTTGTGCAAGGTAGTAGGACCTCCTAGCAGGGTTATGAGATGGTGTTGCACTATTTTTAAGACGGGAGCGATAAACAGAAAAATAGAGACAATATATGCCAATAAAGTAAAAGTTCTTTCCTTTCAAGGAATAAGAAGAAGCGAGTCGAACAGCAGAAATAAATATAACAGGGTGTCGGAGTCATCCAAAATAAGTAAGCAGGAAGTCTGTGCGCCGATTATATCATGGTATGATTTTGATGTGTGGCTTTATATACTTACCAGAAATATTATTTTTAACAGGGCATACAGGCTTGGCTATTCAAGAGTCGGATGCTGGTGCTGCCCTAACAACAGTTCATGGTCAGAGTTTTTGTCAAAAATTTTTATGAAAGAGCAGTATGAAAAATTTCATAAGATGCTTATTGATTTTGCAAAAAGTGTCGGCAAGAAAGACCCTGATGTCTATGTAGACAGCGGAAATTGGAAAGCAAGACAGGGTGGAAACGGAGTTAAATTTGCAAAAAATTCTATCGTGAATTTTGAGAGATGTGTAAAAGAGAGTTTGGCATTTAATTATGAATTGACCAGAGAAATTCCCCCGACGCTTTATGAAATGTTCAAGCCATTTGGAAAGATTGTAGAGGAACTCGGAGATAAGAGGCTTGGAGAAGTCTATGTCGTAGATAAAAACAGTGTGTCAGTGCTCAGGCTTCAGGGAAAAATGGGAACAAAAAACCTTAAGATACTTGTTGACCATCCGGAACTGATGCGTGCAAAAGATGCAGATGAAGCGAAAAGAAAACTTGATTGTCAGATAACAAAATATCAGATGTGTCTTGGGTGCAGGGCATGTGAAAGTGTGTGTAGATTTGGTGCCATAAAAGTAAAAACATCTAGGGAAGGTGAAGATATAAACAGAATGGCAGACTACTGTATTGATGACGAAAAATGCAAAAGATGTCAGGAGTGTGTAGGTCATTTTTCGGTTGGATGTTATATGAGAAAGGTACTGTCAATAAAAAGGTGATATATGAAAGATAAGATTACATTAAAAGGAAACGGAAGTTTTTATATAAGAGAGGGATGGCTGACAAAAGGACTGGTAGAGATAGCAAAGAACCCGGAACTTTTCTCAAAGAAAAATAATGAGGGGGCAGATGCATTGGGTGTTGGTTCAGCTATGTCGAAATCAATAAGATACTGGCTTTTGACAGCGGGACTTATTGTTAAAGATTCAAAACTTTCTCCTTTAGAATATGAAAATAAAAAGGGACATTTTATATCGAAAACAGGCAAATATATTCTTGACAATGACAGATATATTGAAAATAAAGATACGCTTTGGATAATTCATTATAACATTGCATCAAATTATAGGGAAGCTACAGTGTGGAATTTGTTTTTTAACATTGTAGGTGAGGAGAGATTTAACAGAAGAGAACTAGAGTCAATGATGGAAAATGAACTCTATAAAAGAACATATGGAGAAAAAATTTCCGATAAATCCCTCTCAAATGATTGTGCGGTGCTTTTGCAGATGTATTTCGATGACAGAAAAAATGAAAATCCCGAGGAAAAATTACATTGTCCTTTGGCAGAACTCAATCTTTTATCCAAAAGCAGGAATATATACTCAAGAAATGAGATAAAAGAAAATGATATAAGCAGTCTCGCCGTGTTGTTTGGAATATGCGGTTACCTTGAAAAGACAGGGCTCATTGAAGAAAACGGGAGAACAAGCGTGGGTATTGAAAAACTGCTTGAAGATGAAGACAGTCCCGGAAGAATATTTGGACTTGGAAGAATTGTATTGAATGATAGTCTTGACCGGCTTGAACATGAGGGGTATCTGAGGATAGACAGGACAGCGGGACTTGATATTGTATATTTTGAAGAAAACTCAATAAAAACGAGAGAAGAAGTTTTAAAGTTTATATACAAATAAAATTATAAATCAGGAGGAAATACTGATGGTATTAAAAGATGTCATAAAAATAGACGAAAGATTTCAGACATCTGTAAATATAAGGTTTGATATAGATAAGACAAATAAGATAGACGAATTTATTCCGGCAAAAAGTACAATGGATGTGTTAGAGACATATTTAGAAAATATATTTGAAAAAGGAAATAATAAAGCGACATTACTGGTTGGACCTTATGGAAAAGGGAAATCACATCTTCTTCTTGTGCTCCTGGCACTTTTAAGAAACAGGGATGATAAAAAGTGGCATAAATCAATCGTTAATTTTTATAATAAAATTAAGAATAAGAACAAAAAGCTTGAGGAAGAAATTGAAAAGAATATTCTGTGTGAGGAAAGCAGGAAGAAAAAATATCTTCCTATAATAATCAGTTTTGGACGTTCAGGTCTTGAAACGTCGTACAGACTTGCATTATTTCAAGCGTTACAAAGAGAAAAACTGTCAGAAATTATGCCTGATTCTGTTTTTGATGAAATTACAGCAAAAGTGGATTTTTGGAAGAGAGAATATCCGGATACATATAAAAAATTTGTTCATGAATTAAAAGAAAATGGATATGACGTTCAAACATTCAGAAAAGAAATATGTGAAAATGACAATAAAATCTTTGAGTTATTTAAAAAGATATATACAAAGTTAACTGCGGGCAGTGAATTTAATCCGCTGCTTGAAAACAATATTCCAAAAATTTATGAAAATGTTGCATATGAATTAAGAAAATATGGTTTTGCCGGTATCGTCATAGTATTTGATGAGTTCAGCAAATTTATTGAGGGCGAGGACAATAGAGAAACCTCAAAAGACATGGAACTTATACAGTCTATGTGTGAACTTTGCAATGCGTCAAAAGAGCCTGATATAAGACATATATTTATTGCACATAAGAGTATCAGGGAGTATGGTAATTTTTTGTCGCCACAGATATTAAATTCTTTTAAAGGTGTTGAGGGAAGATTACAGGAAGTTGCATTTAGAACAAGTGCCCAGAATTATTATGAACTGATGATGAATGTAATTCAAAAGAATGACAGTGCATTACAGGGATATTTTGATGAATATGGCATTAAAACCTCTGATATTGTCAACAGAACTTACAATATGACAAATATGTATACGATATTTGACAAAAAAGACTATGAAAAGATTATTGTAAAGGGATGTTTTCCGATGGCACCTCTTACAACATATATTCTTGTAAAGATAAGTGAAAAAGTTGGGCAGAACGAAAGAACGGTATTTACTTTTATGTCGGATAACGCTCCCAATACACTTGCAAGATTTGTAAAAGAACATGTACAGGGAGCGGATACACTGGTATCAGCGGACAATGTATTTGACTATTTTGCTTATATTTTTGAGAAAGATGTTTTAAACGAAAGGTGTCATTCTGAGTATATCAAAGCAAAATATCTTATAAAAAAGATAGATATTGAGAAGCAAAAAGCGGCAAAAGAGGCGTACTACGGTGAAAAACTTTTTGAGTACATGACAAAAATCATAAAATCAATAGCTCTGTTAAATATGTTGAATCAGACGGAACTTATACCAAATGATAAATGTATCATGAGCATGGTATGTCTGGAAGATAACAGAAATCTGTACGATGATGCAAAAAAGGCATTGATTAGTTACGGATATTTAAACTACAGGCAGAGAAGTGACAGTTATGTATTTAGAATAAACACAGATACGAACCTGGAAAATGAGATTGAAAAGAGAAAAAATAAAGTCAAAATTACAAACCGAACTATCGCTGAGTGCTTCAGGGAAACTGCAAACAAACAATATGAACTGCCTAAAGAATATAATGACAAAAAGAAAATGACAAGATATTTTGAGTATTGTCTGGAGGACGGAAAGAAGTTAGAAAATGAGAAATATCTGAAAGGCAGTATAGATACTGCATTGACACAAAATGATTTCGCAGACGGAAAACTGTTTTTGTGTGTTGGTGAATTTGACATTCAAAAGCTGGAGCAGAATTTTGAAAATAATTTAAATGAGCGAATAGTAATGGTATGTCCAAATGAGCCTGTAGACTTTGAAGAGTGTATAAAAAAGTATTATGCAATAAAAGCAATACGAAGTGATGAAAAATATTTAAAGGAAAATGAGACTGCATTTGAGGAATCATTTTTTTGTCTTGATGATGTTATCTATGAAATCAACAGCAGAATTCAGGACTATTATATGCCGGGGGAGAACAGTCCATTGTATTTATATGCGGAAAATCAGAATGGATGCAGGGTGTTAAAAGAGACGAAGGCAGATACAGCTACAGAATTACAAAAATTATTATCATCAATATGCAGTTCTTATTATGGAAAGACACCATGTGTAAATCATGAGCTTATAAATAAAAATGAGATAACTGCTCCGATAAAAAAAGCCAGAGCCAATATTATCGAAAAGCTTCTTGCGCACGAGGACATGAGTTTATGGGACAGAGGTACAAGCAGTGAAGCTACAATATACAGGGCTGTTATAAAAAATAAAGGATTGGTGGTTGGTTCAGAATTTGCTGAAAATGCAGACGGTGATATAGTGGAACTTATTGAAAAGATAGATGAATTTATAACGGATAGTGTTGGAAATAAAAATTGTTTTGAAAAATTGTATACAGAGATAAAAGGGAGAGATTTTGGAGTGAGAAATGGAATAATACCTATATATATTGCGTACAGTCTTTCAAAGAGATATGGAACACCGCTTGTATACTACGACAAAATTGAAAATGAAATCTCAGCTCAGATTCTTGCCAAGGCAGATGAAGAGCCTGAAAAATGTTATTTATATATTGAACCTGATGACAGAAAAAAAGAAGAATATTTAAAGAAAATCATAGGTTTGTTTGACATATGGCAGGATAGTACAGTTTCATCAGCGGACAGTAAGCTTATGGATACTCCTATAAAGAAACTTAGAATGTTATCTAATGGAATACAGCAATGGTACCGAAGTTTACCCGGATTTTGTAAATACGCATCACCCGATATAAGTTTTTCAAATGATAATAACGGCGAGATGGCAAAAAAGTGTGAATTGTTTAGAAATGACCTCGCCGGAAATATTCAGAGTGCAAGAGAGTATTTATTTGAGAGATTACCTGAATTAACGGACTCTGTCAAAGAAGATGGTATTGATTATGAGACATGTGTAAATGAATTGAAGGTATATAAATTAAAAATTGAGGAAATGTATGATAAGCTGCTTAAAAAACTTACAGGAATAGTGAAAAATACATTCCAAAGTACAGGCAATTTAAAAGAAAGTTCTCTGAGAACTATATTTGAGCGTTGGTCAGAGAAAAACAAAGAAAAACTTAATGGAGTGGTATTAGATTATTCAGCCTCAATACTATTTAAATGCGTGACAGACAATGATTTGAACAATGAAGAAAAAATTATTAACAGGATTTCAGAGGGATTAACAGGTCTTGTTCTAAGAGATTATAAAGATGAGACAATAGAAATCTTTAAACAGGAGCTTAAAAAATCATATGATGAACTTGAACATATGATAAAAAAAGAAAACACAACTGAAAATGCTGTATCGTTTACTATGGATACTGTGGATGGCAGGCAGGTAAAATGTAAACTTTCGGAGTATGATGAATCTCCGACAGATTTGATAGAAGCACAAATATGGGAAGTGCTTAGGGAAAATAATTATGACAAAAACGCACAGGTGAGTGCGGTATTAAAAGTTTTAGGAGATATTGTCGGTTAAGCACAAGGGGAGAAACACTTTTATGATTTATTTGGATAATGCGGCAACTACATATCCAAAGCCGGAAGAGGTCTATGAAAAAATGGATATGCTTACAAGAGAGATGTCGGTAAATGCGGGGAGAGGAAGTTACGAACTTGCAAGAAAAGCAACAGATGTGATAAATGGAACGAGAGCAAAGTTAGCAGATTTTTTTGGAGCGGAGTATGTAAATGATGTTGTTTTTGCATCTTCTGCAACAGAAGCGGCTAACAGGGTTTTGTTAGGATATGATTTTAAAGAAAATATGACAGTATATGTATCGCCGTATGAGCATAATGCGGTTATGAGGACACTGGAGGCTGTAAGAAAAAAGAAAGG
>ERZ779974.1190-NODE-1190-length-9157-cov-2.19183_pt1 | contig 9157 bp, 8 predicted proteins | sample MGYA00511026_ERZ779974 | MGnify/ENA primary metagenome ERZ779974 (study PRJEB29588, sample SAMEA2153010) | human gut metagenome | biome: human gut; feature: human-associated habitat; material: faeces | place: Denmark | collected 2008/2010 ... | reverse complement strand
CTTGGTGCAGAAGGTATCGGACTTTGCCGTACAGAGCATATGTTCTTTGAGGAAGACAGAATTGCTGCATTCCGTGAGATGATCTGCTCTGATACAGTAGAAGAGAGAGAAGAAGCACTTGCTAAGATTCTTCCTTACCAGCAGGGAGACTTCGAGGCTCTTTATGAGGCACTTGAAGGAAATCCTGTTACAATCCGTTTCTTAGACCCACCACTTCATGAGTTCGTTCCTACAGAGGAAGCGGATATCGAGAAGTTAGCTAAGGCTAAGAACAAGAGCGTTGATGAAATCAAGGCTATCATTGATTCACTTCACGAGTTCAACCCTATGATGGGACATCGTGGATGCCGTCTTGCAGTAACATATCCTGAAATTGCTAAGATGCAGACAGCAGCAGTTATTCGTGCAGCAATCAATGTAAAGAAGAAACATCCTGATTGGACAGTTGAGCCAGAAATCATGATTCCACTTGTTGGAGAAGTCAAAGAGCTTAAGTATGTCAAGAAAGTTGTTGTAGAGACAGCTGATGCTGAAATCGCAGCAGCAGGTATCGAGATGAAGTACGAAGTTGGTACAATGATCGAGATTCCTAGAGCAGCTCTTACAGCTGACGAAATCGCTAAAGAAGCTGAATTCTTCTGCTTCGGTACAAACGACTTAACACAGATGACATTTGGTTTCTCTCGTGATGATGCAGGTAAGTTCCTTGATGCTTACTATGATGCTAAGATCTTCGAGAGTGATCCGTTTGCAAAACTTGACCAGACAGGTGTTGGTCAGCTTATGGAAATGGCTGTTGAAAAAGGAAAGAAAGTTCGTCCATCACTTCACTGCGGTATCTGTGGTGAGCACGGTGGAGATCCTTCATCAGTTGAATTCTGCCACAAGATTGGTTTGGATTATGTATCTTGCTCTCCATTCCGTGTGCCTATCGCACGTTTGGCAGCAGCACAGGCAGCTATAGCTGACAAGTAGGGCATCGTCTGATGTAATACAGTTTTAATATTGTAATAATAGATTCCCATTCCGAGCTAAGATTTAGTTTGGGATGGGAATTTTTTGAAATAGTAAAAAACTTAATCTGAAAACAAGGAGGGAAAACTAATGTGTATGTTTTGCAAATGTGATACGGTGACACAAAGCTTGACTACGCATGTTGTTAATTACAATGGTGCGATTATTGTAATTAAAAATGTACCTTGTGAAGAATGTGAGCAATGCGGAGAAAAGTTTTATACAGATGATGTTGCAGAAAAGTTAGAAAAGATGGTGAATACTGCAAAACAGATGATGCAGGAAATTGCTGTTTTGGATTATTCAAAAGTTGCTTAAATAAAGAAATAGTCAAGCCCGTCAATGCACTGAGAGTAGTGTATTGGCGGGCTTTTTAAGTTTTTATTTTTGTGTTTTTGAAATCGGCTTTCTTTTTCTAAGATTTAAGCTGCCATTCCTTACAGCGTCTTTTTTTGCTTGTTGTTCTTGTAGTAGTAAATTTTCTTCGATTTTATCTTCCAGTTGCCGCTTGTTGTAGCCGTCTATTTTTGAAATATTATTATAAATATTATTGACAACATAATTGTTTATTTCAAAAAAATCATATAATCGCTCATATAAAGAGCAGGAGCGAGATCTTGGAACATCGTCTGGAACTGAGTTGTTATCTAAATCATCTAGTGAATGTGCGGGAAATTCCAGTGCTATCTGTATACACAATAAAAGGTTAGGTGCAATCATATATGCTTGAATGTCTTTATATGAAAAATGCGTGTTGATTGCTTCTGAGATGTTTTGTGCATCGTATTTAGGTACATTAAAAATTTCAATTTCGTCATATGGTAAGTGGGTTATAGATTTTTGAGTGATGTCCGGAAAAACATCACTATTTGGCGTTTGTTTTGGTGTTCCAGTCATATTATCTTCGCCAAATATATAGTTCCCGTATGCATCTTTGGTGGGATGATAGATATGAGTTTTGTTATCTTTTGAAATATAAGGTTTATGATGATATTTTTCAATATCATAATCGTTGAGTTTTAATTCTCGCCTTTCGTAATTCGTTCCGCATTGAAGGTCTGTGATAGCATCAACAGCGGTACGTTCTGAACATTTTAAGTTTTTTGCACAGAAATTTGCTAATGTTTTTTGATTTTTGAAGCAATATTTGTGATTGAATAACTCATCTTTGGGATTATCTTGGATTTGACGTGCTTTTTCATACTCAAGTAATGCTTGCATAATTATGTCCTGACATTGAAGTAATAATTTTTTGGGTCGTGCCATGTTTTGATTCCTCCTAAATTTTTTTAAATACATTTTCGGGAAAAAATTGACTGTATTTATTCTTTTAACTGCATTTTATCACATGAAAAAATATATGTAAATAGGAATGACTGCAAAAGTGAATAAAATGCTGTAAAAACACGGTTTGACAAGAAAAAACACAGCTGATAATATAAGTGCACAGAAACAAACAACAAGAAAAAATGAATATAAATGCAGATAAAAATGCAGTTATGTTTTGTGATTGTTTTTGAAAATAACTTATAAAAGGAGGAAAATGTTATGTCAACATTACATAAGAAATTGCCGGGCAGCAATCAAAGCACAAAAAATGGACTGTTAGGAGGTGGAAACATTAAAAGTCTTACTAAAAACTTTCGTACACTTTTGTTGGAGGAAGGAAATTTTAATGCAAAGTTTGCGAATTATAAGAAAGCCAAAAATGACAAAGGTTTCATTTTTGAGCTACACGGTGAGACAGAAGCTGGAACTCTTTTTAAATGTTTTTTTAGGCTAACAGAAAAAAATTCCAATGCCATTGCATATTCGGAGTTCCTAGAAGATTTTGGTGATTATGAAATTGATGCGATAATTGGCAAGGAAGTAAACATCACAATCGAGGAAGCAGATAATGGTTTTTATAATATTACTCACATTGAAAAAATGTAAAAGAATGTGAACAGACAAGTTGTAGTGAAGTCTGTTTGAACAGATTTCACTCAATCCAGAAAGGAGATTATAATTATGGAGACTAAATTTTCAAAAAACAGAATGAGGCAAGTAGATCTGTCAAAAAGCAGAGGGGCAGCAGGAGCTGGTCAGATTGCAGTTGTCAGGACAGCAAATGGTGACCGTATTCGCATTTCACAAATTTTTTTAAGTCACTTAGGGTTCACAGCAGAGGATATCGGTAAAAATGCTAAAAAATTCCTTGGACTTTATAAAGCCGATGATGCGCATTTTTGCTTATACGCGGTAAGCAAAGGGCAGGGTGTGATTAAAGTTTCAGGTACGTGGGATAGACCTATCGTCTATTCAACGCAGTTTGGAAATGCGCTTTTGGCACCGTCGGGCAAAATGCTTCAAAATAATAAGACGGCTTCTTTCAAAAACGTTATCTGCGATACGGATGCAGATAGCGAAAAGATGGTTGTTATCAATGTAGCTGAAATTAGTGCAAGCCCTGATGCATTTGCAGATAATTTGGATGAAAATTAGTAGGCAGAAAGAATAATATATCGCATGCCATGTAACTAGTTGGAATGCATGGTATGCGGTGGTTTTGGAAAGGAGGCTTGAAATAAATGCCTAAAGTGCTGGGATTTGATGCAGGGTTTTTTTGTTACGATCATTACGCATCTGATGGGAGTTTGATATTTTTTGAAGTTAAGGGGGAAGATATTGAAATGATGTCAATTCAGCGTGATATAGACACAAATGAAGCTACATACAAAATCAAGACTGAAAAGTATGGTCAAGATATTTTTTTGACCATTCCGGAGAGAGATGCGAAAGATGGAAATCGTTTGATGCAGTACGCCTCAAAAGGCTTGGATATTGGATCAGACAATAAAAATCTGTTCCCGGCGGTTTCCAGAGAAAAGGAGAGCCAATATATGCAGAACGGTCAGCCAATTGTAAATGCTTATTCAATTCCGGGTGTTAAGGAGGTGGTGATAGGCGATCCTGAGATTTTATTAGAGACTTCAAAAACATTTTGTGGTGAACAAAATCCGCATACAGGAGACGTTTACTGCGGTTTTTTTAATCTTTCCGCAAAAGGAAAAAGTGAGGAATATATAAATTTTCTTAAGAAAGAGATTGCAGGCTGCATACCTTTGGAGTTTGCGGTAATGGTTGCTGTTGCGGCGATACTTCATGGGTATTTGGCAGATGAAAATGTCTCCGGAAATTTCATTATACATTTGGTAGGTGACAGCTCCACAGGCAAAAGTACAGCGATGCAACTTGCAATTTCGACAATGGGAAATCCGTCCATGAATATTCCAAATGGCTTGATTTCTACGTGGAACGCTACGCAAAATGCCTTGCTAAAACGTCTTATGAATGTGAAAGGGATGCTGTTTGGTATGGATGAACTTAGCATGAGTAATATTAAAAATATTACGTCTGTTTTATATGCCATTTGTCAGGGAGTAGAAAAAGACAGGCTTACCAGAAATGCAGAAACACAGGCAAGAGAGACAGGCAATTACATTCTAATGTCAACTGGTGAATCTGGACTTTTAAGCAGAGCCAACTCTAATCTGGGGCTTCGTATGCGTGTATTGGAGTTTCGTAGAATGGCATGGACGGAATCAGCAGAGCAGTGTGAGAGAATACAAAAGTTCATTTCAGAAAATTACGGCACATTTGCCATGAAATTTGGTTGTAAAATGGCATTTTGGCTGATTAAACATGGCATAAAAAGTCTGGTGGAGCGGTATGCAAAATGGAGAGATTATTATTGTAAAGTGTGCGACATTCAGGCACGCAAAGAGCGTATTTCAGGAAGATACGGCTTGATTTTGTTAGCTGGTGAAATGCTCAATGAGTTTTTTGACTTGGGATTTCATACAGAAAAAGTTTGCGAGTTTATCGTTGATAATGAAAATAATATTGGCGATGACCGAGATAGTTATAACGATGTTTACGATCGCATTGTGAGTTTTATAAATGCGAATATTGGAAGATTTTTAGTAGAAAAATCGGAGAAGATAACAAACTCCGCACAGAATGGTGAGGTGTGGGGAAAGATTGTACTTGTCAAAAAGGAAATAAAAATTGGAGAGGATTACGCCTGCAAAAAGGTGCTAATTCGTACAAACATTTTTGAGAGGGAACTGCTCAGAATGGGTGAAGAAGATCCAAAAACGATTATTTCTTTTTTGAAAAGGAAAGGTTACCTTGACTTTGAGGCAGGCAGAAATACAAGGACTGTCAAGATAGATGGAAGTGTCAAGGAAAAAGTTTATGCAATTTACCTTCTGGGGAATGAATCTCCATTGACGGAGAAAGAACAGAAGGAAAGAGAAGTGTTGCATGATGAATTTTGTAAATTATCTGCTAAAGAGCAGAATGATATAAAAGAAGCAGCAGTAAAAGTTTTACCTGATGATGAGGAAGATGCCACATTACGGGAGTTTAATAAAAGAAAGAAAAAACAGAAGTCACAGGAACATTTAAAAGGGCTTTTGGATGATTAGTAATTTTGTTATGTAAACAGAGGCAACAGTCAGCCGCATTATTCAAATATTGATGTATATATCATCACTTTGATATGGGCTGGCTGTTCATCAGGAGGTGATCGTATGCAGGAAAAGATTAGTCAGAAGCAGATGGATCAGGCATTGACAATGGCATTGCTGCAGCTGCTGAAAGAGAAAAATAAAGTGAACAAGCCAACCTACATCAAAGTGAAGAAAAAGTGCAGATTGAAGAGTAAGGAGGCAGCGTAAAATGGGAAATGTTGTGCGCAGAAGAAGAAATACAGTGTCAAGACGTCCAAACATGAGAGAAACACACAGATACGATGATAATCCAATCAATGTGATTACATATCTCAGGGTTTCCACAAAACATGAAGAACAGCTTGCGGCACATGAGAATCAGAGATATTCCAGTCAGCAGATTTTAAAGGAACATCCAAACTGGACTTTGGTTGGTACATATGAAGATAAAGGTGTTACAGGTACCTCTGATATTAAGCGTCCGGGATTCATGAAGATGGTAGAGGATGTCCGATGTGGTAATGTCAAAGCAGAGCTTCTTTTTGTCAGGGATATTTCAAGGTTTTCCAGAAATCAGAGTATTTCTGATAAATATATATCCCTTTTAAAAGAGTACAATGTGGAAGTTTATTTTGTACTGGATAATCTGTGGACGTTTGAAAATCAGGATTTTCTTGTAAATATCAAAGGCTGCATGGCAGAGAATTACAGTAAGGAAAATTCTCAAAAGGTATTACAGGGACAGGAAGCCAGCAGAGCACAAAATGTTTTGTACGGAAACGGAAATATCTTAGGATATGATCTTGTACTGGGAAAGCAGTCAAAGGATAATACCTATGTTATCAATCCGGAACAGGCAGAAACTGTAAAAAGAATTTACGAGTTGTATTTGCAGGGATGCGGCTATAAGAAGATAGCAAGTACACTGATTGAGGAAGGTCGTGTTAATACGGAAGGAAATGTTTCGTGGCATCAATCCTCAGTAGGAAGGATTTTGCAGAGAAAAACATATGCAGGATATTTGGCTTACTATCAATCGGTTGTCATTGACTTTAAGACACATAAGCGTGAGAGGATTCCTGAGAGTGAGCGTGTCTACATCAAGGGAGACTGGGAACCGATTATACCATTAGAAACATGGGAAAAGGTTCAGATTATTAGAAAAAACAAGACAAAGAAAGTAGGTGAAAAGACGGTAGGTGTCAATCGTTCTGTTGAAAAATGGTGTAAGAAGTTGTGCTGTGAATGTGGCAGTACCTATAAGAAGTATAAATGGCGTACCAATCAGTCAGGAACAGTAGCATGGGGATATCAGTGTAATAATCAGGTCTATAACAGAAAGAAAGCATTTCATATCAAGAATGGTCTTTCAGGAGAAGGCAGATGTGATGTTCCTGCTATCTGTCAATGGAAACTGGAATTACAGGCATTAAAAGTATTTGGCAGGATGTGGAATAAACCTGAAAGATTGGTTAAATCATTAGTTTCTACCATAGAAAGTGAGTATGAAAGCACTCCTGTAGATAATATGGATGTAGATATTGACAAGCTTAGAAGAGAGATTAAACGATTAGAAGCAAGATCGGATATTCTTTTAGAGCGACTTTTGGATGAAACCATAGACGAAGATACCTACAGTGCCAAGAAAGGAGAGCTTGCAGAGAAAATTCGTCAGAAGAAAGAGGAATTAAGCCGATACTGCGTAGAAGAACAGAAAGAAGATATAAAAGAAAATGAACAGGAGGAGAAAAGAAAGTCTATACAGGCAATTAAGGAAACTCTTCATACCTGTGTTGACTTTACAGGAGAAACGATTGATACGGATATCATAGATATTCTTGTAGACAGAGTAACCCCAACAGAACAGGGAGTATTTAAGTGGTATATGAATCTGAGTGGCAAAGAATTTATCAATGAGAACTTCAATGAAAATTCCTATACATTAGCTGATACATTTACCATAGCCTTTGAGGAAGCAAGAAGCTATCGAAAGAAATACGGAAGTTTTCTTCGGGCAAGACAATGGCATGATATATCTGTTGAAGTGTACCTCAGAATGGCTTGATAAGTTATCAGGCGTAATAAAAAGAGGTATAAACAGATATTATTAAAGTGTACAGCCTGTATAGGTTGTACTAGAAATGGGGCTGCTGCTTTTGCGGCAGTCTTGTTTTTTTAAGGAACATAGAAAAATGTAAGGTGAGCTGATAATAATATAATAGGAAGAGGCAGGTTCATAGGAAAAGTTCATAGGGCACAAAGGGACACAAAATGCCACATTTTTACACAAAAAGAAAAACAATTCAATAAGAAGGAACAACCATCAGCGATGGGTGTTCCTTCTTTACTATCAGCAAATATATTTTTTTACAGTAAATGAGGTCATCAGAAGCAAAATGGGAGGAAAAGTGTATATGGAAAATAGGGAAACATGGCTGGTAGACATCAATGAGATTCAGGAAAAGTATCTGCCAATCAGCAAGAAACGGATTAGAAGTATCTGCAATACTTATTTAAGAACCCTGCGGGTAGGAAATAAGATACTGGTAGAGCGAAGTCAGCTGGAAGATTTTCTGGCAGATCCTGACAGGGAACACATTGTTTAGGCAAAGGAGATTAGGTGTATATATCCTAATCTCCGATTTTGTTTTTTTACACTTTATAGACAGATATTATCTCTTTGATACATATAAACCAATCAAACAGGAGGTAAATAACATGGAGAAATTTCAACAGGAGATTGTAAACAGATTACAGGAACACTATGGAGAGGAGGCAGAGATTATAACTCATGAAGTAGTCAAGAATAATGACTGTAAATATCATGCTGTCAGTGCGTTACTGGATGGTATAGACATTGGAGTTAATCTTTACATGGAAGAATTTTACGAGGAATATCAGTCAGGTACATCTATGGATGCAATCATAAAGCATATGATTACAATAATAGAAGGAATGCGTGAAAAATCCTACATCAATGAAAAGAATCTGATTGAAGCAATGTCAAACTATCCTTACATGAGAGAAAACATTATCATCCGTCTGTTAAACAGAGAGCATAATGAGGAATACTTAGAAAACAAAGTGTATGTTCCGTTTCTTGACCTTGCAGCGGTAGTCTTTGTGATGATGAATCAGGATGAAAAGGGAATCAGCACTTTGGCGATACCGAGAAAGATTTTTGAGGAATGGAATATACCGATAGCGGATGTATTTAAAGATGCCTTAGAAGAGACTATTAAACGGTTTCCGGCAGTTACAGAGTCTTTTCAGAAAATGCTTACAGAGTTGGAGATGGATGTAGGAAAAATGCTTCAGGATGATTTTGCAGAAATGATGAATCCACCAATACAGGAAGAAATGAAAAATATATTTATAATCACCAATAAGGCTAAAATCAATGGAGCTGCTGTATTACTGTATCCAAATGTGTTAAAGGAACTGGCAGAACAGCTACGGTCGGATAAATTGTATATACTGCCATCATCCATCCATGAACTTATTGTTTTAGATGAATGTGACAGTATAGAGCAGTTACAGCAAATGGTACATCATGTCAACCAGTCAATGGTACTGGAAACAGAGCGATTAAGTGATAATGTCTATATTTACGATAATAAGGAGCAGTCTATTACAATCGCTAAATA
>ERZ779974.1181-NODE-1181-length-9206-cov-4.64201_pt1 | contig 9206 bp, 5 predicted proteins | sample MGYA00511026_ERZ779974 | MGnify/ENA primary metagenome ERZ779974 (study PRJEB29588, sample SAMEA2153010) | human gut metagenome | biome: human gut; feature: human-associated habitat; material: faeces | place: Denmark | collected 2008/2010 ... | reverse complement strand
CCGCAACCGTGTCAGTCTCTGTATTCAGTGTTGCAGCCTCGGTCTGTGAATCACTGCTTTGTGTCTCGGATGCCTGAGATTCCGTGGTCTGTGATGCAGCTTGCGTACCATCAGTGCCCTTTGACGATGAACCGCCCGATGTCGCAACTGCCCAGATTAGCACTATGACTACCACAACGACTGCCACTACCGGCACCCAGAATTTCAGCAGATTCACAACCTTTGCCTTCTTTTCTGCCTTCTCTCTCTCGATTCTTCTTTTTTCCTGTGCGATTTTTTTGTTTTGTTTGTTCATTTTGTTAATCTCCTGTTTTATTTTTATTATTGAATTATACTATTACAATTTGAACATTCTGTGTTTCGCATAAATGAACAGTATGCGTTGTCTGTCAGTGCATTCGCTATCTGTCACTGTTCGCTTTAAACTTTAAACGGCTGCGTCTCTTAACTATTTGACGAAACAATAAAAGCAGTAGAAAGACACCCACACAGCCTGCGCTTATAGCTGCACCTGCCTTAAGCCCCGGTGTCTCATAATAAAGCTCTATCTCATGCTCTCCCTCATCCAGATGAATGCTCACAAAGGTATCTGAAAAATCCTCATACTCTGCATCCTTCCCATCCACCTTCATAGTCCATCCCTTTTCACTCGGAATAGAAAGCACAAGCTGTCCTGCCTGCTTCACATCAATGTGTCCGCTTATGTGTGTATCTGAAAAATCATCCACCGAGAGTGTCTGCTCATTGAGTGTATTGTAAGCACTCTCAACTGCAGCAATGGAAAGCTCGTATACATTAAATCGTACAGCATCGGCATCAGTGTTTGTGACGGAAACTGTCTCCCCCGCCTTCACATATCCCAGGTCAAACAGATACCTGTGAGTGGTCTTCGAGTATGTGGTCTCATACTCTCCGTGGCTGAAGGTCAGACTGTCAGTGCTGCACGAATCGTATGCCGCATAATAATATCCGTCATGGTCAAAGGTGAGAGTCGTAGTTCCCGGATTTTCGTCCTGAGTGCACTCTGTCATGGTCAGCATATCATCTGCTGCGCCAAGGAGCCTGCCAAGGGAATTAATCGAATAGATTTTCGATGACGAGGATGGCTTCCACGCATCAATCACTCCCTCATCCATCATAAAACCAAGCGGAAGTGTGTAGTTATTCCGATACAGATAGTGATTTCCGCATTTTCCCACAAGTGTAGTCAGCTCATTCTGTGGCTGTATTGATTTTGTAACCATATATCTGACCGAAAGCATGGCTGACGTGACAGGTGTGGCACCGTTATAACAGTAGAAATTCTTGCCTCCCTCCATATAAAGAGCCTGATAAAAATGGCTCACATTTATATTCATCAGGGAAGAAAACTGTGTTCCAGAAGCATAGCCGTATCGTGTGTCATCATTTTTAGTTAGTCGGCCTGTATCCTCAACCCTGTAAAATGGTACATCGTTGTCAGCTGCATCCTCTTTTGCCAGCTTAAGTGCCTTTTGCATATCGTCCACATTGGCATTGTAGCTGCTTCTGCCGGTACATCCAAGTCCTGTCACAGCCATATTGACAGCCAGCTCCACAATCGCAATACCGCATGTTATGACCATCAAAAGCTCCCTGTTTTTCCTTGCTGCAAGCTTTAAAAGTACTGTCATAATGCCGTACAGCGCAACAAACAATATGCTTATGATAACTGCATAATACTCTGTCACATCCTCATCGGCAAACATCGTGCTTACTGCCATAAGCGCCGATGCAAATACCACTGCCACGCCAATATGCCACAGTCTTATGCCACGCCACTTTCTTACTGTAGCATAGCCTATGGTCAATACAAGAAATGCATACAGATACGACTGTCTGCCAGGCAGCGAATCCGGAAAATGCAGTCCGTGCCATATAAAGTCAAGCTGTTTATTGGCAAAGCTTGCCATGAAAAACAACACAAACAATACGGGAGCTATTTTTTTCTTCCAATTAATCCTTTTATTGAGCACAAACAGTATCAAAAGCATCACACTAAAGGCTCCGGCATACAGATTCGGCCAGTTCTCTGCACCCTCATAGACGCTTGCTGTCGTGCACATCCTGCCGACCTCTGATAAGAGATTAAAATACCACTCTATCTGCTTTGGAAACTCGATGCCCGACGAACCGCTGTAGCTTAAAATGATAAGCTCCGGGATGATTAGCACCATCGCAGTGCCTCCAGCCAAAAGCGAGTAAACGGCAAATCTCACAATTGCAGCCATTTTACCGCCATTTTGCGTAAAGAAAAGCCATGCAAACCAGAATACCAAAAAGATGCAAAGCATGATGCTCAGATAATAGTTTGACAATATACAAAGTGCCAGTGATACATAGTAAAGCACCGGCTTTTTGTCCCGCACAAGCTTCTCAAGGCCTACTATCGCAAGCGGTGCAACTGCCACAACATCCATCCACATGACATCCCAGCTATACGCAGCTACAAAGCCGGAAAGCGCATATGCCGTAGAAAAAACAAATGCCGGCACAAATGTATTATCGTGATATCTGTTATCCTTTCCAAGAAGTACAAAGTGTTCCTTCAGAAAATAAAAAAATGTTGCTCCGCTTAGCGAAATCTTAAAAATGATTAGCAGCTCGATAAACTCAATAATATGGCTCTTTGGAAAAAGCACCACAATCCAGTTTAACGGACTCGCCAGATAATAGGCAAATACCGATACAAAATCACTGCCAAGCCCGATATTCCATGTATACATGAGGCTCGCACCATTTCTTAGCTTCTCCCACAGCTCATTAAAGAAAGGCAGATACTGGTGATACAAATCCATATGCAAAAGGCAGTAATCGCCAAATGGATATACACCATTTCCTATACAGATGATTATACATATGAAAAACGGAATTAAAAACGCTGTCAAAAGTGGATGCTTTTTAACAAAATTCATCACTTATCCTCCCAGTCAAACAGTCTGTAATATTGCAAAAGCTTATAATCGTTTAGCATATCCGAATCGGCCTGCTTCTTTTTGCTGCCGGTTGCCTTGTCTGATTTATTTGATGCTTTATCTAATGTCTTATCTGCAGTTTTATCCGTGCGTACCGCTGATATAATTGGATACTCCTCCTGCAGCTTTAGCAGAAAGCTCTGATAGTCATTTGTCGGCACACCTGCCGCTTTAAGTACGTTTGCAGCCAGATAATTAACGCTCGTGTCTTTTCCTGCAGCCTCATCAATATCATAATTTGCCCAGATAACATACGGCACCTGATAGCGCAGCTTAAGCTCTTCATTTGATAAATTATTATAGTCCATGCCGTTTGCTGCAAGAACAGAGCTCGCCACAGTATCATTTGGCTGATGATCACCGAAAAATACCACTATAGTTTTCTCATCCACATTTGAGAAATATTCAATGAGGTTCTTTAAATCCTCGTCTGTCATCTTAATCAAAGAAAGATACTGGTCAAGTGCAGAATTATTGAGCTTATCCGCTGTCACCGTATTGTCAAAGCCGTAGTAGGTATCCGTGTATCCACCATGGTTTTGCATAGTGACATTGAATATAAATGCCGGCTGACCATCCGGTTTGTTCTCATAGGTCTCAATAATCCTGTCAAAGGATGTCTCATCACTTATATATTTGCGCACAAACCTCTGATTAGAATAATCCTGCATAAACGAAAGATTGTCAAATCCCAAAAGAGGATAGACCGTATCCCGGTTCCATCCACTGCCATAGTACGGATGCTGTGCATACGTTGCGTAGCCTATGCTTTTTAAATAGCTTGCAAGGGAAGGTGTCGTGCTCTTTATATACTGCTGATAAGGAATACTTCCTACCGGAAGAAAAGCCATCGTATTGCCTGTCAGAAACTCAAACTCGGTATCGGCAGTATTGCCACCGCATACAGACGTATTCAGATATCCTGTTATGGTGTTCTCATTGCCCTTTTCAAGACTGTGCACAAACGGCATATAGTCTGTATTTGTATCAAAATCACCGAGCACTGACAGGTCTGAAAATGCCTCATCCATCACAACTATAATATTCGGATAATCACTTTTATCTGTAATTGCAGTATTATTAGCTGCATCTGAATTATCATCTGTACCGGCATAGCTGTCAAGCAGCTCCTTAGCCTTCTGTCTGCTATACCCGTCAGGCTTATCAACCGCCACAAACTTAAGATCCATCGCAAAGGTCACCGCCATTCCATTCACCTTTGTCATATATGCAGGTGTAAATAGAAACGGATACAGGTAATTGTCCGTCTGGAAATCCTCATCCTGCAGGGCATTCACAAACAGGCACATCACAAGTAATCCAAGCACTGTCGGAATTAGTCTGAACCTGAATTTCCACTTAATTCTAAAATCAACAAAATGCATCAGCACAATAAGAGCTATAAATATAACTGTAACAACAACTACTCCTGCAGTCGGTGCAAAATCATAATTGGATGCAACACTTGTCGCCGTACCAATTGAAAAAATATCCCATGGGACAAAAGGAGTCGAGCGGAAAAGCATAACATAATGATTAATCAGTCCAAAAACCATGGCCACAATAAAAACTGCACGAAGTGCCCATTTCGCCCTGCCCGTAACAAAATAAAGAATCCAGGCAATCAGCTCAAACAAAATAATATTAAAAAATCCCGCCATAAATCTGACTTCTTCAAAAGGATTATGTTCGTAGAACTCCATAAGATAAAAAGCCATAATCGGGAAAATCGAGAAAAATATAACATTGAATATAATTTCATATTTTTTATAAATCTTTTTTATCATCATAATGCTCCTGTTTGCTATCTGGTATTACAGCCTATATGGCAGATTTTTGGGTACAATTTTGGGGCAAATTTTTCTTAAAAGTACCCTAATTTCTTTAATTTTTTTAAAGATTATAAATAAAGAAAAAACCCGCAAACCCTTGATTTACTGAAAATCTTGGATTTACGGGGTTTTGCAAATAGTGCCGGCAGTGGGACTTGAACCCACACGGGCTTGCGCCCAACAGATTTTGAGTCTGCATCGTCTGCCATTCCGACATGCCGGCGTCTTACGAACAGACAATATTCTATCACAATTATTGACTTCATGCAACTAAAATTTGTAATTTCAATATAAATTTCAATGCGATTGTGACTGTTCACGCCTAACAGTGTGACCAGCAACGATTACAGCTCATTTAAAAATGTCAAAGCCTTGAAATATGTCTCAGCATACAACCTTATTCTTACCGGTGCATTTTCCGACATAAAGCTGTTTGTCAACAAAATTAATCCATTCCTTGTAATCCTGCCCCACTTTATATTTTCCTGCACCTATGGTCACTGTCATCCTTCCGCTGCCCTTAGATGTCCAGAAGGATTTTGAATTAATCTCCACACGAAGCTCATCGAGAAAATTCTTAGGCACCTCTCCGTCGACACATTTGCCAAGAAGTAAAAACTCTTCTCCTCCCCATCTGCAATAGCTAAGCTCAACACCTCGAGCCTTGTTTACGATAGTACGAGCGAGCATCTTAAGTGCATCATCTCCTACATTATGTCCGAATGAATCGTTAATTTTCTTAAAATCATCAATATCAATCATCGCAAGGAAATATTCCCCCTGCTTCTCAGCCTCAAAAAGATTCTTAAGCTTTGCCATCATATAGAAACGATTTGGAAGCTCCGTCAGCGCATCAAACTGTGCCTGCTTTTCCATTGCCCCCTCCTCGGAAGACATAAAATGCAAAAGGCACATCATACATGTTATTATCAAGAAAACTACACCAGAAATCATAGCAATAGAAATACTCTTAATTACAACAGAATCCAACTTATATAAAGGTGTATAAAAGCCATCAAGCATATAAAGAATAATCAGAGCAATAGCATATACACAGCAAAGCAGAATGGCAACATGATTCTTTTTTTTCTTCCTGAGGACCACATAATCCATGGAAAAAAGAAAAAACATTGCATCGATCAAAAAAAGCTGAAAATTACATTGAATTCCGAGACAAACCACCGCAAGTATCATATAAAGCAATATCTCAACAGCCACACTATAAACATATATGCTCAGTTTTTCAGATTTTGTCAGACTGAATGCAAGGAAATAAAAGCATATGCTGATCAGACTGACTCCTGCCATCAAATCTACACCTAATGATGAAAACATAAATAGCATCAGCAGATGGATGACAAGAAATATTTTGTTTACATTAAATAGAAAGCTCTGCTCCTTAGCAGTACTATCATTGCTACTCATTGTCCAATACCTTCATAAAAAATATCTAATATATTACTATAGAATAATAACACATTTTAACAAATATAACAATATATTATTGTGCAAAAGTACTAGACTATTTTGCTACTTTTTTTCTAATTATATATCCAATAAGAATAATAACAGCACTTGTTATGACACTTCCATAAAATGTCATTCCCCTGCACAAAAGCTCCATATTTGCTGCATTACTACCAACAAGCTGTTTAAACCCATCAATCATAATATAATCAGCCACGCCCATAGCACCGGGTATAGGCACACAATTGGAGCCCATCGCCACAAAACACTGTATCACACTCACATCAACTGCCTTATTTACGCCTTCGCCGACTGCCATAAAAATCATAAACGATACCAAAAGCTGTGAAACTCTCTGCATTATATTCCAAAAGAAAATCTCGATGAGAAGCCCGGTCTGCCCTGTGATACTGTTTGAACACTCCTGATATTCTTTCATAGTATTTTTAAGCTTTATTCGAAGCCTGTCACCATGCCGTATTATATGTATTTTTTCAAAAAGCCGGATAAGACTATCACAAATTGAGTATAGTATGCTTCCCTTCCTTAGCAGCATATAAAATACAAGAGCCAGAAAAATCAGCACCACAATCCCCAAACATATAAATATCCGCGAAATACCTGAGAAATTTTTCAGCAATGGATACTTAAAAATCATGCATAGTAAGCCAATTGTTAAAAGTGAAAGTGTATACATAACAAGATTAATCAGCAGAGCCACTGTAGCAGCATAGCCCGGTATGCCATCCCTTATCATGAAATACGCACTGGCTGGCTGTCCTCCCGATGCCGATGGTGTAATAGCCGAAAAATACACATCAGCTCCACCATACACAGTACCATCAATCGCGCTGGTTTTATACCCAAAGTGTCTTGCCATGCGTACCAGAGCAAAGCCTTCAAACCAAATAAACCCAAACGTACAAACAAAACTCATAAAAAGCCAGCCTTTATTTGCATTTCTGATAAAACTCATAAGAATTTCAAACGAAAAATGCTTGCTCTGTGAGACAACGGTCCATATGCTTAAGATAGCTATAAAAACAGAAGCTATCGCCCAAAATATCTTTTTTCTGTCCATTAAATCTAATCCCCTTAAAAAAAACTGGTAAAGTGAATTATGAAAATACACCATACCAGTTTATTGTAGAGAATATATATAACTTTATCAAGTAAAATATTATTAATATCTTTTTAATGTTTGTTAAATTATTTACTGTTACAACTAACAAATCAGTCTAAATACAAATTAACTTCTATGATTCCTCTTCCTCATCATTGTCAGTGTTCATCATATACACACCCCTGCTTGCATCTCCATCAGGATTCTTTCCAAACTCGTAATCATTTCCCGGCAGAATAGCATTTAAGAAAATCCCTGCGATAGCTGCAATTGCCAAAGCTGTCAGTGTAATTGATGTTCCTGCTACAGTAAATGTCAGTCCATTTCCAAAGCCAAGACCACATACAAAAATAACACCTGCAATAATCAGATTTCTTGATTTAGTCAGATCTACCTTGTTTTCAACAACATTTCTAACTCCTATTGCTGAAATCATTCCATAAAGCATAAATGAAACTCCACCAATAATCGCTGATGGCATAGTAGATATTACAGCCGAAAACTTTGGAATAAACGAAAGTGCAATAGCAAAAACAGCCGCAATACGGATAACTCTCGGATCATATACCTTAGACAGCTCAAGCACTCCAGTATTCTCACCATATGTTGTATTAGCCGGTCCTCCGATAGCTCCTGCGAATGCAGTTGCAATTCCATCACCTATAAGTGTCCTATGAAGACCCGGATCAGCAATAAAGTTCTGCTCTACTGTAGCAGAAATAGCAGACATGTCGCCAATGTGCTCCATCATAGTCGCAATAGCGATAGGCGCCATAACAAGAATGGACGTAATATCAAACTTCATGAACTGAAATTTAGGTATTCCGACCCACGCAGATGATGCAATTGATGTAAAATCAAGAATTGCTGAACCATCAGGATTAGTAATTCCAGCAGTATTCATAATAAGAGCCACAACATAGGAAATAATTACTCCCATTAGAATAGGAATGATCTTAAATAAGCCCTTTCCCCATATATTGAAAATAATTATAACTCCAAGTGCAATAATTGCAAGAACCCAGTTTGTTGAAGCATTATTGATAGCTGAGCCGGCAAGTGAAAGACCAATGCATATGATAATAGGTCCTGTCACTACAGGTGGAAGAAAGCGCATTACACGCTTAATTCCAACCAGCTTAATGATAAGTGCAAGTACGAAATAAAGCATACCTGCAACAAATATTCCACCACACGCATACGCGGCCTTATCATTGACAGCCATATCTGCATACATACCACTGTCAAGGTTTGCAACAGTATAAAAGCCTCCTAAAAAAGCAAATGACGAACCCAAAAAAGCCGGTACCTTAAACTTTGTACACAGATGAAATATAAGCGTGCCAAAGCCTGCACAAAATAGTGTAACCGATACAGAAAGACCTCTGGTAAGCGGCTCCCCACAAGCCTTCTGAAAATATCCTGATACAAGAATAGGCACAAGAATTGTTGCGCCGAACATAGCAAACATATGCTGCAAACCAAGAATAAGCATCTTGGCCGTTCCAAGCTGTCTCGCATCACGAATTGGCTCCTGTTTCTTTTGTTCCATAACAACCTCCTTAATAAATTAATGTTTTCGATAAGTAACCGAAAACATTATAGCAGTTTTTAATTATTATTTCATTATTATTTCATTATTTTTTTATTATTTTTTACAAAAAAAAGACATCTCATTGGATGTCTTAAATAATTCATATTTAATAAGTATGTACCTTCAAAACTTCATACAAATCCGATTTGTTTTTCTTTAATCTACACCGAAAAACTCATCTCGATTCCGCTTCGCTT
>ERZ779974.1142-NODE-1142-length-9471-cov-2.0497_pt1 | contig 9471 bp, 8 predicted proteins | sample MGYA00511026_ERZ779974 | MGnify/ENA primary metagenome ERZ779974 (study PRJEB29588, sample SAMEA2153010) | human gut metagenome | biome: human gut; feature: human-associated habitat; material: faeces | place: Denmark | collected 2008/2010 ... | reverse complement strand
CAAAAGCTTGAAATTATAGGATTTAAGGAGTCTGTGAAGAAATCAACTTCACGAATTCAGGAGTTATCATTTCTATTGTTATATGTGCTTATTAATTAAGCCGTATTTGTGGTAAAGACAGAAATCAAACTTTGGTCGGTTGGGATTTCTGTATTTCATTTTATAGTTACAGTTAGATATGATAACGTAAAAAGGACAGATATTAAATAATCTGATTAAAATTTAGTCAGATGAATAATGCCTGTCCTTTAATTATTTTGAATATATTTAGGCAAGTAAGATGAAGATAAAATGCGGTTCAATAATATAAGGCGTGCTTTCAATAATAAAAAAAGGAACCGTTTGTATCAGATGGTCTACAATTTCCATATCAAATACACCGACTCTTTTTCCCTTGTCGTTATATCTATGAAATTTATCGATATCCGGATTATCTCGTGGATTTCGTTCAAACCTTAGAATGAATGTGGTGAGCGTTGCCTTTAATTCTTCCTGATTTTCCAGCTTTGCCAGGTATTCCTTGCCTTTAAAAAGCATCCATCCAGGATGGAAATTCAGATGATTCACCTTGAAGTATTCTTCCAGAGTATCATTTGTTTTCTTGCTGAAACATACCGGAATATAGCAGTAATCCATCTATCTGATAAGTACCGGTCAGAGCAATTCCATTCATGTAGTCTTGAAACGATTCCAGATTGTGACAGTAATCAAGTTCTGTCGATAACAGGACGGCACAGTATCCGGCTGCAATCACGGCAAATGCATTGTCCTGGGAATCTGAAAGAAAGAGATATTTCTTATCCGTGGATACGGACTCCGTTTTCATATATTGTTCCAAAAATAATTTATTCATAAGCACCTCCTGTAGCTGTTTTTCAAAAGAAAAAGCACCCTTTCGGATGCAAAATCTTAATATGGAGAGCGACAGCTTACACAATTATCTGTTATTTACTGTAGTTACAAGTGTGCTTACATAGTTACCCTTACGTGAATGTTTAAGACGCACCCAGGAAAATCTTGACTGCCGAAACTTCTATGCTTTTAATCAGCAGATTGATAAGAAGAGCTGTGGAAAATAAAAATGAATAGATTTTGCATATGATATAATGTTGTTAGGCAAAAGGAAATAATAGGCCATGACGGACAGCTAACGAAAACCCCGAAAGTGTACCAGACTTCCGGGGTTTTCTATTCCTATCGTTTTCCAACAAGCTACAATTGTTGCCCCCTCACAAATCCCCTAAAATCAGGCTTTTAAAATATTATAAGTTCTCGAATACAGTTGTCCTGATGGCAAAGCTGGAGCAGCAATATCGGTGTGTTTTTCCCGGCACCCACTATAACTATTGACTTTTTTATCTACGCTCCTATACTGTAAGTAGATTGTCACTGCAACCAGTACAACTACCGCAAAGGCAAAAGCAAAAAATGAGGATTAAAATGAACAAAATATTCAAAAATATAGATAAACTACTGGAAACTGATTTAGCAAAAAACTCAATTAAAGTAATAGATAATTCAGGATATACTATAGAAAAAATAGAACCTGTTGCTATAGAAAGCTGCATGACTCCCGGCACTTTCAGAATAACACCTGTCTCCATAAAAATTGAAAATGAAAATATAGTTTTTAATAATGGAAGGAATGAACTGAAAATTTTGGTGAAGGATTTTGAGGATGGAACAGTTATAGTACAAACAGACGAATTTATACCTCAAATTACAAAAGCAAAAAGTCAGTGTACCAACTGTACCAATTGTGGAAGATGCAGTTGGTAACTATTGGCTTCAGACCCTTCCTTTGTATCTTCCCCCAACTCTTTGCTTGCAATATCCCGCTTTTTTATGTAATATTAGTTGTAATGTGTTTTTTACCGCTAATCATATTATAAATAGGTTAGCAACGCTTTTTATCTGCATTAATTTTAAGTATCGGAGGATTTTTATGCGACTTAGAAATGTAAAAGGTTCTCAGAAAAAAATTCTTGAAAACCTTTATACTATACAAACTGATGGAACAAACGGCGAAGATTATAAAGGTCTTTGGAACAAAAATATTTTCAAAAATGATAATCCTATTCATATTGAAATAGGTATGGGTAAAGGGCAGTTTATTATGGAACTTGCTTCAAACAATCCTGACATAAACTATATCGGTATTGAAAAATATTCAAGTGTTCTTGTCCGTGCTCTTGATAAAAGAGAAAATCTTGAAACAGATAACCTTATGTTTCTTAGAATGGATGCTGAGGATATTGCAGAATATTTTGCCCCTGAAGAAGTTTCAAGAATTTATCTGAATTTTTCAGACCCTTGGCCAAAAGACCGTCACGCTAAAAGACGTCTTACATCCTCACAGTTTCTTGCCAGATATGACAAAATTCTTGCAAAGGATGGACATATTCAATTCAAGACGGATAATCGTCCACTTTTTGATTTTTCTCTTGAAGAAATAAAGGAATCAGGATGGATAATTGATATGTATGACTTTGATTTACACAAAAACGGTCCGGCTAAAGATAATATCATGACAGAATACGAAGAAAAATTTTTCAATCAGGGTAAGCCTATCTGTAAACTAATATGTCACAGAACGTAATATTATATTAAATTACTATTACCATATTTCATGAATGACGATACATTTTGAAACTACTTTAGAACACCAAAGACGGTCTTTCCTATAAAAAAATAAAGCCTGCCGCTAAACAAGTAACGGCAGTCTTTTTATTAAAATTATCTTACAATCTTTTTAATATCTGAAAATTATCTTTTAATCTTTTCACTATCTAATTTTTTGCTCATTCTTTTGAATTTTTCACTCATCCAATGCTTCTACTTTTTTCCCACGCAGCCTATATGATATTATCTTGTTTAACAAAAATGCGAATACGGCTACTACCGGAACTCCTATAAACATTCCTACTACTCCGAAGTAAGCTCCTCCAACTGTTATTCCAAATATAACCCATATCGGACTGAGCCCTGTTGATTGTCCCAAAAGTCTCGGTCCCAAAATTAAACCATCGAACTGTTGAAGTACAAATATCATTATGACAAATATAAGTGCATCTTTCGGACTTGTACAAAGATATATAAGTGTTCCCGGAACTGCTCCGATAAATGGTCCAAAATACGGAATCATATTTGTTATTCCGACTATTACGCTTATAAGTACCGTATAAGGCAGGTGCAGAACATTCATTATCACGAAGCATAAGCATCCTATTATAAGTGAATCAATCGCCTTACTTATAAGAAATGCACTAAATATATCGTTGCATTCCCCAAATGTTTTACAGATTGTATCTCCCTTTTTCTCACTGAATATTGAGTATACAAGTCTCTTTCCCTGATATTTAAACTTTTCTCTTTCTACAATCATATACATTGATATAATCAACGCCAGCAAAATATTTATTACTACCTTTACAATTGAAACTGATACCGAAAATACCATAGGAATCACATTTCCAACTACATTTGTTCCATATTTTATAAGGTTCGGAACCATCTCATTTAATCGTTCACTTATATAATCCGTATCTATCTCAGGATATTTTTTATGCAAATCGGCCAAAAATTTAATAATTTTGTTGTACACTACAGGGATGTTTCCCGTCAGTTCTGCAATACTGTCTCCTATCTGTGGGATCACAAACACAAAGGCTATTGTTATAAAACCTATAAGCAGTACATATGAGATAAACAGCGATAACATTCTGATCGCTTTCTGACATTTTTTCCCTTCCACATGTCTTTCAAACAATCCATATATCTTCTCAAAGAGAGGTGAAACAAAATATGCAATTATTACTGCTACAAAAAACGGTGACAGCACTTTACAAAAGTTCATTACAAATGCTTTTGTCGCACTCCAGTTTTGAAGCATTATAAAAATAATGGCTCCCCAAAATATAACAAATAACGCATATAAACATACTTTCAAATATTTCTTATCAAAATTAAACCATCCAACTGTTTCTCTTTCTGCTTTTCCATTTAACAGATAAAGCTTTTTTTCACTGTGAAAAACACTGTCTGAAGTATTCTCTTTTTCACATTTGTCCCTATCTTCTTTCTCTAAATCATTCTTTGAGATTTTGGGGATTTGTTCTTCATTGCTTTTGTCTAACTGATTTTTGTTTTCTTCTTCGCCGTCAACCATAAATATGCTCCTCCATTATTTTATATCCCTTTAATGTTTTTAATCTTTGTATTATAATAATAACAAATCACAGATTTTTTAAAAGTACTGTTTTGCAAAATTAAGCAAATTTTAATTTTATGCTTTAAATGCAGCAATACAGCATACAACATTTTATTTTAATTATGGAGGTAATATTTTATGACAGACGCACTTATTTTTTTAGCACCGGGATATGAAGAAGTTGAAATGCTCACGGTTGTTGATATGGTTCGCCGTGCCGGACTTACAATAGACATGGTTTCCATCACTGATTCCCTTGAAGTAACAAGCTCACACAATGTTACCATAAAAGCTGATAAACTATTTAAAGATGCTGATTTCGACAGTGCAAAAATGATAATTCTTCCGGGTGGTATTCCGGGAACACCAAATCTTTTAGCATTCAAACCACTTACTGATAAAATTTTAGAGTTTAAAGAAAACGGAAAACTTCTCTCTGCTGTTTGTGCCGCTCCTACGGTTTACGGTGAACTTGGAATTTTAAAAGAAAACAAAGCGACCTGCTATCCCGGAATGGAAGCAAAACTGAATTGTGCCAAACACCTTGAAGAACCTGTTGTTATTGACGGTCAATTCACAACCAGCCGTGGAATGGGTACATGCATTGAATTTGCAGGCGCTATTATCGAACGCCTTAAAGATAATGAAACAGCCGAAGATGTAAAAGCTAAAATTGTATATAATATAAAATAGTATGATGCAAGGGTCAAAAGCTGATAAACCTTTAATAATCTAAGACATCAATTAGGGGGCAAAATTTAATTTGCCCCCCTACATTAATTTTTGCTTTCTTTTTTTACTGCTGTTCCATCATTCTGCTCCATGCTCTTGCATCAAGCTTTTCTTCATATGCATCCGCTGCTGCATCATATTCTTCCTCGTCATCTATGTCTTCCATCTCAAAGTCATCGTTGCCTAAATCTTTAAGTCTGAATACATAATATTCCGTAACATTTTCAACATCGCCCGGAATTGCAGCGCAATAAGTTTTTCCATTTACTTCATAGATTTCATCAATATAAAAATCTTTATCGACACCATCTTCATCCGTAAGTGTAACTACTGTTTCCTCGTATCCATAATCGTTATTTTTCTTTGCCATAATAGTAATAGCCTCCAATTATTATTTTACTGTTATATTTATTTTTTTTGCATATCCATTTCTAGCATATACATATATTTTACATTTGCCCTTTTTCTTAGCTTTAATCTTTCCTGTTTTTGATACAGTTGCAATTTTCTTATCATCAGATGCATATCTTAATCTTCTTGCATGCTTATTTGAAAGATGTTTCTTCTTTTTGTCAACCAGCACTGTTTCCGCCTTAATCCCGATAGTCTTTCCAACCTTTAATGCATAAGATTTTTTTGGAATTTTAACCTTCTTTACATTTGTCCACTTTGCATTTTTCCTTCCAACTACATGTGCTGTTATGGTTTTTCCTATATTATACTTTTGTCCGTTAACTATGGTATAGGCAGATACATAAATCTTATAATTCTTTTTAAGATTCAGTTTTTTTCCATTGACCTTTTTTATCTTAATTTTTCCTGCCTTTCCGGATTTAACAATATTTTGTGATTTCTTTGTATATTTTTTATCACACTCCTGAACATATACAACATATCCTGTTGAACTTTTCAGTTTGCCCCACGACACAACAAGCATATCCTTAACCTGAGATACCTTAAATCCTGCATTCAGTTTGATTTTATTTTTTTGAACATCAAATTGTAGAATTTGATTATCAGCATCATTTCCGCTGTTACCATCTGTTTTTCCATTATTGTTGTCGTTTCCGTCATCACTATTGTTATCATTACCATTGTCAATAGCCGCATTTTCTACTTTGACTTTAAATGATGTGTCACTTAACAATTTTTCATCATCATGTTCATATTCATAATCACCCAGTCTATATGAAACTCCGAATTCATGTTCCCCTATTTCTAAATTCTCGAGATACCGGCTTTTCAATATAACTGTTCCATCCTCTGACATAGCATAATCAGTTCCATTAGTCAGTTCATCATTGCCGTTTTTTAACTTTTTGACAATATTTCCATTTAATTCAAGTTCAACTTTACAATCCTCACCGGATGATTTTACATATGTTGCACTGTCTGATTTTTGTACGGTATCTTTGTACAAAGTTATACCATTTGATGATATATAGTTACTGTTTCCCATAGAATCGCTAAGTTTTGCGTAAACCACATTTTTTCCTGTATCTTCTATATAAAATTCGTCCTCATATACTTTCCACAAATCCTTATTAAGTTTTATCAAATCATTTCTTGAGAGAACTTTATCAGATATATAATATTTAATCTGTGCTACATCACTGACAATATTTGTCGGCACTATGCTTACCTTAGCTTTATCTTTTAACAAAATTTTGAAGTTAAAATCTCTGCAAAAAATTTCCCATTTATTGTCATCAACGCTAATCTGTCCGGAAAGTGCAGGTTCATAAGGCGTAGATGAATACTGTGGTGCCTCTGTTGGCACTGCTGTCACCTGCGGTGTCTCTGTTGGTATCGGTGTCTCCGTTGGTACTGTTGTCTTCGTTGGTACTGTTGTCTTCGTTGGTACCGGTGTGTTTGTCGGTGCTGCCGTTTGCTCTGGCAGCTCTGTCGGACTTGGTGTCGATGTGGCACCTACCTCTTCAGGACCCTTTACAACCAGTGTGGCTTTAGGGTGACTGGAAACATATTCCTCTGTTTCCTGCGTTGTGGCCTGTATTACAAACCTTCCCGGCTTCGTAACAGTAAGCATACTTCCTGTTATATATCCTTCTCCTGTTGTCGGCTCATTGTCGTAATTCATGTCAACAATAGTGTAACTTTCAACCGGACCTGCATTTTTATCAAAACTAAACATTCCTAATGCTTCTATATCTATAGAATTTCCATCATATACAACTGTTGCTTTAGAAGTTCCATTGGAAATAGAACCTTTTCCTGTCGTAACACTTGCTGTAACTGTCAGACTGCCGTCACTGTTTCTTGCACAACTATTAGCTCTGCCATTTCCTATACTGTATGAAACCGAGTCCGCATAACGTATATTATGCTCTCCGGCACTTGGAGGAGCAATCTCTATCTTTGCTGTATAGTTCTTGTTATATCCTGCAATTGTTCCGGCATCAACTTTTTTACCGTCCAAATACCACTCTACACTTGTTACACTCCCTTTTCCTTCATTGCAGCTTGCCGCATTACGTATCGGCTGCTTCTTTTCAGGTTCAACTACATATAAATTTATGCTCCCGATTATCAACGTATCAGTATCTTTATCATAGCTGTCACTATACTTGTAATATCCAAACTGATGCACCCATGCCGGAACTTCTTCATCTGCTTTTACACATATTCCGGCTCCCATTATATATGACACTGAAATACTCAGCACCAGAAATAACGACATCATTTTTCTTTTAATTGTTTTTAACTTTTTTCTCTTCATAATTTTAATACCCCTTTTTTTATTCATACAGTTCTAATAATAACCTAATCTGCAATTACAGTGCAACATATTTTTCAAACTAAACCACTTATTTTTCAAACCTTGTGCATAACTTTGATTTTTGAACCTTATATATATTCTTCGTAATTTTGAACTTTTATAATTTGCTTTTTTCTCTTTGAACTTTGTTCAATTTTCCTCAAAAATATATTGAACTTTTTTTGAACTTACGTTATAATTCCAAATATAAAGTTCACCTAATATATTTACAAATGGAGGTCATTATGAACAAAACCGAAAGCGTAGCCGCCCGTCTGGGTTATATTATGAAACAGCGTGGTCTGAAACAGGTTGATGTGCTTAATCTCACAAAACCATACTGTGAAAAATATCATGTTAAACTGGCAAAAAATTATTTAAGCCAGTATTGCAACGGTAAAAATGAACCCGGAAAAGACATTTTAAATGTTCTTAGTCTTGCACTTGATGTAAATCCCTTGTGGCTTCAAGGTTTTGATGTACCGCAGACTTCAACTGATATTACCGATTCAGATAATATAACTGCAGAGAATGTTGAAGCGAACGATACGAACACCGCTTTTAATATAAATGTAAATAACGGCTCTTTAGCTAATAACAACAATTTAACGCAAAACGGAGGATATACAAAAATGAAATCTTTTAAAAAATCTTCAAAACTTGACAATGTACTTTACGATGTAAGAGGCCCTGTTCTTGACGAGGCAAACCGAATGGAGGCTGAAGGCTCAAAAATCCTTAAACTTAACATCGGAAATCCTGCTCCTTTCGGTTTTGAGGCTCCTGAGGAAGTTCTTATTGATATGCGTCATGAACTCGAATATTCACAGGGATATTCAGAATCAAAGGGAATATATACAGCAAGAAAAGCCATTATGCAGTATGCCCAGCTTAAAAACCTGCCTAATGTAACAATAAATGATATTTATACCGGAAACGGTGTAAGCGAACTTATCAACCTTTGTATGCAGGCCTTACTTGACAATGGAGACGAGATACTTATTCCTTCACCTGATTCCCCTCTTGGGCCTGCTACTGCAACGCTTGCAGGCGGAAAAGCCGTACATTATATCTGTGATGAACAATCTGAGTGGTATCCTGATATTGAAGATATGAGAAAAAAAATTACAGATAAAACAAAAGCCATTGTTATTATCAATCCAAACAACCCTACAGGTGCATTGTATCCAAAGGAAATACTTGAACAAATAGTTGAACTTGCAAGAGAACATCAACTTATGATTTTCTCTGATGAAATTTATGACAGGCTTGTCATGGACGGTCAGAAACATATTTCAATTGCGTCTCTTGCACCTGATTTATTCTGTATTACATTCAGCGGTCTCTCAAAATCACACATGATTGCCGGTTTCAGAATCGGATGGATGGTTTTAAGCGGACGAAAAGATATTGCAAAAGATTACATTGAAGGTCTTAATATGCTGTCAAATATGAGACTTTGTTCAAATGTTCCTGCACAGTCCATAGTACAGACTGCTCTAGGCGGCTACCAGAGTGTTGAAACTTATATACAGCCGGGCGGACGAATTTATGAGCAAAGAGAATTTATTTATAAAGCATTAAATGATATTCCCGGAGTATCAACCGTTAAGCCAAAAGCAGCTTTTTATATCTTCCCTAAACTTGATATTAAAAAATTCAATATACTGAATGACGAAAAATTTGCAATAGATTTCCTTCGTGAAAAGAAAGTTTTAATAGTACCGGGAAGTGGCTTTAACTGGAGCAGTCC
>ERZ779974.1139-NODE-1139-length-9473-cov-1.54152_pt1 | contig 9473 bp, 9 predicted proteins | sample MGYA00511026_ERZ779974 | MGnify/ENA primary metagenome ERZ779974 (study PRJEB29588, sample SAMEA2153010) | human gut metagenome | biome: human gut; feature: human-associated habitat; material: faeces | place: Denmark | collected 2008/2010 ... | reverse complement strand
GGCTCAAACTCTTCATCTGGTTCATCAACAACCACTACTGAAACTGTAGTACAAGAATTTAATGCTAAAAAGTATTACTGTGGTCCAGCCACAAATTACGTTGAAGTTTGTAGTATTACTGATCCTTGCCGTCAGTAATGATTAAAAATGCTAAGTTCATGGATTCCTAATGCTATGGACTTAGTATATAATTTTTTTAAATATATATTGTATGATAAACTATAAGTCATTATCAAAATTGTTCACACTTTGTTGTAACATTGTTACAGTAATCATTCTCTTCATAAACATTGGCTGTCAGACACCCCAAAATAAAGTTTCAACAGGCGAGCATATTATTTCCGATTCAACTCTTATTCAAATAAATGTTGATCCGGATGGAGAAGAATCCTATGCTTTCGACAGCTTGATCGATGATATATCATACATCAAATTGGAAACAAACAGCGACTGTTTAATAGGAAACATACATCAGATACTTTGCTCTAATGAGTATATTTTCATAATGGATGTTTTTGTTGCAAATGCTGCTTTGATAAACACGGCAATTTCGTTCGGAGAATCGGAAAAGTAGGACAAGGTCCTGGTGAATACTCGCGTTTATGCAAAATGTGTCTAACAAGCGATCAAAAACAAATAGTTTTGTATGACTGGAATCGTCTTCATTATTACGATTTGAATGGGAAGCATATAAAAGATGTATCTCCTAGCTTTTATGCAAATGATATTGAATTGATTAATAATGATTTTATTGCTGGGTTTATAGAAGCTGGTATGGACGATGATTCTCAACGGCAAATGCTATCTGTTTATGACAAAGATTTCAAACTACTTTATAGAGAATTTCCAAGTTTTTATAACGAGGTATTTCACTTAAACAATGGAATGCATCCTTTACGTAGTTTTGGAAATGACATTTATTTAAAAGAGCCATGGACGCATAATATTTATAAGATAGAGAAAGATCGTTGTTACGAGAAATATAGAATAAATATAACTAATGGTGGATATCCAGAAAGACCTGAGGACATGAACAGTGATACATATATAAAAATAGTCGGAACAAAAGTTCATATGGCAGACTATGTTATATTAGAGGACTATGCATTGTTCTATTTTAGCAAAAATGGATTCACTTGGTCTCCTTTCGTTATTTATTCTCATAAAACGAAAAAGACTTATAAGTGTAATGGCAGATATTACAATCCTTTATTTTTTGCACATTCTCCAGGAAATATACCCATAGTTTGTTATGACAAAGAAACTTTTCTTATTCCGCAATCTGCCACTACTGTTATGCGTATGAAAGAGCAAATTTATAATTCGCCATTAATTAACGATAGCAAGTTAATGCAGTTGTATGATGGATTAACGGAAGATAGTAATCCTGTCTTATTCCTCTTACATATTAAATCTATTTAAATGTAACAGGATGAAAAAGAATATCAACATATATATTGTTGGCATATTAGCACTATTATTACTAGGTGTCAATGTGATTACTTTAAAGAAGTATAGGGCCCTAAAGACGTATTGTCAGGAACAGATTGCTGATAAATCCATTACCGGACAAAAAGAAATGGCACTATGGGTAAATTCTCAAATTGCTTTCTCGGTGAATGGAATGAAGATGCCAAATATCTTATTAAAAGAATACAATGGTGTCACAATTCCGCTTGAGGAATATATGAAAGGGAGAAAAGAAGTGTTAGTAGTAAGAGTCAACGAATTATATTGCAGTGATTGCGTCAATTTCATACTTCAAAAAATAGGGCGTTTATCTAAAGAATTAAATCTTGACGAGAATATTTTGCTTATTGGAAGTTACCAATCGTCAACAGCTCGTAGATATTTAGAGAAAAACATGAAATTACCTTCTACTGTATTTGATATAGAAAATGGAAATTTATCTCTCCCATTGGAAGAAGAAGGTTTTCCATATTGCTTTTTGTTATCAAGTGACATGACAATCTTACATGCTTTCATACCCGACAAAGCTGTTCCTGATTTGGCAAACAATTATTTTAAAAACATAAGTCAACGATATTTTCAAACCAATTAAAAATTTAGAATTATGAAGAAAAGAATTTTATTGTTATGCTTGTTTTGCATGACATTGGGTTTTGCCTATTCGCAAGAGCCTGATCCTCAGATAACAAATATGACTAAGGTTGTTATTTGCACATCTGATAAAAAATCGCTTATAAAAGCTGAGAGTTTAAAAGAAATATGGAAACCGGCTTATATCCATACTATCTCAATAAGTCCAAAGGCTAATCTCAAAGCACTTATTCGGTTGGAAGAATTATTGCAGAAAACTCCGATGTTATACAATCCGGAAAATACACTGATTATTTGTACAGACAAGTATCTTGAACTTATAAAGGAAGCGGCAGCGGGGTATAAACTCGTTCAACTCCCCAGTTTGGGATCTTCGGAATCTATGATTGTAGAGGGAAAGATTACTCCTTTGACGAAGGAAGACAACGAACCGGGATATGACTTTAAATTTGTAGAAGAGAAAGCTCTATAGTTCTGTCTATTAGATGCAAATAATGACTCATGCAGTTCCTGAAAAAACATATTACTGAACTATGTTTTATGCTATTATTGTGCGGCACCCTATGGGGAGCCGTGCAATTAATAGTGTCGGGGCATATATTCAACGGTGACTTTGCACTTTATATCCGACAGGCACAAAGCATACAATACGGAGATATGCAGCAAGTGTTTTCGGACATGCAGGAGATGATAACCCATTCTACTTATCAGCGCTATTCGCCTATACTTTACCCGTGGGGATATCCTCTGCTACTATTTCCGTGTGTGGCATTGTTTGGCATCAACTATTTTGCCTTCAAAATTGTAGGAGTTATCTGTCTGGTAGGGGCTTTCATCTTTCTCTATTATCACCCTATTCTCTCGAAAGAGCGTTTCAGAATGTCCGTCCTACTCGTTTTAGCTTTGCTGACAGGCAACATATTCTATTGGGGGTATGTTAACTCCGTCAGCAGCGAACTTCCCTTTTTCTGCTTCCTCATGTTCTCCTTTTGGACAATGAACAAACTCTATGCATTGAAGGAACAGACCGAAAAGCGAACTATACTATACATCGGTTTAGGTATTCTTCTTTTTTTCACGGCACAGATTCGTACGGAAGGATACTTCTTATTTATTTCCTTAATCGTACTTCAATGGAAAAACAGATTATCAGGATGGAGGTTTTTCCTTCCTTATGCATCTGCTCTATGCATTTGGTTTGTCTTTACTCTTGTTTTTCCTTCGGGATATACAGAACATTTTGAGCACTTTAAGGTGGTGACTCTGACAAACCTACTTCACAACATCCAAACATTTTACGAATATCCTGCTCAGATCTTATATATTCCTTTTTCACTCTTCAATCTTTTCTTTTGGGTGAATTGCTTGCTCGGCTTATACATAAGTAGCCGGAAATTAACGGCGGAGTCAGTTTATCTGGTTTCTACCATAATGCTCTTAATCTGTTGGCCTTATGATGTAATAAGGTATTGGCTTCCCCTTTTTCCATTATGTTTCATATTCTTCATTCAAGGATTCCGATTTATGTGTATGGTGTGGGGCAAAAAAGCGGGAAAATGGGTTCTCTATCCAATTATAGGCATACTAATCTGTTCTGTTTGGAAAGTTTCAATAGAATATGCGACCTCCCCCATACAGATTTATACTACCATAAATCCGAACGTGGAAGGCGAAAGTGCTCAAGAAATGTACGCCTTCCTCCGTATGAATACCGCTCAGGACGATTGGGTAGCCTGCGGAGAAAGTCGCTCTATCTATTTATATACGAATCGTCTTTCCTGCAATATTTCGGGAGAGATATCCAATCTTCCTGCCAACGTCAATTGGTATGTCGAGTTTCTGTATCGTGGTTCCTATCTTCAATACCCTCATGGGGTGATCAGATTGAACCATAACCGTTTTCAACAAGTATTTTGTAATCAAGATTTTGCAATATATAAAATACTAACACCATGAAAAGCACAGACATTGAATATTCTATCATTTTGCCTTGCCTCAATGAAGAAAAGACATTAGGCATATGTATCCGGAAAATCCATCAATTTTTTTCAAACACCGGATTAACTTATGAAATTATAGTCGCCGATAACGGTAGTACAGACAATTCCGCTCTCGTTGCTAAGAATAATCGGGCGGATGTGATACAGGTAAGTCAGAAAGGGTATGGCAGTGCTTTGAGACATGGCATCGAACATTGCAATGGGAAATATATCATTATGGGTGATGCTGATGATAGTTATAACTTTCTTGAATTATCATTATTTATCGAACGATTACAGGCTGGTTATGATATGGTAATGGGAAACCGCTTTGCAGGTGGAATCACGAAAGGGGCTATGCCATGGCTTCATCGCTATGTCGGCAATCCGTTCTTGTCGTCCTTGGGGCGTTTTTTATTTAAGAATAATATTGGAGACTTCCATTGTGGTCTGAGAGCTTTCACGAAAAAATGCTATAACATTATTAACCCGCAGTGTAATGGTATGGAGTTTGCTTCTGAGCTTGTTGCCTTGGCTTCTATTCATCAGATGCGTATTTGTGAAATCCCGGTGATTCTCTATCCCGATGGTCGGAAACGCAGACCACATTTGCGTTCATGGCGAGATGGGTTCAGACACATGGTGTTGCTTTACAGTCTTTATCTACTGAGGAATTGAAATGAAACGTATCAAATTTCAGACGTTAGCCAAACTGGGGACTTGTATGTTACTTATATTGCTTTTGGTTAAGGTATTCATTGGCGAATGGGTATATATTCCGTCTGATAGTATGTTTCCTACGATAAGTGCAAAAAGTCTGGTCTGGAACTCGAAAATTACATACGGGGCTTTAATGCCTCAGCGAATTGTAGAAACACCTGTACTCAATTTACTCTGTCTGATACCAGCCGTAGCCAAAGCTGATAAAAAAACAAATTGGGGGTATCATCGTGTGTGGGGATACTCTTCTCCGCAGCGTATGGACGTTGTTATATTCAAGTGGGATGAAAATGAAACGCAGTTATACGTTAAACGAATTATAGGGATGCCGAAAGACACAATACAGCTTAAAGATGGGATCGTATATATTAATAATAAGGCTATTGAGGAAAAAGGTAAACGAATTGCTTCTCATGATAATTTTGGTCCTATCATTATAAAAGAGGATTGTTATTTCGTCATGGGAGATTTCAGGTATAATTCTTTAGATAGCCGGCAAAGAGGACTTGTTCTGCTTCATTGCATATCAGGAAAAGCAATTCATAAGTTATGGAATCGAAATAGTGACTTATCTTTATTTGAAGCGATTGAATAGTTAATCAAACTTCAGCTCATGTTTTTCGATCAGAAGTTCAACATCTAGTTGGAATCTTCCGTTGCTGTTGACTACTCCAATATAAGTTCTATAACCGGTAACTCGACATTTGGGCGTTCTACAGGTAAAGTGATGATAACATCGTCAGCTCCTGTGTTTTCGGTCATATGGCTTCCTTTTTTGGTTTCAGTCCGAAATTTGAGTTCTGAATTGTCATTCAATAATTGAGCATATTTGATTTTTCCTTTATATTGTTTTAGATATAAGGATTTGAATGGCCATTCTAACACGTGTATATACAGTCGGTTAGTATTGGGGTTATATGTGAGAATACAATTGTTGGGACAAGCATATTCAGTTGGTGCGGCAGTACATCCATAAATGGCGCTACTATGAAAACGCATCCAATGTGCCAGGCCGTTTAAACGTTCTATAGCACGTTCGTCAAAAACACCTCTTGCTGTTGGCCCGACGTTTAGTAATAGATTTCCACCCTTACTGACAGTTTCGGCTAACATAACAATTAGTTGATGTACACTTTTCCAACTGTATTCATCACGATGGTAACCCCATGAGCCGGAGAATGTTTGACAGGTTTCCCAAGGAACTCGTTGGCTGTTTACTGTGGGCCACTGTTGTGGCATGAATTGTTCTGGAGTGATGTAATCCCAGCCTTGTCTATTTTCTGTTAGTCCGAGGCGGTTGTTTATAATAATCTGTGGTTGCAATTTTCGTGCTAATTTGACAATACCTTCTGCATCCCAGTCTTTACTATTCTTTCCATTCTCTCCTTCAGCATACGTATAATCCATGAAAAGTTCATCAATTTGTCCAAATTCAGTGAGCAATTCGGTTAATTGGTTTTTCATATATTCCCTGTATTTTGCCATATTACGGTTCTTATTTAATTCTTTCAAGAGTTCGGGGTTTTGTGGCATTTGGGGGTGGTTACGGTCAATGGTGAAATCGGGATGATGCCAATCCAATAGCGAATAATAAAATCCTATACGTATACCTTCGTTACGAAAAGCATTAACTAACGGTTTTAAGATATCCTTTTTATAAGGTGTATTGGTTATTTTATAGTCCGTATATTTACTGTCCCACATACAAAAACCATCATGATGCTTAGTCGTGAAAACCATATATTTAACTCCGGCTGCTTTTGCCATATACGCCCATTCTTCCGGATTATACAAATCGGGATTAAATAAGTTTTTGTAACGGTTGTAATGTTCATCGGACATTTTTTCTCTGCTTTTTACCCATTCGTGGCGAGCAGGCATAGCGTAAAGTCCCCAGTGGATAAACAGACCAAACCTGTCATGTGTCCACCAAGACATATGTTCCGATTGGTTCAATGAGGAATCATATTGATTTTGAACAATATGTGTCGCATTCGCCTGTTGACAAACGAAAGACAGGAGAAAGAGGGTATATATAATAGTTCTTTTCATACTTAGTACTTTATAGGTAAAATTCTGTTCATCGAATCTACAAAAATAGCTGCCATTCGTTGTTGCGTATATGATTGTTCTCCCCGTATGGGATGATGTCCATAAGCTATGCCTTCTGTAACTTGAATATCCGTGGAATATAATTGGCTGAAAGGTTTTCCTGTGACAGGATGTAATACATTTTTTGAGAATCCGATATATTTATCAAATTCAATTAAAGGAAATCCCCATTTAGCGGCGAGTTTTCTGATACTTTCATTGTAAACGGTGCGACAATCATGCCAGTGTGTACATAATACAATAATTGCAGGTTTACCATAAGGAGTATTATAGTATTTGGATGTAGTATCGTTACGTAATTCATAGCATTCCGTGAGGTAACGTTTGATGACATAATCATAGGCTGCCGCGTAATTGCTGCGATCAAATGGTACTTCATAATCCGTGTATTTATCTTTCAGTTGAAGTTCTTCATAAACATCTTTATTGTGTACTTGCATAATGACTAATGCATCAATATTTTCCAGTTCTTCTTTAGAGTAGAGGGTACCATTGGCCATTCGGTTAGCTGTATTGGCTATGGCTTCTCCGCCTATGGCCCGGTTTATGGCTTCGGCATTCAGTTTGCGACAACCGATTTCGAACCAACCGTTTTGCGGAGAAGCGAATGAGGCTCCTGTCAATAAGATTTTGTATTCTGTTGTTTTTGACAGGTTTTGTGCTACTGCTATTCCTGTGAAAATATAGAATAACAGCACGGTTAGAAATGTCTTCTTCATATTTTCTTATTTTTTATGGTTTATCTGTAATTCTGTATTTATCTACAGTAGGATTTAGTCCTTGTTTTAAATCGTGATACAATGGAGGTTTGTTAAAGTCAAAACTATAAGGCTCATAAAGTGTGGCACAATCCGGATGAGTCTCTCCGAATAGTTTGTATTCTTTCCATAACCGGTCATAATTATCGATGGCTTTGCGAATACTTTTTGTGTCATATTGACCGTTCATATCTCCTTCGTAGCCTTTGAGCATGATAATCCAACCCTGTTCATAGATTGAATATAAAAGTAATCCGTACTTGGCGGAAGTTTGTAAGTAACGTCTTAGTTCCGGATTGCCTGTTTGTATTTTATCGGCTAATGCTACAATCTCTTTCCAGATAGCAACACTTTGGGATTTTTCTAGTATAATTTTATGAGTTAGTCCTTGTTCTATAATAGTTTTGAGATTCTGTCTCAGTTCTTTCTCTCCTCCGATGAATTGATCTCTCGTCCACCATACATTGATGGGGAGAATTAAAGATGCTCTTCCTCTGACAATCGCGTCAGCAGACAAAAGAGAAAGACGATGAAAACGTTCGATGTCTTTTCCTTTGAATCCGTTGGCTATGGCGTATTTCTTAAATAATTCCTTTTCCGGTAACGACATCCGGTTTGCCCAATTGGCCAATATTGCAACGTTTATGTCACACCATAATTCATTTTTGATATAGGGACCTCTCCAGCCTCCTCCTCTTGACCATGTCCAAATACCGGCAAAATTGGGATTTGATTTTAACTGGTTCAAACAGTAAGGCTGGGAATCTGATTTTAATTCTTCAAATCCATTAAGTACACCGTCTGCAATATAGTTCGGGTATGCTCCTTTGCCTTCATATTCGCGTTGACATTCAATTTCTACAATTTGTTTGTGCTTACCTATTCCTAATGTAGGGTTGAATTTATACGTTCGGTGATAATCCCCCTGTACGTGTTTTATGCATAGATATAGATTGGGGTGAGGTTCAACGTTGTTTGTTACGGAAAGGTAATATTGGGGATTGATATGGAAGTAACCGAAATCCCATGTGCGATAGAAGATTTTTTTATTTTGACGTATGCATACTTCTTCTCTCAGCAGATTTATTAGGTTACTGTGTATTTTTTCTCCTCCATCGGTTTTATAAGCAGAATTATGTTCCCATGATTTTTCGTTTCTGGGTATGGGACCATTACCTGTGTGGTAAGGAGTATTTTGCAAGTAAGTTTCTCCTACGCGAATAACTAGACCGTCAAGTTTCGGGAAACGTTTAAATATTTCTTGAAGCATGATTCGGTGTATCTCTTGTGTTTTGGGGCGAGTGAAGTCAATTCGTCCTGTCGCGTCACAAATTTCATTTTTATAAATTTCCACCAGGCGTTTGGGAAGTACGATGATATCAGTAAAGTAATATGCTTCCAATCCGGCTTTATGGATAGCTTCAATCTTGTTTTCTATACGGGTGGCAACAGAATCGATCCATAAACGCTCTTTAGAACCGGCAGGACATATTCTCGGGTCTAAACTGCTATATGTTATGGCTGTATGTACAGATTGAAATTCATTAACTACTTGCGCGTTAAAACCATATTGCACTAAATTCCCAGGTTCATTGAACCATGTGTTTGTGAAAGGTTCACCCGGATTATGATGAACCATATCCATAACAATAGGAGTTTGAGCAAACAGGCAACTCCACAGTGTGTTCGCTAGCAAAAGGACTGGAAATAGGTGTTTTCTCATGATAATATTATTGATTGTTATTAGTAACTTGTTGATCTTCGATAGAATCAAAACCCTTTTGTTGTTGTTTTATAGAATTGATTAATTGTACTCTATCCGGTAAGGAAGTGCGATATTTAT
>ERZ779974.1126-NODE-1126-length-9522-cov-6.33633_pt1 | contig 9522 bp, 8 predicted proteins | sample MGYA00511026_ERZ779974 | MGnify/ENA primary metagenome ERZ779974 (study PRJEB29588, sample SAMEA2153010) | human gut metagenome | biome: human gut; feature: human-associated habitat; material: faeces | place: Denmark | collected 2008/2010 ... | reverse complement strand
TTGGGCCCCAGGTGGCGGATGCCGTTCAGCCAGTCCGGCACACCGATGCGGAAAGCCGGAGTTTCCATCTCCTCTTCGGCATCTTCCTCATCCCGGTATTCATCTTCTGCTTCGTCGTAGTCTTCCTCGGCCTCGGCTTCTGCCGCGCGGGCAGCGGCACGTTCAGCGCGGCGGGCTGCGCTCTGCTGCGCCATAGCCGCACCCTTTGCGTGCACGCCGCCAAACGCAGCGCACAGCCATTGCCACACCTCTGCCGGGGTCAGATCAAAAATGTACAGGCTGACACACAGTGCCAGCACGATCATGATAAGGGTTGCCGCAGGCCGTCCGCACAGCAGCAGCAGGCTGCCGCCCAGCAGTGCGCCCAACGCACCGCCGCCGATCCATGCATTCACGCCGTTTGCGTAGCAGGCAACTGTCATCTGGAATGCCGACATGCCCTGCGGCTGGATATCGGAAAAAACGATCACCGTGCCGCAGGCAAACACCAGCCCAAGAACCAGCTTGAAGATCTTGGGCAGAAGGTCTTCGCCCCGGGTATACTGCACAGCAAGGCAGCACACGGCTGCGCCCAGCACAAAGCTGCCGCAGCCAAAAAGTCCGAACAGCACATCGTGCAGGGCCTTCCATGCCGAATCTCCCTCCACAAAGGCCAGCACCACCAGCAAAAGGCCTGCAAACAGGGTGCCAAGCCCTGCCGGGAGCCGCTGTTCGGCGCGCTTTTTGCGCGATGCTGCACGCCGTGTTGTTGTTTTACGTTTTCTTGTCGCCATTCTTCTCTGTTCCCCACATTTGTAGTAGACACACTATTTGATTTTATTATTGTACCACGCAGGGAAGAAAATGGCAAACCTATTGTTGTACAAAATCGGCCTTCATTTGCGTTCAATCTCTTTATACAGCCACGCCAGCGCATCCGAAAGCCCACCCAGCTCGTCGATGAGCTTTTCCTTCACGGCCCGGCGTCCGTCCAGCACGGTGCCCATGTCCATCACCAGCTCGCCGGTGTGGAGCATCAGGTCGGTGTAGCGTTTTTCGGTCATGCCGCTGTGGGCCGCTACAAAGCCGGTGATGCGCTGCTGCATCTGCTCAAAGCTGCGCATGGTCTGCGGCACCCCCAGAATGACGCCGGAATGCCGCACCGGGTGCACTGTCATGGTGGCTGTGGGCACGATGAAGCTGCGCCGGGCGCTGACGGCAAGCGGGATACCGATGGAGTGCCCGCCGCCCAGCACAAGCGTTGCACTGGGTTTGGACACGCTGGCGATCAGCTCCGCCAGCGCAAGGCCTGCTTCCACATCCCCGCCCACCGTGTTCAGCAGCACCAGCAGGCCCTCGATGCGAGGATCCTCCTGCGCGGCCACCAGCTGCGGGATGACATGCTCATACTTCGTGGTCTTCTGGCCCTGCGGCGCTTCCGAATGGCCCTCGATCTGGCCGATGACGGTCAGGCAGTGGATGACATGCTCCCCGCGGGCCAGCGTGACCGTGCCCAGATCTTCGATTTCTTCTTTTTCCAGCCGACGCGCGTCGGTCAGCTGCGTTTCATCGTTCATATGCTTTCCTCCTGCGTTTTTTGTCAGCATTCCCCGGCCTGTGCCGGGCTATGCAGACCCGCTGCAGCAAAAAAGCGGTAACATTTCATAAAAATTTTTTGAGAATGATTTGACATTCTCCATCGGTGCAGTATACTTTAAATAATTGACTGTAATATCTGCAATATGGACCCGTAAACGGATCAGGGTTTCTCTGCGCCGCATCTGTAAAGCAGGCAGCTGCGGCAAGTACTGCGATAGAGCGAAAGGAGAAAGTATTCTATGAACACTCCTGCAAGGGCTTCGCTTCCCGTTATCAAGCGTCTTCCCAAATATTACCGCTATCTGTGCTCTCTGCAGGCAGACGGCATCAACAGCATTTCTTCCCGCGAGCTGGCTGCTCAGATGGGCACCACTGCCTCGCAGGTGCGGCAGGACTTCAACTGCATCGGCGATGTGAATGGCCGGCAGGGCATCGGCTACTCGGTGGAAAACCTGCTCTCCATTCTGGAAGGCCTGCTGTTCGGCAACGGCGACCGCCTGCCCACCATCCTGATCGGCTGCGGCCGTCTGGGCAAGGCAGTGAGCCGCTTTATCACCACCGATACCAACGGCTACCGCCTGATCGCCGCCTTTGATGTGGCACAGAGCGAGGTGGGCAAGGAGATCAACGGCATCCAGATCCGCCATATCGACGAGCTGGAGTCTTTCTGTGCCGAGCATCACCCCAAGGTCGCAGTGCTCTGTGTGCCCCGTGACGGTGCGGAACAGGTCAGCGGCCGTCTGGTGGATCTGGGCATCGAGGGCTTCTGGAACTTCTCCCACTATGACCTCTCTGTGCCGTATCCCGATGTGGTGGTGGAGAACGTCCATCTGGGCGACAGCCTGATGAGCCTTGGCTACCGCCTGCGCAATCAGGACTGAACGTACCTATTATAAGTAATAAGAGAACCCTCTCAGTCAAAGCCTGAGATGCCGCTGAACCCTCTCAGTCTCGCATACGCTCGACAGCTCCCCCCAAAAGGGGAGCTTTATGAGTGGGGACGGGAAAGTTTCTGCTTCTCCGGCGAAGGACAGCCTGCCCGGAAGATGCAGAAAAGCTCCCCCATCGGGGGAGCTGGCAAAGCCGTCAGGCTTTGGCTGAGAGGGTTCTTTCTGTAAGGAGAGTTTTTCAAATGGCAAAACTGTATTTCCGTTACGGCGCGATGAACAGCGGCAAGAGCACCGCCCTGATGCAGGTAGCCCACAACTACGAAGAACAGGGGATGCGGGTGCTGATCCTCAAGCCACAGGTGGACACCAAGGGCGGCGGTGAGCTGGTGAGCCGTCTGGGCGTGCGCCGCAAGGCTGATCTGCTGATCCCGCCGGAGACGGACGTGTTCGAGGCCGTGCGCACGGCCAACACTGACGGTGCGCCGCTGGCCTGCGTGCTGTGCGACGAGAGCCAGTTTTTCACTGCGCAGCAGGCAGAACAGCTGTTCATGGTCACGGTGGATTTGAACATTCCGGTGATCTGCTACGGCCTGCGGGCAGATTTTTCGCTCAAGGGCTTTCCCGGCTCTACCCGCCTGCTGGAGCTGGCCCACACCATCGAGGAGATGAAGACTATCTGCACCTGCGGCCGCAAGGCCATCTGCAACTGCCGCAGGGTGAACGGCAGATTCGTCTTTGAGGGCGAGCAGGTGGCCATCGATTTGGAAAACGATGTGCAGTACGTGAGCATGTGCCCCCAGTGCTATTTCAAGGCAAAGCGCGCGTTCTACGCCGAAAAAGCTGCTTCGCGGGTCGAATAAGCTTGTATACAAGGCTGCTGTGTCCAACGACACGGCAGCCTTTCTTTTTTATTCCCGGCCCACAGGCGCAGTCCACGCAGCAGCGCAAAATATGTTGCTGTCGGTGCTTCTTCACCTCCCAAAAGGGCGAAAAAGCACCGATTTCCATGCCCGAAGACCGGTGCCGGATGCCCGCCGCAAACAATTGATATATCAGAGTGAACATTTTTTGCGCTATTGATATATCAGTTCAAAGACTCCCATCCGGGCTTTTTAAGCTGGTGTTCGTCCACAATGTATGCAACGCTTCCACGTTCTGAAACGGAATGTTTACAAAATTATTGCAAAATTCGACGTTCCCCCTATGATGCATCCCAGTTTTCTATGCAAAATGGCGAAGTATACATGTTGCACAGTTTTTCGAGCCAAGTTTATTCATTTCAGCAAAGGCGTCAATTCTCGCGCGAAAACAAGAGCAATATTTGTACGTTTTTTGTTTAGATATCTGCAATTTGCGTCTTTCTTTTTGGTTGTTGTTTTGTTATCATAATTGTATACAACGGGGTATGTGCAGAACCCCCGTGCGAGATGATGTTTTCTGTATTTAGGAGGAGAACGAAAATGAGCAAGGCAATTTCTCGTCGTGATTTCATGAAGGTCACCGGCGCTGTGGGCGCTGCCGGCCTTCTGGCTGCCTGCGGCGGCAACTCTGCTGCATCCGGCTCTGCTGCTTCCACCGCTTCTTCCGCTCCCGCTGCTTCTGCAGACGAGAGCCTGGCACTGTCTGACGGCCCTGTTTCCATGACCATCAGCTGGTGGGGCGGCGACAGCCGTCACGAGGCTTACCAGAACGCCATCAAGGAGTTCCAGGCTGAGCACACCAACATCACCATCGAGCCCACCTTCGCCGCATGGTCCGGCTGGGAAGAGAAGATGGCAGCTGCCTTCATCGCTGGCAACGCACAGGATGTGTGCCAGGTGAACTGGAACTGGCTGTACAACTACTCTGCTGATGGCAGCAAGTTCGTGGATCTGAACACTGTTTCCAAGTTTCTGGATCTGACCCAGTGGGATGACGCTGCCATGGACGCCTGCTACGTTGCAAACTCTCAGCAGTGCGTGCCTGTCTCCATGACCGGCCGTATCTTCTTCTGGAACATGACCACCTTCAACAAGGCTGGCATCACCGAAGTTCCCAAGTCTCTGGATGATCTGATGGCTGCCGGCAAGGCATTCAAGGAGAAGCTGGGCGACGATTACTACCCCATGCATCTGGGCGCATACGACCGTATGATCCTGATGGTCTTCTACCTCGAGTCCAAGTACGGCAAGGACTGGGCTGACCCCGTCACCTCTACCCTGAACTACACCGAGGACGAGATCGCTGAGGGCATCGACTTCATCAAGAGCCTGGTGGATGGCCACGTCATGATGAACCTGAAGACCTACTACTCCGCAAACTCTGATACCGCTACCCACCAGTCCAACGAGTGGATCACCGGTAAGATTGCAGGCATCTTCGAGTGGGATTCCGCTGCTTCCAAGTACTCCTCCGCTCTGGATGATGCCAACAAGGACGGCTTCACCGTTGGCGAAGAGATCAAGTTCGGCGACAACAACGGCGGCTTCTCCAAGGTCTCCATGGGTCTGGCCATCACCAAGACCAGCAAGTGCGTTGCCGAGGCTGCTACCCTGATCAACTTCCTGCTGAACGAGGAGAAGGGCGCTTCCATCATGGGTTCCGAGTGCGGCATCCCCGCTTCCAAGGCTGGTCTGGCTGCTGCTCAGGCTGCCGGCGCTGTCAAGGATCTGGTTGCTGAGGCAAACGCCAAGGTCATGGCCTTCACCACCAACAAGCTGGATCCCCTGTTCGAGAACAACGACCTGAAGGCTTCCGGCACCGGCATCTATCAGGAAGTGTTCGATACCGTTGACTACGACGGCGTTGCCGGTGCAGACGTTGTTGACACCCTGCTGGACGGCATGGAGTCTGTTGGCTACACCATCGGCTAAGTTACATTTTTGAGTGCCGCCGTGTGCGGTCACGCACAGAAAAGGGCACCCTTTGACTGAACCTGAGGGGCACCTGCCGCCCGACCGGCAGATGCCCCTTTTTTGTCAGGGATATATTACAAAATCTTGACAAAGCTGTATCCAGTCTGTTATCCCTTCGTCCGTCTCATGCTCCGAAATTCCTTAAAAAGGAGGATTTCCCAGATGAAAGAAAGCAATGCTCCCGCCATCGGGCGCACCCCGTTCCAGAAATGGCTGGACAAATATCAGGGTCTGTTTTATCTGATCCCCTGGATCATCGGCTTCGTCGTCTTTAAGGCAGTTCCCTTCGGTCAGTCGCTGTACTACAGCTTCACCGATATGAACTTCTTCAAGAGCGGCACCCAGTTCGTTGGTCTGGCCAACTACATCACGGCCTTTACCACCACCAAGATCACCAAGGCACTGCTCATCACCTTCAAGTACGCTTTCATCACCGTGCCTCTGAAGCTGGTCTTTGCGCTGTTCATCGCATACATCCTGAACTTCAAGATCGCATGCGTCAACCTGTTCCGTACTGTGTACTACATCCCCTCCATTCTGGGCGGCTCTGTTGCGATCGCCGTTCTGTGGAAGGCTGTATTCAGTGTGGACGGCCTGCTCAACACCGTTCTGCGCGCTGTCACCTTTGGTCTGGTGCAGGGCCCCGAGTGGCTGTCTGACCCCAGCTACGCGCTGTGGATCATCTGCTTCCTGCGTATCTGGCAGTTCGGTTCTGCCATGGTGCTGTTCCTGGCCGCTCTGAAGGGCGTGCCTGCAGACCTGTACGAAGCCGCTACCATTGATGGTGCCGGCAAGTGGCGTCAGTTCTTCTCCATCACTGTTCCGATGATCACCCCCATCATCTTCTACAATCTGGTCACTCAGATCTGCCAGGCTTTCCAGGAGTTCAATGGCCCCTACATCATCACCAACGGCGGCCCCCGTGGTTCCACCACGCTGATCTCTCTGCTGGTCTACAACTACGCATTCAAGTCTTATGACATGGGTATGGCATCCGCTCTGGCATGGATCATGTTCATCATCGTCTGCATCCTGACGATCATTGCATTCACCAGCCAGAAGAAGTGGGTCTACTACTCTGACGAAAGGTAAGGTGACCAGTATGGGAATGAAAGCATCGAACAAAATCGCGACCTTTTTCAAGTATTTCGTCCTGATCCTGGTCGGCGTCATCATGATCTATCCTCTGCTGTGGATGATCAGCGCTACCTTTAAGGACAACAGTGAGATCTTTGCAGGCATCAGCCTGTGGATCAAGCACCCCACTCTGGATGGCTACCGCGGCGCACTGAACAACTTCGGCGGTTCCATCAACATCCTGCAGGCCATGCTGAACACCTACAGCTACGTCATCCCCAAGGTGATCTGCACGGTGGTCTCTGCCTGTGTGGCTGCCTACGGCTTTGGCCGCTTCGATTTCCCCGGCCGTAAGCTGATGTTCAACATCATGCTGGCCACCCTGTTCCTGCCGCAGGTCGTTCTGAATGTGCCGCAGTACCTGCTGTACAACAAGTTCGGCTGGCTGGACAGCCCCTTCTATCTGGCTATCTGGGTGCACTGCGCATTTGCGACCGAGACTTACTTCGTCTACCAGCTGGTGCAGTTCATGCGCAATGTCCCCCGTGATCTGGACGAAGCCGCTGCCATCGACGGCTGCTCCTCCTTCCAGACCCTGTACAAGGTCATCGTGCCCATGCTTGGCCCCGCTCTGGTGTCCTGCGCACTGTTCCAGTTTATGTGGAGCTGCAACGACTTCATGGGTCCGCTGCTTTACGTCAGTACTCCCGGTAAGTACCCGATGTCCCTGTTCGTCAAGCTGTCCATGGACGGTGATACCGGTTTCGCATGGAACAAGATCCTTGCTCTGTCCCTCATCTCCATCCTGCCGCAGCTGATCGTCTTCTTCTGTGCACAGGACCAGTTCGTTGAAGGTATCTCTGCCGGTGCCGTCAAGGGCTAAGCCCTTTCCCCGCACAGCATAAGATCATCTGATACAAACAAACACCCCCTGTGCCGTTCCCGTAGATGGCGCAGGGGGTGTTTCTTATTTCTTATGTCCTTTGCGGTACTGCAGTGGGCCAGTACCCATCACCTCACGGAACACCCGGCGGAAATGGGCGGCGCTGGCAAAGCCGGTCTGCTCGGCCACCGCACTGATGGAAAGCTCGGTCGTTTCCAGCAGCTTCTGGGCCGCTTCGATGCGGCGGTTGTTGATGTAATCCACGATGGACTGGCCCGTTACCCGCCGGAACAAACGGCTCAGGTAGTAGGGCGAAAGATAAAACTGCGCCGCCACCTCGGTGAGGGAAAACTTCTGCCGGTAATTGGCCGCAAGGTAGGCGCAGATCTGCTCCACCGTTTCGTTGTGGGGACGCGCCACAGCGCTGCTCTCGGCAATGCACTCCTGCTCCACATAGTGCAGGATCAGCAGCAGGTACAGCGGGCCGGGGTAATCCTGCTCGGTGCTGGCGCTGGCCATCATTTCCAGCAGGGTACGGATGCGGCTCTGCCACTGCACCGGTGCATACAGCACTGTGCGCTCCCCGGGCGCAAACAGGCGGCCGAAATCCCGCCCGGCTGTGTTTTTCAAATCATGCAGCATCCCCAGCGGAAAGTGGCACCCCACGATCTGCGGCACGGCGCTGCCGGTCTGTGCAAAGCGGCAGCCGCCGGGGCCAAGCAGCACGGCGCTGCCGGGGTTTACCAGCACATTCCCGCCCTCGTATTCCAGCGTGACGCTGCCCTCCGACACCAGCAGCAGATAGCAGGTGTCCTCATCCGGCGGCAGCTCGTAGCGGTTCGCATTCAGACGCAGGGTAGCAGCGGCCACCTTGCCGGTGATCTTTTCACGTTCTGATCTCATAGGTAACTCCTTCAGTCGCGGCTGATGCCGCGCCAGCTCCCTCAAAGAGGGAGCCTCTGGCGAAGAGGAAAAGCTTTCCGGTATGCCAAAGCCTCCATCACGGATGGAAGTGGCAAACCCGCGAGGGTTCGACGGAAGGGGTTCCCTTCATTCTAATCTTTATCATATCATGTCCGCTTCCTGCGGGCAAGACAAAACCATCAGGAGGTTCTCTCATGAATCTGTCGCTTATCCGTTCCATGACGCGCAGCGCTGTTTTCGAGCTGGAAAACGGCCTGTGCTATCGTCCGGCCCACCCGTTCACCGTTACCCTGAACGGCAAGACCGTCTACGAAGCCTGCCAGACCAACGTGTTCTCCCTGTTCTCCCTGCTGCCCGGTACTGAGTACACGGTGGGTGTGCAGGCCGAGGGCGAAAGCCTGACCTGCACCTTTACCACCGAGGCCGAGACCTTCTTTGTGGATGCTTCCCGCTACGGTCTGGTGGCTGACGGCACCACGGACAACACCCTCAAGCTGCAGGCGGCTCTTTCCACCTGCCCCAAGGGCGGCACAGTGTACGTGCCCGCAGGCCGCTACCGCACCTGCAGCCTGTTCCTGAAAAGCAACACCACCCTCTATCTTGAAAAGGGCGCTGTGCTGCTGGGCGACAATGACCGCACCCACTACCCCATCCTGCCCGGCGTGATTCCCAGCGAGAACGAGGTGGATGAATACTACCTGACCGGCTGGGAGGGCAATCCGCTGGACAGCTTTGCGGGTCTGTTGAACATCACGCAGGTGCACGATATCGTTGTGACCGGCGAGGGCACGCTGGACTGCGATGCCGAGAACGGCGACTGGTGGGTAACGCCCAAGATCAAGCGCATCGCATGGCGGCCCCGCGCTGTGGCTGCTGTGGACAGCGAGAACATCTGCCTGCACGGCATCACGGTGCAGAACAGCTATTCGTGGACGATCCACCCCATCTTTGTCAAGCACCTTGACCTGCTGAACTTCAACATCAACAATCCTTACAATGCCCCCAACACCGACGGCATCGACCCCGAAAGCTGCGAGTATATCCGCATCATCGGCGTGAACATCCATGTGGGCGACGACTGCATTGCCATGAAGGCCAGCAAGGTATTCCTTGGCATGAAGCTGAAAAAGAGCTGTGAGCACACCGTTATCCGCAACTGCCTGTTGGACAAAGGCCATGGCGGCATCGTCATTGGCAGCGAGATGAGCGGCGGCGTGAAGGATATGGTGGTCACCCAGTGCCTGATGGACCACACCGACCGCGGCCTGCGCGTCAA
>ERZ779974.1115-NODE-1115-length-9617-cov-2.56808_pt1 | contig 9617 bp, 6 predicted proteins | sample MGYA00511026_ERZ779974 | MGnify/ENA primary metagenome ERZ779974 (study PRJEB29588, sample SAMEA2153010) | human gut metagenome | biome: human gut; feature: human-associated habitat; material: faeces | place: Denmark | collected 2008/2010 ... | reverse complement strand
CGGCCGTGGCGATAAAACAGCAAGTAAAACCCTCAACCGCGCCACCGATACAACCAGACAGCCTGGTTCTACCTTTAAAATCCTTGCTGCCTACTCCGCTGCGCTTGATGCAGGTGGACTTACCCTTGCCTCCGTGCAGGATGATGCCCCTTACACTTATGCCGGAGCAAATGGAAAATCTGTTAATAACTACGACAGACGTTACCGTGGTTTTACCACTTTAAGAGAGGCGATCACAGACTCCATCAATATTGTAACCGTAAAAACACTTGCACAGGCTGGTGTTTCCCTTGGCTGGCAGTATGTACAGGAATATGGTTTCACAACCGTTGATTCCCGCGATATGAATGAAGCCCTTGCACTTGGCGGTATCACGCAGGGTGTATCAAACCTTGAACTTACCGCAGCCTATGCTGCGATCGCAAATCAGGGAACTTATATCAGACCAAAGTTCTATACAAAGATTTTAGACCACGATGGCAATGTTTTAATCGATAATACAACACCGGAATCCCACACGGTTATCAAAGATACTACCGCATGGCTCCTGACAAGTGCCATGGAAGATGTTATGACTTCCGGAACCGGTACTTCCGCTTACTTTGGCAGTTCTATGGCCCAGGCTGGAAAATCCGGTACAACGACCAGCAGCCGTGATGCGTTATTTGCAGGTTACACACCTTATTATACCTGTGCTGTCTGGGGTGGCTATGATGATAACGCCATGCAGAAAGGTTCCGACACAAACTATCCAAAACGTATCTGGAAAGCTGTTATGAAACGGATACACGAAGATCTTGCTTACAAAGATTTCACAAAACCAAGTGGAATTGTTGCAGTCGCCGTATGTAAAGAATCCGGAAAGCTTCCAATCGAAGGTGTCTGCGATCACGATCCCCGTGGAAACTGTGTGATCACAGAATATTTTGCACAGGGCACAGAGCCAACCGAATACTGTGATCATCACACTGTAGCCAATATCTGTACCGCTTCTAATATGTTAGCCGGCAGTTATTGCCCTGCTGAGACCATTACCACCGGAGTATATGTCACCGGCGGTTCTGAGACAACCGAAGATGCGCCTTACCTGTTAACAGATGCATTCTTAAGTCAGACATGTACCGTACACAATGAGTTTAACTCCACTTACACCGGAACAAACTCCTTCCCCGGATCAACCGGTGTCAACCCGATCGGTGCTGATCCGGCAGGTGATGCTTCTACGCCTGATGCCAGCACCACCACAACGGATCCAGCTGCCAACACGGATCAGAGTGTTGATGGTCAGTAAAATATTTAAACATAAAAAATGCTAACCCACGGGTTAGCATTTTTTATCATGTATTTGTCACTAAACTTTCACTTCATGAGCACTTCTGCCTCATTCTGTGCCCTGGCTATATTATGAGTATTGGGATTCTCACACATTGCTTTTAACAGCTTTTTTTCCTTCGCAAAATACTGATTGCGCTGTTCTACGTTCCAGGCTGTCCCATATCTTTCCATGGTAAATCCAAGCAGCCGGTCTGCAAAAATCTCAAAATCTTTCCATCTTCCATTCTGGTTCTCTATGATTTTCTCGATCTCTGCAATTGCTTTCCGATTGTCCTCTAACTGTTTCAGACGCTCCTGTCTGCTGTCCCTGTCATGTTTTTTCAAGTCATAAAGTTCATAGGCTTCCTCCAGTGCCTGCATAAATTCCTGCCTGAAATTTACCGGCCGTAGAAATACACGGAACACATCCCGTTTATTCAAATAGAATCCTAACTGCACTGCACTGATCGAATTTGTATATAACATACAGATTGTATTTGGGAACACCTGGTTTACATAAGAAATAATCTTGTCTCCATTATATCCATCCAGATTTAAATCTGTGACAAGTATCTGATATTCTTTTTGTTTTAACAACTCCATTGCATCTGTTCCATTTTGTGCAATCTCTGTCTCAATCTGTTTTTCTTCTAAGATGCCCTGAAATTCATCTATAATCTCCGGATATCCGCTAATAAATAAAAGATTTCGCTTCATTTTTTTCCTTCTTATTTTCTATCACATTCAGCCATATCATTTGTAATCTGATATAGCACTTTTATTATAACTTTTTGTTTTCAAAAAATCCACCATAAAACTTTTGTCTCTTACATGATCTTATTCGCACATATGGATTCAAAAGATCTGTATTTTATCATTTTTATAAAAAAAAAAACCGCCTCCCGCCGTTCTTTTTGTGTTGATGTATATACTACTAAGGGGATTAGATTCCACGAACCTAATCGAATTAGATTCGTGCGAATTAATGAAGTTCTCTTGGAACAAAATCAGGATATCCGGATTCAAGACCATGTTCTGTAGAGTCAAGTCCTTCTACTTCTTCCTGAGCAGATACTCTGAGTCCAATTGTTTTCTTAAGTACTGTAAATACAATTGTCATTGTAACGATTGTCCAGCCTGCGATACATACGATACCAAGTAACTGGATTAACAAATGATGTACACCACCGCCATAGAATAAACCATCTTTGTAATCAAAAAGTCCTACAGCGATCGTTCCCCAGATACCATTGCAGCCATGTACTGCTACGGCACCAACCGGATCATCTACTTTTAATTTATCTTCAATAAAGTATACTGCTACGCAGACCAGAACACCTGCAACTGCACCGATGATGAACGAACCAATTGCATCTACATTCGCACATCCTGCTGTGACTGCCACAAGACCTGCAAGAGATCCGTTTAAGGACATGGAAACATCCGGTTTTCCATTTCTGATCCATGTATAAAGCATTGCACTTACTGTTGCGACTGCCGGAGCAATTGTTGTTGTTGCAAAAATCTGTGATAACTGCATCGTGTCTGTTGCTGCTGCGCCGTTAAATCCATACCAGCCAAACCAGAGAATGAATACACCAAGAGCACCGATTAAAATATTGTGTCCAAGAATTGGTCTTGCTTTTCCGTTTTTATCATATTTACCGATACGAGGTCCAAGCATTGCTGCTCCAATGAAGGCTGTAATTCCACCTACCATATGGATGCATGCTGATCCTGCAAAATCTGTAAATCCCATATCTGTAAGCCACGGTGTTGCACCCCAAACCCAGTGAGCCTCGACCGGATAAACTACTAAACTGATAATAAAACTATAAATACAATAGGTAATGAATTTTGTACGCTCTGCCATTGCACCTGAAACAATTGTTGCTGCTGTTGCACAGAATACTAAGTTAAATACGAAAGCTGACCAGTCTGTCTCGCCAAAGCCTGTAAAAGGATTCAGCCCCCATCCTACAAAACCACCTTCGCCACAGAGCAGGTTATAACCTAATAAATAGAAAGCAACTGTACCAATACAGAAATCCATTAAGTTTTTCATCGTAATGTTGCCGACATTTTTTGCTCTTGTAAAGCCTGCTTCTACCATTGCAAATCCACATTGCATAAAAAATACTAACGCTGCACCCATAAGGTACCATACACTCATATCCATAATAAGCCTCCTTGTTTTGCGATATAAAAAAGGAGATAATTCAGGTGAGACTACACCCTTTATTATCCCCTTTGATAATCGTTTTTTCCTGATTCAATTTTTTCATAACAAAAAACTAATTCTATTTTAGGACTCCTCTTTCCATCCATAGAATCTTACAATGCATCTGTACCATGTTCGCCGGTACGGATACGAACTGCATCTTCTACATCATATACGAAAATCTTACCATCACCAAAATGTCCGGTATTAATTTCCTTTACGATCTTATCGATCAGAGTTGGTGCAACTTCATCTGTTACGACCGTCTCCACTTTAACCTTAGGAAGAAGATTTACAGCATACTCAGAACCACGGTAATTTTTAATGATACCTTTCTGATTACCATAACCCATGCTGTTTACGATATTCATACCGTTTACTTCACAGGAATCTAAAACTTCTTTTAAGTCTTCAAGTTTCTCCGGTTTAATAATAATCTCTAACTTCTTCATAACAATCCTCCTTGTTTTGCGAAGCAAAATCCGAACCCCATGGTGAGGAGAGGATTTAGCCTCCTTGTTTTCTATTCTTTATTTGTTCACAATTTGTTTAAAAACCTTTCATGATGTGAACATGGATTTTTCACTTCTTCTGCATATAATAAAAGCATAAAAACAAAAGACAGTTTCAAAGTTTTGATTACTTTTTATATAAACTTTTTCATAATCTGCCAGGTGGAGAACCACCTGGCATCCTCCCTTTTATGGGAGTTTTTTATGTATACCGTTCTGTTATTATACTTCAAAGATCAGATCTCCGTAAGAAGGCATTGGCCACATGGACTTATCTACCAACATTTCCAGTTTATCAACCGGTGCACGGAGTTCATCCATAGCTGCTTTTACTTCATCATGATAATAAACTGCCTGTGCTCTTCCTTCTTCCATTGCACCACCTTTTGCAGTGACTTCTTCCAGTTTGGAAAGTGCTGATTTTGCATCTGCAAGCAGATCAGATACCTCTGTCAGGATCTCTGTCTGAACACTCACATCAGCGCCGCATGCTGCCTTCACTGCCGTGATGGACTCTGCAAGAACCGTTGTGTATTTGATCACTGCCGGAATGATCTGTTTGGTTGCGATATCGATCATTGCCTTTGCCTCGATATTGATCTCTTTTGCGTAAGTCTCATATTCGATTTCAACACGGGAATCAAGTTCTGCTTTTGTAAATACACCAAATTTTTCAAATAATGCAACTGCTTTGTCTGTATTCAATGCTGGGATTGCATCTACCATGGATTTGATGTTTGGAAGTCCACGTCTCTCTGCCTCTTTTACCCATGCCTCAGAATAACCATTTCCATTGAATACAATTCTCTGGTGCTCGGTTGCATATTTTTTGATCAGATCATGTACTGCCATATCGAAATCATCTGCTTTTTCCAGTTCATCACATGCTTCTGCAAAGGCTTCTGCAACGATTGTATTTAATACAACGTTTGGCTGTGCGATGGAATCCTGAGAACCTACCATACGGAACTCGAACTTGTTTCCGGTAAATGCAAATGGTGACGTTCTGTTTCGGTCTGTTGCATCTTTCATGAAATCAGGTAATGTTTTAACACCTGTCTCTAACATTTTTCCTGAAATACTATGTGTGGCTTCACCAGTGCTGATCAGCTGTGACAACACATCCTCTAACTGCTCGCCCAGGAACACGGAAAGGATTGCCGGTGGTGCCTCGTTTGCTCCTAATCTATGATCGTTTCCGACATCTGCTGCGGATTCTCTTAACAGATCTGCATGTGTATCCACTGCCTTTAAGATACAGGTTAAAACTAATAAGAACTGAATGTTCTCATGTGGTGTTTTGCCCGGATCTAACAGGTTGATTCCATCATCCGTTGTGATCGACCAGTTGTTGTGTTTACCGGAACCGTTCACTCCTGCGAATGGCTTCTCATGAAGTAAGCACTGCAGGCCATGGCGGTAAGCAACTTTTTTCAATGTCTCCATGACTAACTGGTTGTGATCCACTGCGATGTTTGCCTCTGCATAAATCGGAGCCAGCTCATGCTGTGCCGGTGCCACCTCATTATGCTGTGTTTTTGCGGATACACCGAGTTTCCAGAGTTCTTTGTTGACATCCTTCATGTAAGCTGCGATACGTTCCCGGATACTTCCAAAGTAGTGGTCATCCATCTCCTGGCCTTTTGGAGGCATTGCTCCGAATAAGGTACGGCCTGTGAAGATCAAGTCTTTTCTCTGTAAGTATTTCTCTCTGTCTACAATGAAGTATTCCTGTTCCGGTCCAACGGAAGGAGTTACTTTTTTCGAGGTTGTATTTCCAAATAACCGGAGCAACCGGAGCGACTGTTCATTGATCGCCTCCATAGAACGAAGCAATGGTGTTTTCTGGTCAAGTGCCTCACCTGTGTAGGAGCAGAATGCTGTTGGAATACACAGTGTTGCGCCTGCTGCATCCTGTCTGACGAATGCCGGTGATGTACAATCCCACGCTGTATATCCTCTGGCTTCAAAAGTTGCCCTAAGACCACCGGATGGGAAAGATGATGCATCCGGTTCACCTTTGATCAACTCTTTTCCGGAAAAGCTCATCAATACTTTTCCGTTTGGCATTGGAGCCGTGATAAAAGAATCATGTTTCTCTGCTGTCACACCGGTTAACGGCTGGAACCAGTGTGTATAGTGTGTTGCTCCTTTTTCAATTGCCCATTCTTTCATCTCATGTGCAACGACATCTGCTGTTTCAAGGTCTAATTCTTTTCCTTCCTCCATGACTTCATGAAGTTTTTTGTAAATTTTCTTTGGAAGACGTTCCTGCATGACAGCATCGTTAAATACGTTCTCTCCAAAGATGTCTGCTACATTGAAGTATTCTTTCTCGCTCATCTTTCTACATCCTTTCTTTTCATCCAAATCCCCTGAGATTTGATTCTTGATTAATCAAACATCGCTGCTCACAGACTTGAGAAAACTTCGTTTCTCAAGTTTTCGCGGTGCTCCTCAAATGTTCGTGCAAGCACGGCATTTTCATCGCTACTCACGAAAAAAAGGCGCTCCAACTCTGTTGGAACGCCTTCGTTCATTTTCTCTCGCAATGTTTTGTTGTTGTAACTAAAATAATACAATCAAAATCATTTTTCAAGACTATTTTTTATTTTTTTCATATTTTGTATAAAATTAACATTTATTTCCATGGAAACAATTTATTTTTGTTAAAATTGTATTTTCTATGTAAAATTATACTTCAAACATGAGATCACCATAAGATGGCATTGGCCACATGGATTTATCTACTAACATCTCCAGCTTATCAACCGGTGTTCGCAAAGCTTTCATTGCAGTCATCACCTCATCGCGATAGAATACTGCCTGCTCTCTTCCCTGTGCCATAGCTGCACCCTGTGCAGTCACTTCCTCTAATTTTGAAAGCGCATTCTTCGTGTCTGCAAGAAGGTCTGATACTTCCATCAGAATCTCTGTCTGCACGCTGATATCTGCGCCACAGGCTGCTTTTACTGCATTGATAGACTCTGCCAGTGTTGTGGTATAGCGGATAACGGCCGGAATAATCTGTTTTGTTGCAATATCGATCATTGCCTTTGCCTCGATGTTGATTTCTTTTGCATAGGTCTCATATTCGATTTCGACACGGGAATCAAGCTCTGCCTTTGTAAATACACCGAATTTTTCAAATAAAGCAACCGCTTTTTCTGTATTTAATGCAGGAATGGCATCTACCATGGATTTGATATTCGGAAGTCCACGTCTTTCGGCTTCCTCTACCCATTCGTCTGAATATCCGTTGCCATTGAATACGATTCTCTGATGCTCTGTCGCATATTTTTTGATGAGATCATGCACAGCCATGTCAAAGTCATCTGCTTTTTCCAGTTCATCACACGCCTCTGCAAATGCCTCTGCCACAATTGTATTTAACACAACGTTCGGCTGGGAAACAGAGTCCTGGGAACCTACCATACGGAACTCAAATTTATTTCCGGTAAACGCAAACGGAGATGTACGGTTACGGTCTGTCGCATCCTTCATAAAGTCAGGCAGGGATTTTACACCTGTCTCTAATCTCTGACCGGAGATACTGTGTGTGGCAGCTCCAGTGCTGATGAGCTGTGATAACACGTCCTCTAACTGCTCTCCAAGATAAACGGATAAAATAGCCGGTGGTGCCTCATTTGCGCCAAGTCTGTGGTCATTTCCGACATCTGCTGCCGATTCGCGCAAAAGATCGGCATGGGTATCCACTGCCTTTAAAATACAGGTCAGCACCAAAAGGAACTGAATATTCTCGTGCGGTGTTTTTCCCGGCTCTAACAGGTTAATGCCATCGTCTGTCGTAATGGACCAGTTGTCATGCTTACCGGAACCATTCACCCCTGCAAATGGTTTCTCATGCAACAGGCACTGTAACCCATGACGATACGCAACCTTTTTCAAAGTCTCCATGATAAGCTGGTTGTGGTCAACTGCGATATTTGCCACTGCATAAATCGGAGCCAGTTCGTGCTGTGCAGGTGCGACCTCATTATGCTGTGTCTTCGAGGACACGCCAAGCTTCCAAAGTTCAATATTGACATCTCTCATATAGGATGCGATACGCTCGCGGATGCTTCCAAAGTAATGGTCATCCATTTCCTGTCCTTTTGGAGGCATTGCGCCAAACAAAGTACGTCCGGTAAAGATCAGGTCTTTTCTCTGTAAATATTTTTCTCTGTCTACAATAAAGTATTCCTGCTCCGGTCCTACCGAAGGAGTTACTCTCTTAGAGGTTGTGTTTCCAAATAAACGGATCAGACGCAGTGCCTGCTCGTTGATCGCTTCCATGGAACGAAGCAATGGTGTCTTCTGGTCAAGCGCTTCTCCTGTGTAGGAACAGAATGCAGTCGGAATGCAGAGTGTTGCGCCTGCTGCGTCCTGTCTGACAAATGCCGGGGAAGTACAGTCCCATGCTGTATATCCTCTCGCCTCAAAAGTCGCTCTTAATCCACCGGATGGAAAAGATGATGCATCCGGTTCACCTTTAATTAATTCTTTTCCCGAAAAACTCATCAAAACCTTGCCGTTTTCCATAGGCGCAGTAATGAAAGAATCGTGTTTCTCTGCCGTAACTCCGGTTAACGGCTGGAACCAGTGCGTATAATGTGTTGCACCTTTTTCAATTGCCCACTCCTTCATCTCATGAGCAACGACATCTGCGGTCTCGAGGTCTAATTCTTTTCCTTCCTCCATTACTTCGTGAAGTTTTTTGTAAACTTTCTTTGGTAAACGAGCCTGCATGACAGAATCGTTAAATACATTTTCTCCAAAGATATCTACAACATTAAAGTTCTCTTTCTCCATCATCTTGTTTGATATCCTTTCTCTCATCTAAATCCCCTCAGATTTGATGTTCTTATACTAATATAAGAGAATCTACACTTAAATGCAACTAATAAATCGTTTATGTTCCAAGGAAAAAATAGAAAAAGACCTCATAGAACGGATTCTCCGCTCTACAAGGTCTTTATTTTCTTGATATTTTATTCAGCTTTTCCAACAGAACCAAATAATTCCATCTTCTCTTTTACAGTAGCTTTGATTGCTTCTGCACCTGGAGCTAATAATTTACGAGGATCAAATCCCTTACCCTCAAGATCTTTACCAGCTTCGATATATTTACGTGTAGCATCTGCGAAAGATAACTGGCACTCTGTGTTAACGTTGATCTTAGCTACTCCAAGGGAGATTGCTTTCTTGATCATGTCTTCCGGAATACCTGTACCTCCGTGAAGTACTAACGGCATCTGGCCTGTTAATTTCTGGATAGAATCAAGAGTCTCGAAGCTTAATCCTTTCCAGTTTGCCGGATATTTACCATGGATGTTACCGATGCCTGCTGCAAGCATGTCCACGCCAAGATCTGCAACTCTCTTGCACTCTTCCGGATCAGCGCACTCGCCCATACCTACAACTCCGTCTTCCTCACCACCGATAGAACCAACTTCTGCCTCGATGGACATTCCCATTGCATGGGCAACGGATACGAGCTCTTTGGTTTTCTCAACGTTCTCATCGATTGGGTAATGAGATCCGTCGAACATGATGGATGTGAATCCGGC
>ERZ779974.1112-NODE-1112-length-9640-cov-2.04507_pt1 | contig 9640 bp, 5 predicted proteins | sample MGYA00511026_ERZ779974 | MGnify/ENA primary metagenome ERZ779974 (study PRJEB29588, sample SAMEA2153010) | human gut metagenome | biome: human gut; feature: human-associated habitat; material: faeces | place: Denmark | collected 2008/2010 ... | reverse complement strand
CACTGACATTCTAACGCCATTCGCTGAAAAGTTTATATTAATCTCTGCTGTTTACATATTTTTATGCAGTATACATTGCCAGTCCATTTGTTATTCCTGATTCTATTTTTGCCTTAGCTAATGCAAGCTGTATTATAAAGGTAACTGTAAGAAACATTTTCATTTTTTTTAATCCTCTTATCGTATGCTTTTCAAATTGAAAAGCACGGTCTATCCGTCCGTTTACTCTTTCAATACTTGTTCTTTTTTTATATAATCTTCTCCATTTCTTTGAATTTCCTGCTACTTTTGTAAATATACGTGTATCCGTTTTCAATGGTATTCTGAATATTCTTTTATTATGATATTTCGGATGAAAAACATATCTATGACTGTCCCTGCTTTTATCATACCCCTTATATACTAATTATATTTTCTCACCACCGTCTGTTATGTAATACACTTTTCCAACTTTTTAGGATTTTTTTCTTTTATGTTATCTAACAGTTTTTCTGTTTCTTTAAGTTCACTGTTCGATGCTTTTGTCACTTCATAATCAACCGGCAGTTCATATGTTGCATCTGATAAAAGATGCAGACGAAATCCAAACCATTTCTTTGTTTTTACCACTTTTTCACCGTTAGGTTTTGTTATTGTGTATTCTTTTCTGCACCAGTCAGCATCCCTCTCTCCTTTGTTGCCGCTGTTTTTCTTTGAAATTTTTCCTGCATAACTTTGTATGGCTTTTCCATCCGCTGCCATAATCTCACCGAAATCGTTAAGGTTTTCATACATCTCTTTTACAAGTGTATCAAACATTTCTCTTGATTCCTGCTCACATTCCTTTAAATTATTCAAAAAGTTTGTATATGCACTTGCTGTTGGAGCCAGTTTATATCGACTTTCACTTATCCTTTTTCCATACTCATCTTTTTTATCTGTCAGTACAGAGTATATGTGTGGTTGAAATCCGCAGATTATGCGGAGCTGGCTGTTTCTGTTTAATTCTCTTAAAAGACTTGCAATAGAGTCATGGTCAAATATAAAGCTTGCTATAAAAGAATTCTACATAGCTTCTACAGACCATTCATTTCTGCCTTTTCCTCGTTTTTCTTTTAATCTTCGTATTAATTTTTCATCAGGAAGATTGTCAAAAACTTTTTGTAATCTTTCTAAATCTCCAAGATTTTCATTTTGGGTATCGTCAAACATGGAAATTTGTGTTATTATTTTCAGAGAAAAGCACTCCTTTTTAATGTGGTTTGAACACTTACATTATACACCATTATGGTTGATAAAGGGTGCTTTTCTTTTTGCTTTTATATATACAGTCATGGAAGATGGATTATTATACAGCAAATGGCGTTGGAGGCTGGGAGCCGACCATTTGTCGTATAATAGCCACTTCCATGACGTTCGGTCAAAATAAAAAGTGGTCGTTTTTTTGCATAAAATTGCATGCAGGAAAAAACGTTTATAATAAAAATGTGCTAGCACATTTTTGTGAAAAATTACCAAAAATCATAAAAATAAACATACTTTTGCAAGATTGGTAAGTGATGGAATAATTATGGTAAAAATGCTGTAATTATTGAGGGAATACAATATTGTATTAAAATAGTTTAGAAAAATATGTAAAAATCTAAAAAATAAAAAATTGTATAAAATCAACAAAAAATATAGCTTTAATAAAAGTATATTGACGTAAATAGCTAAAATGTGCTATTATTAAAGCATATTTAAAAATGTAAAATATTTTAACTGTTTATAAATGAAAGCTATTAGGTGAAATTGCTGAATATTTGGATTCAGTTAAGATATTTGAAAAGAAAGATTAAATGAGATTTTCGGGAGGAGAAGTCAAATGAGAAATAAGAAATTTTTAGCTTTGGCAATGGCAGCAGTAGTAGGAATGACATCTGCACCAGCAGTTTACAACAATGTAGTTGTAGCAGAGGCGGCAGTAGGAGATGCAACAGTAAAGAATGTTAGTATTACAGGTGGATATGGAACAGCTAACAGTGGTGATGAAGCTATGACAGGCGATTTTGAACTGGTTTATACTTTTACCAATAAAACACAGGATGCAAGTACAAATTGGTTCAACTATGGTGTTGAAGTTCATAATGGTGTTGGTGGCTTTATATCAACAAGAGCAGATAATTATGGCTGGTTAGCAAATGATTGGAACACAGATGGTTCAGTAATGTCATGGGGTGACGGTGCTGAATCATGGGATGATTTTAGAGAGGTAATGAAAGATGCATCTGTAAAAGTTACAGTAAAAAGAGAAGGAAATACTGTGACTGTTGCAAATGATATTACAGGAAATGCAGATAGCAGTAAAAAATACAATTTTGTATGCACATGTGCAATGGCAAACTTGCCTGAAACAGTATATGTTCATCTTACAGGCGAAAAGGTAGATTTATCTGATATAAAAGCAGAGTTAAAAGCAGAAGCAGAGCCTACAGTAGCACCTACTGAGGTACCGGCAGAGCCTGCTACTTCACCAGCAATTTCTACAGCACCTGCAGTTACAGAAGAACCAACAACAGCTCCAACAGAGGCACCATCAGAAGAGCCTACAGTAGCACCAACACAGGAACCAACAACAGAGCCTACAGCAGCACCGACAACAGAGCCTACAGAAACACCGGCACCTACAAAGAAACCAAGTGCTAAAAAGGCTGCAATCGTTGTTAAGAACGGAAAGAAATCTGTTTCAGCAGTTTCAGTAAAAGCTAAGAAGAGCGTTAAACTTACTGTTTCAGTAAATTCAAAAGCAAAGGTTACAGCAGCTAAACTTTCTAAGAAAGATGCAAAGATTGCAAAAGTTACATTAAAGAATAACAAGCTTACAGTTAAGGGTCTTAAGAAAGGAAAAGTAACAATCAAACTTTCAGCAAAGAAAACTTCTAAATATAAAGCAGCTACAAAATCTTTGAAGGTAACAGTAAAATAATTATTTAAAACTGCATATTGAATAAGAAAATAAACTTATTTGTGTAAACTAAAGGGGGGAGTTGACAAAAAGTAGTCAACGCCCTCTTTTTGTATAAAACTGGCATTTAAAATGCCTAAACAAAAAAGCAAGGAAAGGGAAAAGAAGGAGAGAAGTATGGCAAAATTTAAGTTTAAGAAAATTGCAGCGATAGCAATGTCGGCAGTTCTTGCAGTTACATCAGCACCAAATTTGTCGCTTGATTTTACTGCAACAGCTAAAGCAGCAGAGAGCAGTACATTTGGTTCAAATACTGTCAGTGAATTAAGTATTGACGCAGGTTTTTCGGCTAATACCGGAGATGAGACAATAAGTGGAAATTTTGATGTTCAGTACACATTCACAAACAAAACAAAGGGAAGTGATAATTGGAATAACTTTATAATAGAAGTTTTTGACAGCAATGGAGGAATAACAGACAGAGCAGATAATTATGGCTGGTTTTATGGAACTCATTTAAGTGATGGTTCAGAACATACCTGGGGTGATACAGATTTTACATGGGAAGAGTTTAAAGAATCCATGAAAGATGCAAGTGTAGTAGTTGATGTGTCAAGAAGAGATAAAATAGTTACAATATCATATACGATAACAGACAACACAAATTCATCAAAAGTATATAAGATGAAAGATACAGTTACATTTGGTGAATTAAACGATTCAGTAAGCATGCATCTTACAGGAGAGCAGGTAGACCTTTCAAATATTAAACTTGTAGACAAAACAGACAGAGATGATGATACACCGACAACACCACAGGAAATATCAGCTTCAGATGTCACAACAAAATATAATGAATATTTCAGTGAAAGCAATAAGAAAAGTCATGTATCAGTCCATGACCCATCTGTTGTAATCGGATATACTGACAGTAAGTATACAGGAAGCAGCAGCCAGAAAGTTTATGGAACAGATAACGGTTCAAGACAGAAAGTATACTTTATATTTGGTTCACACAGAGCTTTTGCATGGTCAACAGATATGCAGAATTGGACAACATTTACAAACAACATAAATGATGACACAAAATGCCAGGCTCTTTTTAAGAGTGCATTTGACTGGGCAGCAAAAGGTGACAGCAGTTATGGATGGTCAGGCAACTTATGGGCACCTGATGTTATCTGGAATGAACAGATGAATAAGTGGTGCATGTATATGAGTATCAACGGTAAATCATGGAACTCAAGCATTGTGCTTCTTACATCAGATTCACTTAACGGTGACTGGGAAAATCAGGGAACTGTAGTATATTCAGGATTTACTAAATCAGGAGTTCATGCATATACAGATACAGATTTTGCATCAGTAGTAGGTTCTGATAATGCAGATGCAGCTCTTGTAAGATTTAAATCTTCAGATACAACATGGAATTCAAGATACGGCGCACATGCAATTGACCCATGTGTTACATATGATTCTGACGGAAACCTTTGGATGAGTTATGGTTCATGGTCAGGCGGTATCTGGATATTCAAGCTTGACCCTAAGACAGGTCTTAGAGATACAGCTACAAAATACGATTATAAAGAAAATGAAACAGACCCTTATATGGGATATAAACTTGCAGGTGGTGTTTCAAGATCAGGTGAGGCATCATACATAGAGAAAATAGGTGACAAGTATTATTTATTCCTTTCATACGGCGGACTTACTGCTAAGGGCGGATATAATATGCGTGTATTCTCATCAGATGCAATCACGGGTCCATACAAGGATGTAGCAGGAAATGATGCAAGATACGGTACAGAGACAAGTGTTATCAACAAGAACGCAGGTGGTGACGGATATGGAAATACTGCTACAGGTGAGCGTCTTATGTCATATTACAACTGGCATTATCTTGATAAGGGACGTGTTGCACAGGGACATAATTCTGCAGTAGTTGATACAGACGGAAAAACATATCTTGTATATCATACACGTTTTAATGATGGTTCAGAGGGACATGAGGTGAGAGTTCACCAGTTATTTACAGTTGGAAACGGTGGTCTTGTCGCAACTCCATTTGAGTATTCAGGAGAGACATTATCAGATACTGCATACTCAGTAAAGGAAGTTGCGGGAGAATATACTGTTATTTATCACGAACCTTCAGTAAATACAACTGCACTTCAGTGCTGTGAGGAGAAATCTGTTAAGTTAAACAAAGACGGTTCTGTTTCAGGTGATTATACAGGAACATGGGAGCAGGAGTCTGATAAACCTTATGTTACTTTAACAATAGACAATGTAAAATATCAGGGTGTGTTTATTAAACAGAAGGTTGAAGGCACAAACTGTGAGACAATGTGCTTTACACTTGTAGGAAGCAATAATATTACTATCTGGGGTACAAAAGGTTATACAAACGAGCAGAAAGTTATAAAAGATGCCGGAGATTTATCATTAACTGTTCCGGAACAGTTAAATACAGACCTTGAACTTCCGGTTTCAGGAAATGAAGGCTCAACAATCAAATGGGAGTCATCAGATGAGACTGCACTTTCAAATACAGGTGAAATTCAGGCAGTTGCAGAAGATACAACAGTAACACTTACAGCAACAATTAAGAATGGTTTATATTACACAAAGAAAGAATATACAACAACAATAAAAGCAAATGCAACTTCAGACATTGATTCAGGACTTGAAGCAAATTATACATTTGAAAATGGTCTTAGAAATGAAGTAAATACAGAGCAGGTCGGAGAGGCAAAGACTCTTGAGAGCGGAACAAAACCTACAGTAGAGTATAGTTCTGACAGAGCAGGAAATGTTCTTAATCAGTATTTTGGATATGAAGCAGCAGCGACAACAAGCTATGCTGAGTTTACAAACCCACTTAAAGGAAAGACATTAAACGGTGCGACAGTATCAATGTGGGTAAACAGACAGAATGATGACGCGTGGGATGCACTTTGGAGTTTCTTTGATACAAATAATTCCGATGGAGCAGACGGAAGATTATTCTTCACACCAAATACATATCTTGGTTACAACGGAACAGTAGGTGGTACATGGCAGTGGTTTGACTGCAACAAGGCAGAAAAGCCGGTAAATAATATTCCTGTAAACAGCTGGCATTATGTAACAGTATCTGTTGGAAAGGCTAACTTTGGAATTTATGTTGACGGTAAACTCGTTGTAAACAAAACAAAATATACGTTATTTGACTCAAATGACAGCTATGCAAGTCTGGCATCTAATATGCTTAAGATGATTGCATCAGCAGATAAGTTCTATCTTGGATATGGTTCATTCTGGGGTTCATCTCCGGCATATATGGACAATGTTAAAATTTACAGCCGTGCATTATCAGCAGCCGATATCGGAACATTATATAAGGCAGAAAAAGCTGATACTGCAGCAGCAAAGAATGCAGAAGAACAGAAAGAACAGGCATTGGCAGATGCAAGTATCTTGTACAAGAGTTTCAACAATGATGCAGATGCGGCAGCAGCCGGCGGATTATCAGCAAATGCAGCAGACAATCTTACACTTGCCAGTGATGGAGCAGCAGAGCACAAAAGATATTTACAGTTTGCACCGGGAAATACAAATTCAAGAAGTGCATACCTTGACTTTGGAAGTTTGACAGTGCCTGATAATTATGTTGTTGAGTTTGACAGCAAATTGACAGCAGGAAATAATCAGGAAACACAGCTTGCATTAGCTGTTTCAGAATATAGCAAGAAAAATGATATTCTTGCATCAGATTCATATTTATGGAGCTTAAATGCATTAAAGACAACAGAATGGACAATTTCAGGTGGAAGTACAGCAAAGACAACTGATACAGCGTCTGTTGATATTGCAACTGATACATGGGTACACATTAAGACAGTTATAAACAAAACTAAAAATACAATGGTTCTTACTATCACTGATGAAGCAGGAAAAGAACTTGTATCAAAGAAGTTTGAGATGGACAGCATTGCGGACATAAAAGGTTTATTTGTACTTAGCGGAAGATATAACGGAGTAACAGCATTAGATAATGTCCGTGTATATGTACCTACAGGAAAATATACTGTTAAATTAGATCCAAATTATACAACAGATACAATGACTGCAACATCACAGGAATATGCAGTCGGAGAAACAGGTAAACTTCCGAAAAATACATTTACACGCGAAAACTACGATTTCCTTGGATGGTCAACAACACCGGGAGGAGCTGTTGAATATAAAGATGAACAGGAAATTAAAGACCTTGCACAGGATGCGGGAGTTGCAATACTGTATGCTGTATGGAAAGAGTATTCATACACTATTATTTATAATCCTAGTGGTACAGATGGTGAAGAGATGACACAGATTGTAAAACTTGGTCAGAAATTCAATCTCTATGAAAATCCATACACAAGAGCAGTGTACACATTTGAAGGATGGCTCGACAAAACAAATGGTGATAAGATATATTCAAATGGACAGACAATATCTACTGACCTTGCAGCTAAGGGAGAAACGATTACATTGTATGCCGTATGGAAATCTAGTTCTTCATCATCATCTTCAGGTGGTTCATCAACAACACCGACAGCTACACCAACGGTAAAACCAACGGCAACAGTAGCACCTACAGCGGAGCCGACAACAGCACCTACTACTGAACCAACAGTAGAACCAACAACAAAGCCAACTACAGCACCAACAGTAAAACCAACAACAAAGCCAACACTCAAGAATGCATCAATTACTGTTAAAAAAGGAAAGAAAAAAGTTTCAACAGTAACTGTAAAGAAGAAAAAGACAGTGACAATTACTGTTTCAGCAAATTCAGGAGCAAAGGTTTACTTCAATAAGCTTTCAAAAGCTAATGCAAAGAAAGTTAAAGTTACATTGAAGAATAAAAAGCTTACGATAAAAGGTTTGAAGAAAGGTACAGTAAAGGTTAAATTGCTTGCTAAGAAGACGTCAAAATATAAGGCAGCTTCAAAGACAATCAAAATAAAAGTTAAATAATATACACTTTAGCTGTATAAGGCGGGGAACTAAAATTAAGCTTGGTTCCCCGTTGTTTTTTTAGATAATGTTTGGAAATGCCGGATTAAAAGTAATGAAACTGGACTTTATATATGGTATATGCTAAACTACAATAGTAGTTTTTTGTGACAGGGGGTGCGTTTGTGCTTAGAAAACCATCTGCAAGAAGAGCTCTTGCTTCGTATATAGATAGTCAGGAAAGAGTAGATATAAAGGTTTTTATAATCTTACTGATGTTAAACATTTTTGGGATAATTATGATATACAGTGCATCAAGTTACAGATGCAGTCTCAGCCATAAATATAATTATGATAATATGTATTTTGCAAAAAAGCAGATTGAGTATGTCATACTTAGTTTTATTGGCATGCTTATATTGAGGGTTTGCAATTATAACAATTTTAATATACTTAATTTTTCTAAAATACCTTTATTAAAGAAGATAAAAGGACTTAAAAATGTAAAATTATCGATGTCATGGTTTATCTATCTGTTATCGATATGTATGACGCTGACGTTATATACACCGCTCGCAGTTTCGGCAAAGGGTGCGGTGAGATGGATAAAAATAGGTTCGATGTCATTGCAGGTTGCGGAAGTTTCAAAAATTCTTATAATACTTTGGATAGGAACAAGGATATCGAGATATACAAAGAACAAAAGCAGATACAGAATATTATGGTTTATATGGCTTCCGGCAGGAGCATCTGCATTGTTCCTCTGTGCCAAAAGTTCTAACCTGTCAACCTTGATTATACTTTGTGGCATTATTTTTGGTATGACTATAATAATGACACCGTTTAACAAGACGCATATAGCGGTATTCGCGGCAGCAGCGGGCGGTGTTGCAGTTGTGATAAATCACATTTACAGCATTATAAATTCAAACACTGCTTTTAAGGATTTCAGATACGGCAGAATAGGAGCATGGCTTGCACCCGAGAAGTTTTCGAGTGATGAGAGTTATCAGTCACTTCAGTCATTATATGCAGTTGCCTCAGGCGGATTTTCGGGAAAAGGACTTGGAAATAGTGTGCAGAAGCTTTCAAGAATACCGGAAGCGCAGAATGATATGATATTTGCCGTAATATGTGAGGAACTTGGAATATTAGGTGCATTTATAATGCTTGGTATGTTTCTGTATCTTATTTTCCAGCTCTTTAAGATTGCCAGCAGAGCAGAAACCATATTTGGCAGAGCTGTTGTAACGGGAATAGCAATACATATTTCTTTACAGGTTATAGTAAATATATTTGTAGTGCTGATGATTTTTCCAAATACAGGTGTATCACTGCCGTTTATAAGTTATGGAGGTTCAGCGGTTATATTTACAATGGCTGAGATGGGCATAGCACTGTCAGTTGACAGAGAGCATTTCAGAGCCAAAGTTGAAAGAAAAGCGAAGCAGATTATAGAGGAGAAAGAACTTCCGGGATATTAGGAACAAAATATCCGAAATCAAACAAAATGTTCAGGATGTATATAAGACAAAATTAGGGTTGCGCACCCAAAAGAAATATGATAAAGTTAATCTAGTTATATAACTGACGGAAGTGGAAGTGACCACAGGGAGTATAACAGTTTGACAGCCGACCGTCTGGGCAGAAAAGTCCGGGATAGTGTCGGTTTTTTCTTTGTCAAAATATTATGATGTTGGGGTCAAAAGGTATTTTGACCCAACTAATGCCACG
>ERZ779974.1067-NODE-1067-length-9926-cov-10.5764_pt1 | contig 9926 bp, 8 predicted proteins | sample MGYA00511026_ERZ779974 | MGnify/ENA primary metagenome ERZ779974 (study PRJEB29588, sample SAMEA2153010) | human gut metagenome | biome: human gut; feature: human-associated habitat; material: faeces | place: Denmark | collected 2008/2010 ... | reverse complement strand
TCAGGCTCTACTTCACCGACCGTAACCTGATGAAAATAAAGCCGGGATTTGAAGACTTTGTCTTTATCAGCAATTTCGGGAAGAACATCTCCCGCATCATGGTTTTCCATATCATCAAAGAACTGGCAGCCCGGATAGGTCTGAAAAAAAAAATCAGTCCTCACACATTCCGCCATTCTTTTGCAACACATTTGCTGGAAGGAGGCGCCAACTTGCGTGCCATACAGTGTATGCTGGGACATGAAAGTATCGGGACAACAGAAATTTATACACATATAGACCGTAATATGCTACGCAGTGAAATCATAGAACATCACCCCCGTAACATCAAATTCAGAGAAAAAGATAATAAAGGTTCTATATTCTAAAATATTTTAAGATAAATTGAAAAAAAAGCAGGCTAAGAAGCTAGCATATAATAGAGTTTTTCCTATCTTTGTCCCCAAAGAGACGCACAAAAACGTACTATAGCGAATTTTACATTACAAACGTTAAATTAATAAGTAACTATGATTAAAAAGTTGTATTTGCCCTTAGTGGCTTTATTGGTCCTTGCCTTATCATCATGCGGCAAGATGGGAGAATTGTCTTCTGACTATTTCACAACTAACCCTGAAGTGCTTGAAGCAATCGGTGGTAAAGTGCCTGTGACAATTAATGGTAAATTCCCCGAAAAGTATTTCAAGAAGAACGCAACTGTTGAAGTTACCCCCGTTCTGAGATGGAAAGGCGGCGAAGCTAAAGGCCAGCCCGCTGTATTCCAAGGAGAAAAAGTAGAAGGAAACAATCAGACTATCGCTTACAAGGCAGGTGGCAGCTACACGATGAAAGCTTCTTTCGACTATGTTCCCGAAATGGCAAACTCTGAACTTTATCTTGATTTCAAGATTACAAAAGGAAAGAAATCATACACTATTCCTTCTGTGAAAATCGCTGATGGCGTTATCGCGACTTCTGAACTGCCTACTGCTGCCAGCTCTAACGCATCATACGCTAACGATGCTTTCCAACGCATTATTAAAGATGCTCAGACTGCCAACATCATGTTCTTGATCCAGCAAGCCAACTTGCGCAACAGCGAATTGAATTCTGACGATATCAAAGAATTCCATAAGAAAGTGGCTGAAATCAATGCCGACACAAAGAACTACAAACTGAACAACATTGAAATTTCTGCATACGCTTCACCTGATGGTGGTGTGGAACTGAACACCGGTTTGGCTGAAAACCGTGAAGCAAACACAGAAAAATATATGGAACGCCAGTTGAAGAAGGGCAAGATTGATACTAACCTGGATGCAAAATACACTGCACAAGACTGGGAAGGCTTCCAAGAACTGGTATCTAAATCAAACTTGCAGGATAAAGATTTGATCTTACGTGTTCTTTCTATGTACAATGATCCTGAACAAAGAGAAGCTGAAATCAAGAATATCTCTTCTGTATACAAAACTTTGGCTGACGAAATCCTGCCTCAGTTGCGTCGTGCCCGTTTAACTGCCAACTATGACATCATCGGTCGTAGCGATGACGAAATCAACGAAGCATTCAACTCTGATCCTAAAGTATTGAGTGTAGAAGAATTATTGTACGCTGCTACCCTGACTAACGACAACGCTCGCAAAGAAGCTATCTTCACCAAGACAACTCAACTTTATCCGAACGATTTCCGTGCTTATAATAACTTGGGTGAATTGGCATTCGCTGCCGGTGATGCTGCTAAAGCAGAAAGCTACTTCAAACAAGCTGCTTCTAAGAACGCTAACGCTCCTGAAGTAAACGCTAACCTTGGTCTTTGCGAATTGGTTAAGGGCAATGTTGCAGCTGCCGAAACTTACTTAGGCAAAGCTACAGGTGCTAACGCTGCCGGCGAAGCTTTGGGTAACTTATATATCAAACAAGGCCAGTATGACAGAGCTGTCAACTCATTCGGTGACGCTAAGACTAACAGTGCCGCTCAAGCTCAGATTTTGGCTAAAGACTATAACAAAGCAAAAGCTACTTTGTCTGCAATCAAGAATCCGGATGCAATGACTGACTACTTGATGGCTATCGTTGGTGCTCGCACAAACAATGCTTCATTGGTAAGCAGCAGCATCAAGAGCGCAATCGCAAAAGATCCTTCAATGGCTGAAAAAGCTGCTAACGATCGCGAGTTCGCTAAATACGCTGATGCTATCAAATAATATAACTAGATATCATCTTGTCTAGTTTTTTAGATGATTATGACTGAAACCGGAGGCTTCGTGATGAAGCTTCCGGTCTTTTTATGTAAAATAACCTTCATTTATGCCTGCCTTTAGCCACAAAATGCGTATTTTCGCAAAAAATATCTTGAAATGAAAAAATTACTATTCTTTCTTTTCACTCTTGTTGTGCTGGCAAGCGGCTGCGGCAAGAAAAATACATTCACCTTGGAAGGAAGCATTAAAGGACTTCCTTCAGACACTATATTAGTATTTTATCAAGAACCCGATTACAAGCTGGATACCATACTCCTCTCAAAAGGTAAATTCACTTACACCATTACCCCTGACACATTTACTATCTTCTCATTACTATTGGGAGAAAAACAAATCTTACCGATATATGCTGATAAAGGAGAAAGTGTTACCCTAAACGGAATGGCCGGAAAGATAGAGGTTAAAGGAAAGGGAGAAAACGCACAACTGGCAAAACATATCCAGTACCTTAGCACCTTAGAAAATAACAAGGCAGCTGTTATGACTGCTGTGGATTCGTTGATTAAAACCAACCCAAGCTCGTACAGCAATATCTATCTGATAGACAAATATTACGTACAGGACTCGCTTCCTGATTACAACCACATAGATCAGCTGATAAAAGGACTAAGCGGTATTATAAAAGACACACCTTATATTATAGAACTCCAGAATAAATTAAGCGAGAAAAAAGAACTGACAGAACATCGCTACGTTTCCAACATTTCGTGCACGGATAAAAAAGGAAAGACCGTCAACTGGAACAGTGTAAAAGGGAAATATGTCCTTTTGGATTTTTGGGCAAGCTGGAACAAAGAAAGCATTGCCACACAAGATTCTTTAGTATCCGTACAAAAGGCATTGAAAAAAGACAAGTTTGTTATTATCAGCCTCTCCCTTGATCTGGATAAAAAGGAATGGATGGAGAAAATCATTCAAAGAGATACCACGCAATGGAAACAAGTTTGCGATTTCAAAGGCTGGAACAATTCCATTGTCAAGCAACAAGGCATAACCCGGATTCCTGCCAATATACTGATAGGTCCTGACAAGCGGGTCATCACACAAGATATACGGGGCAAAGAACTGATAGACAAAGTGAGACAGCTGACAGAACAAGATAAAGAGAAAGAAAAAGCCGCCAAAGAGGCAGAACGTGCTCGAAAGAGACAAAATAAAAAATAAAAGAATGCTGGTAAAAGTCTATGGAGCAGCCGTTCAAGGTATCGACGCTACCATTGTAACTATTGAAGTAAATAGTTCACGAGGTATAAAATTCTTCCTTGTCGGTCTGCCGGACTCGGCCGTGAAAGAAAGTCATGAACGTATTATTTCCGCCTTACAGGTAAACGGATATAAATTCCCCACTTGTCAAATTGTAGTGAATATGGCCCCTGCCGACATACGCAAGGAGGGGTCTGCATACGACCTTCCGCTAGCAATCGGAATATTGGCCGCTACCCAAATCGTATCGGAAGAAAAACTTTCACGTTATCTTATTATCGGAGAACTTAGCCTGGATGGAAGCCTTCAACCAGTCAAAGGAGCCCTCTCCATAGCTATCAGTGCCCGCGAGCAAGGTTTTGAAGGCTTCATACTTCCCAAACAAAATGCGCGGGAAGCTGCTGTAGTAAACAACCTGAAAGTATATGGCGTAGAAAATATCAAAGAGGTCATCGAATTTTTCAATAATGAACGCAATCTGGAGCCTAGCATCGTCAATACACGGGAAGAATTCTATGAAAACCAAAGTAGCTTTCCATACGATTTTGCTGATGTAAAAGGACAAGAAAGTGTAAAACGCGCATTGGAAGTAGCCGCGTCTGGAGGACACAACTTGATGAAATTATGATATAAAAAGCAGGTGGCAAAATGCTAATTCATTATATTTGCAAAGTGTAACATCTAATATTGTATATATAATGGACTTAAATACTCAAAATTGCTGCATCGTTTTGACGCGTGTTAGTACTAATCAACAAGACTATACAGCCCAAGTAGATGATTTAACGAATTGGGCAAATAGTTTAGGATTTACTAATATAAAGGTTATAAGTACCAAAGAAAGTGGATTTAAAACTTTTGATTTAAAAGAGGGATTTAAGCAAGTTGTAGATTTCATATCTTGTAATAAGGAATATAAAACTATACTTGTAACAGAGCTAAGTCGTTTATCACGTAGGCAGACTGTATTATTTCAAATTAAACAATATTTAGTTGATAATAAAATACAGTTATTTGTTAAAGATATATCTTTCTCACTGTTTGATGCCAATGGAATGAGTAATTTTGCAACAGATATTATATTCAATACATTTGCAAGTATGACTGAACACGAAATGAATACAAAAAAAGTAAGATTTAGACGTGAATTAGATAGTTTGCAGGCAAAAGGAATATCAATTACGGGGAAAGAACTATTTGGATATAGACGTGAGTATGATGAAACAATAAGAAAGAATAGATTCGTCATAAATGAACATGAAGCCAATGAAATAAGAACAATATATAATTGGTATCTATATGGAATAGATGGGGATAAAACTAAATGCAATATGAAAGATATTAATATTGCATGTATTTCTAAAGGTTTTAGTCGGTATTTGCATTCAAAGAGAAATGTTACTAAGGCTTTAGGAGAAAGAGCTTATATAGGTCACAAAATTACAAATAATTGGCAGAAAAATACAGAATATTGGTCGTATGGTGATAAGACAAAAGAGAAATATGTAAGAAGTCATACAAGTATAAGCTATCCAAGAATATTATCAGATGAATTATTTAATTCTGTTCAAGAGAAAAAACTAAGAAATAATACCACTGCTGATAAATGTAATAAGCACATTACATTGTTATCCAAACTTATAAAATGTCCTATGTGTGGATTATATTTAGGTGGAAATTATCGCTATATAAATGGGTATGTTGCCCACAGTTATAGATGTACAAGGCGGCAAATGGCAATTAACTGTTCATTTAAGGGAACTTATAGCATGGCTTTATTAGATAGTGCAATATGGTGTTATATTAAAGGTGATATAACTAATTTAGTTGATAAGATGCAAAGATATTATAGAAGTGTATCAACTAATAGTATAAATAAAGAGATAGAAAATCTAAAAAATAAAATTAATGAGTTGGAAAATGATAAGAGGCATGAAGTAAATATATATAGAGTAATGTCAAAGAGTGATGAGAACAAAGCGTATATAGAATTTTGTGATAAAGTTTCGTTGATAAATAACGAAATTGAAATATTGAAAAATAAAATAAGCGATAAAGCTAAGCTAATTGAACGTATTGAATTAAATAGACGAACTAATAATGAGCGTGATTTAAAAAAAGAAATTCAAAATATTGAAAATGATAAATCAGAATTGAAGAAATATATAAATTTGTTTGTAAAAGAAATAAATATACTTTATAATAGTGTTAGTTATTTGGTTTTAAACGTGTCTATAATTAAAGATGTCATTAAATCAACAATCAAAATAGATAGTATGGAAATAGATACATTTAATCCATATTATAATACTTATATCATTATTGATAAGCATGATAATAATAGAATCAAAATGAGATGTATTAGCGGAGATATATGTAAATTTGAGAATGATTGTTTCGTTATTAATCGTTATAATATTTTTCTCAATGAGATATTTACAACAAGTTGTATTGACACTAATGGCAATTTACAAAGAAGAAATAGAGAGTTAAATAATGAAGAAATTCGTTTCTTTTGTTCATTAAATGAAGTTAATTATAGACGTTTAAATGTATATAATAACGAATAATATATATATTTGCATATTAACTAATTAAAATATAATGTCATGGTAATAGAAAAAAAGACTCCAAAGTACACCAAATCCAACATTAAAAGGTATGTAAATTCAGATAACGGAAAGCGTTATAATGACTTTTTAAATGAAAAGGGCTATCAGAAAGAAGTATTTGAAGCAAAAAGTATCCAAGAACAAGGTGAGGAATTAAAATCTTTCTATGATGAAAAGAAATGGAAACTTAACACAAATAAAAAGGAGAACAAATCACGAAAAAACACACTTAATGATGATAAAGATAACCTTATAACAAAAATTGCTAATAGCGATAAGTGTAACAGTGATACGAAAGTTCATTTAATTAAAAAAGCTATGGAATTGGAAGAAAAACAAAAAGCATTAGCAACATTACAGCAAGATATAGATGAAATATCTAAGGAAATAAATGCAGTTATCTAAGTTTATATAGTTTCATAATAAAGGAGTTACGGACAAAAGTAACTCTTTTTTTTTGTATTATAGTTAGACTGCCATATATTAAAATAAAGATTAAATTAGGTATTTAAAGAACTATTTTGTATATTTGCAGCGTTCTCAAGTGTGAGTGCAGTATTTTGATGGCATTTAGGCTATTGTTCTGCTGAAAAAACGACCAAAAAAAGAAGCGAACGTAACAATAAGCACATAAATGCCCATGCTATAAGCGTGGGCGTGCTTTTACGTTCGTTGGTTACTTGGTCGTTTCCCTCAGCAGTGAGGCATGACCCACGTTTTTTTTAGTTAAACGGTTGCTGTCTTTAACAGTGTTTATTTATTTTATCAATTATATGTTTAACTAAAAAAGTAAAAAAAATGAGAAAAATCTTTTCTTTAATGTTGCTGTTGGTAACAGTTAGTTTTTTATCTTCTTGTTCTAAAGATGATGATAATAACGGTGATAATGGTAATAACGCTATTACAGTCAATGGTAAAAGTTTTCATACCGAAAGTACTCCAACTATAAGTAAGGGTAGCAATTCACTCTACTTTGAAGTGTCTCTTATTGAGAATGATGTAGATTACTTAACGATGTACGACTTGGGCATAAGAGCCAATGTAACGGAGGTTAAAGCGGGTCAAGAACTCAAGGTAGAAGTTGAACTATATCAAGAATACACAGATGTAGGTAGCTTATATAGCTATAATACTTTTATGGGAAAAGTTATTGTTGAGGCTGTTGATAGTAATTCAATTACTCTTAAATATGATAATTTTTCATTTAATAGAAGATATAAAGACAAAGATAGTAAATACACTGTAAATGGTTCTATTAAATATCAATATAACTAATATATATGATATAACATCAAATATAAAAGGGAGATTATTCTCCCTTTTTTTATTGATACCTTTTTATCAATCTACTTACAGCAATAGGCGTAAATAAGCAATTCTTAGAGGTTCTAAAATCATTTTGATTCAAGTATGAGGCAATATACTGTAATGTCATATTTCGTTCAACTAATGAGCTAATAACAGTATATGCACGTTTGTTATTTGCGTTATTATCAGCTTTACGTTTTAAAGCCTCAGCAGATTTAATACGCATATCATTTGTTATACTCGCATTTGGGCACCCTAACTTAATACCCCTTTCTTTTTTTGCCTGTAATGCTAATTTAGTACGTATGCTTATAGTCTCACGTTCGCTTTGTGCGATAGTTGCAAAAACGCCAAGTGTGAGGGTATTACATTCGGGAATATCGCAGCAATAAAAATTAATTCCTGCATCTTTTAGGGCAAATATGAAAGATACATTTCTACTTAATCTATCCAATTTAGCAATTACTAAAGTTGCTTTATTTGCTTTACAATAATCAATTGCATTAAGCAATTCAGTTCTATTATCACATTTGCCGCTTTCTTTTTCTTCATAACTATTAATCACCCCACCGCCAATATTATTAATGTAATTAGTGACTGTATTACGTTGAGCGTCTAACCCTAAATTTTGACGCTTGGTTGAAACTCTATAATAAGCTACATATTTCATATATTACTGTTTTAATTAATAGTATTACAAAGATATGAATAATATATCAAATAGCAAACGAACGTATGCAATTTGATAAATATCTAGCATTTAATAACACTTCGCATATTGAAGTAATCTATGATATTATTTTGTGTTAATGATTGTAAATCAGTTTTCCGAGCTAATATTTCTATGATTTATCTATTAAGAAAGTGGTAACTTTAATTTCTAAGTCGTATATTTGCATTAGGAGCAAGAAAGTATATATGAAAGGTAATTATTATCGGTTCTATACCTTTCTTCTTTCCTATATAGATAGAAATAATATAATATAAAATGAGATAGAAATGAATAATATAAACAGTAAATATACGCAATGCCCCAATAATTTTATTTATATGTTGGACGGAGATTGTTTAAAGCTATTCTTAATCTTAAGTCAAAAGGAAAGTTATTGGAGAAATAAGGGAATGTTAGATAACGATTATTTTTCTCTTACTATCAATGAAATATCAGATAATTTAATGTTGAAAAATAAAGATGATGTACGATGTGTAATTGAAAGTCTTTATAGAAATAACTTAATTGATGTTATATGTTGCATAGTAAAAGGACGTAATACACCGAATAAATTTAAAATAAATTGGAGTAAAGTTGAAGAATATAACAAGTTATCATTGCATGATATTATAGAGTTTAAATACCGAATAGTAAAACTTGAAAGAGGAACTAAAACAACTTATGATAAAAAATGTAATATGAATAATGAATATGAAATACAAGATGTAGTACAAGATGTAGTACAAGATGTGGTACAAAATGTATCCACTACAATAGATAGTATAGATAGTATAAAAAGTATAGATAATAATACAACAATATTGAGAGATAAGAATAATATTAAAAATGAAATAGATAATATATTTGATATTGAAACATACTTTGAAAAACACTCTGTTCCAAATGATATGAAACCTTTTGCAGATAAATTGAAAAGTAAAGCTATTTCATTTTTAAATAAGTATAGTTTCAATAGTGAATTAATGGTTTATGGAGAAGAATATATTAGTGATAAAATGAAATACTTAACAGAATTTATTGATAAGTTTACTATGTTAGAACGTGAAAGAAACATATAACTATTCCAATAGTATATATTTAATATAAGCCTCAACTATACTTTATGTTGAGGCTTATTTTTTTTCATAGATTGGCTTATATGTTCCTTATGTTCTTTAGTCAAATGCCTTCCAATTAATGATTGTTTAATGTGCTTTATATGTGTTGCATTTTTCTTTTTATTTTTCAATTTTAGACTAATCTTTTTCTTTGTTGTTTCATCCATATATTTTATATCTTACTACAATAAGTAGTAGATAGGTTTAATATTTACAAAAAAATATATGGAATTTTTTTACACCTAACAGTGTTATAGTAGATAAGTTAATTCTATATTTTCTTTTATTTGAGTGGTGGGTTACACTGTTATTATATATCTATTAATCCGATTTGATTAAGACTTATTTTAATACTAATTATGTTGTTGTATCTCAACTGTTTATCATAATATTGTAATTATAAATTTATAGAAAGAAGCTTTATTACCGTACTTGTTTAATATAGTATTGAAATATAGCATATTACATTAGTGTTAAATAGAGCATAATATTCTTATGATCGGTTCACCCGGAAGTGGAAAGTCCATGATGGCAAAGTGTATGCCAAGCATTCTCCCTCCCCTGTCATTGGGTGAAAGTCTGGAAACGACTAAAATACATTCAATAGCAGGAAAATTAGGAAAAGACAGCTCACTGATTGCTATTCGGCCTTTCCGTAGTCCCCATCATACAATCTCGCAAGTAGCAATGGTAGGTGGCGGCACCAATCCCCAACCGGGAGAAATCAGTC
>ERZ779974.1064-NODE-1064-length-9934-cov-1.74886_pt1 | contig 9934 bp, 8 predicted proteins | sample MGYA00511026_ERZ779974 | MGnify/ENA primary metagenome ERZ779974 (study PRJEB29588, sample SAMEA2153010) | human gut metagenome | biome: human gut; feature: human-associated habitat; material: faeces | place: Denmark | collected 2008/2010 ... | reverse complement strand
GATAGCATAGAATAAGTTGCCGCTAAAGATATCTTTTATATTTTCAGTATATGGTTTTAAGCTGAGAGTTGATGTCTTTCCTCTGGTTTGGAATTTGTCAAATATAGCTCCAAGCACATCGGCTTTTAATGGATTGTCGATATTTGTGATTATTCTTTCTGTGTTGGGATTAAGTTTAGTTTTAGTTTGGTCAACTTCGTTGGCGTTAAGCTCAGCATTGTTTTCGGATTCGGCATTGCTGTCTTTATCAGCTTTTTTTCGCATTGGTATATCGACATTAATGTAGTATACATCTTTACATTTGTTACAAGGTCTTATTTCGTTATTCTTAAGTTGTTTTGCTTTTTCAAAGAAGATTTTGTTTATAGTATCGTTATTCCTGTAATAATAGACATATTTGCCTTCAAATCTGAAAAGTAAGTTGATGAGTTTCTTATGTAAATCGAGCTCAAATGTTGTCGGTTTAGTATCATTTCCTTTTGGATATTGTACTGTTTCGTAATAAGGTGGATCTGCTATGATCAAGGAACTTGCTTGATTCTTTAGAGGAATATATTCACCGAGGTTGTGAAGAATTGTAAGTGCATCTTCATTCAGTATTGTAGCCTTTTGCAGTCGTTCATTATAGATAGGGATACAACTAACTCGTTTTATTAGTTTTAATTTTGAAAATCTCGATTTGCTTTTATAAAAAGATTTACAATCAGACATATAACTGAATGCACAAAAAAAAAAAAATCGAACTGCCTCAAAAATATTGTACTTATTACTATCAATATCATTTTTTTCTACGGTATACTTTTGGTCTTTCATTATGTTAAAGTTTTCTTCTGTATATTGAAACCTTAAAATTTCGCATATAAGTCTAATCGGATCATTCTTAAGGCAAAGAAATAAATTTGCCTTACGAACATCAAAGTCATTAATAATCAAGTGCTTGAATTGAGAAGTTATATTCATAGTTAAGCCAAGACCGCCGCCGAATAGATCAATGATATATGTGTATTTATTCGCAAACATCAATGAGCGATTTGTCGATATCATATTATTTTTCCACTTTGTACCCAGAAGGTTTAATAAGTGAATATCCATTCCCTTATGTGTGCGAGAAAATGGTTTGTAGCTGTCATAAATGTAAAATACAATAGCATATGTTAGAGCTTTTGCTTGGCTTGTGAACAGCTTATTATTTTCGCTCTTAGGTGTGCATACATACAAAAGAGTTTCCAACAAATAGTCTGGAACAGAGAAAGTGATCTTATGAGTGGGAATACCCTTTGTCAAAAAATAATTGATATCTATAAAGTCTGTGCCGATACCTGATGCTTTTTTCTGTTTCTTTTGAAAATGGTTAATATATTTATTGTTTAACGCTAGATCTGAAAAAATTGTATCTCCTTTTTTATCAAAGAAAAAGCGAGGCATAAAGTCGTGTGGGCAGTACGTCAAATAATGTTCTATAATGTGTTTCATTGTGCTAGGCGTAAATTTGTCAAATTGAGTTTCTTTAGAATTATCATTGCAGCTTTGACTTTTGTCAGCCTGCTTGTCCTTTTGCATTTTTATAATCTCAGCCAGCAATCTGTCTGAGATGTTTACAGAATACTTTTTTGTCATTATATTAAGCTCCCCTGTTTTAATTCTTATTTGTATACATTCTTAAAGCCAATGGTGTTTAGCTTTGAGTTGACCGAAGTGTGAGTATGATTTCTGCTTGGAAACCATAGAGATGCTAGTTTAACCTATAAGTTTGCTGCATTGATACTGTCATCCTCATTTTTCGGCATTGGCTGTCTTGATTTGCAATCTGAGTCAACTACCTAAGAAGTGGCTTATTTTGGCTAATATTTTATTCTACCGATTAGTTCGGCTTACCTTTTGCTGAGGTATGAACTATTTTTTCGTAGGTCATACTTATTTATTGTAGGTAATACTTATATGGTTAAGAACAGCATACTTTCATGTGAATATGTATAATAATTCCTGATTTGTTATATTTTCTTGCGAGTTCAGCCATATTTTCATGGTGATATATGTAAATTTGTTAGTGCAAATAATAATTTGTTGAGGTGGATTTTTGCGTGAAATCTGACTTAAATTTATAGCGAGATTTTAGTATATACTCTATTTTTCGCTCGAGAAACGCCATATATTTAAGGATATTTATGTAAATAGCTAAGTGTAAGTAAGGATTAGTTCAGGTGGCGGCTTGACATCTGAACCTGCCTTATGATATCACTAAATAGCTGTAAGAAAGCCCATAAACATGGGCTTTGGCTCCATAATTTTTTATTTTAGCTAAAGTAATGTTCAAGGACTGTTTCTACAAATCGAGTTTTGTAAATCGCATAAGAACAATACTAAGATAAAATATAGTACAATGATGTTTGCAGGAACACAGTATGACGGATATGAGAACCCCTAAAGAATATGACGGAGTGCACCCTAAACAGCTAATATCCATCGAGGTGCAGTTTACAAAGTAAGTTTCTACCGTCAGCTAACTCCAGTATCACATCAAGGGGTGGTTGGGTGGGTATAAGAAAAGACCTACTCCTTAGCCAAGCCTGACAGGTACGCAGCTAAGAGTTTCTTATCACTAGCAGAAAGCCTATCGTACTTGGTGAGTATCTCAGCTTGTTCATCAGAGAGCTTGACAACGTGGGAGACAGGCTGCTCTAGGGTATCGTCTTTGAAGAAGTCCGACATAGATACGCCGAGACCATTACAGAGTTTCATTAGGGTACTTACAGTTGGCATTGTATTTCTTATGAAGATATTATTCAGACTTGAGTATGGTATATCAGACTCTTTGGCTAGCTTATAAATGCTCCAGTTATAGTCAGTGAGGTACTTGCGAAGTTTTACGAGTATCCAGTTTTCATTAATCATTTGGGTATCTCTCCTGTCAGTTTCTTTAACTTTGCTTTATATTATTATTTTAAAGAAACAAGATAAATAATTGAAGATGTAAATATGAGTTGTATATTTCAAATAAAATTACTCATATGAGAAATTAATTATTAAGAAACTGTTGACTTTAAGTAAGAAAAATGTTATAATAAAGATCAAGGAAAATTTTTCTGAGAAATGTGGAACTTTTTCTGCACCTCGATTGTCTATATATACAGAGAGCAAGAGGTGGTCAGATGAATGAAGAAGTTCTCTGCAAGATCTTTGGGAAACTCGCTGATGGGTATCAGCTGACCCAAGATCAGCAAAAGGCATTGTTTAGGAAAATCATTGAAGATGGGAGTAGTTTAGAAAATGAAGGAAGAAGTGGATTACACCGAAGCGGTGGAGAAAGCGAAGCAAGGTGATCAGCAGGCTAAAGAAGTGCTGTACACAGAAACTTGTCAGCATATGTTTTTCCTTGCTAAGAGCATCGTCAAAAGTGACGAGGAAGCAATGGATATTATCCACGACAGCTACATATGTGTATTTCAGAAATTAGACAATATAAAGAACTTATCCGGTTTTAAGTCTTATCTGAGAACAACAGTAGTAAACAGATGTAAGAATTATCTTAGTAAGAAAAAGCCTTTATACCTGTCAGATATGACAGAGGACGGCGAGGATTTCGAGCTTGAGGACATTGACGGCGAGATACCTGACGAGCTGCTTGAAAACAAGGACGTTATCGAATGTGTACGCAGGGTAGTTGAAAGCCTGCCTGAGGAGCAGCGTATGTGCGTGATACTCAGGTATTACGATGAAATGAGTTTGCAGGAGATAGCAGACACGCTTGAAGTTTCTTTGGGTACTGTGAAAAGCAGGCTCAGCAGAGCGTCTAAGAAAATGCGTGACGAGATAGAACGCCTTGAGAAAGAAGAGAACAAGAAGTTCAGATGTATCATTCCGTTCTTCTGGCTCAGAGCTGGTCTTGAGGGTATGGAGAATGAAACTGACGTGCCTAAGGCACTTGACGTTAAAGTATTTGGAAAATCTATTAGAAGAGGGGTATCAAAAATGGCGAGAAACATTATTGTTGCGGCAGCAGCTTTGGCGATAGCAGGAGGGGTATTTCTTACCGCTTGCGGAAATGACGAGGGTAAGAAAGACACAACAAGCAGCCTTGCGGACACAAGTTCGGTATCTTCCGCAGCTGAGGAAAGCAGTTCTGAGGCTGAGGTGAAAGAGCCTAAGGTGTTTGAATGTGAGCTTGAGGCAGGCAGCGAAATGACCGCAGCTGAACTTGCTGCTAAACTGAGCGATGATAAGATAGACACAGCTGCATTTGCCAGCGGCGAAGAGAAGATCGCACTTGACAAGTTGGGCGTACAGAGCATTTCACTTAACATCAAGCTTGCCACAGGTGAGGAGGAACTCTGGAACATCACGGTAACGGTAGTAGACAGTGAGAAACCTGAATTTTCGGGTATCAAGGAGAAGTATGAAATTACGGAGGGTGGTAAGCTCCCTGATTTCAAGAAAGGGGTATCCGTGAAGGATAACTACGATGAGAGTGTGGAGTTCACAGCGGAGCTTGACGGCAAGGCAAAGAAGTCTGATTACAAGGCTGGAAAATACACTATCACCTACAAGGCTAAGGACAGCAGCGGTAACGAAGTGACCGCCACATCAAAGCTTGTTATCAAGAAAAAGCCAGAGGAAAAGAAGAACGACAAGAAGGTCGAGGAGACTTCCGACAATAATAACAACTATAACAATGGCGGAGATAACTACAGCAATAACAATGGTGGCAACTCCGATAACAACAACTGGAGCAACGGAGGTAGCGGTGGCTCTAGCAATAATAAGGGTGGTAACGGAGGTAACTCCAATAATGGGGGCAACGGAGGCAACTCTAATAACAATGGTGGAGGCTCTAGCAACAATAATGGCGGAGGTAGCTCTAATAACAGCGGCGGAGGTGCTGGTGGTGGTCAGTCTTGGTCTTGGGATGACGAGAATGGGCATCATCAGGGTACGATTGAGGAAGGTAAGACACCAAATGGAAACGATTACGGCACGGGCACTCAGATGTGGGGTGACCCATTCGGTTTAGGGTACGAGTATCCTTACATGGTTTATCCTGATGGTTCAATAACGACTCTTTAACTTACTGATGAGTTAGTCATATCTACCTCAGATTAAATGTATCAAAAATGAGAGCGATTTCTGTCAAAGAGTTCGCTCTCTTTTCTTTAAAGAGAGGATTTGAAAGTATGATAAGTTACGATAAGAAAACGAGACATCTGATAGTATCATCAGGAGAAGCAGTAACCTTTGACATACAGCTCAGGGGTAGAATAAACGTAGTTAGAGGTGCAGCCGCAACAGGTAAGACATATATGTGCAATCTGATAAGAAACGGAAATCCTCATCCAGATGTAGTAGTATTTGAAAGAGGTGTAGACTCAGTAAGTGATTTGACTCCCCTCTCAGATAAATTGATTATAATAGATAGAGCTGATATGTTGAGTGGTGAAGTAGTTGAGCACATATCTCAAGACCTTGACAACACCTACTTAATAATGGCACGAGTACCATTAAGCTTGGGTATCACACCTAACTACATAGGTGAGTTTGTTAGAGATAATCGACTAATCACAATGAGGTACAATTTTTCAGTTCCAGGTTGGTTCTAACTACCTGATAAGTTATTGATTTTCACTAAGAAAAATGTTATAATAGATTAAATGAAAGGAGTGTTTTGCTTAATGGAGAATAAGATATATGAGTTATTGGACTCAGATTTTAATACTGTTGCATATAGGTTCAAAACGGATATTGGTACTTTTGATATTCCTATCGAGGTTCTCGAGAAAGAGCTTGAGTATCTTCCAGAGTCAGACGGCAAAATGCAATCCACAGACAAACAGGGTATTGTTTCTTTGAGTGCCAAGCACAATGCAAGAACAATCCTATATGAGCATCTTGGTCTGGAGAAGAAAGAGCAGGAGAGTTCTCACATCACTTTCGGGTTAATTATGGGAAATTCGTTACTCAAGTTGATTGAGCGTGGAAATACCGCTAACCATAGAAATTGTTTCGATAAGGTCAAGGCGTTTTTGGATAATACTGATATTGCTAAGCAGAACATTCTTTCATTGTATGGTGTTAGACGTACAGGCAAGACGTTTTTAATGTATCAAGCAGTACAGTATCTTCGTGACAAAGGGGTATCTCTGGATAAAATTGCTTTCATAACAATATCTCCAGATAAAACAGAGGCTTTAGAACTGATGCAATACATCACAATGCTAGTTGAAGTTTACGAGATAAAATATGTGTTTATTGATGAAATAACTTATGTTAAGGATGAATTATCTCTTCTAACAGAATTGAGTGATTGCTATTTTAAGGTCAAATTCGTATTGACGGGTACGAACTCAGCGGGATTTTTACCATTGTTTAGACAGTATTTATACGGCAGAACATTGCGTGTATCGACTTCCTATATTTCGTATAATGAGTATATAAAGTTGGTAGGTGGGTGCAGTGTGTTAGAGTACATCAGACAAGGTGGCATTTTGCAGGCGGATACATTATATGAAGATAATCATAAACTTCGTCTTGAGCAGCGTGCAAAGCTCAGTGAGGAGTATATCAATACCGCCATTATACAGAACTTGTTCGGTACAATAAAACAGTCTGATTATTTTTCGGAGAGGTATTCTCTGTTGTCAGATATGTATTTTAACGATACGGGAAGTTTGGAAACTTTGCTGTTTAAGTGGTTACAGAAATACTCTGAGCCATTGTCGTTACAAATAATGAAAAAGGCACTTGAGTCATCTGACATTAGTATTGCCGTAAGAAACACAATTTCTAAATCAGCGGGTATTGATTTATCGGGATTTAAGGAGAAATTAACTAGATGCTTGCAGGATTACTTGAACATTCAGGATTTTGCTGAGGTGCACAAGTCGAAGTATTGTAGTCTGAATTTTATTGACCAGTTCAAGGACTTTTTGTATAACATTGACTGTATTATAAAGAATACAAATATGTCGAAGGAGTTTCTTATTCCAATAGGGTTACGTTATGGTTTGGTCTGTGAGACACTATCGTCATTATCAGATAAATATAACGATATAGCACAACGATATGGAGTTTTGTTATCTTGGGATGATTTTGCAAGGAAACTCATCGAAATAGCGGAGGGGCTGTTGCTTGAAGACGTGATATATTTGGAGTTGACGATGCATGAAGTTTCTTTTTACAAGTACAGAGTCAACGACCGAGTTGAGATTGATTTTGTAGTTGGGGATAAGCTGTTTGAAATTAAGCGTAAGAAAGAGCCATTCCCAGCAGATTGCCGCTGGCTTGTGAGTGAAGTCTTACACTGGAATACAGGAAATGCTGAGCTGTATCTCCTGTGCAACTGCGAGGATAATTATTCCAAGGAGTTTACAGAGAGAGAAGTATGGGATAGTTTCATTGAGGGCAAAAGGAGCAATAACAAGCGGGTATCTGAGGAAGATTTGGCTCAGAGAGATGCTGCTGATACTTCAAACAAGCAATTAGTTCACTTTGTGAAAATTGATTATTTCCTAAGCCATTTAGATGAATATATTTGAGCATAAAGGAGCAGTATCCTAACAGATACTGCTCCTTTATTTTTGTAACATTGCAGAAAAATTCAAAGATGCCAGCCATCAAATCAAGTCCTGCTCGTGAAAACGCCCGCATACGGAGTTTTGCCTGAAAAGGGTGTCGAGTAAGTGCGATTATTCGATGAGCTTCGTTTTACCCCTGTTTTCAGAGCGAGCTTTACCTATTCATTTGGTGCATAAAATGCCCCTAGATTTTCAAGTCAGATTTATCAAATATTTTTGAGAATTGTTTCTATTCTCACCCGCAAAATAATTTTTGCAGATTATAGATATTTTTCATTGCGGTGCGTTAGTCGTTTAAGCCTAAAGAGCATTTGAGGAACAATTTTTTTCGGAGATAGACTTCAAAATTTCTGAGATAGCTGTAATATAACGAAGCCCTGATGAACCAACAGCCGTATTACTTATTTTTGATAAATAACACCTTGTAGTCCACTTTAGTCAACGTCCGAGATTAATTTTTTATGTTCGTAATGTTCATTTTGATTTAATCAAGATGCTAAATTATCAAATTCAGATCATATTGAATTTTTATAAGAATAATGCTATCCTACACCAACGGTAAATGCAGCGGCTTTGCCCAATTTATGGATGATTAGTCCTGTAGATAGCGTTGTCGCACACGCCTTCACAAACGCCGTGTGTGGGGCTACGGCTGCTTCGTCGTCAAACTACTCTACCCGCTTGGTGATGGGGCGTTACAGCGGCGTACGGTGTGTTCTGTGGCGAATGGCTTCGTTCACTGCTAACACGGGTATCAATTCTGGGCGGGGTACGGAATTATTAATGGATCGGGGGTGATTATACTTGAGATTGTCGGAAAAAATGCCATCGCAAAAACTTAAAGTCGGTAGTAAGTTTATATATAAATGGATCGATAACGAAACTCTTTTGGTGGCAGAAGCAATCCATAAATATCCGTATGGTATGCTGTGTCAGTTGTATCGTGCAAAGAGCAAGAAAGATGGCAGCATAGAGATTGAAAAACCTTTGTTTAAGGCTTTCGTCTAAATACAAGGAGGTATTCGTTATGTCGAAATTATACATCTCAGATTTGCATTTAGGTCATAAGAATGCTATAGTGCACGATAACAGACCGTTTGCCGATCTTGACGAAATGCACTCCTCAATTATCGCAAACTGGAATAATGTTGTCAAGGAAGAGGACGAAGTATACATACTTGGTGACTTTGCGTGGAAAAAATCAGTCGCTAATAAGATACTTCCACAGCTTAAAGGACATAAGTTCCTTGTTCGAGGCAATCACGACAAAATAAATGATGAGATGAGATCGTATTTTGTGTGGATAAAGAACTATTCGGTGATAACTGATGGCGAAACCGAGTTGGTACTTTCACATTACCCTATTGCTCATTGGTATAACCAGTACCGTGGAGCTGTGCATTTGTACGGTCACGTCCATAATTCGAAGGACTATAAAGCGTATTTGCAGTATTCAGATATATGCAGTAAAATGGGTATTCCTTTTGAAAGCTATAATGTCGGCTGTATGCTGCCATATATGGGGTATTCCCCTAGAACGCTGGAGGATATAAGGAGAAACATAAAATGATTTTGATAACAGGCGATATACACGGCAGTCACGATATTTCAAAGCTTGATAATACCAAAAATCCGATTTTTAAGAAACTGACTAAAGAAGATTATCTCATAATCTGTGGAGACTTCGGATTGGTGTGGTATAATGATATGGCAGATACGTTGTGGAGAACGTGGCTTGATGAGAAACCCTTTACTACTCTTTTCGTTGATGGAAACCACGAAAACTTTGATCTACTTTATGAGTTTCCAGAGGAAGAATGGCACGGCGGAAGAGTTCACAAAATCTCAGACAGCATACTCCACCTTATGCGAGGTCAGCTGTTCGATCTTCAAGGCAAAAGTTTTTTCACAATGGGAGGTGCCGAAAGCCACGACAAGGCTCATCGCACGTTAGGTCGCAGCATATGGCTTCAAGAGCTGCCAAGCGATGAGGAGTACGCTAACGCTTTGACTACGTTGGAAAAATGCAATTACAATGTTGACTATGTTATCACACATTGTGCTCCTACTGATATTCAGAATGAAATAGCTGAGGTCAAGCAAAATTTCACATATACTGATAATCGGCTTACTAAGTTTTTCAGCGATATAGAACCCAAGCTCCAGTACAAGCGTTGGTTTTGTGGTCACTATCACAGAAACTATGTAAGTCAGATTAACCCAAATTTTGAGATACTTTTTAATAAAATAGTTAAATTGCCTTAATGGGTAAAAGTTGTTCCCTGCTGTAATTGACATCACAGCAAGGAACTATTTTTTTCAAAATAAGATGAGCTGAAACTCTTTTAAGTCAAACTTTGTTTGAAACA
>ERZ779974.1059-NODE-1059-length-9974-cov-1.40175_pt1 | contig 9974 bp, 7 predicted proteins | sample MGYA00511026_ERZ779974 | MGnify/ENA primary metagenome ERZ779974 (study PRJEB29588, sample SAMEA2153010) | human gut metagenome | biome: human gut; feature: human-associated habitat; material: faeces | place: Denmark | collected 2008/2010 ... | reverse complement strand
ACTTAACGTCTTTTTTATTATAAAATAAAAAGCGAAAAAAATCAAATATATGACAACTAATATCATGGACTTGCGTATAAAAAGTTTATATAATCATACTTATCAAATTAAATACAAATGCACTGTTGTTGTATAAAATGCCGAAAAAACTTCCTCTCGTAAACTGTTTTTATTTTGGTAAAGTACAATATATGTGCATTGTATTTAATATTTAAATATAACTAAAAAGTTCAAATGTTATGTTGTTTTGGAGAAACAATACAAATTTAAAAGAAAAGAGGATGTGTATGAGATTAAGTAAGAAGAAAATTTTGGCATTATGCATGAGTGGTGCACTCATTTTGTCTTCAGTACCAGGTGTGTATATGGAGAGTACTGCGGCAAATAAAAGCAGCGTAGCTGTCGTAAAGTTAAGTGAAACAAACTTAAAACTTGTAAAAGGTAAACAAAAAAAGATAAAAGTTACAGTGAAAAATGTAAGCAAACTTAAAAAGGTTACATTTAAGAGTAAAAATAAAAAAATTGCATCTGTAACTTCAAAAGGTGTTGTAAAGGCCGTAAAAGCGGGCAGTACAAAGATTGAAGTTACGGTACGCTATATTCCGAAAAATTCGCAAAAAGTCAGTAAAAAAACATTGAAATGTACAGTGAAAGTTTCAAAACCTGAAGACACAACAGATGTGTTACCGGATGCAGAGGCACAGCCTACAGCTACACCTGTACCGGCAGTTTACGGAGAGGCAGGAAAAGTCAGTGAATATAGTAAAGAAAAAAGTAATTATTCATTGAGCGTTGATGCTTCTGATAAAGTACATGATATAAGTGATATATTATATGGAATATTTATAGAAGATATTAATTTTGCCGCTGACGGAGGCTTGTATGCTGAGATGGTTCAGAACCGCTCATTTGAATTTACAAAACTTGCCTCAGACAACGAAAAACATGCTTGGAACAATGTCGGTGATGTAACTGCAAATGTGGTTAAGGATGATAAGACAGGCTGTCTTAATGTAAACAATCCAAATTATATGGTTATTGGGAATAAGGGATTTCTTGACGGCATGTCAATAAAAAAGAATGCAGGATATGATTTTTCTATTTATGCAAAAGGAATTGACGGCTACACAGGTTCTTTAAATGTAAAAATCATGAATGGCAAAGAGGTTGCCGGCAGTGGTACTATTGAAAAGGTGACAAGTGACTGGAAAAAATATGAACTTAAACTTGACTCAAATGTCACATCAAACAGAAATGTAAAATTACAGGTTACAATTCCTAAAGGAAAGATTGCGGTGGATATGGTATCACTGTTCCCACAGGATACATACAAGGGAAGAAAGAATGGTCTTAGAAAAGATCTTGCACAAAAACTTGAAGAACTTCATCCGGGATTTTTGAGATTTCCGGGAGGATGTGTAGTTGAGGGTGCAACTATTGAGACGAGATACAACTGGAAAGATTCCATCGGTGCAGATGCAAGCGGACAGCCGTTTGAATTTAACGGTACATACGGTGATGTTGCAGCAAGAAAACAGGGACAAAATATATGGACTGATGAGTGGGCAACCAATGACCAGAATCCATCATTTATGACATATGGTCTTGGATTTTATGAGTATTTCCAGCTTGCTGAGGATATAGGAGCAATAGGAGTACCTGTTATCAACTGTGGAAAATGCTGTATGGGTCAGTCGAACGGAAACGGTCCTGCACTTGATTCTGCTGAATTCAAACAGTACATTCAGGATGCACTTGACCTTGTTGAGTTTTGTCGTGGAGATAAAACTACAAAATGGGGTAAAATAAGAATTGCAATGGGACATAAGGAACCGTTTGAACTCAAATATATCGGTATCGGAAATGAACAGTGGGGTGATGATTTCTTTAAACATTATGAAGCGTTTGTAGATGCATTCAATGACGCAAAGAAAACAAATCCGGCACTTTACGGTGATATTGAACTTATGTTTACGGCAGGTGTCGATGACGGAGACAGCGGAAAAGATATTTACATGCAGGCATATAATGAAGCTGCAAAATGGCTTAAAGCACATCCTGACAAGACGATAAATGATTTTGCGGGTGCTATTGACCATCATTATTACAATGAACCAAGCTGGTTCTTGACACATACTGATTATTATGACGAAAAGAATTACAGCAGAGATACTGACAATATGACCACATCAACATATGGCGGAGGAATGAATGTATTTCTCGGAGAATATGCGGCACAGTCAAATACATGGAAGGCGGCACTTTCGGAGGCCGCATATATGACGGGACTTGAGAGGAACGGAGACATAGTTAAGATGGCGGCATATGCACCGCTGTTTGGAAATCTCACGGCACTTCACTGGTCACCTGATCTTATATGGTTTAATAATAATACGGTTACAAGTTCGGTTAACTATTATGTACAAAAGATATTTGCAAAAAATGCAGGAACTACTCTGCTGAAATCAGATATGACAGGAGCAACGGTGACATCAAAACCATTTGGTGGAAAAGTTGGTGTAGGTACATGGAATACGGCAGCAAAATTTGATAATGTAAAGGTAGTATCAAAAGATACAGGAAAGATTTTAGGAAAAGAGACATTTACAAAAGCAGCAAACTTTTCAAAATACTGGGAGCAGGCTACAGATGGTGTATGGTCAGTGAAAAACGGAAAGCTTGTACAGTCATCGGATGTGACAAATACAATTACATATGGAAATCAGGGAAGTGTTGCATATTTTGGAAACGGTTCATGGAAGAATTATACATATACTGTTGAGGCTACAAAGATTTCAGGTCAGGAAGGTTTTATGATTCCGTTTTCAGTGGGTGATAAAAATGAAAATTATTTCTGGAATATTGGCGGATGGAATAATACTGTATCATGTTTACAGAAAGTGTCAGGAGGTTCAAAATCCGGACAGCTTGCAGGTACGGTTACAAGCTGTACTATCGCTGATGATGTGAAATACAATATAAAAATAGAAGTAAAGGACAGAAACGTAAAATGTTATCTTGATGGATTACTCTATGTAGACTATACTATACCTGAGACAGAAGGAAGCGAGAGTTATCAGGTTGTAAGTACGGACAAGACAGAAGATGTCATTGTAAAACTTGTAAATGTAACAGGCGCAGACAAAACATTTGCTGTTGATATTGCAAATGCAGGAGAAATATCCGATGAGGCAGATGTGGATGTAGTTGCAGGAAACAGTGAGACTGATGACAATATTCTCGGAAAAGAAGAAATTGTTACATTAAAGAGTGACAAGGTAAGCGGAATAAAGGATAAATTTAATTATACGGTTCCTAAATATTCTGTAACTGTTCTGCGTATTAAGCATAACGGCGACAACTAAAAACAAAGTTATAAAAAATAGGAGGATTTTATGAATTATCGTAATGTTGGAAAATCAGGTCTTAAAGTAAGTGAGATTGCTGTCGGAAGCTGGATGACAGACCTTGCCGGTGATGATAAGGTTAATATTGCAAGAGACACGATAAGACTTGCATATGAAAAAGGCGTAAACTTTTTCGACTGTGCAGATGCCTACAGCGGCGGTGAAGCTGAAAAGTTTTTAGGAAAAATTTTAAATGAATATCCGAGAAACAGTTATGTTGTTTCAAGTAAAGTATTTTTCCCGACAGGCGGCGGAGCAAATGACTGGGGATTATCAAGAAAACATATTTTTGAAAATGTTGACCGTTCGCTGAAAAATCTTAATATGGATTACATAGATTTGTATTACTGCCATAGATTTGATAACACAACACCTATGGAGGAAACTCTTAGGGCATTAAGTGATTTGGTGTCAAAAGGAAAAATTTTATATTATGGTGTCAGTGAAGAGTGGGGAGCAGCAAGACTTGAGGAAGCACAGAGAATAATCGAGAGATATGGTTTATATCCGATGACGGTAGTGCAGCCCCAATATAATATGATAGACAGATATATTGAACATGAAATTATGTCTGTATGTGAAAAATACGGTATAGGAATAACACCATTTTCACCGCTTGCCCAGGGACTTCTGACGGGAAAATATAAAAAGGGAGAGCCTTATCCGGAAGGGTCAAGAGCAACACATCAGGCGGATAAACAGATAAACAATCTTCTTACTGATGAAAATCTTGATAAGGTTGAAAAGCTTACAAAGATAGCTAAGGAGCTCGGAACCAATATGTCGGTGCTTGCACTCAGCTGGATTTTAAGAAAAGAGATTGTATCAAGTGTTATTACGGGAGCAAGCAAGCCATTACAGCTTGAAAACAATTTGGCGGCGGCAGACTTTAGAATTCCTAAGGATGCACTTGATGAGATTGAAAAGATTCTTGATTTTAAAAAGTTTGAAAGACATGTAGGTTAGAGTACTCTTTTGAGAAACAAAGAGTATGATATTGAGAAACAGTTTCAAGAAAAGACAAAATAGACTTTTGTTGATTAAAATTTATCAATAAAGCATAATTAGCTTTGTCGTACCGTGTTTCCTGTTATATAATGTCACAAAAGGCAAAATTAAGGAGGAAATTATTATGTTAGATTGTTTAAAAGCTATTAATTGGAAAAAGACAGGTTTATTTGCAGCAGGAGTTGCATTTGGTACAGCAGGAATCAAGATTCTTTCAAGTGATGATGCAAAGAATGTATATTCAAATTGTACAGCAGCAGTTCTTCGTGCAAAAGACTGTGTTATGAACGTTGTATCAACAGTACAGGAAAATGCAGAAGATATTTATGCTGAGGCAGTAGAAATCAACGAGGAAAGAGCTGCAAAAAAAGAATGCTTTGAAGATGAAGCAGAAGATTTTGAAGAAGTTGATGATGAAGCAGAAAGTGCAGACGCAGAGGCAGCAGCAGAAGCAGAGTAGTTAACAGGTTTGAAAGTGCAGATTGTGAGATACATATTGCACAAAGTTTATCAATTAGATAATAATCTGACATATATTTATACAAGACATCTGATTTTTCAGGTGTCTTGTTTTAGGTATATGGCAGTAAGATGATTCTAATTGAAGTTAAATCAGTAGTACGGAAATGGGGGACAAAAATGAAGTTTTCTATTAAGCATGAAATAAAAGGCAGAATAAGAGTTCATTTACATCAGACCAGAATGTCCTTTGAACAGGCAGACACATTATTATATTATCTTACAAATAATCAGTATGTTACAAATGCAAAGGTGTTTGAAAGAACATGTGACGCTATTGTATATTTTGTCGGAGATAGAGAAAATATTATAGATGCGTTGAAAAAATTTGCTTATGAAAATGTTGACGTGCCGGCAGCAGTATTAGAAACATCAGGAAGAGGACTTAACAATACATATCAGAGAAAAATGGTTGAAAAAGTCGTTTACAGATATGCGAGGAAGATATTACTTCCTTATCCGGTGAGAGCTGTCTATACTACGGCAATGTCATTAAAATATATTTACAAAGGCGTAAAGACTTTGCTTAAAGGAAAGATTGAAGTACCAGTTCTTGATGCGACAGCTATAGGAGTATCAGTTCTTAGAAATGATATAAAGACAGCGGATTCAATAATGTTCCTTCTCGGAATAGGTGAACTTTTAGAAGAGTGGACACACAAAAAATCAGTTGATGATCTCGCAAGAACAATGTCGCTCAATACTGGAAGTGTCTGGATGCTCTGTGATGGAAAAGAAGTTCAGGTATCTTCAAATGATGTAAAAGAAGGCGACTGTGTAGTTGTTCACATGGGAAATATTATTCCGTTTGACGGTGAAGTCTATGACGGTGAGGCTATGGTTAACCAGGCTTCAATAACAGGTGAATCAATGCCGGTAAGAAGAGTTAAGGACAATTATGTTTATGCCGGAACTGTTGTTGAGGAAGGCGAAATAACTATCAAGGTTAAAAAAGTCGGTGGTTCAAGCCAGTATGAAAAAATCGTAAAAATGATAGAAGAAACTGAGAAACTTAAATCATCAAGTGAAAGCAAGGCGAGTCATATCGCAGACAAACTTGTTCCATATACTCTTGCAGGAACGGCACTTACTTATCTTCTCACAAGAAATACTACTAAAGCGCTTTCAGTGCTTATGGTCGATTTTTCATGTGCGCTTAAACTGGCAATGCCAATAACGGTTTTATCAGCAATAAGAGAAGCAAGCCTTCACAATGTTACGGTTAAAGGCGGAAAGTTCCTTGAAGCAGTTTCCGAGGCAGATACAATAGTATTCGATAAAACAGGAACTCTTACAAAGGCAAAACCTACTGTTGTAGATGTTGTTTCATTCTGCAGTGAGACACCGGATGAACTTTTAAGAATTGCTGCATGTCTTGAAGAACATTTCCCACACTCAATGGCAAAAGCAGTAGTTGAAGCCGCTAAAGACAGGTCACTTGAACATGAGGAAATGCATTCAAAAGTTGATTATGTTGTTGCTCATGGTATATCAAGTTATATTGACGACAGAAAAGCTGTTATAGGAAGTTATCATTTTGTATTTGAAGATGAAAATTGTACAGTGCCTGAGGATAAGGCAGAGGAATTTGCTAATCTTCCTGAGCAGTATTCAAGATTATATCTTGCAATTCAGGGTGAACTCGCAGCGGTTATACTTATAGAAGACCCTCTTAGAGATGAAGCTGAAGCAGTTATAAATTCTTTAAGAAAGTCAGGAATAAGCAAGGTTGTTATGATGACCGGAGACAGTGACAGAATAGCCAAAAACATAGCCGAGAAAGTCGGAGTAGATATTTATTATTCTGAAGTTCTTCCGGCAGATAAGGCGGCGTTTGTTGAAAAAGAGAGGAAAGAAGGCAGAAAAGTGATTATGATAGGTGACGGAATAAACGATTCACCGGCTCTTTCAGCAGCAAATGTCGGAATAGCAATAAGTGACGGAGCAGAAATAGCAAGAGAGATAGCTGACATAACAGTTGGCTCTGATGACTTGTACCAGATAGTAACACTCAAAATGCTGAGCGATGCACTTATGAAGAGGATTAAGAAGAACTATAGAACTATAGTCGGATTTAATTCGGGATTGATATTGTGTGGTGTGACAGGACTACTTGCGCCGACAAAGTCAGCACTTTTACATAATGCATCAACACTTGCAATAAGTTTAAAGAGCATGGAAAGTTTTCTTGATTGATTATAGTATAATAAATAATCAGATTGACTAATAACAAAATATATATAATTCAAGTAAATGACACCTTTTTCTCAATAAGACTGATATTGAGAAAAAGGTGTCATTTACTTTGTTGACTTTATCATAAGATTTCTATATCATAAAATCAAAGTTAGCGATGACTAACTTAAACATTTCACTTTGAAAGGAGAATTATCATCATGGGTAAAATTAGTGTTGTATATTGGTCACAGTCAGGAAATACACTTGCTATGGCAGATGCAATTGGGAGAGGAATTACTGCCGGCGGAGCTGAAGCAGAGGTTACAAATGTCAGTAGTTGTCAGGTAAGTGATTTAGATGGGGAAGAGGTATTTGCACTTGGTTGTCCTGCTATGGGAGCAGAAGTTCTTGAAGAAAGCGAGATGGAACCTTTTGTTGCAGACCTTGAAGGAAAAGTAAAAGGTAAAAAAATAGCTTTATTTGGTTCATATGGCTGGGGAGATGGTCAGTGGATGCGTGACTGGGAAGAGCGTATGACAAGTGCCGGAGCAACAGTAATAAACGGAGAGGGACTTATCTGTCAGGAGACACCTGATGATGATGCGATAAGTGAGTGTGAAAGTCTCGGAAAACAGTTAGCTGGGATGTAGAGAGGTTACTTAAAAAGGTGACTCTTAAAAATACAGTCAGACAGAGGAAGCTGTATTAAAAGACCTCACCTTTAAATAACGGCTGCCGTCAGAATGAAAGTGAGGAATAAAACATTTTGGATATTTCAGAGGCAGCCGTATATTTATCAAATAAAAGGCACGGATAAATGTGCAGAAAAGAGGAAGATATGAGCGTAGTTATAGTTGGAGGACATGACCGCATGGTCTGTAGATACAAAAAAATCTGTAAGGAGCACAATTGTAAAGCAAAAGTTTTTACCCAGATGTCAGCAAGACTTAGTGAGCAGATAGGAAGCCCTGATTTACTGATTCTTTTTACAAATACAGTTTCACATAAAATGGTTAAATGTGCCATAACTGAGGCGGAAAAATGCAATGCAGATATAGTAAGATGTCATACAAGCAGCGGAACTGCATTAAATGAAATTCTTACAAATGCATGCATGGCATAAATATAAGATTCTATAATAATATACACTTGCTATTCGGTCTGAATTACATTATACTAAAACATAGTTGTTCTGATATTGCTGTCTGCAAAGCTGCAGGCAGTAATATTTCATTGTTATAAAATCGGTTAAAAAAGCGCATATATCAGTTTTTTACTGAATTTATGCTGCCTGAGATGGGGATATGGAGGTAATATGTGATGGCGTACGATTATGTTATAGTAACGGATTCAACAGCAAATCTGCCTGAGGATATGATAGAAAAATATGAACTTGAGATTTTATCATTGAACTATTATATTGACGGCGAAGAACACAAGGGATACATCAAAGGTGAAAAAACTGACATGGCACCATTTTATTCTATGATGCGTCAGAAGAAGGAGATTACGACATCCTTGGTTACGGTTGGGGATGCCATGGATTTGCTTGAAAACATTGTAAAAGAAGGAAAAGATTATATTTATATAGGATTTTCTTCTGGACTTAGCGGAACTTTTCAGCCAGTATCACTTGTAACTGATTCATTGTCACAAAAATATCCTGAGAGAAAGCTTTATGCAGTTGATTCTCTGGCAGCGGCTCTAGGCGAAGGTCTTCTGGTAAAATATGTTATTGACAACAGAGAAAATGGCATGTCTGTTTCTGAGAATGCCGATTGGGTAGTTAATCACAGAAACAATATCTGTCATTGGTTCACTGTTGATGATTTATTTTTCTTGAAGCGTGGAGGCAGGGTTTCGGCAACCACTGCCATTGTGGGCACTGCACTTAGTATAAAACCGGTTTTACATGTTGATGACAACGGACATCTCATTCCAATGGAAAATGCCAGAGGAAGGAAAAAATCACTTGATGCATTGGTTAAACATATGAAAGAGAGTGTAGTAGAGCCTGACGGTCAGTCTGTGTATATAAGTCATGGCGACTGCCTCAAAGATGCTGAGTATGTTGCCGGCAAAGTCAAGGAAGCCTTTAATGTCGGGGAAGTTGTGGTAAGGATGCTTGACCCTGTTATAGCATCACATTCAGGTCCCGGTACAGTGGCGTTATTCTTTTATGGAAAACAAAAGTAAATCATTATATGGAGGAAACAGACAATGAATATTTTAGTAGTAAATTGTGGAAGTTCATCACTTAAATTTCAGCTTATTGATTCAGATACAGAGCAGGTAAGTGCATCAGGAAACTGCGAAAGAATAGGTCTTGACGGAATGATTACATATAAGGCTCACGGTGAGAAGTTTGTTACGGAAACAGACCTTCCGGAGCATGGAATTGCAATCAAAAAAGTTCTTGAACTTCTTGTAGATAAAGAGAGAGGTGTAATAAGCTCACTTGATGAGATACATGCAGTAGGACATCGTATGGTACATGGTGGAGAGAAGTTCTCTTCTTCAGTTATCATTACAGAAGATGTTATAAAAGATATTGAAAGCTGTAACGACCTTGCACCGCTTCACAATCCGGCAAACATTTTAGGTGTTCGTGCATGTCAGGAAGTTATGCCGGGTGTAAAGCATGTTGCTGTATTTGACACGGCATTCCATCAGACAATGCCTGCAAAAGCTTATTTATATGCACTTCCAAAAGAGTATTATGAAAAATATGGGGTACGCCGTTATGGATTCCATGGAACAAGCCACAGCTTTGTATCAAAGAGACTTGCAGAACTTGCAGGACTTGACTATAACAACTCAAAAATGATTATCTGCCATATCGGAAGCGGAGCAAGTATTTCT
>ERZ779974.1054-NODE-1054-length-10006-cov-2.00824_pt1 | contig 10006 bp, 6 predicted proteins | sample MGYA00511026_ERZ779974 | MGnify/ENA primary metagenome ERZ779974 (study PRJEB29588, sample SAMEA2153010) | human gut metagenome | biome: human gut; feature: human-associated habitat; material: faeces | place: Denmark | collected 2008/2010 ... | reverse complement strand
AAAGTTTATGCCACCTCTCTATGAGGCACTCGGTGTATACCTTCCTCTTATCACAACAAACTGTGCGGTTTTAGGTGTTGCACTCAACAACATCACAAACGGCTGCAACTTTATAGAAAGTGTTGTTACAGGCTTATTTACAGCACTTGGTTTCCTCGTATCTATTGTTATATTGGCTAGTATCCGTGAGAGAATCGAATTCAACGATATTCCACATTCTTTTAAGGGAACACCAATTGTACTTGTAACAGCCAGCTTAATAGCAATTGCATTCTGCGGCTTTGCAGGTCTTGTTTAGAAAGGGGGAGTATAAATGACAGGCGTAATAATGGCAGCGGTAGTTGTTGGTTTGATAGGTCTTCTTATAGGACTCCTTTTGGGATTTGCGGCAAAGGCATTCGCAGTTCCTGTTGATGAAAAAGAAATCGAAGTCAGAGAGTTTCTTCCGGGAAATAACTGCGGTGGCTGCGGATATGCCGGATGTGATGCTTTGGCAAAGGCAATTGCAGCAGGAGAAGCTCCTGTAAATGCATGTCCAGTAGGTGGAGCAGCAGTTGCTGAAAAGATAGGAAATGTTATGGGAGTTGCAGCAGGAGAAAGTGTTAAGATGGTAGCATATGTCAAATGTTCAGGAACATGTGACAAGGCGGGAATCAAGGCAAACTATTACGGAATTTCAGATTGTAAGAGAGCAGCAGCAATTCCGGGACGTGGTGATAAGGCATGTTCATTTGGATGTATGGGCTTTGGCTCATGTGTTGCAGCATGTAAATTTGATGCAATTCATGTAGAACATGGTGTTGCGATAGTAGATAAAGAAAAATGTGTTGCATGTGGTAAGTGTGCAGAGGAGTGTCCAAACGGACTTATCGAGCTTATACCATATGATGCAAAATGGTCAGTTGCTTGTTCAAATAAAGATAAGGGACCAAAGGTTATGTCAGTATGTGATACAGGATGTATCGGATGCGGTCTTTGTGAAAAGACATGTAAATTTGATGCAATTCATGTAGAGAATAATATTGCACATATTGACCAGAGCAAGTGTAAGGGATGTGGAGCATGTGCTGCTAAATGTCCTAAGAAAGTTATACTTGCACATTAGAATTTTAGTTCAAAGCATAAAAATTTGCCGGTTACGGCAAAGCGGACTGTTTAAATTAAAAAGATATAGGCATTGAGTTGTCTATATCTTTTTTTTTGTAAACGAAAATGTTATAATATCATGTGAATTAGGTGCAATAAAATTTAAAGAGGAAAGAGGATTATATTTGTAATTGGATTGAGGAGAATTATGAATAATACACCGTTTTTTATAGAGAATGAAAAAGAAGTAAATAAACAGGTCTGTAAATGGATGTTTGGAGCGGCAATAATTATCTGGTTCATGCTGGTTCTTAATTATCTGGGGATGTTTGAGATAAGCAGAAGAATGTGTATTGTAGCTTTTGCAGTGGGAACATTTTGTGGAATATCTCCAAGCATAGTTATTAGATTATCAAAGTCACAAAATTTTATAAAATACTATAATCTGACATGCAGTATTCTTTGTGTGTCTGTATTTTCAACACAGTATCGTATAGGTATTTATGCTACGATGCTGTTTGCGGTTATAGTGAGCTGTCTTTATTTTGATGAATATCTTACTACCAAGGTGATGATTCTGACATATATATGTTTTTTGATAGCATATATTTTCAGGTCGATTGAAATGTTGAAGTATGTATATACAGGAGAAACTTTTGTACAGGTATATTTTCCGCTTGTGACGGGAATTACTTTAGAATTTCTTATTATATTCCCTGTTTTAAGATATATGGCTAGGAGATTTAGAACATATATTATAAAACAGAGAGAGTTAATAGATGAACTTATAAGAAAAGATACGCATATGAATATAGCAATGAAAAACTCAAATGATATTATATTTGAGTATGATATGCTTAATGATGAGTATTATGCTAATGCATCTATGACAGGAGATAGAAAAGATGTTGTCATAAAAAATGCGATGGATTTTATATCAGATTGCGTCTGGTTTGATGATGAAACAAGAAAGAAAATATTTGATATGGTTTTTGGAACGAAGAAGGAGCAGTCAGATATATTTAGAGCTGAGTTTGAAGAGAATGATAAAAAAGTTGAGAAGTGGTTTCGTTATGAAGGAAATGCCGTATATGATGATTATGGCAAGCTGGAACTTGTAGTAGGACGATTGTGCAACATTACAAGCGAGAAAGAGAGGGAAGAAAGAGAAAGAATTGCAAGACAGAGGGATGCATTAACAGGTTTATATTCGTTTGAGAGAGTGAGACAGATTGCAATAGAGCTTGAAGAACAGGAGCCTGACAGAATACATGAAGTTATGATAATCAACATAAAAAACATGAATGACATAGTTGAATGTTATGGGGATATTTATGCTGATAATCTTATAGTAATGATTGCCGGTGAACTTAGAAAATTTGGAAGTGAGAAGAAAGTTTATGTGGCAAAGCTGCCGGGAGCAGCGTTTATGTTTTTTATACCTAACTGTGATTTGATAAATGTCAGAAAACTTCGCAGAGAGATAAGCCGTGTTTTGTCAAACATTTATGTAGGTGAAAAAGAGATTAACAGAATAAAATATTATTTTGGTTATCATACAGGCAAGGCATGGTTTGAGAAACTTTTTGAAGTTGCATTAAAATATGCAAAAGCACAGAGAGCAGACGATTTAGAAAACAATGAAAAGGTGCAGGAGAAAGACAAAGGACATGAAGTCGCAGATAAATATTTGGAAGATGAGAGTTTTGATGCGGAGAAAGTTTCAGATGAGAGACTTGTAAAAGATATAGAAAAGCTGTTTGTCGAGTCAAAAGACCTTAGAAGTTCGCTTCAGATAGCACTCGCAAGAGCAGGGCTGTTTTATCATTTAAACAGGGTGAGTGTGTATGAATTTGAGGATGACAGAAACAATGCACATCTGTCTTATCAGTGGTCGTCCGATAAAAAATATGTTGATAAAGAGTTTGCCGCAAATAATCATTTAGATATAAAGATACTTAATGAAATAAAGAAAAGCAGACGGGTGATTTTTGATTTTTCAGATGATGAAATAAAGAAGTATTGCGAGATACGTGGCTTAAATACATACAAAAATATGTTGAATAATGCCATTATATGTATCATTGTATCCGAGGGAAGGATAAGGGGCGGGGTTGTTTTTGAAAGAGAAGAAGGGGCGTTTAAGAGAAATGAAAAGAAATATCTGTTGAAATATTCAAATATTCTTGGCGGGTATGTGTTAAAGCTTCATTCTGATATTGCCAATAAAGCGAAAACAGCTTTTCTTTCAAATATGTCTCATGAAATAAGAACTCCGATGAATGCTATTATCGGAATGACAGACATAGCTAAGGCAAATATGTCAGATATGAATAAGGTTGAGGAATGTCTTGATAAGATTGAGAGTTCATCACAGCATCTGCTTACACTTATAAATGATATACTCGACCTTTCAAAAATTGAGAGTGGTCGAATGACATTGGTCAGCAGAACAATGAGTCTTGATAAGATAGCAGATAAGGTTGAAATGCTTATGAGACCGCAGACTGATGAAAAAAATATTACATTTGAGCTTAAAAGGGATTATGTAAGGCCTATTGTTGTGGGGGATGAACTCAGATTAAGTCAGATACTTATAAATATAGCGGGAAATGCACTGAAATTTACACATGAAAATGGAAAAATTACAGTCAGAATACAGGAGGTATATTCGGACAACAAGGCAGCAAGGATTAAGTTCAGTATCAAAGATAATGGTATTGGAATCAGTAGAGAGGATCAGAAAAAGATATTTATAGCGTTTGAACAGGCAGGGCAGAATTCTTCTTCAAAGTATGGAGGAACCGGACTGGGGCTTGCCATAAGCAACAATTTTGTTCACCTTATGGGAGGAAAACTTGAAGTTCAGAGTGAGCTTGGAAAAGGTTCAGAGTTCTGTTTTGAAATAAAGCTTTCTTATCCGAACAAGGAGGAAAGTGATAGGTACACAGCATTGAAAGATGATGATGAACCTGAAGTTTCTAAGCTTGACGGTAAAAGGATTCTTATGGCAGAGGATAATGAGCTTAATGCGGAGATTGCAAAGACAGTGCTTGAAATGTATGGTGCAAAGGTAACTGTACGGGAAAATGGCTTACAGGCTGTTGAAGAGTTTGAAAACAGTGAGCCGGGAACATATAATTTCATTATTCTTGACATAAATATGCCGGTTATGAACGGGCATGAGGCGGCAATGAGATTGAGAAGCGGCGACAGGGAAGATTCAAAGACGATACCTATAGTTGCAATGAGTGCGAATGCCTTTGCAGAAGACGTTGAGGAGTCTTTGAAATCAGGAATGAATGCTCATATTTCAAAACCAATCAAGGTAGATGAGATGTTAAAAGAAATATCAAAATTTTTATAATGGAGGAAGATAAATGTGGATTGCAGACAATTGGAAAGATTATGAGGTAATAGATACGTCAGACGGTGAAAAGCTGGAGAGATGGGGAGACTATATTCTTGTCAGACCTGATCCGCAGGTTATATGGGATACGCCTAAAAAGGCAAAAGGCTGGAAGAAGATGAACGGTCATTATCACAGAAGCAACAAAGGCGGAGGTGAATGGGAATTTTTTAATCTTCCAAATACATGGCAGATTAAATACGGCAAATTAGTGTTTAACCTGCAGCCTTTCAAATTCAAGCATACGGGATTGTTTCCGGAGCAGGCAGTGAATTGGGACTGGTTTGGAGAAAAGATAAGAAATGCCAAAAGACCTGTAAAAGTATTAAATCTGTTTGCATATACGGGTGGTGCGACACTCGCGGCAGCAGCGGCAGGAGCCAGTGTTACACATGTGGATGCATCAAAGGGAATGGTTACCTGGGCAAAAGAAAATGCGGCGGCATCAGGACTTTCAGAAGCACCTATAAGGTGGCTTGTTGATGATTGCGTTAAATTTGTTGAGAGAGAAATAAGACGTGGAAATAAGTATGATGGAATTATTATGGATCCGCCTTCATATGGAAGAGGACCTAAAGGTGAGATATGGAAGATAGAAGAAAAAATACATCCGTTTATACAATTATGTACTCAGATATTATCGGATGACCCGCTTTTCTTCCTTATAAATTCATATACGACAGGTCTTCAGCCGGCAGTTCTTTCATACATGTTGAATACAGAACTTGTGAAAAAAGCAGGTGGAAAAGTTGAAGCACAGGAAATTGGACTTCCTGTATCATCAAATGGGTTGGTACTTCCGTGTGGTGCTTCAGGCAGATGGGAAAAACAGTAAAGTTTGACGCTAAATATCTGTTGATGATATAATGAGCACTAAGGTGCTCATATTAAAAGTTTCTGGCGAAACTTTGTAATGTGCAAAAAACATGCAGGCACAGTATGTTGTGCAGGAATGGAGAATAATGTATAGAATGAAACATAGAATAAGGCTTAGAGGAAATCTTAAGACCTATTTGAGATGGCCTCTGTTTTTTGGATTGTTATTTATTTTAATGACAGTTCAGCTTTTTTCAGTGTCAGTTAAAGCCGGTATAATGGGTGTGTTTTACACTGTTATTTATTTGTTGATAGCTTTTCTTATAAATTTTTCCGGTAGAAGAAAGCTCAAGAAAGATCTTATAGAATTTGCTACAAACTATGGTGAAATGCAAATGCGGATGATGAAAACATTGACTGTTCCGTTTGCAATTCTGAGCGATGATGGTCATATGCTGTGGGGCAATGATGAATTTGTATCAGTCATAGTCAACAAAAAAGCGGCAAGAAGAAACATTTCAAACATATTTGAGGAAATTACAATAGACAGTCTGCCGGACTCTGATGAGATTAAGGTGATACATGTAAAAACAGAAGATAAATATTATCGTGCTGTTATGAAACTTATTGTATCAGACTCACCGGATGATGATGAGACGGTAAAAACTGACATAAATCAGCTTATGGATAACAGCAGGCTCATTTCTGTATTCCTGTATGATGAGACTGACATGATGGAACTTGAGCAGAAGAGAGAAGCGGAAAATCTTGTTGTGGGTCTTTTATATATTGACAATTATGATGAGCTTATCGACAGCATCGATGAAATTAGGCAGTCGCTGATTATGGCTCTGATAGACAGAAAAATCAATAAATACATGCAGGGGATAGATGCAATCTCTAAAAAACTGGAGAAGGATAAATTTTTGTTTTTATTTAAACAGAGTTATCTTGCGGAGATATGTTCAAATCGTTTTGCAATTTTAGAAGAAATAAGGGATATAAATCTCGGAAATGAATCAAGTGCAACCATAAGTATTGGTATTGGTGTGGGCAGAGATACATTTGTTGAGAGATATGACCTTGCGCGTGCTGCCATAGATCTTGCACTCGGAAGAGGTGGCGACCAGGCTGTAGTCAAATCTGTTGACCAGGAAAAATTCTACGGTGGAAAAAGTGTTCAGATAGAAAGAAATACAAGGGTAAAAGCGAGAGTAAAAGCACATGCTTTAAAAGAACTTATAGAGGGCAAGGAAAGAGTTGTCGTAATGGGACATTCTATAGGTGATGTCGATTCTTTCGGTGCTTCAATAGGTATATACCGCATTGCAAAGACGCTTAACAGAAAAGCGAATGTCGTATTAAATGAGGTAAATCAGTCAGTTAAACCTATAAGAGACAGATTTTATACAAAAGAATACGAGGGTGACATGATTGTTACAGGTGACGAGGCAAAAGAACTTGTAGATGAAAATACGGTACTTGTAATTGTAGATGTAAATAGAGCAAGTTATACAGAATGCCCGGAACTTATTGAGCAGGCTCAGTCTGTTGTAGTGATAGACCATCACAGACAGGCGGGAGATGCGATTGATAAGGCGGTATTGTTTTACATTGAGCCATATGCATCGTCTGCGAGTGAAATGGTTGCTGAGATTTCACAGTATATCGGCAATGGTCTTAAGCTTAAATCAGCAGAAGCCGAGGCAATGTATGCCGGCATTATGATTGATACAAATTATTTTTCAAATAAAACGGGTGTCAGGACTTTCGAGGCAATGGCTTATCTGAGAAGAAACGGAGCTGATGCGGTTCGCATAAGAAAGGCTTTCAGGGAGGACATTGACGAATATAAGATAAGAGCGGCGGCTATACAGGATACGGAGCTTTACAAGGATGCATTTGCAATAGCAGAAAGCAAGAGTGAGGGAATAGAATCACCGACTGTATTTGCATCCAAAATTGCAAATTCACTTCTCGACATAAATGGAGTTAAAGCTTCATTTGTACTTACAAAATATAGAGGGAAAGTGTATATAAGTGCACGTTCAATTGACGAAGTCAATGTCCAGATTATGATGGAGCAGTTTGGCGGCGGCGGTCATATAAATATGGCGGGTGCACAGCTTGAGAATGTTGAAGTGGAAGCTGTAAAAGATATGATTAGAAAAGAAATAGACAGGATGATAGAGGAAGGAGAAATATAGATATGCAGGTAATATTATTAGAAGATGTAAAATCTCTTGGAAAAAAGGGAGAGATTGTAAAGGTAAACGACGGATATGCCAGAAATTTTATATTAAAAAAGGAACTTGGTGTTGAGGCAACATCAAACAATTTAAATGAGCTTAAACTTCAGAAGAAAAATGAAGAGTAGCTTGCAAAGGAAAAACTTGAGGCTGCAAAAGAGTTTGCAAAGGAACTCGAGGAAAAACAGGTTACAGTTTCAATAAAAACAGGTTCAGGCGGAAGAAGTTTCGGCTCTGTCTCAACAAAAGAGATTGCGGCAGCAGCAAAAAGCCAGCTTGGTTATGAACTTGACAAAAAGAAAATGGAACTTGATGTACCTATCAAAAGTCCGGGAACTTTCAATGTCAAGATAAAGCTTCACAAGGAAGTGACAGCTGAACTTAGAGTTGTCGTAAAAGAGGCTTAAGAGGTAAAAAAAATTGGAAGAAGAAGTGATAAAGAGACTTCCGCCTAACAATGTGGAAGCGGAGAAAGCTGTTATAGGAGCGATGATGTTAGATTCGGATGCTATAATGGTATGTTCCGAGATACTTACAGCAGGAGAATTTTATCAACAGCAATATGGAATTATCTTTGATGCTCTTGTTGAAATGTACAGAGACGGGATAGGAGCCGATTTGGTCACTATCCAGAATAAGCTTCGTGAGAAGGAAGTCACACCTGAACTTTACAGTGTGGAATATTTAGGAGAACTTTTAGCAAGTGTTCCCACATCGGCAAATGTAAAATTTTATGCGGAGATTGTACATGAAAAGGCTGTTTTAAGAAGGCTTATCAAGGTAACAGAACAGGTTACAAGAGAGTGTTACATGGACAGCCAGCCGTTAGAGGATATTCTCGAGGACACCGAAAAAAGCGTGTTCGATGTAATACAGCAGCGTGGAGGAAGTGAGTTTGAGCCGATCAGAGACGTTGTGCTCAGAACTCTTGACAGTATAGAAAAGGCGGCTAAACAAAAAGGAAACATCACGGGTCTTGAAACAGGCTTTAGAGATTTAGATGCTAAAACGGCAGGATTGCAAAAATCCGACCTTATACTTATAGCGGCGAGACCGGCAATGGGTAAAACAGCATTTGTGCTGAATATTGCCGAGTATGTGGCACTTCACAGCAACAGTACAATAGCTTTGTTCAGTCTCGAGATGAGTAAAGAACAGCTTGTAAAACGTATGCTTGCCATGAATTCAATGGTAGATTCGCAAAAGATACGAACCGGTGATTTGGAAGATGATGACTGGGACAAACTTGTAGGAAGTGTACGAAAAATAGGAAATTCAAATCTTGTAATCGATGATACATCAGGAATTACGGCATCGGAACTCCGCTCGAAATGCCGTAAATTAAAAATAGAACAGGGACTTGACCTTGTTATAATCGATTATCTTCAGCTTATGACGGGTGCGGGCAAAAGAAAAAGTGACAGCAGACAGCAGGAAATATCTGATATATCGCGTTCGCTTAAGGTAATGGCAAGAGAACTTGACGTTCCGGTAATAGCTTTGTCACAGCTTTCCCGTGCCGTTGAGTCAAGACCTGATAAAAGACCGATGCTTTCAGACCTTCGTGAATCGGGAGCGATAGAGCAGGATGCGGATATTGTAATGTTTATATACAGAGATGAATATTATAATCCGGATTCGGAGAAAAAAGGTGTGGCGGAAGTCATAGTGGCAAAACAGCGAAGCGGTCCGACCGGTCCGGTTGAACTTGCGTGGCTGTCGCAATATACGAAGTTTGGAAATTTGGAGTACCAGAGGTAATTATATTAAAATTTCAGAAATTTATTATAAATAAATCAAAAAATTAAACTTGAAATGATAGGGGATTATTTATATTATATAAGGGTGGGAATTTTAGTTTTGCCACGCTTATAATAAATGAGATATCTTAAATTTAGATGTTATTGCTTTTAAGCTATAATGCAATAGATTACCGCAATAACACAAATCAAAGGTGTTTTAACACAGAAATGGAGGATTACGATAATGGGAACACAGGTAAAATTTGATTACTCATTAACAAATGGTATTGTGTCAGAGGACGAAATCAAGTCTATGGCAAAGATTGCAAATGATGCAAAAGATGTACTTGTAAGCAAATCAGGTGCAGGAAATGACTTCCTTGGATGGATAGACCTTCCGGTTGACTATGATAAGGAGGAGTTTGCACGTATTCAGAAAGCAGCAGAAAAGATTAAATCTGATTCTGAGGTGCTTCTTGTAATTGGTATCGGTGGTTCATATCTTGGGGCAAGAGCAGCAATTGAGTTTTTAAGACATGGTTTCTACAACAGTGTATCTAAAGAAATCCGTAAGACACCTGAGATTTATTATTGTGGAAACAGTCTTAGTGGAACATATCTTTCACAGCTTATAGAAGTAATCGGGGACAGAGATTTCTCTGTAAATATAATCAGTAAATCAGGAACAACAACAGAGCCTGCCG
>ERZ779974.1033-NODE-1033-length-10159-cov-1.81839_pt1 | contig 10159 bp, 9 predicted proteins | sample MGYA00511026_ERZ779974 | MGnify/ENA primary metagenome ERZ779974 (study PRJEB29588, sample SAMEA2153010) | human gut metagenome | biome: human gut; feature: human-associated habitat; material: faeces | place: Denmark | collected 2008/2010 ... | reverse complement strand
GTGGTAAGGTGTAAGTGTTTCGAAACAAATAATGCTTAGGAGGTGAAAAGAATGTTTGGAAAGAAAGTTGAAGAATTTTTGGAAAATGTGGCTGTAAAGCATGCAACAAGTGCAAGCAGTTTAGTATTCTATGAGCCGAAGGTGCCAAAGAAACTTATGCAGATTATTAAAAAGGAAAGTAAGTAGGACTTAAGGAAAAGTATTGAAAGAAAAGCACAAGATAAGTTAAAGTACAAAAGAAATTAGTAATGTTTTTATAATAGGGGGAACAATATAATCTCTCACCCTTTAACTCTACCCGGGGTGAGAGATTTTTAAAATTGTATTAAAAGGAGTGAACAGGTATGAAAAAATATTTTTTGATTTTGATTGGAATTTTTGTTTGTCTGGTCTGCGTTGACGGCAAAAAAGCAGATGCATATTCGGTTGAGCTGCAGAAAGATGGAATATATGCGGAAACATTACCAAAACCGGTTGTAGATAATTCAGTTGTTTTATTTAAAAAGTACGTAGATAAGGCAAGAAAATATTATAAGAAGTATAAGAAGAATAATGCATATACGCTGCTTTCTAATGTACCGGAAGAATATCGTATTTTTATTCCGATTGTGAAAGATATTGAGCCATCAGATAAGATTGTAATAAAAACTCCGTTTTATATTTATGACCCTACAGACGCTGCGGGAAATACAAGTTATGAATATTATTTTGTTGCAGAAAAGAATGGGAAGAAAATGTGTATATTCTGCATTACTATTTCTACAGATAATAAAAAAATTTACTTTTATTATGACAATGTAATAGATAAATATTCCAAATTTAATGACAAGATGATGGAAGAAGGTGCCATAATTTATGAAATTGATGGTGTTATCTATGAGCAGACAAAAAACAAAAAAATTGTGGTATTAGACCAGTCAGACCATAGTGGGGCAACGGAAATGATTGGGGATATTGATACTAATCTGGAGAAGATGATTGAAAAATTTAAAAATAAAAGTTTCGATGATAAAAAGAAGAAATTTTTGAGTGCCTTGCCGGAGTAAAAGAAGAAAAGGTTGTCAAAAAGTCGGAAGAAAATTTAAAACTTGATTTGAAAGATGAGTATGTAGGTGATGAAAGTATAGAAAATAACAGTAGTAAAAAAGGAATATATATTGGAATTGCTGCTGCTATTGCAGCTATTATCGGAGCAGGTGTCATGGTGAAAAAATACAGGATAAGATAGCTAAAGGAGCTTTCGATGAAATATATATTAAAAAACATTAAATCTTTTGCAAAAGATTATACAAAAATATTCGTATTATTGATTGTTACAATTGCGGCATCAACTATGATAATTCATTTGTCGTATGGAATGTTTCGTGAGTATAAGGATAGGAGTGAATTGAGTAAGAGTGTAACAAATAGGATAGATTTAAAACTTAAAAGCTCTTATTCAAAAAGGATTGGGTCAGATACAAGCGGTACGTTTGAAACAATGGGAGATTTGAATAGTCAGATATATGATAGGACCGACGATGTACGGGATGTAACTGTGCAGGATGTAAAAAAGTTTGCCAAAGAGCTTGATTTTGAAACGGCAAATAAATTGTTAAATGTTCAAACAGGTATTTTACAGGAAAAATATAGATTTGAGCCAAATTTTTTGATTGCGAAGGGAAAGATTACAAACAGTGCCGAGTATGGATTTGATTCACTTTATAATTTTACTTTCGGATACCAAACAACGAATACATTTCAATATGGAAGATATTTTAGTGATGAAGAATATTCCGACGGAAAAAAGGTGTGCATAATGTATGGTTTTCAAAAAAATCTGCGTGGTGAATATTTGGAAAAAAAATTGTCAGATGATGGAACTGTGATTATTGATGGGGAAAAATATAAGATTATAGGACTTCAAAATGGTATCGGTACAGGATATATTCCTATTACAGCGGTAAAAGGGGAAAGTGTTCTTCTTGATAAAATTACTTTTCAGTTTAAGGATAATATATCTCTGCGTGAAGTTAATTTGTTGTTGGGAACGGCAAAAAAAGTTTTTGGAGACAGCGTTGATGCTGAGTATAAACTGGTACAATCGGATGAAAATGGTTCTTTTTATAGTACGGTTTTAATTCTTATAGTTATGGTATCAATGGTAGCAGCATTTAATTTTTGTGCATTGTATCATTATATACTGATGACACGTCGAAGAACACTAAATATATTGAGAATATGCGGATTGAGTTATAGTAAGAGTATGTGGCTTTATCTGGGCGAGTGTTCAATATTATCAGTTGTGACATATTTTGTAACCGTTGTTTTATTCCGATTTGTACTTATGCCTTTTTTGAGTGGAAAAGTAAATGTGTTTGATTTTCATTATAAAATGCAGGTATATGTTATACTTTTTATTGTTTGGTATTTATCCTCTTTTTTGCTTCAATATGTGATGATTAGATGGAACTTAAAAAAGATGGTTGTTATTGCTTAATCATATAAGGATGGGGAGGAAAACGGTATGACATGGAAATATGCGATGCGTGAATGTAAAATGCATATTGTGATGTCTGTTTTATGTTTTGTACAGGCAGTATTTTTGTTTGCAATTGTTATTGGAATGATTTCAATTTTTATGAGCAGATATTCGGGGTATCAGCCTGTGCAGAAACTCGTAGAACAGAAAGGATTTATCTGTAATATGACAGGCAGCCAGCATATAGCAGATGGAGACTTAGAAGGAAAGATGGTAGAGAATTCAGAGGCGTATGAAAAGATGTTGAAAAATGCGAAAGTCTGTGGTCAATACAGCGTTAATGCATTTGTGGGAGAAGAAAATGAGGAAATTGAGGAAAAACGTAAGGAAGGTTCTTATTTCCAAAATTTAAGAGCATATGATGATGAATTGATTAAAGGATTTGAGCCAAAGCTGCAGTCGGGAAACTGGTTGAAACAGGAAAATAAAAATGGCAGCCAGCTTGAAGCTGTAGTGCTGCAAAGCAGTGATAAATATAAAACAGGAGATATGGTATATCTTGATAACAACTCTGTAACTAAACTAAAGACTAAAATACCTGTAAAGATTGTCGGTATTATTGACAGAAATTCAGATATTATTTATCAGTCAGCTAATAACAGAAGTTTTATAGATTACCGTATACTTTTCAGTAATATGGTGGCGGAATCAGAGGATTTGAAAAAAATTTCCTATGTGGATGGTATAAATAATTTTCTGCCTGAGACATTCTTTGTATCGAAAAAGAATCTTGACAGTGTGCAGGAACATTATGCAGCTAAAGAATCAGAAAAAAATCTGTCCGATAATTATGAAAATGTTTTAAAAACAAAGAAAGAAATTTTTATGACGAGCATGGAAGGAATAGTTTTTATTACAATGGATAAAAATTGTTCAGATGCAGTATATGGGTATAATAAAAACAGGATTGCGCAGATATCGCAGTTTAGTTTTTTACATGAACTTGATTATATAAAAAACAATACATGGCAGAATATTATGGCAAATATTTCGGAACTTATTCCAGCAGGCATTGGGATGATTATATTTACAGTCATATCATTTGTTACGCTTTCTACTCTTATGTATCAAAAAAATATGCGTAAATATTCTGTTTATTATATGTATGGTCTGACCTGGCATAATATATTTAAAATCCATATTACATATATTTTTATGATTATTTTTGCAGCGTTGATATTTGGAATAGTGGTAATTTATGCTGTGCACTTTATGGGGATATGGAATATGACAAATGTTAATGTTGGAGTCGTGCAGGTGGCAGGCTGTCTTGTTACAATGGTTTTGCTGATGTTTGTGGCTTCACTTATGTGTCTTTCTATGGTTAATGGGAAATCGGCAAAGAGAATTATGCAGGAGGTTGAGTAGAATGTTTTGTTTAAAGAATATTGTAAAAACCTATAATAAGGGAAAAAGCAATGAATATGAGGCACTTCATGGAATATCAATGGAGGTAAAGGATGCCGAACTTACAGCAATTATCGGAACTTCCGGTGCGGGAAAGTCTACTCTGCTGCATATTCTTGCATGTATTGACGGATATGATTCAGGGGAGTATACGATTGACGGCGAGGATGTAGGCAGGATTTCGGAAAAGCAGATGGCGCGGGTCCGCAATGAAAAGATAGGAATGGTTATGCAGGATTTTGCTTTGATTGAGGGATTCACAGCGTTAGAAAATGTGTTGATTCCGTTGGATTTTGAGAGAAAAGATAAGCGCATAAAGAAAAAGGAGCGTAGACAAAAAGCATTGGAAATGCTGGAAATGGTAGGAATGAAAGAATACGCTGATAAACCTGTAAACAATTTGTCAGGCGGACAAAAACAGCGTGTTGCGATAGCAAGAGCAATAGCGAATAAGCCGTCAATGATATTGGCAGATGAGCCTACGGGAGCTTTGGATACTGAAACGACAGGCGAAATCATGAAGTTGTTTATTGAACTTAATAAACAGGGAAGGACAATTGTTATTGTTACACATGATATGAAAGTTGCAGAACAATGTAACAGAGTGATAAGGATTGAGGATGGAAAAATAGTTGATTAAAATGCTGCTGATATGGCAGAGAGGATACGAAAAAAATACCGTATCTTACAAAAATGTAAGAAATAAAAGAGAAATGTAAGCTGTTTCGATAGCGGACATTTCTTTTTTTTGTTAGGATAATCTCAGAACAAAGAAAACATTGTGTATAAAGAAAGGTGGAAGACATGGCAATATTATCAGTTTCAAATTTAAAGAAAACTTACACAACAAGATTTGGCGGCAGTCAGGTACAGGCACTTAAAAATATCAACTTTTCCGTAGACAATGGAGAATATGTTGCTGTTATGGGAGAGTCAGGTTCAGGAAAAACCACTCTGTTAAACATTCTTGCGGCACTTGATAAACCGACATCAGGCAATGTGCTTTTAAACGGAGTAAATCTTTCGACAGTCAGGGAAAAAGAAATATCTGCATTCAGGAGAGAGCATCTTGGTTTTGTTTTTCAGGACTTTAACCTGTTAGATAATTTTTCACTTAAAGACAATATATATCTTCCGCTCGTACTTGCGGGAAAGAAACATAGTGAGATGGAAGATAAACTTCGTCCGATAGCAAAAATGCTTGGTATTGAACAGATAATTGAGAAATATCCATATGAGGTTTCAGGCGGTCAGAAACAGAGGGCAGCAGTTGCAAGAGCACTTATAACAGAACCGGAACTTATACTTGCGGATGAGCCAACCGGGGCACTTGATTCAAAGGCAACTGATGACCTTTTGGGACTTTTCAATGAGATAAATGAAAACGGTCAGACGATAGTTATGGTAACGCACAGTACAAAAGCGGCAAGCCATGCAAACAGGGTTTTATTTATAAAGGATGGTGAAGTATTTCATCAGATATTCAGAGGAGGTCTGTCAAATGAAGAACTTTATGCAAAAATTTCCGATACATTGACGGTACTTACAACAGGGGGAGATAAAGTGAACGATTAAAAATTTTAGAGATATTAGAAAAGGGAGTAATCACAGATGGGTAAATTATATTTTAAACTGGCAAAGACAAATTTGTCTAATAACAAACCGTTTTATATACCATATATAATTTCAAGTATAATTACGGTTGCAATGCTCTATATGATGTCATTTTTAAGTGACAATAAAGGGCTTAATAAGATAATGGGAGCAGACAGTCTGGCAATCATATTCAGACTTGGTGTCGGAATTATAGTAATATTTTCATATATATTTTTGTTTTATACGAACAGTTTTATAATAAAAAGAAGAAAAAAAGAGATAGGTGTTTATAATATTTTAGGAATGGAAAAAAGGCATTTATCAAAGGTACTTTTTGTCGAGACAGTGTATTCTGCAGCAATCTCTCTGGTATGTGGAATTATCATAGGGATAGCATTTTCAAAATTTATGCTTATGGTTTTATATGGAATTATAGGAATACATGAAACAGTAGAATTTTTTGTTAATATACACGGGATTATTTTATGTATAGTTTCATTTGGAATATTGTTTCTGCTTACATTTTTATATAATTTTATGCAGATAAAACTGGCAAATCCTATTGAACTCCTGCGTGGCACAAGTGTAGGTGAGAGAGAACCAAAAACAAAGATTTTGATGACAATAATAGGAGTAGTATGCCTTGCAATAGCTTATTATATAGCGATAACAACCGAAAATCCGCTAAATGTACTTACACTTTTCTTTGTTGCCGTGTTGTTAGTCGTAATCGGAACATTTGCAATATTTACGGCGGGAAGTATCGCATTGTTGAAATTGCTTAGAAACAATAAAAAGTTTTATTATAATAAGAAACATTTTATGGCAGTTTCAGGTATGCTTTACAGAATGAAGCAGAATGCGGCAGGACTTGCAAGTATATGTATTCTTTCGACTATGGTGCTTGTGGTTATATCAACTACGGTAAGTATGTATGTTGGAATACAGGATGAACTTGCAGCGAGATATCCTAACGATGTATGTGTCACGGTTGACTATAACAGTGTAATTGACAAAAGCAGTGAAATAGAAAAAGCTATATTTGATGAAATTGATAGTGCGGAAGTAAAAAATAAAAAAGCGTTTTCGTATTTATCAGTTTTTGTAGGGCAAAAGGGAGATAATTTTACAACTGATAAAGAACATTTATCATTTCAGAACTCATATCTCTTTTATATACTTTCAAAAGATGATTTCATCAAAAGGGATAATAGTTTTAAAGATAAAATAGGGAACATTTCAAAGGGTGAGGCAGTAGTTGTTTTAAATAAAAATTATGATAAAAGAGAGATAAAAGTATTTGGTCAGAGTTATAAAGTTAATAAGAGCTTTGAACACACATATGATGATAATTTATATGTGCTAAGTACGCTTAATGGTCTGGGATATATAATTCTTGACAATAACGAGAGTGTGCAGGAGTTATATGATGTGCAGGAGAAAGTGCTTGGAAAGGGAGCAAATTACTATACAAATAAAATAAGATTTGATTTTAAGTCCGGTAATAAAAAGCAGAAAATAGCAGCTTATAAAAAGGTAGACAATGCTGTGAAGAGATATTTTAAAGATAACAAAAATGATAAAAAGGAAATATCGTCGTATTGGGTTGAAAGCAGACAGGAAAATGAAAAGAATTTTTATCTTTTATATGGTGGACTTTTCTTTCTGGGAATTTTTCTCGGAACAATGTTTTTGATGGTAACGGTAATGATAATCTTTTATAAACAGATTACAGAGGGATATGATGACAGAGAGCGCTATCAGATACTTGAAAAGGTTGGAATGAGTAACAGGGAAGTAAAAGATACAATAAAATCACAGATAAGGATAGTTTTTGTTCTTCCGATATTTGCGGCAGCAATTCATGTGACAGCAGCATTTCCAATGGTGTACAGACTTCTTCAGATGCTTAATCTTAATAATGAAAAATTGTTTGCAGGATGTCTGGCAGTCACGATAATTGTATTTGCGGTTATCTATTATCTTGTATTTAAGGTGACGTCAAGGGCTTATTATAGGATTGTGAAATAGGAAATTTTAAGAATATTAAATGAAAGAGTTTAGGATTAGTAACGTTTTTTATTAAAAGAATGATAAAACACCCCTGAGAAGTCATATTTTTCAGGGGTGTTTTTTGTCTGAACAATATATTGTTATAAACGAGTATATTTACTAAATATTTTCAGGAGAAACACTTTCAGCTTCCGGTATTGTATCAGTTTCAATTGGAAAACTAATGATAACATTAAACTGGTCGCCGTCGATTTTTATGTTAAATGTGCCGCCGCAGGCTGCTGTAAATTCCTTTGCTATCGAAAGTCCAAGTCCATTGCCGTCAGTGTTTCTTGACTTATCGCCGCGAACAAATCTTTCAAGGATTTCTTCCTCTTTAAAATACATTTCATATGATGCTGTATTTTTTATTGTAAGTTTTACAGTATTATTTTCGGTAGACTCAGTTATATAGATTCGTGTTCCTTTCAGGGAATATTTAAGTGCATTTTCTATAATATTCTGCATTACACGATATATCCTGCTTCCATCTGAAATTATCAAAACATCTTTTTCAGGAATTTTTAACTTTATGTCAAGTCCGCTTTTTTTGACAGTGTCCTCCATATCAGTGAGAGTCTGTACTATCAGTTTGTTAAGGCTGAGACTTGCTTTTGCTATAACAAGTTCACCGCTTGCTGTTTTTGCAAGTTCAAATACATCATATACCATATTTTTTAAGCGGACAGCTTTTTTGGAGATTATTTTGACATAATCGATTGCTTCAGGTGGCAGGTCATCTCGTCTTTCAAGCAGATCAACATAGCTTATAATTGAAGTCAGCGGTGTTTTTAAATCATGTGAAACATTTGTTATAAGTTCGGTCTTCATACGTTCACTCCTGATTTTTTCATTCAGATTTTTTTCAAATCCCTCGCCGATATTTGAGAGTCTTGTTAAGGTATCGTAAAAAGCTGTATGTGTTCCGGCTGATGTATCAAGTTTGTAGTTACCACTGTATAATTTTTCTATATTATCTTCAAGAAGTCTGCATGAAGATATAATTTTTGATGAAAAATAATGATATGTGCCAAAAATTATAAAGTATATCAAAAAACAGGTGACAAACAATGTTTCATAATTTAAATGCGTCACAAAATATGCATAATCATACCACTCAGATGGAACCCAGTCGGAAAGGGTGTTTAGTGAACAGCCAACCGGAACGAGGTTTGTAAAGTATTCTGCACTGGCTGTTATTATAAGCATGACGACAGTCAGCAGTGCAACTGATACGACTGAGCATGCAAATAAAATTTTTACGCCTTTTTTAGTATTTAGCGGATAGTATACATGTCCAATTAAAAAAGTTTTTATTGTACCGAAAACCTGTTTTAAGATTTTTACATACATTTTAATATGTTTTTTAACTATTAGGTGAACATATAGTAAATAAATTATTGCTATAAAAGCGAGAGTATTTATAACTTTTATGAAAGTGCAAAAAGTATTCCAGTTTGTTTTTAGTTTATTAAATACACTGACTTTATAGATAAGGATTACAACAGCAGAGTCACCTGCTTCATAATCAAACATTTTTTTGTATTTATAGCCGTTTGAATCAAGTATTGCAGCGTTAATGAGATCAGTATAGTTTGAAACTGAAACTATACGCTTTGTTGATGTATTAAGATACTTTTTAATACAATTTGTAAGTGCGGTCTTTTTTCGGACATCGTATGTCTGCATCATCATTTTGTTTGAGTTGACAGTATAGGCAATGTTTTGTAAAACTGAATTTAATGGGCTGTTGTGAGCTTCATAATCAATAGATATCTCCACACTTTCGCCTATATACATTTTAGCATACAGGTATGAAAAATCTTTTCCAATTGATTTTTCTTTTTTGGCGCCATCGATAATGTCGTTTTCATATGCACATATTTTCTTTATGTCGCTGTTTATATGTCTTGCGTATGCTGCAGATTGTCCATATTCGATTCCTTTTGATGCATCATGGTAAATTCCGTTTTTTGAGAGCAATATTATCAATAACCCTGCTATTATAAGAATGGCTATTGATATAAATATAGGTATTTTTTTAATTATATTTTTCAATTTTGTAACCAATTCCCCACACCACCTTTAAATATTTTGGCTCGCTTGGATTTATTTCAATCTTTTCGCGAATTCGTCTTATATGTACCATAACAGTATTTTCAACGCTGTAGGCTGTTTCGTTCCATATATGTTCATATATTTCTTCTGCTGAAAATACACGTCCAAGATTATGCATAAGATAATTGACAATCTTGTATTCTTTTGCCGTCAGTTTAACGGCCTCACCATCTACAAAAAGCTGTTTTTTTGTTACGTTTAGTTCAAGACCAAGATTTCTTATTATTTCTTCATTTGAAGAAATATTGCCATATGAACCGAGTTTCAGGTATCGTCTTGTTTGCGACTTTACTCTGGCTAACAGTTCTGATGGGGCATAAGGCTTTGATATATAATCGTCTGCGCCCATACTTAATCCGAGAACAATGTCGCTTTCCTGTGTCTTTGCTGAAAGAAGTATAATAGGAATATTTTTTTCATTTCGGATTTTCATGGTAGTTGTAAGTCCATCCTGGTTTGGCATCA
>ERZ779974.1032-NODE-1032-length-10164-cov-1.6333_pt1 | contig 10164 bp, 8 predicted proteins | sample MGYA00511026_ERZ779974 | MGnify/ENA primary metagenome ERZ779974 (study PRJEB29588, sample SAMEA2153010) | human gut metagenome | biome: human gut; feature: human-associated habitat; material: faeces | place: Denmark | collected 2008/2010 ... | reverse complement strand
GTGTCAAGTGGCTGTTCATTGTCAGTGCCAAAGTTGAGGCAGACTTTTTCAACGCCGGTAAGGAGAAGGAGAACATCTGCTCCAAGTTCTTCGGCAAGACATGCACTTGTGACATCTTTTTCAATGACGGCACTTGCACCTTTAAGCCTTGTACCCTGCTGTAATACAGGTATTCCGCCGCCACCGGCAGCTATAACTATCTGACCTGCATCCATAAGTGTCTTTATCGCATCTGTTTCATAGATTTCCATTGGACGTGGAGCCGCAATAACTCTCTTGTAGCCTTTTCCTTCGATTTCTACTACATGGTTTCCTTTTTCTTCTTCTGCTTTTGCTTCTTCGGCTGTCATATATCTGCCGATTTCCTTTGTAGGATAAGAGAAAGCGGTATCGAAAGGATCAACTCTTACCTGAGTGATAATAGTAGATACAGGTTTATATATACCTCTGTTTAAAAGTTCTGTACGAATTTCATTCTGAAGATCGTAACCTATGTATCCCTGGCTCATGGCGCTGCATATAGACATTGGAGCAACAGTGTTTGTAGGTTCAAGACGGCTGTATTCTCTCATGGCAGAGTGAATCATGCCTACCTGTGTACCGTTGCTGTGCGTGATAACTATATCATATTTTGCTTCAACTAAATCTGCGATAGCAGATGCAGCGTTTTTAACGGCTTCTTTTTGTTCTGGAAATGTTTTTCCGAGTGCACTGTGTCCAAGTGCTACGACAATTTTCTTTCCCATAATAAAATCTCCAATCTTATATTTATTTTGTAAATCTTTGTACTTTTTAGTCTGAATATTATATAATTTTAACATGACGCATGAATAAATTCAAGCGAGTAATACTTATGAATTATTTTCGCTGTAGCTGCTGTTAAAATATTTGGTGATTAAATTTTGTGTATCATTTATCAGATTATTAGGGTTGTTAATGTTAGCAAAATATGGAAAAATTTGATAGAAAGATATACTGTTGTATTACAAGCTATAGCTAAAATTATAATTAAAGTTATAATGAAAATGACATTGGGTGTAAAATATTTTTTTGGCTTTTGCGCCCCCTGTGTTTAAAAATATATAAAATGAGGTATAAGTATATGGAATATATAAATCCAATAATTTCGGGGTTTTATCCTGACCCTAGCATTTGCAGAGTTGGGGATGATTTTTATCTGGTAAACAGTTCATTTGAGTATTTTCCGGGGATTCCTGTTTTTCACAGCAAAGATTTGATAAATTGGGAGCAGATAGGGCATTGTATATCAAGACCGGAGCAGCTTACGCTTAGGCAGGGCGTGCCAAATTGTGTGGGAATTTACGCGCCGACCATAAGATACCATGAAGGTGTTTTTTATGTGATTTCTACAAATGTTGCTTATGGCGGAAAAGATGAGGGAAATTTTATAGTATGGACTGACAATCCTTACGGTGAGTGGTCAGATCCTGTTTTTATTGACCTGCCGGGAATCGATTCGTCACTTTTTTTTGATGATGATGGCAGAGTGTATTATACGGGTGCCTTTGACAATGGAATATTTATCAGTGAACTCAAATTTTCATATAAATATGATGAGAATGGCAGGGTCACGGATATGTCGTGTGATGTTGTCTCGGATAGAAAAGTAATATGGAACGGTACCGGTGGAAATGACCCTGAGGGACCGCATCTATACAAAATAAACGGCTGGTATTATCTGCTTATTTCAGAAGGCGGTACAGAATTCTGCCATATGATAACAATTGCGCGCAGTAGAGACATCCTTGGAGAATATGAATCATGTCCACGCAATCCTGTTTTTAGCAACAGGTCAACATCACTTCCTATCAAGGGAACAGGTCATATGGATATAGTTTGTGATAAATTTGGAGACTGGTGGGGAGTTTGTCTTGGAAACCGTCCTATTACATATCCGTTTAAACATAATCTCGGAAGAGAGACATTTTTAGTGCCTATGGTATGGGATGAGGGTGGGTGGCCTGTTATCGGAAGAGACGGTCTGCTTGACGAGAAAATAGAAACTGACAGAAAACTGCTTAGTGGGGTTGTTCAAAAGTCGATGACAGACGAGGGAAAATATTTTCACGATGATTTTAAAGGAGATAAACTAAAACAGGACTGGAATTTTATTTATAACACAACATCAAAATATGCATCTTTGGATAAAGATGGAGGACTGCTTTTATATGGAACAAAATCATCTGTTATATCGAGTGATGAGGCTGCATGGGTCGGTTACAGACAAAAACATCATGAGTTTACGGCAGAAACCTGTATTGAATTTGGAGATATATTTGACGGAGGTGAGGCGGGTCTTTCTGTTTATATGAATAATAAACATCATTACGAGCTTGCGGTTACAGTGATTGAAGGGGTAAAGTGGCTTATTTTCAGAAGATGTATAGGTTCGCTTATAAATGAAGAAAAAATTACGACGTTAAATAATGATACGGTTCGTGTGAGACTTGAGGCGTTGAAAAACGAAAATGGAGAAAATATTTATTGTTTCAGTTACAATAAGGATGAAAATTGGATTAAAGCAGGGGGAGGTGAGGCTGCTTATCTGACAACGGAAGTTGGAGGAAAATTTACAGGAAATTATATTGCCATATATGCCAGTGGGAACGGAAAAGAGAATATGAAAGCTGTAAAGTTTGATATGTTTGATTATAAAGGGATGATATGATGCAAGGGTTAAAAGCAGATAGTAATGTACGATTACATACAAATTGCTATCAGACAGATTGACCTGTATTGTATAAAAATTACAAAAATCGACCGTATTTTCAAAAGTGAATGTACAATATGTCAAAAAGTAAAAAAATGTAATAAAAGGCTTTTCAAATTAAAGTTAGTATGATATACTTCATATCAGTTGATAAAGAAGTACAGAACAAGGGCGTTCTCAATTTAAACAATTGAGTACGCCTTTTTTGCTAGAATGAATGACATAAGCTGTACCACAACTTATATGGTGCCCGGGCGACAGCATAGGAATGACATAATTATTCCGGACACTTTATATAATAAAATAGTTTAAAGGAGTAAATTCTTTTAGCTATTATAGAATATTGAAATATTAATATGAAAGGAAGGTAACGAAATGGAAAATAATGTTATCGAACAGGTTTTTGGGAAAGACGTATTTAATGATGAAGTAATGCAGGCTAAGCTTCCAAAGGATGTATATAAATCTTGGAAGAAGACACTTGAGAGTGGAGCAGACCTTGATATTGAAATTGCAAATGTAGTTGCTCATGCAATGAAAGAGTGGGCACTTGAGCATGGTGCTACACATTATACTCATTGGTTCCAGCCGATGACAGGTGTTACAGCAGAAAAGCATGATTCATTCCTCAGTCCTGCATCAGAGAGCAAGCCTGTTCTTGAGTTTTCAGGAAAAGAACTTATAAAGGGTGAGCCGGATGCTTCTTCATTCCCTTCAGGAGGTCTTCGTGCAACATTCGAGGCAAGAGGATATACAGCGTGGGATTGTACATCACCGGCATTCCTTCAGGAGGATGCAGCAGGTGTTACGCTTTGCATTCCTACAGCATTTTGCTCATATACAGGTGAGGCACTTGACAAAAAGACTCCGCTTCTTCGTTCAATGGAGGCAATCAGCAAACAGGCTGTTCGTATAGTTAAATTGTTTGGCATGGATGATGTCAAAAAAGTATCTTGTTCAGTAGGACCTGAGCAGGAATATTTCCTTGTAGACAGAGATAAATATTTACAGCGTAAGGATCTTATCTTTACAGGTCGTACATTGTTTGGCGCACCTGCTCCTAAGGGACAGGAACTTGATGACCATTACTTTGGCGCAATCAAAGAGCGTATTGCTTCATTTATGAAAGATCTTAACATCGAGCTTTGGAAACTTGGTATTCTTGCTAAGACACAGCATAATGAGGTAGCTCCTGCACAGCATGAGATGGCCCCTATCTTTACAACAGCAAATATTTCAACAGACCACAACCAGTTAGTAATGGAGATTATGAAGAAAGTAGCAAAGAGACATAATCTTGAGTGTCTTCTTCATGAGAAGCCATTTGCAGGCGTAAATGGTTCAGGTAAACATAATAACTGGTCAATTGTTACTGATACAGGAGTGAACCTTCTTGAACCAGGAAAGAAACCACATGAGAATACAGTATTCCTTCTTTTCCTTGCAGCAATTATCAAGGCTGTAGATGAGAATGCAGAACTTCTCAGACTTTCAGCTTCAAATCCTGGAAATGACCACAGACTTGGTGCAAACGAGGCACCTCCGGCAATTATTTCAATGTTCCTCGGAGAACAGCTTGAAGATGTTGTTGAGCAGATTGTTAAGGGTGATGTTTCATCTTCAATTCAGGGAAGCAAGCTTGATACAGGTGTTCATGTACTCCCTGTACTCAAGAAAGATGCTACAGACAGAAACCGTACATCACCATTTGCATTTACAGGAAACAAATTTGAGTTCAGAATGCTTGGTTCTTCAATGTCAATAGCAGGTGCAAACTTTGTACTTAATACAATCGTTGCTGATACATTACAGGATTTTGCAGATGAACTTGAAGGTGCTGCAGATTTCGATAAAGCAGTAAAGGAACTCATCAAAAAGACTGTTACAGAGCATCAGAGAGTTATCTTTAATGGTGACGGATATTCAGATGAGTGGGTAGCAGAAGCTGAGAGAAGAGGACTTCCGAATGTTAAGTCTATGGTTGAGGCTGTACCATATCTTGTGACAGACAAATCAATTGCCCTTTTTGAAAGACAGAATGTACTTTCTAAGGCAGAACTTGAATCAAGAGCAGAAATCAACTATGAGAATTATTCAAAGACAATAAATATCGAAGCTAAGACTATGATTGATATGGCTGGAAAACAGTTTATCCCTGCTGTTATCTCATATGTAACAAGCCTTGCTGACTCAGTAAACACAGTAACAGCAGCATGTGCAGCAGCAGATGTGTCAGTACAGACAGAGCTTCTTACAAAATGCTCTTCACTCCTTGCTAAGGCTCAGAAAGCACTTGCAAATCTTGAAAAAGTAACTGCAGAAGCAGCAGGTAAAGAAGAGGGACAGGAGCAGGCATTATTCTTTAAGAATACAGTATTTACAGCAATGGAAGAACTTCGTGCACCAATTGATGAATTAGAGATGATAGTAGATCAGGAATTTTGGCCTGTACCATCATATGGTGACTTATTATTTGAAGTATAATGCATACTTATAGAATTGCTTTCATATTAATATTCCCAAATATATATAATGAAGAAAAGAGAAACTGCATAGTTTATTATGCGGTTTCTGTTTTCTTAACTGAACGATTACTTCTTTCATAAACGGTTTTAGACGAAAACTTGAACGAAGAAACGAATTTGTGGTACAATAGGCATAAATGAATGGAATGACTGGCAGGAAAGCAAAGTATGTAAGTTCCAAAAGTCATTTACATAAAAATAAAATTTCAGTTGGAAAATTATCGGGAGGTATATAGTGGCTCAGAATGAAAAAGATGAAAACGAAAGAATAACAATAAAAGAAGTATTTGGTAAGTGGTTTGGACTTTTTTTAGTGCTGATTTCGGCAGCGGTAGTTTATCTGCTGATTATAAATCTTGATGACATTTTTTTAGGATTTATGTTTATGCTTAGTGTTTTGAAACCTGTAATTTATGGTGCGATTATCGCATATCTTTTAAATCCGCTTACAAAAATGTATTATCGTCTGTTGTTAAAAGGATATGAGAAAAAAGGCAAAAGTCCGTCAGACAAAACTGTTCGTATTATGGAAAGCATGACTATAGTGTTTGCTCTGCTGACAGGAGTTTTGATTATTGCGATTCTTTGCTGGCTTGTTATACCACAGCTTATTACAACAGTTATTTCGCTTATAGAAACAGTTCCGTCACAGGCAAACGATTATTATAATTACATTACAGATAAGATACAAAGCAATAAGTATATTGCGTCAAGATTGCAGGCAACAAAATATATGGATAACATTATGAATAATGATTTGTTCCCATGGCTTAAAAGTGAACTGCTGCCTAATTTAAACATATATGCAAAGCAGTTTGCAAACGGCGTTATGAGCTTTATAAATGTACTGTACAATCTTTTTATAGGAATAATAGTTGCAATTTATTTATTAAAAGGAAAAAGAGTGTTCGCGGCACAGGCAAAAAAGATAACTTATGGTGTATGCAGAAAGAAAACAGCAGATACAATTATTCATTATGTACGCATTTCAAATAATATGTTCAGCGGATTTATTTCAGGAAAAATAGTTGATTCAACGATAATAGGAATTATATGTTTCATCCTCATGACTATTTTCAGAATGCCATATGCGCTTCTTGTAAGTGTCATTGTAGGTGTAACAAATGTTATCCCGGTGTTTGGACCATATATAGGAGCTATACCGAGCGCACTTTTGATACTTCTTGTAAGTCCGGTACAGGCTTTGTATTTTATTATACTTGTTGCAATACTTCAGCAGGTTGATGGAAATATTATAGGACCTGCAATACTTGGTGAATCTACCGGCCTGTCAGCGTTCTGGGTACTTTTTTCGATTCTGTTTTTTGGCGGTTTTTGGGGGATTGTAGGAATGCTCGTTGGTTGTCCTCTATTTGCGGTTATATATACGATTGCAAAAGATTTTATCAATTATTGTCTTGCAAAAAGAAAATTATCGACGGATACACAGACTTATGTCAATCTTAAAACAATCGAGGCTGGCAGAGACGGGTATGAATATATAGAATACACCGTATCTGAGATTAACGGAAAGCGGAATAAAAAGAATTCTGACTCAAAGGCAAAGAGCGGCAGTTTGATGTCAGTGTTAAAGAAGTTCTTCAAAAAGGTGATGGATTCAAAACAGATATCAAAAGATAAAAATGATGAGAAATAGCTGCTGTCAGCCATGCGGTCGGTATGATTTATGATGAATAATGTGTTTGATGGCGGACGAAATGAATGTCAAACTTGACTAAAAATACATTTTAATATACAATTAGTTAGTTGTATTATATTATTTGGGTAGGAACGAGGAGTATTATGATAAAAAGCATGACCGGGTTTGGTCGATTTGAAAAAGTAACTGCTGACTATAAGATTTCAATAGAAATAAAATCAGTAAATCACAGATATTGTGATTTAAATATTAAACTTCCTAAAAAATTTAATGCATATGAAAATAATCTTAGAAACATTATGAAAAAATATGCAGCAAGAGGAAAGATAGATGTCTATGTTCTATATGAAGACTATTCTGAGAACAATGTTGAAGTAAGATATCATGAAAATGTTGCAAAAGGATATATGGATGCACTTGAGAAAGCGTCTGCTTCATATGGGGAAAAGTTTCCAGGAGCAGAGTTAAAATATCCGACAGCAACAGAACTGATAAGACTTCCGGAGGTTGTGACACTTGAAGTAAATGATGCGATAGACGAATCGCTAGAGAAAGCTGTTGAGGATACGTTTGAAGAAGCCTGTAGGATGTTTAGGGAGGCAAGACAAAAAGAGGGCGAACATCTTAAAAATGATATAAAGCAAAAACTTGCGTATATACACGAACTTGTAGAAAAGATTGAACAAAGGTCGCCTGAGATTTTAGCAGAATATAAGCAGAAAATCATGAACAAAGTTGAAGAACTATTAGGAAATAAACAGATAGATGACGCAATTTTAGCTACGGAACTTACTGTTTTTGCTGATAAAGTATGTGTAGATGAGGAAACCGTAAGGCTTCAAAGCCATATAAAAAATATGGAAGATACTTTATCTAAGGAAGAGCCGATAGGAAGAAAGCTTGATTTTCTGGCACAGGAAATGAACAGAGAGGCAAATACAATTCTTTCTAAGGCAAATGACATGAAACTTTCAGCAGAAGCTATTGAGTTAAAGACAGAGATAGAGAAGATAAGAGAACAGATACAGAATATTGAGTAGATATGAGGTGCTAACAATGCTTATAAATGTGGGATACGGCAATATCGTAAATATGGATAAGGTTGTCAGTATTATAAGAACAGAAGCAGCACCGATAAAAAGAATGATACAGGTTGCAAAGGACAACAATATGGCTATAGATGCCACATGTGGCAGAAAGACAAAATGTATCCTTGTTATGGACAGCGGTCATGTTGTATTGTCGGCACTTCTGCCGGATACTATTGAAAACCGTGTGAATGAAAATCAATACAGAGAGGAGCAGAACCAATGAATAAAAGAGGTATTCTTGCGATTATTTCAGGATTTTCCGGTGCGGGTAAAGGTACTGTTGTAAATAAACTTTTAGAAAAAGATAATTATGCGGTATCAATTTCTGCAACGACCCGTGAACCGAGACAGGGGGAAGTTGACGGGAAAAATTATTTTTTCAAGAGCAGGGATGAGTTTGAAAATATGATTGAAAATAATCAGCTTATAGAGTATGCTGAATATGTGGGAAATTATTATGGAACTCCGAGAGATTATGTTTTCAAAAAGTTAGAAGAAGGTTATGATGTTATACTGGAAATTGAGATGCAGGGTGCACTTAAAGTTAAAGAAAAGTTTCCTGAGACTGCTCTGATTTTCATTACACCTCCATCTGCAGACGAATTGAAGAAAAGACTTGTTGGACGAGGTACAGAGACAATTGAACAGATTGATAAGAGAATGTCAAGAGCCGTTGACGAATGTGATTATATGAACAAGTATGATTATATAGTTGTGAATGACGACTTAGACGAGTGTGTTGACGATATACACAGGCTTTTGCAGTCAATACATAATGCTAAAGAAAATCAGTCTGAGCTTATTGAAAAAATAACAGAAGAGTTAAAAAAATTTAAATAATAATATATAACATGAAAGGAAGAAATAATTATGTTACATCCATCTTATACAGATCTTATGAAAGTTATTAACAGCGAAGTTGAAACAGGAGAAGCTCCTGTAGTAAACAGCCGTTATTCTATTGTACTTGCAAGTGCAAAAAGAGCACGCCAGCTCATAGCAGGGGCTGACCCGCTTATTGATATCAGATGTCCAAAGCCTCTTTCAATTGCAGTCGATGAATTATACAATTCAAAGATTAGAATTTTAAGCGAAGAGGAAGCAGCAGAAATCGAAGCAAAAAAAGCTGCTGAAGAAGAAGAAAGAAAAGCAATGAGTGAGATGACTTTCTCATTTGATGAAGAAGAGTAATAGAGGTTTTGACATGGATAACGAATACAAAAATCAAGACGAAGAACAGGAAAACAGTCTAGAAACTTCAAATCAGGCTGAGCTAAATGATGAAAAAGCTGATGATAAGGAAAGAGAACTTGATTCTTACGGAGAGCCTATAGAAAATCCTGACGGTGATGAAGAACCAAAGAAAAAGAAAATAAAGGGTGTTATTACAGAACTTATCATATATGCTGCCATCATAATAATGTGTGTATGTGTTGTCCCAAAATATGTATTGCAGAGAACAATAGTAGACGGTACGTCTATGATGAATACACTTTCCGATGGTGACAATCTTTTGGTTGAGAAAGTAACATATCGAATTTCAGACCCTAAGAGATTTGATGTCATAGTGTTTTATCCACACGGAAGACAGAGTAATGACTATTATATAAAGAGAGTTATAGGACTTCCGGGCGAGACAATACAGATTAAGGGAGATACCATATATATAAATGGAAAGGCGATAAAAGAAAATTATGGTAAGGATCCAATGACAGAATCCGGTATCGCAGAAAAACCTTTGAAACTTGCAAATGATGAATTCTTTGTTCTTGGTGATAACAGAGAGATAAGTGATGACAGCAGATACGAGGATGTAGGACCGGTTAAGAGAAAGAATATAGCAGGCAGAGCAATTTTGAGAATTTCGCCGTTGTCTGAGTTTGGTACATTTAAATAACGCATTGTAAGCGAAAAAAGTATTGGATTTATAACAAGGGCAGATTTTTATCTGCCCTTATTATGTTTAAAATAAAAAGGAGGAAAAACGATTATGAAAAGGAAATTAAAAAAGATTTTATGTATGTCTTTGGTGGCTGTTTTATGTATAAATCATGTGACAGTGGCAAAACAGGAGACAGTAACTGCGAAAAGCAAGGAAAATATTAAAATTGCTATTGATGCGGGACACCAGGCAAGAGGAAATTCTGCAACAGAGCC
>ERZ779974.1018-NODE-1018-length-10281-cov-1.6106_pt1 | contig 10281 bp, 11 predicted proteins | sample MGYA00511026_ERZ779974 | MGnify/ENA primary metagenome ERZ779974 (study PRJEB29588, sample SAMEA2153010) | human gut metagenome | biome: human gut; feature: human-associated habitat; material: faeces | place: Denmark | collected 2008/2010 ... | reverse complement strand
AAAAATAAAAAGGCATTGACTATAGCTGATACAAAATATATCCTTGTAGAATTTCTTCCGGGGGATTCGGCAAAAAAAATATATGCCGCATTAAGAGAATATATTATGGAAGGGTATATTCCGATTGTCGCACATATTGAGAGATATGAAAAATTATATAAAAATTATGATTTTTTAGATGAACTCATAAATATGGGTGCGTATATTCAGATGAATACGGAAAGTATTGTAGGAGGTTTGTTTGACAGGCATGCTGCGTATTGCCGCAAGCTTTTGATGAATGGTTATGTACATTTTCTTGGAAGTGACTGTCACGGTGCAAACAGGAGAAAACCACTCATGAAAGACGCAATTGAGAAGTTAAAACTGGAATTTGTTAACAGCAGTCTTGCAGAAAAAATACTATTTGAAAATCCAATAAAAATGTTGGAAGGAAAATACATTTGAGGAGTAATCTTATGGAAAAAGAACAGAATGATGAAGTTGAGATTGACTTAGTTGAGATTTTTACTCTGCTTAAGGAAAAGATAATAAAAATATTTGGAATCGGTGTAATACTTGCGGCATTGATAGGTATTGGAACATTGTTTCTCATAAAACCAAAATATGAATCAACATCAAAACTCTATATAGTAGGTGAAACAAACTCAATAATGTCACTTACATCATTACAGGCAGGTTCACAGCTCGCACAGGATTACATACATATAGTTCAGAGCAGGCCTGTATTGGAAAAGGTTATATCAAATTTAAATCTGGATATGGAATATGATGATTTGCTTGACATAATCACACTTAATAATCCGTCAGACACAAGAATACTTGAAGTGACAGCAAACACGGATGACCCTTATGTGGCAAAAGAAATAGTAGATGAAATCGGAAAGGTGTCTGCTGACAGAATCAAATCAATAATGGGAGTTCAGCCTCCTACAACAGTTGAATACGGACATGTGGCAGACGAAAAATCAAGTCCAAGCCTTGTGAAAAATACGGCGTTAGGATTTTTGGCAGGAATATTTGTAAGCTCATTTATCATAATAGCTCTTTATCTTTTGAACAATACGATTTCATCAGAAGATGATGTAGAAAAGTATCTTGGACTTAATAATCTTGGAATAATTCCAATTGAAGAAGGTTCAGTTGAACAGATGATGAGAGATAAGAAGAAGAGAAAAAAACGTCAGAAGCAAAAGGCAGGTGTAAAACATGAATAAGATAAAGTTTGAAACCAGAAAAGAACTTGACTACAGGACAAATGAAGCTTATAAGGCATTGAGGACAAATATAGCCTTTTGCGGTGACAATGTCAAAGTAATAGATTTTACAAGCTGTACACCAAATGAGGGAAAATCAAGTGTTACATTTAATCTTTCGGTATCGCTTGCTGAGGCCGGGAAAAAAGTAATTATGATAGATGCAGATATGAGAAAATCGGTTCTTGTCGGAAGATATAAGGTAGGAAGTGTTGAAAAGGGACTTGCTCATTATCTCACAGGTCAGAATACATTTGATGAAGTTTGCATGGAAACAGATATTGAGGGAATGGACATAATATTTTCCGGCAATTATGTGCCAAATCCGGCGGAACTTCTTGGCAGTGAGAATTTTGAAACGCTTATGAAATTCTGCAGGGAAAAATATGATTATGTCATAGTTGACACACCGCCGCTTGGCTCGGTTATAGACAGTGCCATAGCAGCTAAATATGCGGATGGAGCAGTTATAGTCATAGAAGCAGATGCCATAAATTATCATTTTGTGCAGGATGTAAAAAAACAGCTTGATAAAAGTGGAGTAAGAATACTTGGAACCGTACTAAACAAAGTTCCGGTAAAAACAGGGAAATACGGTTATGGAAATTATGGATACGGCAATTATGGTGAGTATTAGTAATTTTTGTTAAGGTACGAGGAGCCTGAAAGATAATGTATGAAAAGAGACAAAAGAAATGGGATAAACATATTGATTTTATTCTGCTTGATAAACTATCCATAACAATTGCATTATTTTTGGGTTATGTAGTAAGACATGGTTTGGATCTTACTCGTAAAAATATATTCCCGACCATATACATAAGACTATGGATTATATTGTTGATTTTTGACATGTGTGTAGGCTTTTTGTTTGAAAGCTATACGGGAATACTAAGACGTGGATATTTAGATGAGCTGAAAAAAGCAGTCAAGCATGGCTGTATAACAGATATGTTTGTTATGGTTACTCTGTTTATAAGTAAAGAATTATCATTATATTCAAGAAAGACCATGTCTGTATATTTCATAGTGCATATTCTTTTGATGTATACATTAAGGTGTTTAAGAAAGCATTCTTTACGGAAAAAAATGATAAACAATCCGTATGTTGAACATATGCTGATATTGACAGACAAAAAACATAAGGATACATGTGTTAATAAATTATCAGAGGACAAGTACAGAAATTATAAGATTGTCGGAGTAGTAATAGCGGAGCAGGAAGACATTGTAAAGAAATATAAGGTACAATACGAAAAATTATCGAAAAAAGAAGAAAGTGTAAAAAAAGATGATTTTTTAGAAGCAATGGAGGAAGTTGCAGCTACATTTGATGGCATAACGGCAGATACATCAGACATCATGGAAGTTTGTAAATTTGATGAACTGGAAGATTACCTTCTGAACAATGTAATTGACAGCATATTTGTTGATATGGAAATGACAGAATATGCAAAGAGTTTGTTAATCAATTATCTGATGTCATCAGGAGTAACGGTACATATGAATCTTATAAATCTTCCGCATGAACTCTTAGATAAATCTGTAGAACAGATTGGTGAATTTACTGTTCTTACTGCCGGGATGAGAGTGGCAACAAAAAGACAGCTTATAGAAAAAAGGCTGATGGATATAGCAGGCGGTCTGACAGGTCTTATTATAACAGCGATTGCATTTGTCATATTTGCTCCGATAATATATATCCAATCACCCGGACCTGTATTTTTTAAACAGGACAGGGTTGGAAAGAACGGAAGAATATTTAAATTATACAAATTCCGCTCAATGTATATGGATGCAGAAGAAAGAAAAAAAGAACTTATGTCCCAAAACAAGATGGATGGACTTATGTTTAAGATGGATAATGACCCAAGAATAACACCGATAGGAAAATTTATCAGAAAATATTCGATAGACGAGCTTCCACAGTTTTTAAATGTCATAAAAGGAGATATGAGTCTTGTAGGAACAAGGCCGCCAACGGTCGATGAATACGAGCAGTATCAGCTTCACCATATGGGAAGACTTAGCTCAAAGCCGGGAATAACAGGACTTTGGCAGGTGAGTGGCAGAAGTGACATGACAGATTTTGAAAAGATTGTGGAACTGGATATAAGATATATATCTAACTGGTCATTGAGTGAAGACATAAGGATTTTGTGGAGAACAGTGAAAAAGGTGATTCACGGAGAAGGCGCGGAGTAGCTTGGGAAAAGGAAGTGAAAATATTGTGGTATGTAATTCAGACAAAATCGGAATTGGAAGAGAAATGTATGCAGCAATGTATACAATACATTGATAAGAAAGATTATGTTGAAATTTTTGTCCCACAGTATATAGAAAAGAAACACTTTAAAAAAGAATGGCATGATGTAAAAAAGGTATTGTTTCCAGGGTATATTTTTGTTGATGCAAAAGAGCCGGAACCTATAGTCGAAGGACTTAAAAAAGTCAATCAATATACAAAAGTATTAAGGGATGGCGATGTGATATCGCCAATCACTGAAAAAGAGCAGGAATTTCTGTCGATGATGATGGATGATAAACATATTGTTCAGTATTCAGAAGGCTTTTTGATTGGTCAGGAAGTTTGTATTATATCCGGACCGCTTAAAAAATGCCACGGCTGGATAAAGAAAATCGACAGACACCGGCGAACAGCTCAAATGGATGTCCCAATGTTTGGTAGGAGAACACCTGTCGAGGTTGGATTTGGAGCAATAGCCCGCATCAGTGAAGATGAGTTTGAGCAAATGAAAAATGAAAACGCAAAGAAGTATGAAGAAGAAACAAAACTTCAAAAAAACATGGTAAAAATACTAACAGGTGTATTTGACGGCATGACGGGAAAGTTTTTATATGCAGACCCCGATAAAGATGAATGGACTGTTGAATTGGAGCTGTTTGGTGTTTTAAATAAAGTAATATTTAAAAAAGAAGAAATAAGGATGTTGTAGTAGTAAACACTTGGTAATTTTAAAAAATGACAAAATGTATTGTTTGAAAATATTAGGTGTTTGTATATGAAGCAGCACTGACAGTATGACGAGTGACGCATACTGCTAGGCTGTGGACAAAAAGAGCGTGTAATGCGAAGCAATTAACTACGCCCATTTTTTTTAGGGAATGGGCGCGGATGGCGAAGCACAGGCTTTTTGGGGTTGCTAATGCTAACTTAAATTCAACAGAAACAAGGATAGCGCGAAGCATGTCAGAAGGAAGTTTTGGTTCAAGAACAAAGACAGAATACCGATCTTGTATAAGTTCATCAACTTGTGACAGTTCAAGATTCCAAAACTTATCAAGAATCTACCAGTTAGAAGAAGATATGGAAGTTGTAGCGTTTAGATAATATTTACGAAGTTGCGTCAGGATGCGATTCTGATAGGCAGAATGACCGCCGATTTTAACAGGTTTCAAACACATCTCCAAATCAAAAAGTCTGTTTCAGCTGAGCTGAAACGACATACCTTGTTAATTAAGAGGCGCAAAGTGCTGCATTTTTAGAGATGAAAGTCAAGGACTTTTTTGAAAAAAGGTGGAGAAAAAATAAAAATGGAATTTCAGGAGCAACAGAAATACAGGCTTAGAGATTCCGAGAGACTATGATAGAGAAAGGGAGTAAGAAGATGTCAGAATCTATTAGAGTTGCTCAAATTATGGGTAAGCTTTGGGCTGGTGGAGTTGAAATGGTTGTTTTCAACTACTATAGAGCAATTGACAAAAATAAAGTTCAATTTGATTTTTATTACGATGAGGATTCAACAGTAGCCCCACCACAGGATTTAGTTGCTATGGGAGCTAGATTTATTCAAATTCCACCATATCAAAAACTACCAATCTATCTTAAAACTCTGAAAAAGCATTTTAAAGAAAATAATTATACAATTGTTCATTCGCATATTAATACACTTAGCGTATTTCCATTATATATGGCATGGAGATGTAAAGTGCCTGTAAGAATAGCTCATAACCATAGCGTTCCAGGCGGCGAGAGTATAAAAAGAACTGCGTTGAAATATGTATTAAGAGTAACATCAAAAATGTTTCCTACTGATTATTTCGCTTGTTCAGAAAAGGCTGGTAGATGGCTGTTTGGCGATAAAAATTTCGAAGTTGGAAAAGTTACGGTAATAAAAAATGCCATAGATTTTGAACGATTTAGACCAGATGATGAGGTAATTAAACCTCTTAAAGAAAAATACGAACTAGATGGTAAGTTTGTGATAGGACATGTTGGACGATTCACCTTTGCTAAGAATCATAGATTTTTGATAGATATATTTAAGAATATTGTAATAAGAAAAGAAAATGCAGTACTTATGTTAGTTGGTGATGGGGAGATGAACGAACAAATTCATTCATGGGTTAAAGATGCTGAAATTGAGGATAAAGTAGTATTCGTGGGTCAAGTGACTAATCCTGAATTGTATTATCGGTTAGCGAACGTAATGGTATTGCCTTCTGTTTTTGAAGGTCTCTCACTCAGTACAATTGAGAGTCAAATTGCTGGTGTTCCAGTTGTAGTATCTACGGCGATTCCGGAGGAAGCGGTTATTAGCAATTGTTGTGTTAGACTAGATCTTACTAGTGAAGAGTGGTGTGATACAATTTTAAGTATTGCTAATAAACAAGTTGTTTTAGATGCGCGAAGTAATAGTTATGACATAACTAAAGCTGTTCTTAAATTGGAAGAAATATATAGAAAAAAAGTAGGTGAAAATAATGCCTAAAGTCTCGGTAATAATGGGAATTTATAATTGTAAAAATTTTGATTTATTAAATAAAAGTATTGATTCAATACTAAATCAAACTTTTGATGATTTTGAATTCATTATATGTAACGACGGATCTACAAATGACACACTTGGATTTTTGAAAGAGCAAGAAAAAAAGGATAGGAGAATTAAAATCGTATCTTATGAAAAAAATCAAGGGCTAAACTACGCCTTAAATAGATGTTTACAGGAAGCAAGTGGTGAGTACATTGCTAGACAGGATGATGATGATATTTCTTATTCAGATAGACTGAGAAAAGAATTGTGTTTTTTAGAACAAAATCAAGAGTATGCAATCGTAGGCACTTTAGCCGATGTGTTCGATGACTCTGGTGTATGGGGCGAGTATAAAAACCCAGAAAAGCCAATAAAAAATGACTTCTATTGGAACAGTCCTTTTATGCATCCAACTATTATGATTCGTAAAGAGGCATATGAAGCTGTTGGAGGATATAGAATTTCAAAGGAAACAAGTCGATGCGAAGATATCGACTTGTTTATGAGAATGTACGCAAAAAGTTATAAAGGGTATAATCTCCAAGAAAAATTATACGCATATAGAATGATTAATGACCCTAATGTTAAATATCGTCCAATGAAATATAGGGTAGACGAAGCAATAGTAAAGTACAAAGGATATAAAGCTATGGGAAATTTACTTGGTGGTATTCCGTATGTGATTAAGCCTATTTTAGTTGGTTTAATTCCTAAGAGGATTTTATATCAGATAAAGAAAAGCAGATATTAATTAGGAGAGATTAGAAAATGAAAATTTTAGTAACAGGTGCAAATGGATATCTAGGTTCAGGAATTGTTGAGGATATTTTAAATAACGGTAATGAAGTTGTCGCAGTAGATTTTAAATTGGACCGTGTTGATGATCGAGCTGAGAAAGTAGCTTGTAATCTTTTTGAAATTGAAAATCCATACGAGTACTTTGGTAAGCCAGATGTACTTTGCCACTTTGCTTGGAGAGATGGATTTGTGCATTACTCTAATGCACATATCAATGATCTTCCGGCTCATTTCAACTTCATTAAGAACATGGTAGAAGCAGGATGCAAACATATCGCAGCAATGGGAAGTATGCATGAAATTGGATTCTTTGAAGGTTCTATCAACGAATCAACTCCATGCCATCCTACAACTCCATACGGAATAGGAAAGAATGCTCTTAGAGATTTAACTGATATGTTATGTAAGCAAAATAACTGTGTATTTCAGTGGATGAGAGGATATTACATCGTTGGTAATTCTAAGTTCGGTTCTTCTATCTTCTCGAAGATTGCTGCAGCGGTAGAAGAAGGAAAGAAAGATTTCCCATTTACTTTAGGACAGAATCAGTATGATTTTATTGACTATCCGGATTTCTGCACTCAAGTTGCAGCTGTTGTAGGTCAGAACCAGGAACAGGGAATTATCAACATTTGTTCTGGCAGGCCTGAGAAATTAGCTGATAGAGTAGAAAGATTTATCAAAGAAAACAATTACGACATTAAGCTTCAATACGGTGTGTTCCCTGATAGACCTTATGATTCAAAGGCTATTTGGGGCGACAGCACTAAGATTGAAAAGATTATGAATAGGGCTAGATAAATGAATGCTATAAAAAGAATCTACCATATCCTTGTGAAACGAGAAGTGAAGTCAGTTTTATATACGAAAAGATTTAAAAAATTTGGGAATAATTCTGTTTTGTATAAACCTTTAATTATAAGGGCTCATTCAGATATTAGTATAGGTGATAATACAACTATATTAAATGGTGTAAGAATGCAGGTCTATAATGACTTGACTAGAAGAGATTCAAAATTAGAGATAGGTAATGATTGTTATATTGGTTATAATAATACTTTTTTAGCCGGAGGCGATATCATTATTGAGGATGGCGTTTTAATGGCGAGTAATATACTTATTTCTAGCGAAAATCATTCTGTTAATCCAGAAGATGATAAATATTATATGGATCAGAAATTAGAATGTGAGTCTGTAGTAGTTGGTGAAGGAAGTTGGCTTGGCGAAAATTGTAAAATTCTTCCAGGCGTAAAAATCGGAAAGAAATGTGTAATTGGGGCAGGTAGTATAGTAACTAAATCAATACCTGATTATTGTATTGCTGTTGGAAGTCCTGCAAAAATTATAAAAAAATATGATGTCAATCAGCATAAATGGATCGTATATAAAGAGGTGAAATCGTGATTTATCTTAGAATGGATGGAAGAATAGGAAACCAGTTATTTATGTATGCTTTTGCTAAATCAGTGAGCAAAAAGCGTGGAGACGAATTGATTGTTATAGATGATTATGAAGCGATAAAGAGAGATTACAAGAATTCATTGGTGGATTATGATTTGAAGAATGTTCAATATGTTCACGATCACAAAATGTTAAACAAGCCAGGATTTATCAAACAAAATATTATTTTCTTTTTTTATAGAGTACTAAGGAAAAAGATGAACTTTAATACACGATTTAAAATGGAAAAATTTTTACAAAGATTTTTCAATAGAAATGGACTTATTTTGTGCGAAAATGGCTACCTTGAATATAATCTTCCAAAAGCAAAGAATATTTTTATTAATGGTTATTTTCAATCTGCAAAATATTTTGAAGATGTGCGAGAAGAAGTTTTGGAAGATTTGAATTTAGATTATGCTATATTAAAAAAATACTATCCTGATGTTGAAAAAATAAAAAAGCGAAATACAGTTTGTATTAGCATTAAGGTTCAGCATAATGTTGGTAATTCAATGTATGACGTTTGTAATGATGGATATTGGCAGAATGCAATTAAATATATCTGCGAAACTGTTGAAAAGCCATTATTTTTTATTTGCTCGGATGATGTTGATTATGTGAGAGAGAATTTAATAGATTGCAGTAAATATGATGTTGTATATCAGGATTCTTCAATTCCAGTCAATGTTTCGTTATCTATTATGGCACAGTGTAAACATTTTGTGATTGGAAATACTACTTTTGGATGGTGGGCTGAATATCTATGTGATTATGATAAGAAAATTGTTGTAGCACCATCAAAGTGGATGAAGATTGAAATGCCAATTGATATTTACGAGGAAGGCTGGCATTTAGTGGAGGTGTAAAAAGTGAAGAAAAGTATAGGAATGTTATATTTGTGTACTGGACCATATAAATTGTTTTGGGAAGATTATTACAATTCTTTTGAAAAAAATTTTTTGTTAGATTATGAAAAACATTACTATGTTTATGCAGAAGCATTTGATCAGGGTCTAGAAAAATACAAGGATGTTGAGAATGTTACTCTAATTCATATTGATGCCATGCCTTGGCCTTTAATTACATTATTAAGATACTTTCTGATGGTTGAAGATAAATTGAAGAAGCACAATTATTTAATGTTTTCAAATGCTAATATAGTTTGTGATACAGTTGTGACTGCAGAAGAGTTTTTACCAAATGAATTTGATGGACAGGAAATGTCTTATTGTCAACATCCAGGTTATTGGAAGACCCCAAAATACAATAAGCCGTATGACAGAAACAAAAAATCAAATGCATATATTCCATACAATTGTGGAAAAGACTATGTTATTGGGGCTATGTTTGCGGGAAGAACGAATGCATTTCTTAGAATGACACATGTGTTAAATGATCGAATTGAAGATGATTTAAAGAGAAATGTTATTGCAAGATGGCATGATGAATCTCAGCTAAATAGATATATTGTTGGAAAAACAAATTATAAACTTCTTTCACCTGGTTATTGTTATCCGGTTGGGTTTGAATTACCGGTAGAAAGAAAAATTTCAGGTGTAAGTAAGCAAGCGAAGTTTGATGTTCAAACGTTTAAAGGTACTTTAGAAGAAAATGATGGATTTCGACTTCTCGTTAGGCGCATAATTCGTAGGATAAAAAGAGAGGGAATAATATATTATCTTTTTGATACAATTGTAAATAAAAAAATAGAAAGTATTTAGACTTGTTATAGGAATAAATGGATTGCGAGGTGTAAATTTTGAAGATTGAAATAAGGAAAATCAAGTATATATTTATCCAGATTGTCTTTCTATTGATGAGTGTGATATCTTTTGTCCTAATAGAGAGTTCAATAGAATTTACTTTTGTTAGTTTTATTGCCCTAATATATTTTTTATGTACAATTTGCTCACTTGTCTGTTATCAAAAAAAAATTTTTACTGCGATCAATTGTTTCTATTGTGTTTATGTGTTGTTTCAAATAGGTGTTCCGTTATTATACGCTGTAG
>ERZ779974.1017-NODE-1017-length-10288-cov-2.37164_pt1 | contig 10288 bp, 8 predicted proteins | sample MGYA00511026_ERZ779974 | MGnify/ENA primary metagenome ERZ779974 (study PRJEB29588, sample SAMEA2153010) | human gut metagenome | biome: human gut; feature: human-associated habitat; material: faeces | place: Denmark | collected 2008/2010 ... | reverse complement strand
CCGTTCCGGCCACCACTGCACAGGGAATGTCCAGTTTTTCCAGAAGATACTGCGTTGCTGCAGCGTATCCCTGACAAACCGTTTCCCCATTGACAAACACACTGATGATGTTCTGATTGTCCGGCGCACCTGTGCTATACGCAACATTCGAAGCCAGATAATCAAACACATATTTTGCCTTGTCATAATCCGGTGCTTGCGCATCGATCCCTGCCAAAATCTGACTGACTGTCTCGTCGATCTGTGCCTGCATGTCCATCCGCTCGGCATCCGTCATGGTAAACTTTGGTGTAAAATGGAGATCTACCAGCTTTTCCCCTCTGGTATACTGCGTGTAAGTGTAGCCCGATACCCAGAACAGTCCGCCGTGGTCCGCCATCACCGAAACATACGCCTGATGCAGGACTTCGTTGTCTAACGTGCTCAGCGCCACATCTTCTTTTTCATAGAGAATCGCATCATAAACCTCGTCGTACACAGTGCGTACTTCCTCCGGAAGCGTCTGATATACATAACAGTCCACAGACTGCTTTTCAACGGATGGCTCTGCCTGCTTCTCTGTTTCCCCGCAAACTGCTGCCTGCTCAGTGTCCGTTTCCTGTTCTTTACTTTTTACTTCCGTGCCTTTTCCTTCTGCAATTTTCTCTTCCACATAGCGGGTAATATCGGATAATTGATTGGTTGTCTGCTGACACCCCGAAAGCAGAATGAGTGCTGCACACGCCGCACTCCCTGCCACATAGGAAAAAAATTTTTTTCTCACCTGATTCTCCTGTCAAATGCATACTTCATGCTGTATGTATCTTTTTTGCCTTTCAGCCAAAATAAGCGCTCACCAAATCCTTCAATGCCTGCTGGTCTGCTGCTGCCATCAGTTCTCTTGCAGAATGCATTGCAAGCAATGGGATTCCGATATCCACTGTTTTTACCGGAAGTAACGCTGATGCGATCGAGCCTAATGTGCCGCCTCCTGCAAGATCCGAACGGTTCACAAATTTCTGATATGGGATCTGATCCTTCTCACAGATCTGCTGGATCACTGCGACCGCACCACAGTCTGTTGCATAGGACTGGGAGCATGCTTCCTTGATGCAGAATCCTTTTCCAAGCACCGGCTTGTTGGTCAGATCCATCTTTCCGGCATAGTTTGGATGAAGTCCATGTGCCACATCCACGGATAAAATGATGCTGTTGTACAGTCTGTTCCACACTTCTTTTCCAGTCCACACTCAGTCAGAATACGCACCAGCATATCATGGAGCAGAATGGAACCGGCGCCCTGCTTGGAACGGCTTCCAATCTCCTCGTGATCGAACAGTGCAATGAGATTCATGCCGTCCGCCCTGTCGCTTTCGATGATCGCAGACACCAGTGCAGAACAGGAATTTAAGTTATCGAGTCTGGATGCAGAGATAAACTCATCGTTTAATCCCACAAACTCCGGCTTTTCTTTATTGTAAATGGTCAGTTCAAAATCAAGAATATCCTCTTTTTTCACAGCAAGCTCTTTTACAAGAAAATCAAGAAAATAGTCTGCATCATCGGAAAGTCCGCAGATTGGGAGCAGTTCCGTCTGCTTATTTAATTCCACGCCCTTGTTCACCTCACGGTTCATATGGATTGCAAGATTCGGGATGGTCATAAGATTTTTTTCAGACTGGAACGTGACCACTTCCGGTGTAAACACATCCTCACTGCGCACTGCAACTCTTCCGGCTACACCGAGTGGACGGTCGAGCCATGTATTTAAGATTGCGCCGCCGTAAACTTCCACATTCACCTGTGCGTATCCGTTTGTCTGAATATCGCAGGACGGTTTGATCCTTAAGCATGGGAAATCTGTATGTGCTGCTGCAATGCGGATCGCAGGCTCTCTGTCACTCCAATTTTGCGGTAATGTGAATGCAAACAATGTCGTTTCATGATGATTTACCACATATTTTCCGCCCGCTTTTAAGTTCCATGCCGTACCGTAATCAACCACTTCAAAACCGGCATCTGTCAGTCTTTTTTCGCATGCGCTCACTGCGTGCGCCGGTGAGATTCCTTTTTCCAGTAAATCAAATAAAATTTCTGTTTCTGTCATATCTGTTACCAACCTTTCCATCAAACCATAGACTTTTTATCTGCGGCTGCAAATCTGTATAATCATTCTGTATTTTGCATTCGCAAATCCTCTGTATTCTAGCATATTTTCTCTAATTTGTCATTTCAGTTATTTACAAGAAAACAAACCAATGATAAATTTATGTTGATACCATTTTCTTTTGGGAGGATTTTATGATCGCTTTAAAAATTGCCGAAGTCAAGGACTTTATGAATAAATTACTGTGCCAGGATGTGTTTGACCACTTTCTCATTCAGGAGGCTGTCATCACAACGAATGTATCCTGCCATATCGACGGCACGCTGCAAAAAGACTTCTACACCTTAGAAGAACTCGAAGAACAGAATCTCACCGGGCTTTCCTTTGTTCCGTATGGTCTTTTGCGCAGTTCCTGTTTCAACCTGATCAAAGGAAAGAAAACTCCTTCTTATTTCAAGTTTTCCCTCCTTTTATCGCCGGAAAATCTCAAACGCACTCTCTCCCAGACCGGAAGCTCTTTCACGGAAAATGATATTTCCGCAGTGTTCTTAAATATCCGCTTCCAGAATGGAGAACTGACCGTGACCACGGGTATCTCCTACCGGATCTTCTCGACCGACAAAACGCTTGAGCACGAGTGGGACACACTCCTCAAACGCTTTCTGACGAAAAATCAGATTTCATTTGACGAATTGTAGCGTCTGGCTTCCCCCTCTCTCCCGGCTTTTACTTGGTTTTCATTATAGAATAGATAAAAGGGTTTCTTATAAAACTTGCTCGAATTGCGGCTTTATCAATGTTCACATTTTGACTTTTTTGATTGTTTATATTCATTCAGAAATGGACAGTCCGCACAATGTGTTCGTCTGCGGCCACACTTCCTTCTTATCTGTATCGTGCGCAAGTTACATGCCGGAAAATCAGCAGATGAGCAGGTCAAAAATCACTCAGGCTTTCTTTGATTTTTGACCTGCAATAAAGGATGCTGATTCCGGCATTTACTTGCGCTAGATACAGATAAAGGAAGTGTGTCCCAGACGGACACATTGCGTGGACTGTCCATTGATGAATGTACATAAACTTAAAGTCAAAATGTGAACACTGATAAAGCACTCAATTCTCACAAAAGTTTTATAAGGAACCCTTTTATCTATTCCATAGCTTTACACTTTGACAAAAGCCGGGAGAGAGGGGGAAGCCAGATGCTACAATGCCACGATAAATAAGATTGATTTTCCGTCCTCACTTTTGGCTGTGATCTTGCCCTTGTGTGCCTTCACGATCGCATACACGACGGAAAGTCCGATTCCAAAGCCCCCGGTCTTAGAATTGTGGGAAGCGTCCATACGGTAAAAACGCTCGAAAAGCATATCCAGCTTTCCTTTTTCGATCTGGTCTGTGGTATTCCACACGGTGATGATTTTGTTTTTTCCGGAAGTTTTTAGTGCGATGCGGATGATGCCCTGCTCTGAGGAATATTTCATTGCATTGTCCAAAAGCAGGGAGATCATCTGCCGGATATTTTTCTCATCGCCGACATATTCCACATGCTCTGCCACATTGATCTCAAATTGTTTTCCTTTTGTTTTTGCGACAGAGCGAAATCCCTCTGCGGTATCAAGCACTGCATCCGAAAGTGAAAATGACACTTTTTCCAGCTTTGTCCCTTCCTCATCCATGCGGGAGAGAAACACCAGTTTTTCCGTGAGGGAAGTCAGTCTTGCGATCTGTTTTCTCGTACTCTGCGTCCACTCGTTTTCCCCCTCCATCATCTCTATGACTTCGGTGTTGGCATCGATGATCGTGAGCGGCGTTTTGATCTCATGGCTTGCGTCCGTGATAAAGCGTTTCTGTTTCTCATAGCTTTCTGACACCGGTTTTAACACTTTTCCAGAGAAAAAGTATATCATGACAAACACAATGACAAGTCCGAGTGCTCCTGTTCCCACGCTGGCAAGAACATATGTTTTTATGGTAGAGATTTCACGCTGGCAGTTTAAAAATACATACATCGTCGTGCCGTCACTGTCCGTTGCAAGATATTTATAATCAGAGAAAAAACCTTTTTTCTTTCCTTTTTCCCACAGCTCCGCTGCGTATTCCTCCGCTGTCCCGGCTGAAATGGAAGCAATTTTTCCGGTATCCACAGACCCCACCGTACCGTCCGATGCGATCGTCACTGTAAAATACCGGGTGTCAAACGGACTTTCCTGCGAAATCCCATGCTTTTGCAGGTCATTCATTGCCGATGGCTGATCTGTCTTAGGTTCCAATTTTTTTCCAGAATCTCCGGGTGTCATATCCGGGAAAGTACCTCCGTTGTCAGCGATCAGGGAGAGTCTTGCATCCAGCGCCTGATTGGTAGTGATGTAGTTTGCAATATTGATCGTTCCGACAATTGCGATCAGCACGATAGAAACCGACAGCATTGCAATCGCAATAAATTTTCTTCTTAATTTATTAAGCATTGTCTTTCTCCAATGAATATCCAAGTCCTCTGGCCGCCCTGATCTTCACCTGACTTCCAATGGAGGTTAATTTTTTTCTCAGATAGGAAATATATACCCATACGACATTTTGTTCCGCTTCTGAATCGTAGCCCCAGATTTTATCCATAAAAAGATCCGGGGAAATGACCTGTCCTGGATTAGACATGAGCATTTCAAGCATCTGGTATTCCTTGCCAGCAAGACGGATACCTTCTGGATTCTCCGGTCCTGTGAGCTGATAAGTAGAACGGTTCAGTGCAATATCGCCAAATGTCAGCACATTATCGGTCGTGTCCGTCTGCCTCCTTGTCATTGCCCGGATCCTCGCCAGAAGCTCTTTCATGGAAAATGGTTTCGGCAGATAATCGTCTGCGCCACTGTCTAAACCCTCCACACGGTCATCAATCTCTGCCCTTGCTGTGAGCAGCAGGACCGGAACGGAATTTCCATGTCTGCGGATTGTTTTTAATACGGTGATACCATCCATTTTGGGCATCATGATATCTAAGATCACGCCGTCATAATTGTCGCCGTTTTCCAGATAGTCTAAGGCTTCTGCACCATCGTACACAGCGTCTACCGAGTAATTGTTATGTTTTAACACCGTGACAAGCGCACGGCTCAAATCCTCTTCATCTTCTGCAAGCAATAACCTCATACAAAATCCCATGCCTTTCGTTTATTTCACAGTGATACCGATTCCTGCCCTCAGCTGTTTTTATTCTGCGGTCACTTCTGTCGTCGTTCCCGATGTTGTGAGCGTGTACGTTGCTCCGCTCTCCACCTCTGCGGTGCTGATGATCACACAGTCATAGGTTTTTAATGCCGTGTAACTTACAATCACATTTCCCTCACTGTCTGTCAGCACAACGTTGCCGGCTTCCATTTGTTCTCCTAATTTTACCATAAGAACCTTCTGTTTGGAAGAATCACTCATCACCTCTGCCATGCCGCTGCTGCCGATTGCCACAAGCGTTCCGCCGTTCACATACGCAGACGACCGGTCGCCGTAATCGATCGCACTGTTTCCGTTATCAGACGGACCGTCAATGTAGATCTCACCGCCGTTGATCGTCAGATCGCCGTTGGAATCCACGCCGTCGCCGTCTGCCAGAATGTGGATATATCCACCGTTTAATTCCATTTTCTCGCCTGCTGTATTGATACCGTCATCACTTGCAGTGATATCAATCGTTCCATCGTTGATCGTCACCGTCAGGCCTTCCAGACCTTCATAACTCTCTGTCACGGTGATCGTACCGCCATTTACTGTCAGTGCATCATCTGCATGCACACCATCATCGCCTGTCGCAAGCGTGTATGTTCCATCTGCGATCGTAATATTTGCATTGCTGTGGATGGAATCATCTGCGGAATCAATCTGATAAGTGCCTCCATTTAAGTACATGCCGCCACCTGCCTTGATTCCTTTTGTGCTGGTGCTGCTCTCGTCGGTTGTGGTATCCTGGGGCATATTCTCTCCGTCCGGCTTTTCGCCCATCTGCGGCATACTTTCTTCATCCGGCTTTTCGCCCATCTGCGGCATACTTTCTCCGTCCGGTCTCTCGATGTTTTGTGACATTCCGCCACCCGGCATGTCTGACTCATGTGTTTTCTGACTGTTTGCAGCGCCGCCCCCGGCTGTGATGTCAAGTGTTCCATCCTCGATCTGCACGATATTGGAAGCGTCCATGCCATCGCCATCACTTGTGATCGTAAAATCACCGTCTGCAATATAAATATAGCCTTTTTCTTCATCATCTGCATTTTCCGCATGAATGCCATCTTTTTCTGCGGTTAAAATAAAGGTTCCATCTGCGATACGCACACTGTCTTTTCCCGATAATGCGTGCCCTGCTGCTGTGATATCGTATGTACCGCCTGTGATCTTCAGATCATCTTTGGATACAATTCCATGTCCTTCTGCTGATACGATCGTCAGACTTCCAGTGCCGTTTAACGTAAGGTCTGATTTTGCAAAAATCACGGCATCAATGTTGTTGTCGTCAATCGCAACATACTCATCCGTATTGCGAAGCGTATTCTGCGATCCTTCTGCAAGCGTTACAAATACTTTCTCTGCGCTTTTTACATACACCGCTGCACTTGAAGCACAGGTAATGTCCACATTATCAAATACGATCTGCACTTTCGCATTATCTGCATCCACCACAATCTGTCCTTCCGACAGTGTTCCGGAAAAAATATAAGTCCCTTCTGCCGTGATCGTCACCATCTGTCCATCGATCACAACGCCATCCGTTTCCCCCGTGATACCATCATCGGAAAGTGTGACATAAACTGCCCCACTCTCCTCATAGGTTCCTGCCAGATCCCGCTCAGTAAACATATCTGCACTTGAAAAAGTTCCTGCTTCACTCTGTGCTGATGTTTCTTCTGCATTTGTTTCTGTTTCCGAGGAAACAACATTGCCAGTACTGCTCTTTGTCCCTGTACAGTCTGCCACTGCCGTCATGGATAATGCCGTAGCACAAAACAATGCCAGCAGTTTTTTTCTTCTATAACTCATTGACATTTGCCTCCTGTCTCATCATACTGATTTCCAGATTTCCGTTTCTGCATCTCAATTCATCGAGAAATGTTTTCTCTTCCGCATTGTCTTTTAACGTCACATGATAGGTAAGTTTGTAAAGACTTCCCATATTGGAGGTTTTCACAGCGACTACTTCACAGGATGATAAATATTTTTCAAAAAGATCATCAAATGCTGCTCCGTAATTTAAATCCTCCGGGATTGTGATACGAAGTGTTTTTTCTCTTACTTCTGCTTTTTTTACACCGAATCCGGTCACATTTAACACAAACATCACGGCTCCCATAATGAGTGAAAACAATACTGCAAATCCAAGATACCCCATCCCTGCGATCAGTCCTGCCGCCATTGCAAGAAAAATGGTTCCGATCTCTTTTGCAGTTCCCGGCACAGAACGGAAACGTACAAGCGAAAATGCTCCTGCCACAGCCACTCCGGCACCTACATTTCCGTTTACCATCATGATAACAATGCAGACGATTGCCGGAAGCATTGCGAGTGTCACTGCAAAGCTTGTCGTATAGCGGCTTTTATAAGTGTAAACCCATGTGATGAATGCCCCGATCAGCAGTGACACCACAATACAGAGCAAAAAATCCGGCACGGAAATCACCGCCGCACCTGCTGTATCAAAAATTCCTGTAAATAAATTGTTTAACATATTAATTTCTCCATTTCTTTTTTAACATTTTATTGCCTGCTGCACAACCTCATCTCCGGTAAACACAAAGAAATTTTCCGGTGGACAGCTTCTTCTCTGCTCTCTCGCATAAATCGTGCGGTAGGCGGTCGCATATTTGGAAAATGACGTTTTGTAAATCTGATTTTCTGTCAGAAAATGAACCATCCAGAGCGGTATTGCGCCCGCCGTTTTCACTTCCATAAGCACTTTATTTTTATCTAAAATTGCTTCTCCGTAAATTCCTTTACAGAGAGAAAGATCGTAATTTCTCCAGAGAATGTTCTGATCAAACGTGATCCGGAACTCGTGATCGTCCTTCGCATAAAAAGCTTCTCTCTCATAGGAAAGCATCACTGCCGGAGCCAGCTTTTTATAATTTTTCAGACAGTAATCGATTTCTCTGGTGATCTGTGTGTCTTTTACTTTTTCGTGAAAAAGCAGGTAACGTTCTGCCTCGTCCTCCGTCATTGCAATTCTTCTTTTGTATACAACAGACTCATACTTCTTCTTCAGTTCCACAAAAACGGTCGTGTCTTTGTCTGCCGTGCCGTAACTTCTCAATCTCAGTTTTTCTTTATAAACCGGGTGTTCCATTGATCTTTGGATCAGCAGATAGTCCGGTGTATCAAAGTAGAGACTGCATATTGTACTCACTCCATGCTCGTCTGCGGTCATGTACTGTTTCATTTGATTTTTTAACAGTTCCGCCTGCGTGATATCCAACATATATTTGATCTCACACCTTTTAAATATCATCTGATCTGCCATAAGTGTCTCCTTTCCTTTGCGCATATCTTATCAGGCGAACCTTAAATGAACTTAAAAAAAAGAAACCATCCTTTAAAAAATGGTTTCTTTGTCATGTTTCATTATGTTTTTCTGTTATCTGGATTCGGACTGGAGTTCGGCGATGGCGGTGTGGCGTTGACCGATTTCTTTGCCGGCTTCCTCGCCCTGCAGATATGCTTTTTCTGCGACTTCTTCTGAATATTTTCTCATTATTTCACACACTGCGTTTACGCCTCCCTCTTCATGTTTCAGATAGTGCACACGGTTGGTTAATTTCGGAAATTTGGCATTGTCTACTTCCTTTTGTAGAAAACAGTCCATGTATTCTGAGATAGTTGTTCCGTCTTTTACTGCGGTATTGACGAATACACGCTCCAATCCGTCGTCTACTTTTTCCTGTGTTTCCCGGATCACGCTGTCCACGTGATAGATCACCCTGCCACGTTTAAAGATATCGAACTCGGAAATATACACAACGATCAGATCGATCGTCTCCTCAAATTTATCATCCGTCTGCGAATCCCGCACCGTGATGACCGATGCATTGAACCGCACTCTTTTTAAATGGTGATCCTTGTTAGAACGCTGCACTTCCACGTTACACTTTTTTCTATTTCCAAGGATACAGAGTGCATCCAGACGGACTGAGCGCCCATACAGGTTTCTTTCACTGCTCTGTACGATAACGTCTTTTACGATAAGTTTCTCATCTTCTAAAATGATACGCAGCATCTCCTGACATACGCCAATATCATCTGCCAGTACTTCAAAGAACGTATCATCGATTGGTCTGAAATTTTTGACCTGCTCTTTCTTTTCTTCTAATGTCATTTTATCTCCTGTTTTTATGGTATACAAACAGGTTTTCCGAATGATCTATGTTTATTATATAGAACCCCTCAATATTCTTCAAGACTGTTTGCATTGATTTTTTTGTTACTGTTTTAAATCTGTGTTGTCATTTTCTCCTGTTGGATGGTTTACCGATGTGGCGATGGATTTTTTGTTACGTTAGCATGTTTTGTAACTTTGATTTGATAAAAAAGATAGGTTTATTGTAAGTGGGTGGGTACGGAAAGTCAAGGAATTAATTGACTTTTTCTCCACAGCAGGCTATGTGGGAATGCTTTTTTCCAGTGCAACACCTGCTTTTTCAGTATTTACTCAATAATATGGTATATTAACAAGTGTAGCGTTTTCCCCGATTGGGTTGTGACCTCTTCGTAGCCACACTTTTCAAAATGGAATTTTTCAACCAAATGGACACTTGGTTCATTTCTTTGATTTACTCCATACAGATAATACTCGTATTTATCCGTTGAATTCAAGTAATCTACCAGACATTTTAACGCTTCATACCCGTATCCCTTCCCCTGAGCAGAGCTTTTTAACCAAAGCCCCAGTTCAGGCGTTTTTCCAGTAATATCAAATGCTTCCATGCTTCCCAAAAACTCACCATCATGTGTGAGGATAACCAGTTCAAGCATTTTTCCCTGTTCCATATCTGCAACAAACTTCGACATGACTTCATCTGCCTTATTCATATCGCAAAAACTATCTGGATATTGATACTTTACAATTTCATCCGTAAATTCTTTAAAATACTGCTCTAAATAAGAACTACTATATGGCTGGATCATAAGCCTTTCTGTTTTTAATAGAAACTCCATATTGCTCTTCCCCCCTAC
>ERZ779974.1000-NODE-1000-length-10389-cov-2.00464_pt1 | contig 10389 bp, 9 predicted proteins | sample MGYA00511026_ERZ779974 | MGnify/ENA primary metagenome ERZ779974 (study PRJEB29588, sample SAMEA2153010) | human gut metagenome | biome: human gut; feature: human-associated habitat; material: faeces | place: Denmark | collected 2008/2010 ... | reverse complement strand
TACCTTAGGATTACGAACGATTGCACGACCCATAGCAACACGCTGTCTCTGACCACCTGATAAAGCCTTTGGCTTACGGTCTAAGAGATGCTCAATATCAAGAATCTTTGCTGCTTCATGAACAAGCTTGTCAATCTTCTCCTTTGGAGTTTTTCTAAGTTTAAGACCAAATGCCATGTTGTCATAAACTGACATATGAGGATAAAGAGCGTAGTTCTGGAATACCATCGCGATATCTCTGTCTTTTGGCTCTACATCATTTACAAGAGTATTTCCAATCCATAACTCACCTGAAGAAATTTCTTCAAGACCCGCAATCATACGAAGTGTTGTAGATTTACCACAACCAGAAGGTCCTACGAAAATGATGAACTCCTTGTCTGCGATGTCAAGATTGAAATTTTTAACTGCCTGAAATCCGTTTGGATATGTTTTACAAATGTTTTTTAAAGATAAACTTGCCATTATATGTTTCCTCCTAAATTTTATACAATTCGTTTAAGCTGAGTATGATGCAGCCATTTGAATGAAATCATCAAACACTTTGCAATCATATTATATAGTGTGATTTGCCTGTCACATCTTTCATGTTTGTATAATACACTATCTTGAAATATTTTACCATAGGATAAATAGCCAAATAAATTTTTGACTTTTTGTGCAAAGAGTATATAAATAAGATTTATTATATTTTTTTTGCCGTTTTATTATTAAATGTCACAATATTTTCACTCTCAAACTGTCTGTTTTAACCAAAAACGATATTGTTTTTGGTTAAAATAGTCAAATTATTCGTCTTTTTTGGTGTTATATATGTCAATTCTTTTCCTAAAAAATTTCGCCTTAAAAAATTTCTGAGGTATTCTCTCTATAGCAATCTTTTCATATATGCCCGCTAACCCGATTTTTCTTATCCATGACGGAATTTTTTTTTCTTCTGCCATTATTATTTGTGCAACTCCACCAATAGCAACACATAATTTTGAGTTTAACAAATTCGCATGCTCCATAATCCAGCTTTCCTGAACGCCTATTTTTAAATCAACAAGCAAAATGTCAGGTATACAGCTGTTTATTTCATTTACCATTGCTGCATCCTCCACCTCTTCGCTGTATACACACGAACCTATAATACGAAGCTCAGGCTGATTTTTTTTGCAGTAATTTCTGAGATTTTCCACATCCTTGCCGCTGTCTGTCACTATGTATATAGTTCTGTCCTGCTTCTGAAGATTTTCAAGCATAATCCCAAAACTTTTGCAGCTCACAACCATACCGGCATCCTTCAAAATATCTATTTTATAATTTGTCAGAAGAGCTTCCTCTCACGGCAGAAAAAGTTCCGCTCTGTCTACAAGTTCATGATATTTTTCATTTTCTGCAGCTCTGTTAAGAATGTCAGCTGACGCAAAAAATATTACATCCAGCTTGTCATCATTAAGATATGTATTTATTTTTTCTATAAAAACATCATTGCTGAGCATATCAATTTCAATGCCCATAACATTTACAACCGATTGCATAATATACCATGCCTTTCCTAAATACTTACCTGCACATTCAGCTATATACACTGTTTTATGCGGTAAAGTTAAAAATGCACGTCAACAAATCTGTAGCGTGCATTTTAAATTTGCTATTCTATATCAATTATTAGCATCAGCTGTTCCTATAATAATCTTTATATCATATCCGGTATCAACTGTTCCTGTCTCAACAACAGGATTGCTAAAATATTTCACCAAATCTTTACCAACACCATCTTCCTTTACAATAATCTTTGTCTGCGTCAATGTAGCAGCTGTGTAATCACCAATTTTCTTTACTTTATATCCCGCATTTGTAAGCGTAGTTTTTGCAGCCGTTGCAAGACCTCCTATCTGACTTCCGTTTAATACAATTATACTCTTTCCTTTTGATGATTTTGTCGAAGTTTTTGCAACTTTGTTAAATACCTGTGCCTGAGTATATGTTGTAGTGTTATTTACAAGGTTATTTATAAATGATTTTGATGCTTTTGTATCTACCGCAAATATTTTGTCGGAGTATTTGCCCGGAATCCCCCAATAGTGAATCAAATCCGGATCCATTTTTTCATAACTTTCCACATAACCAATTTTATTATAGACAGTAAGATTTGAATCCACTCTCTCATACTGATCCTTTATAAACTCGGCTATCTTGTTCTGATCACCCTTTATATCTTTAAGCTGATTCACATAACTTCTGCTTGCAACATTTATTTTTTCCGTAACCGTAACAGATTTTTCACTGCTTGACTCCGCAAGTGATAACGGTTTAAATTTCACTTCTGTATTTCTTCTTGAATAATGATTAAGATATGTTTCCTGGTCTAATACCGTGTAATAACTAATCTTTACACCAAGCATTTTCTCTATAATAAGTTCTCCATAACCATACGCGTCCTCGTCATTCTGAAAATACTGTTTAAGTCTCCCTATTCTTATTATCTGAGGTATCTCCTGATTAACTATACTAAGTTTCTGATACATCTCAGTCGGTATCGTATAATCTGTTCCGACAGATCGCGTAATCCTCCGGCTGCACCCGGAGCTGTTCCGCATGGGCGGGCAGATTTCAAGCATAAGATGTGATATCTTATTGTCGTTGCTTACATATATAAGATTTTTTGAAATTTCATCTGTCTGTGCTTCCTCAACAATATCTTTTATTTCATTTGAAGATGTTCCAACATTTTCCGAATTGTTTGAGAGAACCATATATGAAATTTTGTAACTTGCAAAACCTACTGCAATTATTATCGCTATTCCCAATATTGATTTCAATAAGCTCAGGATAAATACCTTTGCTATACTTTTCTTTTTCATGATTGTACCTTTCTAATCTTAATTCTTTTTGTATAATACTTAAAAAACATATGAAGTATTATAACAAAAAAAAAATTCTATGTAAAGCAAAACCCCTATGAGCATAACTTTTTTAAATAAATTGTAATATTTTAACCATTGGATTATAAATCTATCGGAAATAGTATATTTTCTTTACAGCTGACACAATACTTCACAAATATGATATATTAATAACATATGAAGAAAAACACTCTTACTTTTAACACAAATATGAAATGAGGTTATAAATTTATGAATAAAACAGTTGTCGTAACAGGAGCTTCCCGTGGTATCGGCCGTGCCGTTTCTATTTACTATGCACAAAACGGTTTTAATGTATGTATATGCTGCCGCAAAAATTCAGAAATGCTTGAAAAAGTCAGACAGGAGATTTTAAATTATGGTGTTGAATGTATCGCTTATACAGGAGACATAGGCAATTTTCAGAAATGTGAAACATTTTTCAAATTAATTGCACAATCCTATTCTAAAATTGATATTCTTGTAAACAATGCCGGCATCTCACATATAGGTCTTTTGCAGGACATGTCTCCTGACGAATGGCACAATATTGTCGAGGCAAATCTCACTTCGGTATTTAACTGCTGCAAACTTGCAATTCCCATAATGTTAAGCAGGCATGCCGGAAAAATCGTAAATATATCATCCGTTTGGGGATGTGTCGGTGCTTCAACCGAAGTTGCATACTCAGCGACAAAAGGCGGTATAAATTCTTTTACAAAGGCTCTTGCAAAAGAACTGGCTCCAAGCAATATACAGGTCAATGCAATTGCCTGTGGCATTATAGATACGGATATGAACGGCTTCTTAAATGACGACGAATTGCAAAGCGTATTGGATGAAGTTCCAGCCGGACGCATAGGAAAACCGGAAGATGTCGCAAAACTTGCCTTCGATATTACAAATACAAGTGATTATCTGACGGGACAGGTTATAAAACTTGACGGGGGCTGGATATAATTCCCACATATTTTTTCAAATCTAAAACTATTTTGCAGGAACAAAGAGTCGCTTGAGCGGAATGCGTAGCATTTATTTTTTTTCCGCGAAATGCGCATCCTCACGGAATGTTTATTATGTTACAGGAAACGATAAGTTTTCTATAACATAATAAAGGATTCCTCAAAACCAAATCGGAATCCTTTTTATATGTCATTTTATTATTAAATCTACATTTCAACGTAAAAATCTCTTGTTTTCACTATTTCCTGTGGTACATCTACCTTGTCTTTATCCCAGACTCTGAACTTAAGGTCATACTCCTTGGTCTTTTTGCCTATCTCCCTGTTAAATCTTGCCATGGCATCCCTGAACAATGGCTGATCTGCAATCGAATCTCTTATATCTTTTGCAAACGGACAGTATGTAGCCATAATTTCACGGACAGGTTTGCTAAGCAAAAGTCCTCCATGTGCCTCATGCTTAATCCAGTTTTCATAGTCAATAACAAAAACTTCTCTTGTATTGTTTCTGCATTTTTGTATCTGCATTTTGAGCTTGTCCTTCTTATCCTCAGACAATTCTCTGTTTTTTCTGTAAAACTGGACAAAATCACTATATTCACTTGTAAGAGATTTAACCTGGATGTTATTCCATGATGTTCCCTGTATAGTTCTGCAGAGTTCCCATCTGAATCTTCCAAACAGTTTAACCATAGTGGCATCAATATCTGTATCAAGAAATGCCGGAAGCAGAAATCTTCCCTTTGAATTTCTTCTTCTTCCGCTAATCTCCTGCCACATAATAGAATTGCTTCCCGAAATAGGAAGTATTATAAAGTCAGGGAATACCTCTTCCATAATATATTCTTTCTTTATATGTTCACCGTCACCCGTGTAAAGGCTCTCTCTGTAAAATGCCGAATAGTCTATCTGAAGTAGTCTGTGTACTGCCGCATTTATTCTGTCTCCCGACATGTATGTCTTTAAGAGTGATGATGCACAGCCATCCGTAAACAAAAACGGAACAAATGCTGATACCTGACCAAATATAATACGGTGATTTGCCCTGAACATATTGTCAACTTCAAACTCAAACTTGGCATTTCTGTCATTTTTAAGTTTTTCTATCTGCTCATCATTAAGCGCTCCTGTTCTTTTCTGGTCTCTGAGACTCTCCGCATAATCAAGATCAAACTCACTCTTTGACGGTTCTTTTCTTCCCTCCATTATCTCGGTGAGCCACTGTTTCATATCATATACTGCACATGCAGCTCCATTGGTTTCATGTCTTTCAATCGAAAGCAGCTGTTCAAGCAAGTCACTGTTTAAAAGTTTCTCGCTCAAAAAGCCGTATCTCAAAAACAAATCTATGATAAGAGGTGTTTCTTCTTTTGATTTGTAATCCTTCAAAAATACTTTCTTGTAAATCTTATAGTATAGCTTTGCTATACTTCTTCTCAATGTTCTCACATTGTCATCTGTCGAAAATTTATCTTTTAATCTTATAAAGTCAGAAATATATCCGTCAAACTGACCGGCTTCCTCTGAATCAATTTCTGAATATTCAAGAATATATGACAATGCACCGTTAAGCTCGCTTATATCGTGATACTCGCTCTCAGTCAACGCAAACTCATCACTTTCTTCATTTCTCGCTGAACCTTCGCCATTTAAAAGATTGCAATATGCATCTTCCATAAATTCATGGTCAATTTCAAGTTCTACGCCTGCTTTGTCAAGCAGAAGATTTTCAAGATTGTTTGTGTAATCTATAATATCATCAAACAGTGACATTGCCTCAGTTGATTGTCCACCAACATGCTGAATCGTATTTGTAAGCTGAAACACCTGCATATATAAACTTCTGTCATCTTTTATGAGCGGTTTTGACAATTCCAGAAGATACTCAGTTCCTCTTTCACACTCATCCATAAGAATATTTATCATGCCGACCTGTTCTAAGACATGATAAACTGATATTACTGAACTTGCACCAAAATACTCTTTCTGTATCTGCGGTGCCACCTCACAGCACGCTCTGTAATACATTACTTTATCTATGTCAACAGCTGTTCCATGTTCATATTCCGATATCTCATCTATAGCTCTCAGACTATCAGCTTTTATTCCTGCTTCTTTTGCCATCTCAACATATCTTTCTCTTCCGGAAAGCAGAAATTCATATAACTTATCTGATAATTCAGTGATGCTGTTATATATTATTGAGAGTTCTCGAATCAATCTGCTAAACGATGCCACCATAAGACCAGCGTAATCTTTGTTTGCCTTTATAAGGCTTCTTATTGCCTGAGTAAGACGCATTTTAGGAAATGCATACACTAATGCATTTGTCTCAGCAGTGTATGTAACATTGTATGTCTCACTTTTCAAATCACACAATCCTATAAAATTTCCTGAACCTACTACTACATTCACTCCCTCTTTGCTGATGCGTATACGACCTTTTACAACCAGGCTGACTGACGATATATCGTCACCTTTTTCATATATTACAGTATCTTTTATTATCTGATTTACGCTGTTTAGCTTTAATTCCGCTTTCAATGCCTTTCCTCCCTTTTCCTTCAATCCATATATCCCACACCTGAAATTCTATTTCATACCTGTTTATTATACAATACTAATGGCTCTATCGTCAATTTAGTAAATGAATAAAATAGAACAAAAAAGGCAAAAACGACAAAAAAAGACAAGGCTCTATGCCTTGCTCAAATATATATATAAATCCGTGCGCCCTGCGTTGAAAATGTCAGTGTGACCGTTACCCCGGCAGTTAACTCGGCTCCGGCTACCTTACGGCACACGAAAATTCTCACTTAGTGCTGCTAGGTTCCCCTCCTGACACGGTTCATGAGTTTCCATTGCGCAAGACCAAAACGTCAACGCCACTTACTGAGGGCAGCATCACAAATGACAAGCCCTAAACAGGACATCACCCCTGCTATAGCGGATTGCAGGTTATAGGGCGCCGCTAATTCCCCGGCTAGCACGGAAGCTTTTACAAAAGCTGATTGCTTTCATCACATAGCTTTCCATAAATTCCTGATTATTCAAAAATAAGGAAACCTTTTAAGATTTCCTTATCTGATATGCAATGCGGAAGAAGGGACTTGAACCCTCACGTCGTTGCCAACACTAGATCCTTAGTCTAGCCTGTCTGCCAATTCCAGCACTTCCGCTCTTTCCTGTTCACAACATTTGTCTGTCACGAACAAGACATATATTATCAGTTTTTTTTCAGCTTGTCAACAACTTTTTTTATTTATCTTTAATTTTTTTATTTATCTTTAATTTGCATCAATTTTTCAAAAATTTTGCATGAGGCAATACCGCACAACAGCCCGACTATAAGCCCTCCGACAACATCACTCGGATAGTGCACACACACATAAATTCTTGAAACTGCCATAAGAATTGCTACAATCAGCGCGGCAATTCCTATCTTTCTCGTATTTTTGTTTACAATTGCCGGAACAACTGCCGCAAACGAACTTGCAGTGTGACCTGACGGGAACGAATAATCCGGCTGCGGCGGCACTATACATCTTATATTTTCAAATGCATCATATGGTCTTGTTCTCGCAATAACATTTTTTAATATGCCATTGCATACTATCAAATCAATTATCAATGCCACCGCACACATGATTCCTACTTTCCTTGTATCTGAATATATCAGCAGAGCCAAGGTAAATAATATCCAAATAAGTCCATAATTTCCGAGTGAAGTAAATGCTTTTACAACCCCGTTTAGAACCTCATTTCGCAGATTATCCTGTACATAATACAAAATGTGTAAATCAATCTGTGTAATCCATGAAATCATATTTTTCTCCAATCTTTCGTCTCTATATACGCTTTTCTCTATTTTTTACATCTGTTTTCTGACTACTTTGTATTCATCACCGTTTCTGTAGTAAGGACATGTCTCCCGCTTATTTGTCATAAACCTCACAAAATCGTCCTCATCCATATTCACGTCACATACATACTCTTCATATTCCTCATCGTATGTATAATTTGCACATGTATCACATTCAGACATCTTTTTCCTCCTGAGTTGCTTTTGTTAAAATGAATATCATCTCAAAAAATTGACTTAATTCACTTTTAATATTTATTTTTCCTATTTTTGATTTTAACATAAATCACATGAGTTTTACAATAATTACACTTGCTATCATTCCTGCCAAAGTACAAAAAAGTGCTCCGGGTAATGTCCAGCCTGTTTTTTCAAATGGTTTGTTCTTCTCTGTTGACGTTGCCAGAAAATACACTGAAATTGTGTAGAAAATCGTTTCCGAACAGCTCATAAGTATTGAAGCCAGCATTCCCTCTTCTGAGTCTGTTCCAAATTTTTTAAAAACATCCAGCAATAATCCTGTTGCCGCTGATGATGAAAACATCTTTACCAATGACAGCGGTACAAGCTGTGCCGGAAATCCGATTACCGACAACGGCTTTGACAGCAAATCACCTATTATATCAAGTATTCCCGATGTTCTGAGTATTCCTACCGCCAAAAGCAATCCTATAAGTGTCGGTAAAATTTCATATGTGACTTTGAAGCCTTCTTTTGCCCCTTTTGTAAATGCAGCAAACATATCAATCTTTGTGCTGAGACCAAGAATGACTACTCCAAATATTACCATTGGTATGATAATATTAGACAAATAGTTTATCATAGCATGCTCCTCCTGGAATGTCTGATTATTCCATTGCAAAAATCTAATTTCTTATGTATAATAAATACTTGATAAATTACACTTTTATGATAAGGAGGTCCCATGAATACAGTTTTTATCGCAGATGATGAGTTGATAATCAGACAAGGTATCAAATGTATCATTGATTGGGAGCAACTTGGTTTTGAAATAATCGGAGAAGCATCAAACGGTGAAGATGCTCTCAATTTTATTTTAAGTAAAAAACCTGACCTGGTTCTTATGGATATACGCATGCCAAAAATGCTTGGTCTTGAAGTTGTTGAAAACGCAAGAAAACGAGGCTTTAACGGAAAAGTTATAATTCTCAGCGGTTATACCGATTTTAAATACGCACAGGCAGCGATTAAAAACGGCGTTGACTATTATCTCACAAAACCTATTGATGAAGACGAACTCTACGAGACAGTAAGTGCCATAAGTTCACAGATAAATAAAGAAGCCAAAGAAGAGGAAACTCTTAGTAATTACCGTGACAAAGCAAAGGGCATGATTCTTTTCGACATACTTACAGGCGTTCCTACAATAAACAATATTGCAGACATGAATATTCACGCTGACATATATCAGGTTGTCATTTACGAAAAATACAGTCATCATGCAACTGAGCTTCCATATAAATTTTCAGATTTGCTTAAAGTTACAAATGAATCAAACAGTTCATATGAAAGCATTGAGATTGAACAAAACGAAGTTATTCTGCTCAAAGGTGCTTTTACACTACATAAATTCCAAGAATTTTTAGAGCATTACAACAGAGAACAAAAACCACAGGAGAACTCTCCTCTCGACTCTCTGTTTATTGCATACGGCAGAGAAGTCACTTCTATTGAGGATGTGCATATTTCTTATGAAGAAGCCCACAAACTTCTTCAGAGAAGGTTCTTCTGTGAAGATAAACAGCATACTATAGGATATGATGAACTCCCGCGTGAGGAACTTGAAAACACTTATGAGATTTCCGACAGCCATTTACAGGAGTACTGTGAAAAACTCACAGGATATATTCAGGCTTCAAAGAGAAATCAGATTGCCGAAACTTTACACGAACTTGAACATAATCTCTTTAACTCAACAAGTGATATTTCAAGAATAAAGCTTTTTTTGACTGATTTATATTTGTCGATAAAAGAAAAAATTTCGCATCTGTACCACAATGCTAATATTGCTTTCCCCGGAAATGCGGAAATCATCGATTATATAGGAAGCAAATATTATCTCTATGAGATAATGCTGTATTTCACCGAACAATTTGACATGATTACCAGAACAATAGGCAATCCTACCAGCGAAGGTGTTATGGACGATATTATACATTATATTGAACACAACTATATGGATAATATCAAACTTGAAAATATTGCACCGCTTTTTGGTTATAACAGTTCATACCTCGGCAAAATCTTCAACAAAAAAGTAGGCGAGGGATTCAATATATTTGTAGACAAAGTAAGGATTAAACACTCTAAAGAGCTTCTCCTTACAACAGACCTCAAAGTTTATGAGATAGCAGAAAAAGTTGGCTATAAAAATGTTGACTATTTCCATACAAAATTTAAGAAATATGTCGAAATGAGCCCTGCTGAATTCAGAAAGAAAAACAAGGATACCATTTGACAAAATATAATGCATATGGTACTATTGCCAACAGTGTTGAAGTTATCGGCACTATGCGGATATGATGGAATTGGCAGACATGCAAGATTTAGGTTCTTGTGCCGTGAGGCGTGCAGGTTCGACTCCTGTTATCCGCATAAAATCGGGTAGGAGGTAGATAATTATTTTATCTACCGACCTCCCACACCACCGTAC
>ERZ779974.992-NODE-992-length-10438-cov-2.60021_pt1 | contig 10438 bp, 6 predicted proteins | sample MGYA00511026_ERZ779974 | MGnify/ENA primary metagenome ERZ779974 (study PRJEB29588, sample SAMEA2153010) | human gut metagenome | biome: human gut; feature: human-associated habitat; material: faeces | place: Denmark | collected 2008/2010 ... | reverse complement strand
TTGATAATCGTAAGGAACATATAAATTCTAAAGTAACGCTCCGAAAACTGGAAATACAGCTCGCTTCCGTTCCCGAAAGCGCTGATAATCTGTCGCGGAAAAACCTGAAAACAGATAAATGCAATCACGGACAACACCGAAGCGGCACTAAGTGCCAGCAGGTAGGTATTGCTTACGCGGCGGTATTTTTTAGCACCGTAATTAAAACCGATAACCGGCTGTGTCCCCTGTGAAATGCCAATGACAAAGGACATGAAAATCATATTGACCTTTGTAATAATGCCGGAGCAGGCAAGCGGAATATCACCGCCGTACACGGACTGCGCGCCGTAGTGTGCAAGCGTGTTATTCATGACAATCTGTACAACGGTCATGGCAATCTGGTTAAAGCAGGCACTCGCACCCAGCATGAAAATATTGCGGCAGTGTCTTCCGGTAACATGAAAGCTGTCTTTTGTCAGCCGTATTGTTTTAAAATGAAACATATAGCGCAGGCTGATGCAAAATGAAATCATCTGTCCGATAATCGTTGCAAGCGCCGCACCGGTCATGCCCATATTCAGGACAAAAATAAAAACAGGGTCTAAAATCGTATTCACGACAGCGCCAATCAGCATGGAAATCATAGAGTAGCGCGGACTGCCGTCAGCTAAAATCAATTTGCTCATGCCGGTGTTGGCAATCAGAAACGGAAAGCCGATTGCCGTAATGCGCGTATAAGCTTCTGCATACGGAAGCACGTCTGTGGTTGCGCCGAAAAATTTCAGCATCGGTGTCAGAAAAATCGTTGTCAGAAGGAAAAGGCTGATTCCGAAAACTGCCATAAGGCACATGCCATTTCCTGCGTATTTTGCGGATTCGTCTTTTTCACCGGCACCGAGGTGGAGTGAAAAGTTGGTGGCACTGCCGATTCCGAGTAAAAGGGAAATCGCCGTGCAGGTGGTCGAAAGCGGAAAGGCAATATTGGTTGCCGCATTTCCGAGCATTCCGACACCCTGTCCGATAAAAATCTGGTCGACAATGTTGTAAAGTGCCGTTACCAGCATGGAAATAATGCACGGAATCGCAAATCCGACTAAAAGCTTGGATTCTTTTTCATATCCCAAGGGATTGTCCTGTGAACGTGTCTGAACATTTTCCTTTGAATTTCCGGGAGAATTTTGTGTTGTATCTGATGATTTCATAAATCGGTATCCTTTCAAATCTCTTTAAAATGCTGCTGTAATATGCCAGAAGCACGAAAATAATGTAATTCATTATCTGCGCAAGAAGTATAGTATAAATAAAGATAAAAGTCAAAATTTCTTGTGCTATTCGATAAATTCAGTTATAATTTGTTAAAAGGTTACATAAGGTGGGATAATGAGGTTATTAATAGATAAAAAGGACTTAGAATTACTTCTGGAAAAGAAAAGAGAATTTATCGGAAATAAAGTCGCAATAGATACAATTATTGCAGGAGTTTCATTTTTGCTTTCAGTGTTTACAGCTAGTTATGATGATATTTTGGGGATTCCCGGTATTGTATTAAAAACGATTTTTTGTATGATAGGTATTTTATATTGTATGAAGATAGCAAAAGATATTTTTCATATGTATAAGGATAAATACGACTATAACGATTTAATGAAAGATATAACAGGGTTAGACATGATACAGCATAATCATTCACTGGTAGTAATAAGAAATTTGTTTACAGAAAACAAGCAGAAATTCCTTGTCTATTATGATGAAAAATGGGACTGCAAACTTTTTCTGAATTATAAGACAATGGATAGAGATAATGAAAATTCTATTCTGGACAGAGTTGCAGCAGATTTGGCATTGAATAGGGAAGATATGGAATGTCATTACATTACATCAAGAGTACAGGAAAAATATTCTGTCAGCCATGGAGAGAATAGAGTTTATAATCACAGATTATATGAATTAAAGATACACCATTTTCCGGAGCAGACCAGACAGACGGATTTTGTTTTAAACGGCAGGCATTACTACTGGATGACACTGGAAGAAATGGAACACGATGAGAATATTGAAAAAAAGAATATGGAAGTAGTTGATTTTGTAAAAGAATCAATTCCATAAAATAACCTATTGTGAAAAAAAACGCATTGTGCTACAATAGCACTCAGAAAAACAAAAAACTATATTGAAAAAGCGATGACAGAAACAGTAGTGTATCCGGAACATACAGAGAGAACAGCATTTGGTGGAAGCTGTTTATGCAAAAGGTACATGAAGACCATTCCCGAGCTGTGCGTAGAAGAAATCAAGGTTTTGAAGCGTTACCGTGTAGCTGCGTTATAAGCAAAGAGTGAAATGTAAGGTGGAACCGTGTGTAAGCACCCTTAGATATTGTTACAGTATCTAAGGGTGCTTTTTTCAATATAAATCAAGAAAAGGAGAAATCACAATGGTAAATTTTAAAGAAGATGAACAGTTAAGCACATTAAACCATTCCTGCGCACATTTAATGGCACAGGCAATCAAGCATCTTTTCCCACAGGCAAAGTTCTGGGTAGGACCGGTTGTAGCAGAAGGCTTCTACTATGATGTCGATCTGGGAGATGACGTAATCCGTGACGAGGATATTACAGCAATCGAAAAGGAAATGAAAAAGATTGCAAAATCCGGCAAGAAGATTATCAGAAAAGAAATTTCCAAAGAAGAAGCTATGGAAATGTTCAAAAATGATGAATATAAATTAGACCTCATTTCCAATCTGGAAGACGGTACAATTTCATGCTACGAGCAGGGTGATTTCACAGACCTCTGCCGCGGACCGCACGTAGACAACGTAAAATTATGCCGCAACTTTAAGTTAATCAGACATTCCGGCGCATACTGGAAGGGCGACAGCAAGAATAAAGTATTACAGAGAATCTACGGCGTATGTTTCCCGACACCGGAAGAACTCGAAGACCATTTAAGACTGCTTGAAGAAGCAAAGGAAAGAGATCACAGAAAAATCGGTAAAGACATGGGACTGTTCATGGTGGACGACCTTATCGGACGCGGACTTCCGATGTTCTTACCAAAGGGTTACACAATCTGGCAGGAACTGGAAAACTACATTAAAGATAAGGAAAGAAAACTCGGCTACCTTCATGTCATGACACCTTGTGTCGGTACAGTAAACCTCTACAAGACATCCGGTCACTGGGACCACTACAAGGAAAATATGTTCCCGGCAATGGAAGTAGAAGGCGAATCTTTCGTATTAAGACCGATGAACTGCCCGCACCACATGATGATTTATGCAAACAGAATGCACTCTTACAAGGATTTACCAATCCGTATCGGTGAAATTGCACACGATTTCCGTTTTGAAGCCAGCGGAACATTAAAGGGTATCGAAAGAGGAAGACATTTCTGTCAGAACGATGCGCATCTGTTTGTTACACCGGAACAGATTAAGGATGAATTTACAAAGGTTGTAGATTTGATTTTCAGCACATACAAGGATTTTGGTATTACAGATTACCGCTGTGTACTGTCCTTACGTGACCCTGAAAATAAGGAAAAGTACCACGATGATGATGAAATGTGGAACAAGGCAGAAAATGGATTAAGAGAAGTTATGAACGACCTCGGTATCGAATATACAGAAGAAATCGGCGAAGCCGCTTTCTACGGCCCGAAGCTTGATGTGAATGTAAAACCGGCTGTCGGCAATGAATACACTTTATCAACATGCCAGCTTGACTTCTGTCTTCCGGCAAAATTCAACCTGTCATACATTGATAAGGACGGCGAAAAGAAGACACCGGTTGTTCTTCACAGAGCAATCCTTGGTTCACTCGACAGATTTATGGCTTACATCTTAGAGGAAACAAAGGGAAATCTTCCGACATGGCTTGCACCGGTTCAGGTCAAGGTAATGCCGGTTAAGACCGATAACGAAGAAATTATGGCATACGCACACGAAATCTGTGACGCACTTGAAGAAAAGAACGTCAGAGTGGAATTAGACGACCGTGCCGAAAAGCTCGGCTACCGTATGCGTGAAGGTCAGATTCAGAAAGTACCGTATCTGCTCGTCATCGGTTTCAACGAACAGGAAAACAAGACCGTATCCTACAGACTTCACGGCGAAGCCGACACAACAGTCCTGCCGCTGAATGAATTTGTAGAAAAGATTGAAAATGAAATCAAGAATAAGTTAAGATAATTCCATTGGGCTTTGTGATGGGATAATAACGGCAGACAGCCGGCAGACCTGATAAAACGGGACTGCCGGCTGTTTTGTATTTTCGTTCATACTAACACCATAACTATGTGAAAAAAATAACTTTGCTTTATTTTTAGTAAATTATTGTGTAAAATATTGCGTAAGAATGTTTTGCGGTGAAATGTATGACTATATTAATACAACACATAATATAAATAAATGTTTCACACGCAGGAATGGAGCAGATTTTGAGCAGATTAACAATTATAACAAAGGACAAGGCTCAGGTAACAATGGAGTCTTTGTATCAGGATCTGGAACGCAGAATTGTCGCAAGTCCGCCGGGATTGTGTACGATTGACCTTACCAGATCATTTATAAAAATGTGTCTTGCACAGTCATGTGGCAAATGTGTCCCATGCCGTGTGGGTTTAAGACAGCTTGCCAGACTTTTTGATGATGTGCTGGACGGCAATGCAACACAGGAAACGCTTGATGTCATCAGGCTTACGGCAGAGGGCATCTATTACTCAGCGGACTGTGCGATTGGATATGAGGCGGCAAAGCTGGTATTAAAATGTATTGATGGCTGTGAAGATGATTTTAAATCCCATACTGAGAGAGGTTTTTGTTCATGTAACAGCAGCCAGCCGGTGTCCTGTGTGAAGTCTTGTCCGGCAGGTGTGGATATTCCGGGATATATTGCACTTGTGCATGAAAAAAGATATGCCGATGCAGTGCGCTTAATCAGAAGGGATAATCCGCTGCCGACAACCTGTGCTTATATTTGTGAACATCCATGTGAAAACAGATGTAAGAGAACACTGATTGACGCACCTGTCAATATCAGAGGTTTGAAGAAAATGGCTGTGGATAATGCAGGAAATGTTCCGGTGCCGGAATGTGGTGAAGCCACCGGAAAGAAGGTTGCAATTATCGGCGGCGGTCCGGGCGGACTGAGTGCTGGGTATTATCTGGCACTGATGGGACATAAGGTTACAATCTTTGAACAGAGAAAACAGCTTGGCGGTATGTTAAGATACGGAATCCCGAATTACAGACTGCCGCGAAAGAAGTTAGATGATGAGATTGCCTCCATTCTTTCTACAGGCATTGAGGTTCGGAAAAATGTCAGTGTCGGTGTCGATGTGACAATTGAGGAGTTACATAAAGAATACGATGCGATGTACATTTCAATCGGTGCCCATGCAGACAAAAAAATGGGCATTGAAGGTGAGGACGCAAAAGAAGGTGTGACTTCAGCAGTTGAAATGCTTCGTGTCATCGGCGATGATGAAATGCCGGATTATACAGGCAAGAAAGTCGTTGTTATCGGCGGCGGTAATGTAGCAATGGACGTTGCCCGTTCTTCTGTCAGACTGGGGGCAGAAAAGGTAAGCATTGTATACAGAAGACGTAAGGCAGACATGACGGCGCTTGAAGAAGAAGTTGAGGGCGCAGAAGCAGAAGGCTGCGATATCCTTGAACTGATGTCACCGGTAAGAATAGAAAAAGACGAGCATGACAGAGCTGTTGGCCTTTGGGTACAGCCGCAGATGATCAGTAAAATAAGAGGTGGCAGACCAGCCCCGAAGACAGCACAAAAGGCTGAGGTGCTGATTCCGTGCGACCTGATTGTTGTGGCAATCGGACAGGGTATCGAAACAAGATATTTTGAGGAGCATGGTGTTACGGTGAAGCGTGGTACGATTGAGGCACTTGATACCAGTGAAATCAAGGATCACAAAGGAATATTTGCAGGCGGAGACTGCGTTACCGGCCCGGCAACCGTTATCAGGGCAATTGCGGCAGGAAAGGGGGCAGCAGCCAATATTGATGAATATTTAGGCTTCCACCATCAGATTACAAGTGATGTCGAGATACCTTATGCCGGTTATGAAGACAAAGAGGCTTGCGGACGGGTTGAGGTAGCACTCCGTGATGCCGCAGACAGAAAGAAAGACTTTGAGCCAATCGAATATGGTTTTTCATGTGAAGAAGCGTGTCAGGAATCAGGACGCTGTTTACGATGTGACCATTTTGGTTTCGGTTCATTCAGAGGAGGCAGAGAAGAAAAATGGTAAATTTAAAGATTAATGGACGTGATGTATCCGTAAAAGAAGGTACGACAATCCTTGATGCTGCCAAATCCATTGGTGAAACGATACCAACCTTGTGTTATCTGAAAGACATCAATGAGATTGGTGCGTGCAGAGTCTGTGTTGTAGAGGTTGAGGGTACAGAACGCTGTGTTACAGCCTGTAATAATTTCGTTGAGGAGGGCATGGTAGTATACACAAACTCCAGGAAGGTGCGTACAACCAGAAAGACCAATGTAAAGTTGATACTTTCCCAGCATGATTATAAATGCGGTACCTGTATCAGAAGCGGAAATTGTACATTGCAGTCACTGGCAAATGAACTGAACATTTCAGAAATGCCGTATGATTCAATATTAGAAAAGGACAACTGGGATAAAACATTTCCACTAATCCGTGATGCAAGAAAATGTATCAAGTGTATGCGCTGTGTGCAGGTATGCGACAATATTCAGGGTATGCATGTGTGGGACGTTGTAAATACAGGTTCCCGTACAACTGTAAATGTGCGTGGAAACCACAAAATCCATGAAACTGCCTGCACATTGTGCGGACAATGTGTGAGCAGTTGCCCTGTCGGTGCGCTGACAGAGCGTGACGATGTAGGTATCGTGCTTGATGCTGTGGAAAATGAGGATATCATAACGGTGGTACAGGTAGCACCTGCCGTAAGAACAGCATGGGGCGAAAGCTTCGGACTTTCAAAAGATTTTGCAACAGCACAAAGACTGGTTGCAGGACTTAGAAGAATTGGTTTTGACTACATATTTGACACAACCTTTGCCGCCGATATGACCATCATGGAAGAAGGAAGCGAGTTCCTTGAACGGCTTCCGGAGATTAAGGAGTCGGGGCTTCCGATGTTTACCTCCTGCTGTCCGGGCTGGGTAAAGTTCATAAAGAGCCAGTTCCCGGATATGGCAGGCAGACTTTCAAGTGCAAAGTCACCACAGCAGATGTTTGGTGCGGTAACAAAGTCTTATTATGCCGAAAAACTCGGTGTGGACCCGGAAAAGATATTCTGCGTATCAATTATGCCGTGTATCGCGAAAAAAGATGAATGTACATGGGACGGCGGAAAAGATGTTGATGCAGTGCTTACAACAAGAGAAGTTGAGCGAATGTTTAAAGCATTTTTCATCAAACCGGAGGAACTGGGTGAGGACGAATTTGACGACCCATTAGGCAGTGGTACCGGTGCAGGTGTTATATTTGGTGCAACAGGCGGTGTTATGGAGGCTGCGCTTAGAAGCGCTTATTTTCTGGTAACCGGTAAAAATCCGGAGGCAGATGCATTCCAGTCCGTGCGTGGTCTGGACGGCTGGAAAGAAGCGAAGTTTAATCTTGCGGGAACGGATATCCGTGTGGCGTTTGCCAGCGGGCTTGGCAACGCACGCCGCCTGATGAATGCCATCAGAAACAAAGAAGTGCATTACGATTTTGTGGAAATCATGTCCTGTCCGGGCGGCTGTATCAATGGCGGCGGACAGCCATACAAAGAAGATGACTCAGACGTTGAAGCCCGCAAAAATGTGCTTTACGGTCTTGATCGTCATAACAGTATCAGATTTTCACACGAAAATCCTTCCGTTCAGGCCTGCTACAAGGAATATTTTGAAAAACCATTATCACATCGCGCGCACGAGCTGCTGCACGTAGAGGAATAAGTGGCGGCACTTAACACAAATGAATAATTTATAATGGAAAAGGAAACTCCCCGGCATTTTGTGCCGGGGAGTTTTTGACATTTAACATCTATAAAAAATCAGGGAGGTTACACAACAGGGAAAATAATTAGTATTCAATATAACGTGACTATTATAGAGCTTTAATATACAAGAGTGCAAAATAAGTATATGTTGCTTTAGAAACTTGGTAAATGTCGAATAAAGAAATGCTGTTGCGCCCCTCTTAGCCTGACTTACAACTAACCTAGTTGCCTGTCACAGGAACAGTCATTGATACCTTTAGAGGCACAATCACAAACACGATGCTTTCGTTCTCTTGCAGAAGCAACCAAAGGAGTACCATCGCCGGCGAGAGCCATAAGGCTTTTCAGAAATGGAGAAAGAAGTGTCTTCCAGTTCCTGTAAGAGCTGTTCAACAGATACCTTTTCAACAGATTAATTTTTAGTTGTGCAGCCCACTCAGTGAGAGAGGTAACTTTAAAATCCAGAGACAGCAGGTAGGAGCGCCGCATTTTTTGATGGATTATCCAAGTATAATAGTAATAAATACATCGGGAAGAATAATAATAGTTCTTCCCGATTATTTTATATAATAAAATAAATAAAAATTGACAAATAATATTTATTTGTATAATATTATTAACATAAGGAGATGACTTTATGCCTAAGAAATCAATTGTATTATTACCTGAAACAGAGGAAATACTTGAACAAATGGGGATGCAGATAAAATATGCAAGACTGCGGAGAAAGCTTTCAGCAGAATTAGTGGCAGAACGTGCGGGTATCAGTAGGGCAACTTTGGTTTCAATCGAGAAAGGGGCATCATCGGTAGCGATTGGATGTTATGCGGCGGTATTACATGCGCTTAATTATATGGATAAGGATTTACTGCTGATTGCCAAAGATGATGAATTGGGACGTAAATTGCAGGATTTGGATTTGCCTGTAAGAAAACGGGTGACAAAGAAGGGATAGCTATATGCAGAAAGAAAAGAAAATATATGTGTTTGCGGATTTTTTGCCTTTTCAAAACGAATTAATTGGTACCATTTATGTATCGCAGACGAGGGGGAAAGAGTTCTATTCATTTGAATATGAGCAAAGCTGGCTGGAAAAAGGAAATATGATGTTAGACCCGGATTTACAGTTATATAAGGGCAGACAATATATAAATGATGATAAAAATATCTTTGGAGTATTTGCTGATTCCTGTCCGGACAGATGGGGAAAACGGCTTATGAAGCGGAGAGAAGAACTTCGGGCAAAAAAAGCTGGGGAGAAACCGCAAAAACTCCTAGAGAGCGATTATCTTTTAGGCGTATATGATGAAGCAAGAATGGGAGGACTGCGATTTAAAACAGAGCAAAATGGGGAATTCCTTTCAAACGATAAAGAATATGCAACACCACCATGGACTTCTTTAAGAGAACTTGAACAAGCCTCTTTTGCTTTTGAAAATGATGATACAGATTTGGAAGGAAAATGGTTAAAACAATTAATTGCCCCTGGTTCTTCACTTGGCGGAGCCAGACCTAAGGCATCTGTAATGGCACCGGACGGTTCGTTGTGGATTGCTAAATTCCCATCAAAACATGATGATTTTAATTCAGGTGCATGGGAAATGGTTGTACATGATTTGGCGGAGAAGTGTGGATTAAATGTACCAGAGGCAAAGATTGAAAAGTTTTCCAAATTGGGAACAACATTTTTAGTAAAGCGTTTTGACAGAGTCGGAGCGCAGAGAATCCATTTTTCATCAGCCATGACAGTACTGGGAAAGAAAGATGGCGCAAATGCGACAGACGGAAGCAGTTATCTTGAGATTGTATCATTTTTAAAAGCGGACGGTGCAAAACCGAAGCGGGACTTGGAAGAACTCTGGAAACGTATCGTATTTAGCATGGCTGTATCCAATACCGATGACCATTTTAGAAATCATGGATTTATATTATCTCATGATGGATGGGAGTTGTCGCCGTTATACGATGTAAATCCAGATATATATGGTGAATACTTATCGTTAAATGTCGATGCAGATAATTCCAGTATCGATTTTGAATTGGCAGTACAGGCAGCACCATATTATGGAATAGGAAAAAAATATGCAGTGCAGGAAGTTGATAAAATTAAAAATACTGTTAGGGAGAATTGGAAAGAATTGGCTAAGAAATATGGCATCAGCCGCGGTGAGATAGAAAGAATGAGCCCGGCATTTAGAGAATGTGATAGGTAAATATAAATGAATTCTACTATAAACACAACACTCATTCCAAAACAAAACATTTACAATTTCACCCACTTTGCTATAATAAACATTGATTTGTTCAAAAATATGCAGAACAGATATTGCTGAAAATCAGAACAAAAAGGTAGGAATGAACACAAATGGATATTATAGAAAAATTTGGAAATGTGGTGGGGAACGAAGCGTTAAAAGACCCTGACAAAGCCCGCCGTCTTCTGCTTGCCGGATA
>ERZ779974.988-NODE-988-length-10467-cov-2.38504_pt1 | contig 10467 bp, 8 predicted proteins | sample MGYA00511026_ERZ779974 | MGnify/ENA primary metagenome ERZ779974 (study PRJEB29588, sample SAMEA2153010) | human gut metagenome | biome: human gut; feature: human-associated habitat; material: faeces | place: Denmark | collected 2008/2010 ... | reverse complement strand
GGCAGAAACAGAGTGTTCCGGCAACGTTACGTTAGAAAACGTGACACGTCTGACAGATATCGGCGTGGATTATATTTCAAGCGGTGCGCTGACCCATTCCGCTCCGATTTTGGACGTTTCTTTAAAAAATTTACATGCAGTATAAAAAAACTTTCCAAAATAAAGAAAATCAGTAAAAAAATAGCTTTATTGCTTTAATTGGATAAATAATCTGCTTTTCTTTTTTATAATAGTGTGTTAACATAATAACACACTAAATTTTTGGAGGTTTCTAATGAAGAAAGACGAATTTAAGCCGTATATCCCGGCTGACAAAATTACGCCTGAGTTTACAGTGACATCTGTCATTATGGGTATTCTTCTGGCAATTATTTTCGGCGCAGCCAATGCGTATCTTGGTCTGCGTGTCGGAATGACTGTATCTGCTTCTATTCCGGCAGCAGTTATTTCCATGGGTGTTATCCGCGTCATTATGAAAAAGGATTCAATCCTTGAAAGTAACATGGTACAGACAATCGGTTCTGCCGGTGAATCCCTGGCAGCGGGAGCAATCTTTACACTTCCTGTATTGTTTTTATGGTCAAAGGAAGGTATTACAGAGGCTCCAAGCCTGATTACCATTTCATTAATCGCATTATTCGGCGGTATCTTAGGTGTGTTATTCATGGTGCCGTTAAGAAATGCACTGATTGTAAAAGAACATGGTGTGCTTCCGTATCCGGAAGGTACAGCCTGTGCAGAAGTTCTTTTAGCCGGTGAAGAAGGCGGTGCAAGTGCGAAGTCTGTATTTGCAGGTATGGGACTTGCTGCTTTATTTAAGTTTGTAGTCGATGGACTCAAAGTGATTCCAAGCGTTATTACAGTACCACTCAAGGCATTCAAGACAGAGCTTTCAGCAGAAGTATATCCGGCACTGCTTGGTGTAGGTTATATCTGTGGACCAAAGATCGCATCTTATATGTTTGCCGGCGGTTTAATCGGATGGTTTGTACTCATTCCGGCAATCATTACATTTGGCGGTTCCACAATCCTTTATCCGGGAACAAAGACGATTGCTGATATGTATGCTGCAGGCGGTGCTTCCGCAATCTGGAGCAGCTACATCGGTGCAGGTGCCGTCGCTGCGGGTGGTATCATCAGTTTAATTAAATCCCTTCCGTTAATTGTAAGAACATTTGCAGATGCAATTAAGGGCATGAAGGGTGCAGGAAACAGCAACAGCGCTGTTCGTACAGAAGCAGACCTTGATATGCGTGTAATCGGTATTGGTGTATTAATCATGATTATTGCAATCTGGCTGTTACCGGAAATTCCGGTATCTCCGCTCGGAGCAGTTATTATTGCATTATTCGGTTTCTTCTTTGCAACGGTTTCATCCAGAATGGTTGGTATCGTCGGAAGCAGTAACAATCCGGTATCCGGTATGGCAATTGCAACCCTGTTATTTTCTACACTCTGCTTAAAGGTGACAGGAGATACAGGTGTACACGGCATGAAGGGTGCTATTGCAATCGGTTCTGTTATCTGTATCATCGCAGCAATGGCCGGTGATACTTCACAGGATTTAAAGACAGGTTATATCCTTGGTGCAACCCCGAAGAAACAGCAGATCGGTGAATTAATCGGTGCAGTTGTTTCAGCAGTTACTATCGGAGGCGTTCTTGTATTACTGGATTCTGCATGGGGATTTGGTACAACAGAGCTTGCAGCACCACAGGCAACTTTAATGAAGATGATTATCGAAGGTGTTATGGAAGGAAATCTTCCTTGGGCGCTGGTATTCATCGGTGTATTTATTGCAATCGTTGTTGAAATTCTTGGAATTTCCGTACTTCCTGTAGCAATCGGTTTATATCTGCCACTGGAATTAAGCGCAACAATTATGATTGGTGGTGTTATCCGCTGGTTCGTTGACAAGAAGAAGGCTGATAGGGAAGAAAATAAAGATGCAAACAGTGGAATCTTATTCTGCTCTGGTATGATTGCCGGTGAGGGTCTTGTAGGTATCCTTCTTGCAATTCTCGCAGTTGTCAACGTAGCCGGTAAGATTGATTTATCAGGCAGCTTTACAACCGGAATTATTGGCGGCGTTGTATTAATGGTTGTTATGATTCTGTGCATCCTGAAGTTCTCACTTTGGAGTAAGAATGGCAAAGAAAACAAGTAAAAAAGATTTAAGAAATTATCTGGATTTTATACCGGTGCATCATGAGCAGTATTCCTATACGGTGTCAGATAATGGTGCAGTTACGGTTTACGTGGAAAATAAAGGCGTATTTAACAAAATTGCCCAGGTGGTTTTTAAAAAGCCGCGGATTTCCCAGATTCATCTGGATGAAATGGGGAATTTTATCTGGCCGTTAATGGACGGAAAGAATACGGTATACGATATTGCAGAACAGGTGAAAGCGCATTTTGGCGAAAAAGCAGAACCGCTTTACAACCGGCTGGTGCAGTATATGAGAAATCTGGAAAGCTACGGATTTATCCGTTTTAAAGAGTAATAGAAAGCGGCAGGCACATGGAATAGGGTGCCTGTCTTTTTTTATAAACGTCAATAAAAATCAACATGAATCTAAAATATCTGATATTTTAAAAAATTCCAACACCTAATATAATAAAACTATCAAAAATGTTTCTGCTGTTTTAAAGGAAAACAGCAGGGGAATGGAGGGTTTTATGAAAAAAAGAAGAATGACAGCCGCATTTTTAGCAGCGGCACTTGGGGTAACAGCATTGACAGGCTGTGGAGGCACAGGCGGCAGTACCGATACGGGGAAAAGCACAGAGGCTGAAAAAATCAGTACAACGATTACCGTATGGGGCTGCGCAGAAGATCAGGCAGACGAGAATGGCAAATGGCTTCAGACGATGTGTGAAAAATTCAACACAGAACATCCGGAATGGGATCTTACATTTGAATACGGTGTCTGCTCCGAACAGGATGCCGGAAAGACCGTTCCGCAGGATCCGAGTAATTCAGCCGACGTATATTTCTTTGCAAATGACCAGTTACAGACATTAATTGATGCGAAGGCAATAGCAAAGCTTGGCGGTGAAACGGCAGATTACGTAAAGAGTACAAACTCACAGGCAATTGTAGATTCCGTTACGGTAGACGGAGCAGTTTACGGTGTACCATTTACAACCAACACCTGGTTTATGTATTACGATAAGAGCAAATTTACAGACAGCGACGTGAAGAGTCTGGATACAATGCTTGCAAAGGACAAGGTTGCATTTAATATCACAGAAGGCTGGTATATGTCATCATTCTTCCTTGCAAATGACTGTGTATATTTTGGTAAAGACGGAAAAGATAATGCAGCAGGAATTGATATTTCAGGTGATAAGGGTACAAATGCAACGAAAGCAATGGTATCTATGGTCAGCAATCCGAATTTTGTAAACGATGCAGGCGGTGTCGGAATCGCAGGTCTGCGTGACGGCAGTGTTGCAGCTTATTTTTCAGGTTCATGGGATTATAAGAATGTAAAAGAAATTTTGGGTGATAATTTTGGTGCCGTACAGCTTCCGAAAGTCAAGATTGGCGGTACGGATAAGCAGTTAAAGGCATTTGCAGGTTCTAAAGCAGTTGCCGTGAATCCAAACTGTAAATACCAGCAGATTGCCGTTGCACTTGCAAAGTATTTAGGTGGTAAGGAAGCACAGCAGTCCCATTATGATTTACGTAGTGTAATTCCTTGCAACACAGAACTGCTGGCAGTAGAGGCGGTTAAATCCGATGTGCTTGTAACTGCACAGAATAATACCTTTAACAATACTGCTGTTATCCAGCCGACGGTAACTGGTATGAATGATTACTGGACACCGGCACAGAATTTCAGTAAATCCATTGTTAACGGAGAAATTACACTGGATAATGCAGCAGAAAAGACAGAAGATTTTTACAAATTGATTAATACATCAATTGTAAAATAGAAATAAAACGCGCACAGCGTTTGGAGGTTGCGTATGGAATTGGTTAATGCGTTCAAAAAGGGAGATTGGCTCACAAGAAGTTCAGCAATTGTGATGGGACTTGGCAATATCCTCAGAAAACAATTTATCAAAGGAATCCTATTCCTTTTCACAGAAGCAGCTTTCCTATTCTTTATGGCAGCCTATGGCTGCGGGGCCTTGGTGAAAAAGAACAGGGAGAAGTGTGGAATGAAACACTGGGCGTCTATGAATATGTTCAGGGAGATAACTCCCTGTTAATTTTACTTTATGGCATTGCAGTTTTATTTATTTGTGCCGCATTTATCTGTGTGTGGGCAGGTGCAGTAAAAAGTGCGTATCAGGCACAGGTCTGTATTGAAAAAAATAAGCCGGTGACAACATTTGCAGAGGACATTAAGTCCCTGTTTGATAAAAATCTGCACAAACTGCTTCTGACACTGCCGGTTGGCGGCATTTTGATTTTTACGATTCTGCCGCTGATATTTATGATAGCCATGGCGTTTACAAATTACAGCAAAGTAAACAGCCATCTTGTTCTGTTTGACTGGGTGGGGCTGGAAAATTTCCGGCAGATGTTTGATGTGAGCGGAACGTTCGGAAAAACATTCTGGTCTGTGCTTGGCTGGACAATTGTCTGGGCGGTATTTGCAACAGGTTTAAACTACATCTTAGGCATGCTGCTGGCGCTGCTTATTAATAGGAAGGGAACAAAAATCAAAGGCTTTTGGCGGCTGATTTTTATTTTGTCGATTGCCATTCCACAGTTCGTGTCCCTGCTTGTTATGCGCAGTATGCTAAGTCAGGACGGCATTATCAATGTAATGTTAAAAAATGCGGGCTGGATTCAGAAGTCCCTGCCGTTTTTCTCTAACGTCGCATGGGCGAGAATAACGGTAATCGTTGTTAATCTGTGGATTGGTATTCCATATACGATGATGCAGGTTACGGGAATTCTACAGAATATCCCACTGGAGCTTTACGAAGCGGCAGAAGTGGATGGTGCCGGTCCGGTAATCCGTTTCTTTAAAATTACATTGCCGTATATGCTGTTTGTGACAACACCATATCTGATTACGACATTCACAGCAAATATCAATAATTTCAACATTGTTTATCTTTTAACAAAGGGCGACCCGGTGCTGTCAGGCAATACCGCGGGCAAAACAGACCTTTTGGTTACATGGCTGTATAAGATGACGGTGGATTACCAGTATTACAATCTGGGTGCCGTTATCGGAATTATGACCTTTGTATTTTTGGCAATCGGTTCGCTGCTTGTATACAGACGGACGAAATCCTATAAAGACGAGGAGGGATTTCAATGAAACGAAAAAAGAAAATCAACAATATACTGGTGCATCTGTTTTTAAGCGTGCTTGCAATTATCTGGGTCAGTCCGCTGTTCTGGATTATCCTTACAAGCTTCCGCGCACAGAAAGGTGCTTATACCTCGTCATTTTTTCCGAAAAAATATACGTTTGACAATTATATCAAATTATTTACGGATACCGGAATTTTAAATTTTCCGAGAATGTTTGGCAATACGCTGTTTATTGCAATCTGTTCCTGCATTATTTCAACATTTTTTGTATTGTCCGTGGCATATTGTATGTCGCGCCTGCGCTTTCGTTTAAGAAAGCCGATGATGAATATTGCAATGATACTCGGACTGTTTCCGGGATTTATGGCGATGATTGCGGTTTACTATATTTTAAAAGCAGTTGGACTTTCAGAAGGCTCCATGATTCGTGTGGCACTGATACTGGTTTACTCCGGTTCGTCCGGAATCCAGTTTTATATTGCAAAAGGATTTTTTGACACAATTCCAAAAACGATTGATGAAGCGGCTATGTTGGATGGTGCTACCAAATGGCAGGTGTTTACAAAAATCACTATACCGCTTAGTAAGCCAATTATAGTATACACGGTGCTCACGACCTTTATCGCACCATGGGTGGATTTCATCTTTGCAAGAGTAATATGCCGTGCCAATGCCGATTATTATACGGTGGCAATTGGTCTGTGGCAGATGCTTGAAAAGGAATATGTAGACAGCTGGTACACCTGTTTTGCCGCAGGAGCAGTCTGCATCTCAATTCCGATTGCAGTGCTGTTCATTTTCATGCAGAAGTGTTATAATGAGAGCATGTCGGGAGCGGTCAAAGGGTGACGACTTTTTGCAGAGAACGCCTCAACGTGTTACTTGACTTCGGCTTATCTCTGCAAAAAGCCTGTGACGGTTGCGGCGTGGGTGTTTCACAAAGAACGCCTCACCGCTGTCGCTTGACTTCGGCTTATCTTTGTGAAAAAGCCTGTGCGGATGGTTGGGCGGCTGATTTCTGTAAAATGCCTGTGGAGTGTGTGGAATGATAAAAGGATTTAAAAAATTTTGTTTGTGTCTGCTGGCGGCGGGAGCTGCGGGTGGGATTTTAGCCGGGTGTAACAGCCCGGCTAATCGTGTTTTGTCCTCGCGGCAGGAATATGCAGAGCAGATGCAGGCTGCGGTATCGTCGCCGTTTAGCGCGTATCCCGAAACGGTTGTGTATACACTGGGAAAGATGATAAGCACGAATAATTCCAATATGCCGGCGGGGGATACGTATGAAGACAATGCGTATACGCGGTATATTAAGGAAGTGATTAATGTCCAGAACAGGGATGTTTTTGAAGAAGCCGATAAGCAGTATGATACCAACGTGAGCATGGCGATTGCAATGAATGAACTGCCGGATATTATGCTTGTGAGCAATTATGAGGACTTGGAAACGCTTATCGAAAATGATATGATAGAAGACCTGACGGTATCGTATCAGAACTGTATCAGTGACAGAATACGTGAAATGTATGCCAGCTACGGCGAAGACCTGATAGACAGCGTGACATTTGATGGTAAAATTATGGCATTGCCCGAAACGAATATTACGGACGGACCGAATCTTGTGTGGCTACGGAAAGACTGGATGGATACGCTGGGACTTTCGGCACCGCAGACCATAGAAGATGTGGTTGAAATTGTACGTCAGTTTATAGATAATCAAATGGGTGGGGAAGAAACCGCGGGACTGGTCTGTGATACACAGATTGCAGGCGAGTGCGGCTACAGCAGTGAATATCTGCTCGATTTGATTTTTGCTTCCTATGGAGCATACCCAAAGCAGTGGATTACAGGTGATGACGGCGAGGTGGTATACGGTTCGGTGACAGACGAAGCCAAAGCGGCGCTTTCATATGTGCATACACTTTATAATGAAGGAATCCTTGAAAAAAATTTTTTGATACATACAACATCGAATCTGATTGAAATGATAGAACAGGGAAAATGCGGCTCGTTTTTCGGACCGTGGTGGGCGGCAAATAATCCGCTGGCATCTGCGGTCAGTGCTGTAGCGCAGTCTGAAAAGCCGGACTGGCAGCCGTATCTGATAGCGACGGATGCGCAGGGCAATACCTCGTATCACAGCCAGAATCCGGCATATAAATATGTGGTTGTAAGGAAGGGTTACGAACACCCTGAAATTGCCGCGAAGATGATCAGTGTAATGTTTGACAAAATCCGCTATGAGTGTGATTCGTCCGAAGAATTTGAAAAATATTATCAGTTAAATGTAGAACCCACGGCAAGACCGCTGGCAATCAATGTGGATTATAACAATGCGCTGGAGCTGTGCTATGAGGATATTGCGGCAGTTTTTTCCGGCGAAAAGCAGGAAGACGATTTAAAGCTGCTTGAAAAGTCTTATTATACTGCATGTAAAAATTATATGGAAAATAAAGAGTCCGCGGGAACCGATGCGTGGGCGGCGTATATGACACGGATTAAGGCGTGTGAGGCAATCCGGGAAGGCTCGGTGATTACAGTACCGTCTTTGTATTTTAAAACCACTAAAACCATGAAGTCGGAGTGGTGGAAATTAAAGGAAAATGAAAAAGAAGCCTATTTAAAAATCATCTGCGGCGAAGAACCGCCGGAATATTTTGATATTTTTGTGCGGTCATGGCAGGAAAATGGCGGCGCACAGATTACAGACGAAGTAAAAGCCGCCCTTGCGGCAGAATGAGGAAGATTTTGGAAAAACTAGAAGTATTAAAGAAGGTATTTGGTTACGACAGTTTCAGGGAAGGCCAGGAAAAAATTATTGATGCGATTCTGCGGGGGCAGGACGTACTGGGCATTATGCCGACCGGCGCGGGAAAATCGATCTGCTATCAGGTTCCGGCACTGATGTTTCCGGGAATTACGGTAGTGGTATCGCCGCTTATTTCCCTGATGATTGACCAGGTGAAAGCATTAAATGATGCCGGAATCCATGCGGCATATATAAACAGCGCCCTGACGGAAACACAGATTACAAAGGCACTCTACAATGCAATGTGCGGGCGGTATAAAATTGTATATGTTGCACCGGAACGCCTTGAAACCGACCGCTTTCTGGAATTTGTCATGAATGCCGACATTTCCATGATTACAGTCGATGAAGCGCACTGTATTTCCCAGTGGGGACAGGATTTCAGACCGAGCTATCTAAAAATTGTCAATCTGATAAAGCGATTTCCGAAACGTCCCGTTGTCAGTGCATTTACGGCAACGGCAACGCAGACGGTTAAAGAAGATATCCAGTGTATTTTAGGACTGCAGAATCCGGAAGTATTAATCACCGGATTTGACAGGAAAAATCTGTATTTTGAAGTGCGCAAAACAAAGCAGAAGGATGCCGAAATTCTGGATTATCTGGAAAAACACAAGGGCGAGAGCGGTATTATCTATTGTTCTACAAGAAAAAATGTGGACAATGTATATCTGATGCTGCGTAAAAACCGCATTGCTGCGGCGCGCTATCATGCGGGTCTGGACAATGACACCCGCAAAGAAAGCCAGGAGGATTTTATCTACGACAGGGCGCAGGTGATTGTGGCGACCAACGCATTCGGCATGGGTATTGACAAATCCAACGTGCGTTTTGTCCTGCATTACAATATGCCCGCGTGTATTGAGAATTATTATCAGGAGGCGGGGCGTGCCGGACGTGACGGTGAGCCTGCCGAGTGCATTTTGTTTTATTCGCCGCAGGATGTGGTTATTCATGAATTTCTGATTGAACAGAAAGGGCAGAATACTGAATTTACGCAGGACGATTTAGATGTTATCAGAGAAAATGATATCCGTCGTTTAAATAAAATGCGTTTTTACTGTGCAACTAAAGAATGTCTGCGGGAATATATGCTCAATTACTTCGGGGAGTATACAAACCGCAGGGAATGTGGCAACTGCGGCAACTGCAATGCTTCCTTTGAAGAAAAAGACGTTACGGTGCTTTGCAGGGATATGATTGCCTGTATCCGGGAGAGCGGACAGCGGTATGGAATGGGAGTAATTATGGGCATTTTAAGAGGTTCAAATACCGCAAAGTTAAAAAGCTACGGTGTCAGCCGCTATGAAACCTTCGGAATCCAGAGCAAAACAAGCGAAGCGCAGCTAAAGGCGGTTGCAGAAGAACTGCTTTTAAAAGGGTACTTGACAGAAACACCGGACATCTATAGAATAATCAAGCTGGATAAAACATGCGAAGAACTTTTAGATGAGGGCGCTTCTTTTTCAATCCGCTGGTCAGAACGGACGGAAAAAATGGCAGAGGCAAAGGTCAAAACGGCAAAAAGCCGTGCAACCGATACGCTTTCGCCAAAGCAGCTTGCACTTTTTGGCGCGTTAAAGCAGCTGCGTCTGACACTTGCAAGAGAAGAAAATTTACCGCCGTACATTATCTTTTCGGATAAGACACTGATTGACATGTGTCATAAAATGCCGCATACACAGCAGGAAATGCTTGATGTCAACGGTGTCGGTGAAAATAAATTTGCGCGGTACGGAGAAGCATTTATCCGGTGCATTGAACAAAACAGCTGATGATTCTGTACAGAATGTGTTTATCAAGTAATTACGGAGGTTTCTCATGACGAAGAATATGACAGAGGGTTCACCGATGAAGCTGATTTTGGGATTTTCCATACCGATGCTGTTTGGTATGCTGTTCCAGCAGTTTTATAATCTGGTGGATACGATGATTGTAGGAAAAACACTGGGGGTTGATGCGCTGGCAGGTGTCGGTGCAACAAGTAGTATTAACTTTATGATTATTGGTTTCTGCATGGGCGTGTGTGGTGGATTTGCCATTCCCGTGGCACAGCAGTTTGGTGCGCAGAAATATGAACAGCTCAGGCGCTATGTATACAACGGCTATTTATTAAGCGTTGTGTTTTCGATTGTGCTGACGGCGCTTTCCGTCTTTTTCTGCCGGAATATTCTGACGGTAATGCGCACGCCGGAGAGCATTTATGAATATGCGTATGCGTACATTGTCATTATTTTTGCCGGGATTCCGACCGTATTCTTATATAATATTGTATCGAGCATTATCCGTGCGCTGGGGGACAGCAAGACACCGGTCATTTTTCTGGTGTTTTCGGCAGTGTTAAATATTATTCTGGATTTTGTATTGATTCAGGGAC
>ERZ779974.987-NODE-987-length-10469-cov-5.08095_pt1 | contig 10469 bp, 9 predicted proteins | sample MGYA00511026_ERZ779974 | MGnify/ENA primary metagenome ERZ779974 (study PRJEB29588, sample SAMEA2153010) | human gut metagenome | biome: human gut; feature: human-associated habitat; material: faeces | place: Denmark | collected 2008/2010 ... | reverse complement strand
ATGGCGCAGTAGTGGCAGCGGTTGTTGCAGCCTTCAGCGATCTTTAAGTACGCATAGTGGGCAGGCGTGCCGATGACACGCTTGCCGCCCAGCGGAAAGTCCTTTTTGGCACCGTAGCTTTCCAGATGATCCTCACCATGGAACAGGCGGGCCACGATGGTGTCGATGGCCTTGTTGGAGGCACAGCCCACCACCGCGTCCACCTCGGGGATCTCTTCCTCGATCTGGCTGCGGTAGCGCTCGGCAAGACAGCCGGTGACGATGACCTTCAGCTCCGGGTTCTGCTGCTTGTAGGAGCAGGCTTCCAGAATGTTTTCAATGGCTTCGGTCTTGGCGCTCTCGATGAAGCCGCAGGTGTTCACAAGGATCACATCTGCTTCGGCCAAATCGGCCACGGTCTCGTGGCCGGCAGACAGCAGGATGTGCACCATCACATCCAGATCGACCTGATTCTTGGGGCAGCCAAGGGAAATACACGCAATTTTCATAGGGGATGATACTCTCTTTCTCTTTTGAGGGGTGCTTTTTATTCTTCTTCCGCTCTTTTTATCGCTTCTTTTATGACCGAATACGCAAAGCCGCGGCGCTGCAGGGCGGCCACCACAAGGTCGCGGCGGCCATCGGCCAGCTTTTTCATGTAGCGGCTGCGCACCAGAGCGGCGGCAGCTTCCAGCTCCGGGCTTTCGCCGTCTACGTCCGGGGCATAGACGCTTTCCAGCGCCTGCTCGATCTGCGCGCCGGAAAGGCCCTTCTGCCGCAGGTTCTGGGCCGCCGCACGGCGGCTCTTGCGGGCGGCAAGCAGGCTGTGTGCCCGGGCTTCGGCATAGCGGTCATCGTTTACGTAATCCAGCTCCACCATCTCAGCCACAGCAGCCGCTGCAGCCTGCTCGGTAAAGCCATAGCACAGCCGTTCATACAGCTGTGCCGAGGACATCTCGCGCGAGGCCAGCGCATCCAGTGCGCGGGCGCGGGCCTTGGCCGGGTCGGCGCACTTTTCTTCTTCCGGCTTCGGGCGGCGGCGTTTATAAAAGGACATTTAGTCCTCCACCATGATATCCAGTTCGCTCTCGCTGCTGCGGGCAGGAGCCTTGACCACCGGCTCCTTGGCATCTGCAGCCTTGGCGGGTTCTTCGGCCTTGGCCGCAGCGCCCTTGCCTGCCGGGCGGCGGGATGCATACAGCTTATCGGCATTGGCGCGGATCTGGCCCTCGATGTCGTTTGCGATCTCGGGATTGTCCTTCAGGAACTGCTTTGCGTTGTCACGGCCCTGACCCAGACGGATATCGCCATAGTTGAACCATGCGCCGCTCTTCTGCACGATGCCCAGCTTCACGCCCACATCAATGAGTTCGCTCATCTTGGAAATGCCCTCGCCGAACATGATATCGAACTCTGCCTCACGGAACGGAGGTGCCACCTTGTTCTTGACGATCTTGGCGCGGGTGTGGTTGCCGATGAACTGGCCGGAAGAGTCCTTCAGGCCCTCCACGCGGCGGATGTCGATGCGCACCGAGGCGTAATATTTCAGGGCGCGGCCGCCTGTGGTGACCTCCGGGTTGCCGTACATCACGCCCACTTTTTCACGCAGCTGGTTGATGAAGACGCAGACCGTGTTGGTCTTGCCGATGACCGAAGTCAGCTTGCGCATGGCCTGACTCATCAGGCGGGCCTGCAGGCCCACATGGCTGTCGCCCATTTCGCCCTCGATCTCAGCCCTCGGCACCATGGCGGCAACCGAGTCCACCACGATGGCATCGATGGCACCGGAGCGCACCAGTGCTTCGCAGATCTCCATGGCCTGCTCGCCGGTGTCCGGCTGGCTGACCAGCAGATTGTTGATATCCACGCCCAGCGCTTCGGCATAGGTGGGGTCCAGTGCGTGCTCCACGTCAATGAAGGCCACTTCGCCGCCCTGCTTCTGGGCTTCGGCCAGGATGTGCAGAGCCAGCGTGGTCTTACCGCTGGATTCCGGGCCGTACACCTCAATGATGCGTCCGCGGGGCACACCGCCCACGCCCAGAGCCAGATCCAGACCCAAACTGCCGGTGGAAATGGCATCCACCTGCATGGAGGCGTTATCACCCAGCTTCATCACGGCACCCTTGCCGAACTGCTTTTCGATCTGGGCCAGCGCAGTGGCCAGCGCATCCTTTTTGGCCTCCGGCTCGGTCTTTTTGGTCGCCGGGGCAACGGTGTTGTTGTTCTGATTTTTTGCCATAGCGTGCTGCTCCTTTTCTTCCTGCTGCCCGCCGTGCGCGGGCTGTCCGTATACTTTCCAGTATAGTATACCACAAAATCAAAATATTACAACAAGAAGTTGTTTCTATTTTCACTTTTATTTTTCGGGTCTGTGGGCGATCATGCACCGGTCATTGCCGCCAAAATCCTTGCGGCACTCAATGTCTGCCCAGCCGTTTGCAGCCAGCAGTGCCGCCACAGCCTGCCGCTGCTGCCAGCCGATCTCCAGCACCAGCGCTCCGCCGGGCCGCAGTGCATTCTGGTAATGCTCTGCAAGGGCACGGTAGAACACAAGGCCGTCCTTTCCTGCTTCCAGCGCCATGGCCGGTTCCTTCGCCACCTCGGGCTGCAGATGCCGCATCTCCTCGGCGGTGAGGTAGGGCGGGTTGGATACGATCAGATCAAGCTGCCCTTCCGGCAGGCCCTGCCAGTAGGTGAACAGGTCGCCCTCCACCGGCTGCACCGCATAGGCTGGCTTTGCCTTTGCGCGCAGAGCGTTCAGCGCCGGCCCCCAGTCAAAGGCCGGGGCATCTGTCTGCTCAAACGCGGTAGGCTCCAGCAAGTCCTCCGTCTGCCCGCCCTGCCCTTTCAGGGCGCAGCGGCAGTTCTTTTCCAGATAAACAAAGGCTTCCGGGCTTTTTTCCACGCAGGTCACCTGCGCCGCCGGGCAGAAGCGCTTGATGCCCAGCCCCAAACAGCCGGTCCCCGCGCAGAGATCCAGCACCCGGGGCGCTGCAATGCCCGTCAGGGTATTGGCAGCCGCTTCCGCTACCACCTCAGTGTCTGCCCGGGGGCAGAGCACACCGGGGCCAACGGCAAGGTCAAAATCCAGAAAGCTCCAGATCCCGCACAGGTATTGCAGCGGTTCCCGCTGCTCACGGCGCGTGCAGAGGGCTTCTAGCTTTTCCGCTTCCTCTGTGGTCAGCACCCGGTCGGAAAGGCGGGCATCCCGCCCGGCTGCCACGCGGAACAGCTCCCGTGCATCGTAATCGGCATCCGGACACCCTGCAGCGGAAAGCCGGGCTTCCACGGCCCGCACCGCTTCGCGCGGGGTCAAACCAGCAATTACCATCTGCCATCCTCCGGATCCTCGGGCAGCACAGGGGTCACGGCGGCAATAGCCACCTCGATCATGCTGTCGTCCGGTTCAAACACGGTCAGGTGCTGCACCCAGATACCGGGCTGGCGGATGATGCGGGTGGCAATGTTATCGGACCGGCCGCACCACTTGAGCAGCTCATAGCTGATGCCCATGACCAGCGGCAGAAGCAGCAGCTTGAACAGCACCCGCAGGCCGATGCTGCCCCACGGCAGCACGCTGTAGAGGAACACGCTGACGATAACCACCAGAATGAGGAAGCTGGTGCCGCAGCGCGGATGGAACCGAGTGTACTTGCGCACATTCTCCACGGTCAGCTCATCACCGGCCTCATAGCAGGCAATGGTCTTGTGCTCGGCACCGTGGTACTCAAACACGCGGTGGATCTCCTTCATCTTGGAGATGGCCACCATATAGGTGAGGAAGATGCCAACTTTCAGCACCGCTTCCAGCACCACCTTGGCCCAGCGGCCCAATGTTACAAAGTGGTTCACGCCGCCCACGATGAGGGTGGGCAGCACGGTGAACAGCAAAATCGCCAGCAGGCCGCCCAGTACGGCGGCACAGGCCAGCAGTGCGTCCTCTGCCTTTTTGCCCAAGTGGTCGCCCACCCATTTTTCAAAGGCAGTCTCTTCCTCTTCGGGGTCGTAGTCGTCACCCATGCTCACCTGAGCCGAGTACATCATGTAGCGGTAGCCCACGATCAGGCTTTCGATCATGGAGATGGCACCGCGCACCAGCGGGATCTTTGTCCAGATGCCGTGGTTCTTCACAGGGTCGATCTTGGTCTCAATGGTGCCGTCCGGCTTGCGCACGGCGCAGCAGATGAGCTTCGGGCCGCGCATCATGATGCCTTCCATCAGCGCCTGCCCGCCGACGCTGGTCTTAAAACGTTCCTTTTTGGGTTGATTCATTGGGTTCTCCTATCGGATCATATTTTTCCCGGTTATTTTACCACAGAATTGTGACAAAATCTTCACGCCTTATGGTACAGCGGCAAGCCCAGTGTGACCACTGTGCCGCGGCCCAGCGTGCTCTTGATGTCCATGGTGCCGTCCAGTGCAGTCATGATGGAATCCACCAGCGCAAGGCCGATGCCGCTGCCCCGCACCGAATTGCTGCCCTTGTAGAACTTGGTCTTGACATTCTCAAGGTCTTCCGGCGGGATGCCGCGGCCCTGATCGATGATCTCCGCAAAAGCCTTGTATTCGCCCGCCCACAGCTTGACCGTGATGCGCCCGCCGGGGGCCGAGTACTTGATGGCGTTGTCCATGATGTTGATGAACACCTGCCGCAGACGGTCCGGGTCGGCATAGACCGGGATCATCTCCTCCGGCTCGGTGTAGCTGAGCACAAGGCCCTCGCGCTGGATGCGTGCTTCACAGAACAGCACCGCATCGGTCAGCTCTGCCACAAGGTCCAGCGGGCGGCAGTCCATACGGATGCGGCCATTCTGCAGACGGCTGAAATCCAGCAGCTCTTCCACCATGTTGTACAGGCGGCCCGTCTCATTGTTGATGATCTCAAGGCCCTTGCGGTAGTTCTCGTCTGCCGGGTCGTCCAGTGTGCGCAGGGTCTCCACCCAGCCCCGGATGGAGGTGAGCGGCGTGCGCAGCTCGTGAGAGACGGAACTGATGAACTCGTTCTTCATCTTCTCGGTCTCTTCCAGCCCTTCGGCCATCTGGTTGATGGTGCCGCGCAGGCGGTCCACCTCGTCGTGTTCGTTGCCGGTGACCGGCAGGCGCACATCCAGCTCGCCCCGGGCGATGCTGGCTGCGGTGCGCTCCACCTGCCCCAGCGGCACCACGATGCTGCGGATGAAGTACAGGCCGGACATCACGGTGAAAGCAAGGATCACCGCCGCGATCACAACACTTACCGCGAGGGCGTTCTTGATCTGCGCTCCCACAAGGGTCAGGCTGGTGACAAGACGCATCGCCGCCACATCCTCGGCGGCGTATGGCACCAGATAGCAGGCCGCCATCACCAGCTCGCCGGACTGGGTGCGGTAGACCGCCACACCAAGGCCATCAGAAGCCTCCTGCGCCTGCTCAAAGTCGATGCCGGTCACAATGCCGTCCGCATTTGTGCCGCTGGAGGACGCAATGACCCCGCCATAGCTGTCCAGCAGCATGAACTCGTATTTGTCCTTATCGGCAAACTGCTCCACCATGCGGCGCAGGGCCACGCTGCGGGTAGCCGCCGTGCTCTGCACCGTATCGCCGGTGTACATTTTCAGCTGGCCGGACACCGAAGAGAACCGCCGGTACATGGTCTGCTGCACGCTGTTATAATAGCTGCGTGTGTAGTTGTACAGGAACATGGTTTCGGCCAGCAGCACCAGCAGCACGGTGATGAGCAGGTTGCCCCGCAGCCACCGGCGGGTGATCCCGCTTCTCATTCTTCCCATCTGTAGCCGTAGCCCCACACAGTAAGGATATGGGTGGGATGGCTGGGTTCATCCTCCACCTTCATGCGCAGACGGCGGATGTTCACATCCACGATCTTCACGTCACCAAAATAGTTCTCGCCCCAGACACCCTTCAAGATCTTCTCGCGCACCAGCGCAATGCCGGGGTTGCGGAAGAACAGCTCCATGATCTGGAATTCCACCTGCGTCAGCTCAATCGGCTGGCCTGCCTTGAGCAGCACGCGGCGGTTCTCGTCCAGCACAAATTCGCCGCTGGTGAGCATCCCCAGCGGGTTTTCCTTTTCTTTTTCGTCCCCGCCTGCAGTACGGCCGACGCGGCGGCACAGCGCTTTCACACGGGCCAGCAGTTCGCTTACGCTGAAAGGCTTGGTCATATAGTCATCGGCACCAATAGAAAGGCCGCGGATCTTGTCCTGCTCCTGTCCCTTGGCGCTGAGGATGATAATGCCGATCTTCTGATCGGTGCGGCGGATGGTCTCGCACAGGGAGAAGCCGTTCATGCCCGGCAGCATCACATCCAGAATGGCCGCATCGCAGCCCGGCTTCTTCTCCAGCAGCGGCAGAGCCGCCTCGGCGCTTTCGGCCTCCACAGCCTCCATGCCCGCAAGGCGCAGGTTCAGCGCGATCATCTCGCGGATGTTGGCTTCATCTTCAACGACAAGCACTCGTACCATGAACTGTTCCTCCGTTCTTTAGTTGAGCAGATACAGCGCCTTGGACAGGCGGTAATTTTTATCACGGATCTCCACATCCGGGGCAAGCTTCGCCTGCATCTGGCGGGATGCCACGATGCCAAGGCGGGTCCAGCCCTTCAGGCTGGAGGTGGTGCGCACCAGACGCAGGGTCATTACCAGCTGGTCTTCGTCCACCGTGCGCAGCTCCACTGCACCATCATATTGTTCGCTGTCGGTCAGTTTGAGGTTGCCCTCCCACTCCATGGGCAGCTCGATATAGCAGTTGGTCTCTTCGTCCAGCAGCCCGAAGCTTTTTTCCGGGTGCGGGCTGGTATAGTCCATCCACACGATAAAATCCATGCGGCGGCTCTGGCTCATGTTCAGCAGGCCCGCTTCGTCCGGCTGGGTGGGGATCTCCACAATGCCGTCGCCGTCCAGATCCTGACTGACCAGACTGGGCACATTGCGCAGGGATGCGGTGTAAAGCTTTTCGGTGCTGATCTGATCGGCAGGCACCATCTGCTGCGTGTCCTCGTCAAAACGCAGCAGCACGCTGGCCAGATTGTTGCCGGAAATGCCGGTCCAGCCATCCAGCACCAGATAATGCCTGCCGTCCGCACCCACACCCGCCGCCACCGAGGCGCAGCCGGCGAACCGATTGGCGGAAAGGCCCATAACAGCCACCTGCTGGAAGCTGCCCTCTTTATCCACGGTCAGCAGTTCGATCTGCACGCCGCCGTCCTCCAGCGTAGACATCAGGATCAGGTCCTGATTGCCGCCGCCGGTGATATCCTCCACCAGATACTGCTGGTACTGCTGCTCCAGGATCGTGGAAAGCACGCCGTCGGTGTAGGAATACACAGCCAGATAATGGTCGCCCTGTGCCGCTGTATAACCCACCACCAGTTGGGTGGCATCGCCGGGCTGCAGCTGGGCCAGCCCCACCGACTCTACCGTGTCTGCAAGGCCCTCTACGTTCTGGCGCACATGCCAGATGTCGGCATCATCCTTCTGCAGGATGGCAATGCACACGTTGGAGCTTTGGGCGGTGGTGTAAAGCACGGCGGCATCCTGCCTGCCGTCACCGTCCAGATCCTGCAGCAGGAAAGGCGAAAGCAGGTCGCCCTGCATGGGATATTTGAGCTGTGCGCTCTCCCCCAGCCAGTCGTTCAGGGCAGTCTGCACATCGCCGTAATCGCCGGAAAGCTTGGGCGCACGCAGAAGCTCCTCCACCTGCACCTGTTCACCGGGCATGCTGCAGCCTGCCAGAAGCAGGCACAGCAGCACGCAAGCCAACCACCGGCCAAAATGATTCGGATGTTTCAACCGCTGCGCCTCCTCTGTGTGGAAAACTTGTCCGGCCAAAGGCCGAAAACATGCTATTGTCAGTATACCACGGGGCGGGCGCAATTCCAACACCCGAAAACGAGAAAAGGGGCTGCTGCACCACATTTGGTGCAGCAGCCCTTTTGGGGTCCTGATTTTTATTCTTCGGTCTTGTCAAACAAGCCTTTTTCTTTTGCGGCGTTCCAGGTCAGGCAGGTGCGCAGCTTGCTGACGGGGAAGGCCGGGTGGAATTTATTGTTGTCCGCATCGTCCTTCATCAGATCCTGCTCCACTGCCCAGCGGGCGGCCTTTTGTGCGTCGGTATCGCCCTCGTCGATGTCGCTGTAGAGGGCGGTGCTTACAGGCTCAGGCTTCCCGGCGTGCTCCCACAGCAGCTCGGCCAGCTCGATGCGGTTGGAGGGCATGGGGATGCCGGGCATATTGATGACGCGGTAGATGCCGGTGCCGGCTTCATAGATAATAGCACCTGCGGCAGCACCCACGACCACAGCAGAGATCGCGCCCTGAATGTTGCCGGTGTCGCTCCCGCCTGCAGGGGCATCGGGCACGGCGGTCTCCCGCTGATAGCCGCACACTTTGCAGACGCCATCCTCGTCAAAGTCGTGCGGGGCCTTCGTCTCTGTCACGCTTTCCTCCGGCTCCGGGCAATCGGAGTCGGTGCACTTCTTCCAGTGGTCGGTCTCGTCATGAAGCCAGTCGCCGTAGTGGTGGGTGTGGTGGGTCACGTTCAGCGTAAATTTGGCCTTTATGCTATCACCACTGGCGTACGTGCCGCAATTGTAGGTATAGGTGACCTCTGTTGCATTTGGGTCAACGGTCAGGATGTTGCTTTCCGGATCAAAACTGCCGCCTTGCGAATCCTCGACCTTGGATGCATCGAAGTTGCCCGGCAGCTTGCTCAGTCGATAGCGGTTGTCAGCCACTACGATGTCATAACTGTTAGAGTAGGTATGAAATCGGTCGTAACGAGATTGGTCGATGGCGTTGCTGCCGATAATATTAAGCGAGGTCAGCCGGTTCTCACTGCAGTTCAAATACATCAGGTTCGGGTGGTTTCCCAGGACCAGTACACTCAGATGAGCGCTACCGCAGTACAGCTCCTCCAGCGCCGGATCGGTGCTGACATCCAGTGCACCCAGATGAGTAACCTCGCAGCTCAGCGTCTTCAGCGCCGGACAGTTGCTGACGTCCAGTGCACTCAGCGGTTTATTCCAACTGCAGCTCAGCGTCTTCAGCGCCTGATGGTTGCTGACATTCAGTGCACTCAGCTGATTCTCATAGCAGTCCAGCGACTCCAGCTCCGAATTGTTGCTCACGTCCAATTCCGTCAGCTGATTCTCCCGGCAGTCCAGCGACTTCAGCTCCGAATTGTTGCTCACGTCCAATTCCGTCAGCTGATTATCCCGGCAGTTCAGCTCCTTCAACGAGGTAAAATGTTCAATGCCCTCCAGGCTTGTGATACTTTTTCCGCGGCAATTCAGATCTGTGACCTTCGCAAGTTCGCTCTGGCTCAGGATGCCATTCTGGTCGCGGTCATACTTTTTTACAAATTTTCGGAAGTTCGAGTCCGGAAAATGTTCTTCGTCGATCGCAACGTCCCCGGTCACGTCCCCGGTCTCCTCGCTCTGTGCGGCGGCAGTTTCCTGTGGACTTACCTCTGCCACCCCGGAAGCAAATGCACTCATGGGGAGAACAGTCACCGTCATGCACACCGCAAGTGCTGCACTGAGAAGTCTCGTACTCTTTTTTCTCATGTTCTCTTCCCCTTTTCGTTTGTTATTTTGCAGGCACCCACCCCAAAAGGCACCGTCTGCATTTTAAGTTTACCCCCCCCCATACAACATGTCAAGAGGCATTTTGCTAGAAAATAGGTTCGAGTTTTTAGTGGAATTGTTAAAATGTTTACGGTTTGGCCCGCTATTCCCGGGAATATTCAGAAGCAATGAAAATGCCACGCAAAAAAAAAGCCCTCTCCCATTGCTGGGAAAGGGCTTTTGAACACTGTATCAAACAGTCAGAGCAGATCAGACGAGCTCCAGAACTGCCATCTCAGCTGCGTCGCCGCGGCGAGCGCCGATCTTGATGATGCGGGTGTAGCCGCCGTTGCGGTCAGCGTACTTGGGGCTGATCTCATCAAACAGCTTCTTTGCAACATCTTCCTTGGTGATGTAGGCATAAACCTGACGCTTGGTGTGCAGGTCGCTTGCCTTGCCAAGGCTGATCATCTTCTCGGCCATGGAACGAACGTCCTTAGCGCGAGTGACAGTGGTCTCAATCTTGCCATTCTCTAACAGGTAGGTAACCATAGCGCGCATCATAGCGTTGCGGCTGTCGCTGGTTCTACCGAGCTTTCTGGTACCGGGCATCCCGTTTCACTCCTTAATTATTTTTAGTTATCGTCATCCGTGTTCAGCTTGAAGCCCAGAGAATCCAGCTTTGCCATGACCTCTTCCAGGCTCTTGCGACCGAGGTTGCGGACCTTCATCATCTCGTCCTCGCTCTTGCTGACCAGATCTTCCACCGTGTTGATGCCTGCGCGCTTCAGGCAGTTGAAGGAACGCACGCTCAGATCCAGCTCTTCAATGGTCATTTCCAGAGCCTTTTCCTTGTCGTCGTTGGTCTTCTCCACCATGATCTCAGCGCCGGCTGCCTCATCGGACAGGTTGACGAACAGGTTCAG
>ERZ779974.982-NODE-982-length-10496-cov-1.82052_pt1 | contig 10496 bp, 8 predicted proteins | sample MGYA00511026_ERZ779974 | MGnify/ENA primary metagenome ERZ779974 (study PRJEB29588, sample SAMEA2153010) | human gut metagenome | biome: human gut; feature: human-associated habitat; material: faeces | place: Denmark | collected 2008/2010 ... | reverse complement strand
GCAGCAGGTGTTCATGTCGCAAAGCATGGAAACAGAGCTGCATCAAGCAAGTGCGGAACAGCTGATTGTCTTGAAGCACTCGGAGTAAAGATTGATATTGAACCAAATCAGAGTGAAAAATTGTTAAAAGAAGACGGAATATGTTTCCTGTTTGCACAGAAGTATCATCCGGCAATGCGTTTTGTCGGTGCAGTAAGAAAAGAGATGGGAATCCGCACAATGTTTAATGTACTCGGACCTCTTTCAAACCCTGCAAGAGCAAATATGCAGCTTATGGGTGTATATGATGAAAAAATTGTAGAACCGCTTGCACATGTACTTAAAAATTTAGGTTTGAAAAAGCTTATGGTTGTTTACGGAATGGATTGTCTTGATGAAATTTCACTTTCTGCACCTACAAAGGTATGTGAATATAGAGACGGTGAGTTTAAAAATTATGAGATAACACCGGAGCAGTTTGGATTTAAGCGTTGCACTAAAGATGACCTTGTCGGTGGGGAGCCGGCATTAAATGCACAGATAGCAAGAGAGATTTTAGATGGAGTGGAAGGACCAAAGATGGATGCGGTTCTTTTAAATGCAGGAGCTGCAATCTACATTGCAACAGATGGAATTACAATAGAACAGGGAATTGAAAAGGCAAAGGAAATGATAAAGAGTGGAAAGGCTAAAGCTAAACTTGAACAATTTATAGCTGACAGCAACAAATAAAACAGTCTGAAAACAAGACATACTTTTTAATTGAAAACAGATGCTTAGAAAGTGTTTAACAGACAAAAACAGAAATGGAGAAAACATTGAATATATTAGAAGAAATTGCGGCAAAGACAAGGGAGCGTGTAGCCGAGGCAAAAAATAAAGTTTCTCTTGAAGAGATGAAACAAAAAGCCGAGAGTCTTAACGCTGATACGGGATTTCCGTTTGAAAATGCCATTAAAGAGGGAAGTCTTTCTTTTATATGTGAGGCGAAAAAAGCTTCACCGTCAAAGGGACTTATAGCAGAAGATTTTCCTTATGTCGAGATTGCAAAGGAATATGAAAAAGGCGGTGCAAGTGCCATATCGGTACTTACCGAACCATTCTGGTTTATGGGAAGCAATGAGTATTTAAAGGAAATAAGGGAAGAAGTAAATATTCCTATTATAAGAAAAGATTTCACTGTTGATGAGTATATGATATATGAAGCCAAGGTTATCGGTGCAGATGCGGTATTGCTCATATGTGCCATACTTGATGATGAAAGCCTTAAAAAGTATATGCAGATAGCAGACAGTCTGGGACTTAGTGCTCTTGTTGAAACCCATGACGAAGAGGAAGTAAAAAGAGCAGTAGCGGCAGGAGCAAGACTTATAGGTGTAAATAACAGGGATTTAAGGAATTTTACCGTTGATATAAACAACAGCTTAAGACTTAGAAATCTTGTGCCTGAAGATATTACTTTTGTTTCTGAAAGTGGTATAAAAGGCGAGAAAGAGATTAGAGAGCTTGCCATGGGAAAGGTTGACGGTGTACTTATCGGTGAGGCGATGATGCGTGCCGGGGAGAGCCGTATAGAGACTTTGAAATCACTTATAAAAGTAGGACATGTCTAAAATTGATATGATGAAAACCGACTGAAATATTCAGTCAGATTATGGAGGATAAAAAGGATGAGTAAAGGAAGATTTGGTGTTCACGGTGGGCAGTATATACCTGAAACACTTATGAATGAGATACAAAAACTTGAAGAAGCATATGAATTTTATAAGAAAGATGAGCAGTTTAATAAAGAACTTGATACACTTCTTAGAGAATATGCAGGCAGACCGTCACTTCTCTATTATGCTGAGAAAATGACAAGAGATTTAGGCGGAGCAAAGATTTATTTTAAAAGAGAAGATTTAAATCATACCGGTTCACACAAGATAAACAATGTACTTGGCCAGGCACTTCTTGCAAAGAAGATGGGCAAGACAAGAATTATTGCAGAGACAGGTGCAGGTCAGCACGGTGTCGCAACAGCGACAGCAGCAGCACTTCTTGACCTTGAATGTGAAATATACATGGGTAAAGAAGATACAATTCGTCAGGCACTTAACGTATATCGTATGGAACTTCTTGGAGCAAAAGTTCATCCTGTTGAAACAGGAACAAAAACTCTTAAAGATGCCGTAAACGAATGTATGAGAGAGTGGACTAACAGAGTTGATGATACTCTCTATGTTCTCGGTTCGGTTATGGGACCACATCCTTTCCCTAATATAGAAAGAGATTATCAGTGTAGAAGCTAAAAAGCAGATTCTTGAAAAAGAAGGCAGACTGCCTGATGTCGTAATGGCTTGTGTAGGTGGTGGAAGTAATTCGATGGGAATGTTCTATGAATTTATCAATGACAAAGATGTAAAGCTTATAGGGTGTGAAGCGGCAGGGCTTGGAGTTGATACTGACAGAACGGCTGCGACAATGGCAACAGGTACAGAAGGAATATTTCATGGAATGAAATCATACTTCTGTCAGGATGAGTATGGACAGATAGCACCTGTTTACTCAATTTCAGCCGGACTTGATTATCCGGGAGTAGGCCCTGAGCACGCATACCTTAAAGATATAGGAAGAGCTGAGTATGTTCCTGTAACTGACGAGGAAGCTGTAAATGCATTTGAATATATTGCAAAAGAAGAGGGAATTATCGCAGCTATCGAGAGTTCACATGCGGTAGCACATGTGATGAAGATAGCACCAAAGATGGATAAAGACCAGATAATAATATGTTGCCTTTCAGGACGTGGCGATAAGGATGTGGCAGCAATTGCAAGATACAGGGGGATTGATTTACATGAATAGAATAAGTAACGCATTTGAAAATAAAAAAGCATTTATACCTTTTATAACAGCAGGAGATCCAAACCTTGAAAAAACTGAGGAATTTATTCTTGAGATGGAGAAAGCAGGAGCAGCACTTGTTGAGATAGGAATACCGTTTTCAGATCCGATAGCAGAGGGACCGGTTATTCAGGATGCAAATATAAGATCGCTTTCAGGCGGATGCACAACAGACAAAATTTTTGAAATGGTAAAGTCACTTCGTACTAAAACAGACATACCACTTGTATTTATGGGATATGCAAACTCACTTTACAAGTATGGTTATGATAAATTCTGTGCAAAATGTCAGGAAGTAGGAATAGACGGACTTATAATACCTGACATCCCATACGAGGAAAAGAATGAACTTGCACCGATAGCGGAAAAATACGGAATGTATCTTATTTCAATGATAGCACCTACATCAGAAAAACGTATCCGGATGATTGCAAAAGAAGCAAAAGGCTTTATCTATGTTGTGTCATCAATGGGTGTAACAGGTGTCAGAAGTGAGATAAAAACTGATATTGAAAGTATAGTTAAATCAATAAAGGAAGTTACGGATACACCGGCAGCAGTAGGGTTTGGAATAAACACACCGGAGCAGGTAAATAAATATACAAAGATAGCAGACGGTGCGATAGTCGGAAGCGCAATCATAAAAATTGTGGCAAAATACGGAGAAGAAGCAGGAAAGTATATCTATAATTATGTAAAAGAAATGACAGGCGGACTTGCGCAGCAATGAAGCAATCCGTGGCATTAGTTAGGGTCAAAATAGTTTTTGACCCCAACATCATAATATAAGAATTAAATTAATAGATTTATAAAAACCGGCAGGCTAAAAAACAGTCTGTCAGTTTTTTTTGTATATTTATGATATAATTATTTTAAAAAACATATATGAAATGGAGCTGAAAATATGTCTGATTTACATGTAATAGTTATGGATATGGATGGTACACTTCTTAATGACAATAAAGAAGTGAGTGAATATACAAAAAATGTTTTGCGGCGACAGAAAGAAAAGGGAATGAAGATTGGCATTGCATCGGGGCGTCCTATACTTGGAGTCAGGAGAACTGTAGAGAATTTAGGGCTTTCTGACATTATACAGTTTATGGTTGCGTCAAACGGGGCGGAACTTTATGATGTTTCTGACGGAGAAGAAAGAGGTTTTTTTAAACTCGATGTAAATACAATTTTTGAGATAATTGATACATATAAACATTTTGATTTAAATCCCTATGTTTATCAGGGAGGGGATTGTTATGCGGTAAGAAACGATTCTACTATTGAGAGGGCGGCGAAAAATAATTTTCTTGGGATTCATCTGTGTGATATGAGAAAAGAGGTCACAACCCCTCAAAGTAAACTTGTATTAAGTACGCCCCCTGAAAAAATGAGTGATGTGGAAAAATTTTATGAGGCACATAAATCTGAAAAGTATCGTGCATTTAAATCACAGACTGATATGTTTGAATTTGTCCACCCGGAGTTGTCAAAAGTATATGGGATTAAATATTATTGTGAAAAATATGGATATGATATTTCAAAAGTTATTGCATTTGGAGATACTACAAATGACCTTGAAATGGTTGACGAGTGCGGTGTCGGTGTTTGCATGTGCAACGGGACTGATGATGTGAAAGCCGTTGCCGATATTATTACTGAGTTCAGCAATGATGATGACGGACTTGCAAAGGAACTTGAAAAATTATTATGATGCAAGGGTCAAAAGCAGATGTAATATTAGGAGTGTATAAAATTTTTTGGATAGAGAAAAGATGGATGGTATGTTTTGTATAAAGGCAAATTATGAGATTGTTAAAGTTTACCAAAGAATAATAACAGCGATGAGAGAGCGCGTAGAGTGGAACGGGGACATTATTATACGAAAGAATACTATGATACTTGTAGGAAGAGTACGCTCAATGTATTTTGAACTTGCGACAAGAAGAGTTTATTCGGATATTGAAGAATTGGGCTTTGACATGGCAAATGCATTTGAAATGGGAAATAATAAACTTATTACCAATATTATAAATATGCTCTTATATCCGTTTGGCAAGTGGGGAGCTATAAAGGGACTGAATGTTGAGCAGGATTACATGGTTCTTGCTGCTCTTTTTTCGCAGATTTATAAAGAGATAGATGTAGAGACATATTTTACAAAGACAAGTTTTAAATTTTTTATAAACGGTATTCAGATTACATTTGAAGATGCAATGGAAAAGTGTATTGATTACATACAAAAACAGCGTGATATAAAGAATGAAGCCGAAAAACCAAAAGAGGGCAGCGGTAAAAACGAGACAGAAAAAAATACTAAAGAGGGTAGCGGTAGAAACGAAACAGAAAATAATGTTAAAAAGGATGGAGGCATAAACAGGGCAGAGGAGGACAACGAAGATACAGCCGGAATAAATGTCGAAGAGGAAAGAAAAGGTGCGGGTTTGTGGCACAATATGAAATGGAGTTCTGGAAAATTTCAGTTTAACCGTGAAGATGTTGATAAAAAATATGCAAATTCCCACAGGATAGGAAATAATTTTTACATGGTTCCGTATGAATGTCCGGATTGTGGGGAACATCTGCATATGGTTGTCTATCCTCAGAGAAAAGAAAATGTCATAGATACTGATGACGGGCGTGTTTACATAACAAGAGCTTATACATGTGACAACTGCAAAAAATTTTATACAGCAAAGCCGGGGAAACTTTTAAGAGAAGGTGATGCATATGTTCTTGATTTTGACAATGATGAATATGCGGCAAGAGATTATGTACTGCTTTTAGGAAAAAAAGGTGCAAAAACGGGAAACTGCAATTTTAATATGTATGAGGCAGATTATGAAAAGAATGTATCATCATTGGGAAAAAGACTTAGTGAGAGATGCAGAAAAATGGAGCTTTTGACAGATGAGGAACTTGAACAGATACTTGCCCAGATGGATGAAGGATTCTTTTCTGATTATGAAAAGGAGAGATTTCTTGCGATAATAGAGCAGGAACTTGAGTATCGTGAAAAGATGCGAAATAAAAAAATGGGAGAGTTTGGCAGAAGAAGCGATGAGAGGGAGGATGATGAAGAGGAAAATGAAGAGGTAAAGGATGATAATTCGTTTGCCGGAGAAGGTTTATCAGAAGAGAATACAGAAAAAAGTAAAGGCAAGGGTATATTTTTCGGAAGAAATGCTAAGAAAAAGGAAAGTAAAACATTGTCTGAGCCTGATTTAAAAAATAAGGATACTGAGGAAAGTAAAACCGGCAGTGAAGAGAAATCAGTATTAGGAACAGAAAATAAAACGATAAAAGAATGTGATAAAGAAAACATTAGGAAAAATGAGATAATAAAGGATAATTGTAAACGTGATAATAAAGAAATTGAAGAAACAAAAGAAAACGAAACAATAAAAGAAAACAAAACAATAAAAGAAAATGACAGTCATGAAGATAACGCAACTGAAATAAAAAGAACAGAGCAAAATCAAAAAGAGGAAAATATAAAAAACGGTGAGTCTGCTAAAAAGGAGTCTAAAGTAAATGATAAAAAGCCGGCAGACAGCAAAGCGGCAGACAACAGGGCATCATTTTTTGACAGGATAACAGATGAGAGCAGGACAGCAAAGTATTCGGAGATAGTTGAAAATATTAAAAAGGTTAAGGCATCAAATGGAAGTGAGCAAGAGAAAAATCATTATATTGAAGTGATGACAAAGCTTTGCAAGGCGGCAGCAAAAAGAGAAATAGAATATATGCTTTCACATCTTCCGGGAAATATAAATTTTGACAGATATAAAAGAACAAAAGAAAAACTTATGACATATACGCAGATAGATGTCAGTCCATATATAAAAATTGTTGATACAAAACGTGATAAAGTTGAGTTTGATGAATTAAATAAGCTTGTGGGCAGTGTTGACAGAGATAACAGGAATGATTTGCTGGAAATGATGGAGAAAATAAAAAACGGAGAGTACGAGAAACGTAATTCTGACAGATTTGTGGAGGGACTTAGAAAGCGTGTTTATGCGATTGATGAGGCAAAAATCAGAGGAATATGTCCAAATCCCGATAATATAACATTTGATGAGGGCGTTAAGGCACTTAAAGAGATTGAAAAAGGAATTTTTCTGCCTGAACTCAAATCAAATATGCTCCAGCTTATAGACAAGAAACTTACGGCATTAAAAACGGAGGAATGTGAGCTTCTTGTAAAAAAACTTAAACGTGATCTTGACGGAAAAATATCGGACATGTCAAAGCTTCATTTTTATGACATCAGGAAAATGAGAGAGGAAGATAAAGGTGATAAGGAAATTTCGTTTGTAAAGGTTGCAGTAAGCACATACGCTTATGCGACAGGCACATATGAGTATCCGGTTGTCATATGTGATTCATCAATGTTTGGAAGCGGAAAAGAGGGATTTATAATTACACCTGACCATGTATTTTACAAGGGACTTATAAAATCAGGTTCTATAGATGTGAAAAATATAAATAGGGTATTTTCAGAAAAGAAAGGTCTTATGATTGAGCATTCTTCAAAAGGAAATGTAAAAATGCCGTGTACACTTAATAAGAACGATGAAAAAAACATGGCAGAGGTACTTGATGGCTTTGTTGATTATCTGAAAATGAAACCGGAATCAAGAAGTATTGAATATATGTCAAAGCAGGAGCATGAGGTGAAGTGCTGTTATCGCTGCGGCCACGTATTTACAAAGGGTAACATATGCCCAAAATGCGGAAGCAGATTTGAACAATAAAAGGACTTAATCGGTTGACAATCGTCATGAATATGGTACAATGTAGTAATGAAAACTACATGAGATGGAAATTGACACAAAGTCAATTGAAATTTGAATAAATGACTAAAACGGATTTGCCGTTTAATCAATAAGTTGAACAAATCGGAATATGGAGGATTTGCCATGGATTATCAGATAATCAGTGACAGCTCTTGCGACCTGGAGCAGAGTTTAAGAGAAAAATACGATATAGAAGTTGTACCTTTTTATATATCATTTGACGAAGAAAATTACCAGAAAGAAGTAGAAGAGATTGCAATAGATGATGTTTACAGGAAAATGGTTGATTTTCCAAAACAGTATCCTAAAACTTCACTGCCATCAGTACAGAATTATGTGGATGCTTTTACTCCTCATGTGAAAGAAGGCAGAGCTGTTATTTGTGTATGTATTACGACATCTTTAAGCGGTTCATACAATTCAGCGTGCAATGCAAAAGAGATTGTTTGTGAAGAATATCCCGATGCAAAGATTACGGTTATTAACTCACTCGGTGCGACTGTATTGCAGGGGCTTTTTGTAATAGAAGCGGCAAAATTAAAGAGGTCCGGAGCAACTTATGAGGAAGCGGTAGAAAAACTTACATCACCGGAGTACCTTGCAACAGGAAGAATATTTTTTCCCGAGGGAAAGACGGATTATCTTAAACATGGCGGAAGAATAGGGAAAGTGGCAAGTATAGCGTCAAGTGCATTGAATTTAAAACCAATAATTACGCTTAAAGACGGTTCAATAGACGCATCCGGCATAGCGAGAAGCCGCAAGAAATCAATACTTAAAACATATGATTTATTAAAAAACTATTTTGCAGAAAATGGCGAAGACCCAAATGATTATGTTTATGCTGTAGGGTATGGATATGACAGGGAAGAGGGACTTGAATACAAGAAAGAGTTTGACAAAGTTATGAGTGAATTGGGACTCAAAGAGGAAACTAATATCGCGCATATCGGTGCAACAATATGTGTTCACACAGGGCCTTATGCCATAGGTGCAGGTCTTATTAAGAAAATTATTTAAAAAAATTTAGGAATATTATTTAAGAAAAAAACTTGAAAAAATCCTGACATGATGTTATAGTGTGTTAGGATTTTTTTGATACGGAGGTGAATTTCATGGACAGTAATGACAGTTTTGGACGAAGTATTAACAACAGTGTTTTATATCGTGAGCAAGTGGCATGGCTGTCGCATGAGATTTTTAGCCATGTTTATAAATGATGCACATTTTGTTGAAATAGTGATGTGATTTCATAAATATTGTTCATGTAGAAAGCACTGTTTAGGGTGCTTTTTTATGTTATAGAAAACATACGTTTTGCGGAGGTGTTACACATGAACAGAAAATATTTTGATATCATAAACATTATAAGAAAGAATAAAAATGACAATGAAATTTTGAAATGTCTGTCAAATTATCATGAAAATGATATAGCGGATATAATAGCACAGCTTACAGCAGATGAGCGAAAAAGAATATACGGTCTGCTTGGTTTTCAGAGAATGGCAGAGATATTTGTATATCTGGATGAACCGGAAAGATATTTGGAAGAAATTTCGATTGAAGATGCGGCAAAGATAATCTCATTTATGGATTCGGATGATGCGGTTGAAATTCTTGAAAAGCTTGATACAGATACAAAAAATGAGATAGAAAAAAGACTTGATGATGACGCGGCGGCAGACGTGAAAATGCTTCTCTCATATGATGAAGATGAAATAGGCAGATATATGACGACGAATTATGTCTGCATAAAGAAAGGGCTTTCGGTAAGACAGGCGATGAGTGAACTTGTCCGTCAGGCCGGTGAAAATGACAATATAATGACTATTTATGTTGAAGACGAGTTGTCGAGGTTTGCCGGTGCAATAGATTTGAAGGATTTAATTACGGCTAGGGAAAATGATAACCTTGAAGAGATAGTTATCAACTCTTATCCTTATGTGACAGACCATGAGTTGCTTGATGAATGTATAGAACAGATTGTAGATTATTCGGAAGATTCAATTCCTGTATTGTCAAAGGAAAAACAGCTGTTAGGCGTAATAACATCGGAAGACATTGTTGATATTGTCGATGATGAAATGGGAGAAGATTATGCTAAACTGGCAGGTCTTACAGCAGAGGAAGATTTGAAAGAGACAACTGTTCAAAGTATGAAAAAGAGACTGCCATGGCTGATAATACTTTTGTTTTTGGGTGTTTTGGTATCATCAGTTGTGGGAATGTTTGAAAATGTGGTAGCGGTACTTCCGATAGTTATATGTTTTCAGTCACTGGTACTTGACATGGCGGGAAATGTCGGAACACAGTCACTTGCTGTTACTATACGTGTTTTGATGGATGAAAATCTTACCGGAAAACAAAAACTGTTTTTGCTCGTTAAGGAAATGAGAGTTGGTCTTTTAAACGGTGGAATACTCGGTGTTATGGCACTTACATTGCTGGGAGTATATATCCATATGTTTAAAGGATATAGTCTTATGGGAGCGTTTGCAATTTCAGGATGTGTAGGTGTTTCACTTATGGCTGCGATGTTGATTTCAAGTATGGTGGGGACTGTAATTCCAATGTTTTTCCACAAGATTAAAATTGATCCGGCAGTGGCATCGGGTCCACTTATTACAACGGTAAATGACCTTGTTGCCGTTGTAACTTATTATGGTCTTGCGTACATTTTTTTGATACAATTGTAATATATAACAAGTATCCGGATTTGGAAAGAAGGTGAAAATTTTGACATTACAGCAGCTAAGATATGTGACTATGGTTGCAAAAACGGGAACGATTACCGAGGCAGCAAATAAACTGTACATTTCACAGCCAAGCCTTACGAGT
>ERZ779974.979-NODE-979-length-10514-cov-4.62654_pt1 | contig 10514 bp, 11 predicted proteins | sample MGYA00511026_ERZ779974 | MGnify/ENA primary metagenome ERZ779974 (study PRJEB29588, sample SAMEA2153010) | human gut metagenome | biome: human gut; feature: human-associated habitat; material: faeces | place: Denmark | collected 2008/2010 ... | reverse complement strand
CCCCCAGCCATGATCTCACCATCATCTGTAGTGGCTGTAATCTTTAGGCAATCAGGCATCGTGTCCGCATCTGCAGCAAGTGAATGGTAACGTGCTACCTTTGCTTTTTTCGGGCAACCCTTGAATAAAAGGCTTTCTGTGTCAAACGATGCGTCCGATTGCTTTCCGTGCATGAGCTCCTTTGCATATGTGACTGTCGCACCGTATGCTGCGCATATCGCCTGATGGCCGAGGCACACGCCAAGATATCGCCTGATGGCCGAGGCACACGCCAAGGATTGGGATTTCCTTTCCAAGCTCCTTTGCCACAGCTATTATCACTCCCGCATCCTCAGGCCTTCCCGGTCCCGGTGATAATATGATGCGGTCAGGCTTTAAATCCCTAATCTCTTCAACTGTCATCTCATCATTTCTGATTACTCTGATATCAGGCTCTATCTCGCCGATTAGCTGATACAGATTGTAAGAAAAGCTGTCGTAGTTATCAATCAGTAAAATCATTCTTCCACCTCCTGTGAGACTTCCAGTGCCTTAAGAGAAGCCTTTGCCTTGTTTATGCACTCCTGAAATTCCTTCTCAGGATCTGAATCCGCAACGATTCCCGCTCCGCTTCTCACGAAAACCTTGCCGTTTTTCTTGTAGGCAATACGGATTGCAATACATGTGTCCATATTTCCTGTAAAATCTATATATCCAATCGCGCCACCGTAAATGCCTCGCTTGTTGTCCTCAAGCTCTCCGATGAGCTGGCACGCTCTGATCTTTGGTGCTCCTGAAAGTGTTCCTGCCGGAAGCACGGCCTCTATGGCATCGAGTGCGTCATATTCCTTTTACAGTTCCGAATTTACTTACCTTTCCGAGGTCATTTCTTCCAAGGTCCACGAGCATATTGTGCTCTGCGAGCTCTTTTTCGTCCTTAAGCAGCCCTTCCTCAAGCTTTTTGTCCTCCTCTGCTGTGGCACCTCTCGGCCTCGTGCCTGCCAGCGGGAATGTGTGAAGCACTCCATTTTCAAGCTTCACAAGTGTCTCCGGAGATGCTCCCGCAACCTCCACATCGGTTCCCGAAAAATAAAACATGTACGGCGAAGGATTTATCGTTCGAAGCACGCGGTAGGTATCAAAAAGGCTTCCCTCAAACGGTGCGCTCAATCTGTTTGATAAAACTATCTGGAAAATATCCCCCTCTTTGATATGGTGCTTTGCCTTCTCGACCATCTCACAATACTGCTCCTTTTCAAAAAGCGGTGTGACCTCACCCAGCAGCTTGCCACCCATATTCTGTTTTTTCTCTCCGTGCATCAGAAGCTCCCTAAGCTGCTTTAGCTCAACAATCGCTTTGTTGTAGCCTGTTTCCGGAGCATCAAGTGACATATTTGCGATTAGTATTATCTTTTGGCACAGATTGTCAAATGCTATTACCTTATCAAAAAGCATCAGATCAACATCCTTGAAATCCTCTGTGTCTCTTGCTTTTCCTCTGATGCTTTTCTCCTTGTAGCCCAGATAATCATACGAAAAATAACCTACAAGGCCACCTGTAAACGAAGGCAGATAATCAAATTTCGGACTCTTGTACTCTGAAAGAATCTGTCTGATGTACTCTGAAGGATTTTCCGTCTCCACCGAAAGCTTTCCAAGCTTCATATGACCATCTATGCAGTTAATCTCAAGCTTTGGATCATATCCCAAAAATGTATATCTTCCCCAGGCTTCATTGGCTTGTGCTGATTCAAGCAGATAACAATGTGTTGAAACATTCTGCAGAATCCTCATAGCCTCTATAGGTGTGATAAAATCTGATAATATCTCACAGCTTACAGGGAGAATGTCATACTTCCCGGTTTTTGCTATTTCTTTAACTTCGGTCAGTGTAGGTGAAATTTTCATATGCTTACCTCTTCGGTCAGTGTAGGTGAAATTTTCATATGCTTGCCTCCAAATTTTGTGTTTGTGTGAACAAATGTCCCGTATTCAACCGTGAACAAATGCCCAACATACAAGCTCGAATTCGCCTTTTCAAGGCTTCTCCGCAGCTTGCGCTGCTACAATTCTCGCTTTATGTTGTACAACCCAATGTTCACTTGAAATCTCGCATGCAAGCATGCAGATTTGCAAGTTCCATTGTGTTCTTTTGTTCACTAAAAAACGCCCTTGACAGAATTTTAGTTCTGTCAAGGACGAATAATCTTAACTATCCGCGGTGCCACCTTGAATTCACGATAAAGCTCGTGCGCTTGGCAGGATACCAACATATCCCGGGCAAATGACGTATGCCCACCAACATATCCCGGGCAAATGACGTATGCCCACACGTCGCAGAATACTCTGGATATCTGGATGAATGATAAATCCATTTGACTGCGCCCTCAGCGGTCCATTTGACAACTTGTTTCACACCTGATTCTCAGCACCACAGGCTCTCTGTAAGGGCATCATTGCCGTTATCTCCGCTTCAACGGTTTACAACTTATTAAATTGTCGAAACAGTTTAAACTGTTTTCACTTCTTTAATGATTTAATGCTTTATCTCGCTAAATTTGTTTAAAGTTTATCACTCCTTTTTGTGTTTGTCAACATACATTTTACATTAAAATATACTCCATCTGGCGTTCCTTTGTCTTAAGCCCCATCTTCTCATAAAATTTCTCAGCAGATGTGTTTCCGCTCCATACATTGAGAGTGACCTCGTAGCAGCCGAGATGCTTTGCCTCATTCTTGACATATTCAAAAAGCTGCTCTCCGATATGCTGTCCTCTGGTCTTTGCATCTACACACAGATCATCTATGAAAAGTGATGTAAACGGCACCATATTGTTGGAAAACGGCTGCTGTCTTATCTGACAGAATGCATATCCCATGCATACATCGTCATCATCTGCCGCAACATATATCGGCTTTGTATCGTCCTTTATCATTTCTGCAAGCTCTTCATTTGTATATTTTGTCGTTCCCGGAATAAAAATATCCGGTCTGATATCGGCATGGATCTGAAGCACCTGCTCTAACAATTCTATAAGTCTTGGTATGTCTTTTTCGTGTGCTCTTCTAATATTCATTTTTGAGAATCATCCTTCCTGTTGTCGTTAATGTATAGTTTTTATATTTCAAAATAAATCCAGCATATTATCGAGATAAATGTGCTCTCTGACATGTATCTGATACTGTGGCTTCGTCATATAGTAGAGCAGAAATTCAAGTATCATGGCACTTCCAAGCCCTCTGCCCTCTATTTTAAAATTGCTAAAGCCCATCGGCAGATAAGTGTTCTTTATATCGTCTACTCCTATAAATCCCGGATTTTCCATCGCCTTCGAAAAGAGATATCCCTGCCCCGCATCAGGCGCAGTGCAGTAATGCTCCGGGCAATCCTCGCCCAGATTTTTGCGGCTAACCGTCTCGTAGCATTTCTTCCTGTCCATGCAACCAAACCAGCAGCACTCATTGCACAAAAATTCTACTTTTTCCTTTTGATGCTGTGATAATGCTTTCAGTTTATCAAATGATTTGTTCAACCTGAAATCAGGTACCACATAGCGGAATTCCTCTCTGTTTAGCTCATTTTCAAATTCACTGAAATCCGTCAGAACCTTTGTGGTTGAAGACACAAAATAAAAGTCAGGGTAGTTTTCTTTTATGTAATCAAGCAGAATATCTGAGTAGATGATTATGCCGTTTCCAAAGCCCCTGCTTCGCTCATTATCTCTGCCTATATCAAATATCCTGCACAGTTCGTTACATTTTTTGTCAAGAAGATGCTCCTTAGTAAGCAATGAATTGCTAAAGGTAAGTCTCGCGGATATCCCATATTCCTGCATCAGCTTAAGAACTTCTTTCGGATCGTGCTCACCAAAACCGACGCGGCCTCCGTGCTCACCAAAACCGACGCGGCCTCCTCCCCATATGCAGTCTGCCGGTGCACCGTATATTGAGCCTATGTCGCACCAGTCATAGAAATATTCCCGGTGCTTGCGGTACAGTGGGAGAAATTCTTTGTATAATTCATGAAATTCAAACAATCCCGGTAGATGATAATACGCTTTCATTTTGACTCCTTATTATAATCTGCTGAACCTGTGCTCATTTTAATAATTTTCAATCACATATTCCTCAAAAAGCGGTAGCGTAAAATACACATATCCCCGTTTCTCTCCCGATACAATTCCCTTTCTTATAAGGCGCTTACGGTACGGATTGAATTCGTTTGTCTCCATCCCAATTGCATCCCTGATTTCTTTTATTTTTCCGCTTTGTACATCTGCAATCCCCTTTGCAACCATGCGATCCTTCTGAGAAAGCTCCGACCAGATTTTGTCATATACAAATTCGCTCAGATACTGTTCATACTCGCCCAAAATGCCATTGTAGTCGCCACCATTGTTCCACGTCAGATATCCTAAAACCTGAAATGCAAAAGGATATCCTTTGGTCAGACCCGCCATCTGTGCTGCTTTCTCCGGTGATATGTTAAAAATAGTCTTATACTTATTGATTATTGCCGCATTATTTAATGGTTTAAGCTGGATTTTAGGTGCTCTGTACAAAAATGTAAGGCTCTTCTCATTCTGAAGCTCCTCAATATTTTCATACAATCCTGTTCCTAATAGAAATACAGGCAGCTCCTGTCTTACAAATATCTGAAAGGCTCCGGCAAAAACCTTCATGTACTCACTATTTGTCATCTCATCTATCGTAATAAGCAGTCTCTTACCACTCTTTTTAAGCCTTTCCAAAATCTTTATAATAGCTGTCTCTGCATCTGTAATCGGCTGTGTTCCCTCTATAGATACTCCAAAACCGAAAAATGATAGATCGAGCTTTGCCGATTTTATAAGTCCCGCACATATATTATCACTATTCAATTTTGAAAGCATTGCAGGCAGCAGCTCTGTTGCCGGATTGAGTTCTATAACCACCCAGTCATCATTTTCTCTTAGCCTATGCGAAATTTCTGTCATCATTACTGTTTTTCCTGAACCTCGCACACCGGTAATTATAAACATCTGCTGATTTATTGTATCCGCTGTAAAATTCTCAATTATCTCATTAATCTGTACCGGACGGTCTACCGACTCTAGTGGACTTCTTCCAAATGTAAGCGTGAATGGATTTTGCATATCAGCCTCCCATTTTTACTGTTGTTTACTGTTTTGAATTTGTTTTACTGTCTTTTACTGTTGTTTACTGTTTTGGTTTCATTTTACTGTTGTTTACTGTTTATGTCAAGATTACAGTTAATGATAATTCGTATCATATAAACCATTTATGCTGATTTGCATTTTTGTAGTAATCGGTTGCCGTTGTAAAATAGTTACTGGTCACACTGTCAGGCGTGAACAGTAACATAAAATAAACCCCGGAGCGTATTGTATGCTTTGATAGCATATCAATATCATGCTCCGGGGTTTCTATTTACGCCTGATTTAGTTTAAGAAATTCTGTATGATAACTTCCTCTGCCTCTTCCTCTGTAAGTCCGAGTGTACGGAGCTTGAGAAGCTGCTCGTCGTTTATCCTGCCGATTGCTGCCTCATGTATGATAGCCGCATCGATATTTTTTGCCCTGATTTCAGGGATTGAACCGACCTCTGCATGATCCATGATTATAGAATCACACTGGATATGAGCCTGGCATTTGCTGTTGCCGATGGCATTTGGATGGAAGGTCTGGACTGAGTTTCCTTTTCCTACGGATCTGGAAACAATCTGTGCAGAGCTGTCCTCTCCGTTTAACTGTACCTCGATATTTGACTCCGCCTTCTGCTCTCCATCTGTCATGAGACGCTCTGTGACATAGAGCTTTGCATCCTTTCCAAGCTCCACATTGGTCTCACGGACTGTAGAATCAACACCCTTTATCTGTGCTGTATCGAGAGTGAAAACAGAATTCTCACCCACAAATATATTTGTTACAGGGTTGAGCACTCTCGCACCTGTTCCGTTTCCCTCGCCGTAGTGGTAGTGCTTTTCCTCATATCTGACATTCGCATTTTTGCCCACATGGAAGGTATGGATGCCGTCGTGTCTGCTCTCGTTGCAGCCGCTGTTGTGGATTCCGCAGCCTGCCACAATCCTTACATCTGCGCCATCCTCCACATAGAAATCGTTGTATACAAGGTCTGTCATGCCTGATTTGCTGAGTACTACCGGGATATAGACAGCCTCTCCGTCCGTCTTTCCATCAATATAAATATCAATGCCGGGCTTGTCCGTCTTTTTCTTTATCTTGATATGCTCGCTGTCTCCGTGGCAGATTGATGTGCCGTTTTCACGCAGATTAAAGGCACCGGTCTGACTGAATTTATTATCATTTATGACGTCCAATACGCCCTCTGTTACGTTGTCAAGCTTTACCATATTATGCTCTTCCCTCCAGTCTCTCTACGCATTTGTGACATTTCTGTACACCATTGAGATAAGGCAGCACCTCGTCCTTTGTGCCGATTTTCTTGATTTCTCCGCCATCAATTATCATGATGCGGTCTGCCATATTTATGATTTTCTCCTGATGTGAAATCACTATGAGGCTCTGCTTTTTCTCAGTATGGATTTCCTCGAATTTCTGTATGAGCATTGAAAAGCTCCACAGATCGATTCCAGCCTCCGGCTCGTCAAATATACAAAGCGAATGCTCCTTGGCAAGCACTGATGCAATCTCAATTCGCTTCATCTCTCCACCTGAGAGTGTGCCGTCAATCTGGCGGTAAATGTAATCCTTTGCACAGAGTCCTACCGCGGTGAGAAGGTCGCAGCACTCCTTGTCTGAAAGCTCATCCTTTGCGGCAAGCTTGAGCAGCTTCATGACGGTCATTCCCTTAAATCTCGGTGGCTGCTGGAATGCAAAGCCTATTCCCGCATTTGCCCTGTGATTGATATCGAGCTCTGTGATATCCTGTCCGTCAAGTATAATCTTTCCGCTGTCCGGTGTCTGAATACCTATCAGGGTCTTTGCCAGAGTGGATTTTCCACCTCCGTTTGGTCCGGTGATGACAAGCATTTCTCCGTCCTCTACCTGAAATGATATATTGTTCAGAAGGCATTTCTTTCCGCCCTCATCATCTACGTTTAAAGTTAAATTTTCTGCTTTAAGCACGATTTTCACCTCATTTTTTATTTATGATACAGCATAAAATCCGTCTCCTGCTGTTCTTATTACTTTTTCCGTTTACCGTTCACATTCACACATTAGTATGCCCGGCAATGATTACAGTATAACATAATAGTAAACGTTTACAAGGTATAAACTCTCTGGTACTCGCTAAAATACATATTGTGGCTTTTTATAAAAAGTTTGCTTATCTACTAATTTCCCTTATCATTGAATACTCATTGCACAAGGTTCCGTCATTTTGTCTGATAGAATTAAATTTGATGCCAGTTATCCTGAAGCCCATCTTCTCATAAAGTGCTCTCGCCCTGCTATTGCCCTCAATAAAATCCAATTCCATCTGCAATATATTCGGATTGCTTTCTGCTATTTTTATCATTTCCCGGAACATTCTCGTTCCGATCCCCTGATTCCAGAATTCGCTCAGCAAACCGATTGCCACATTTGCCCTGTGTCCGGTTTTCGCGCGTTTATTCCACCAGACCATGCAATTTCCGGCAATTTTTCCATCTGCTTCACAAACCAGCAGCGTATGTGTATCCGACAAATTGCAGCTATTTATGAAATCAATCTCCTGCTCGATGGTCCGGGTCTCACATTCTTCCGGTGTCCTCAGTAAGAAATCCGTTTCACCGGTTGACTTTTTCATGTACTCTATAAGAGCTTTGGCATCCTTTTCATTTGCACTTCGCAAAATGGCAATTCTGCCGTCTTTTAATTTAAATTCGATATCTTTTATTATCATATTTTCTATAGTACCAACTTCCTATTTCCTATTGATTTTTGTATTCTATCTGTGATAAACTATCGACAATTAATGGTAGTTGCAGCTTAGACAGAGCGAGACGAAAGTTTCCCTCTGTCTATTTTTTTGCGCTTTTACGTGCATGAAGCCTTGTATACACTTCAAGCCTTTTTCAATTATCGAAGCTGTCAAGAGCCTATTGTAACTACTCGTTACAGCTATATTTATTTTACATAACAGGAGGATTTAAGAAAAATGCCAAAGAACAGATTACAGGAAACCGTTTTTACCATCATGATGGTGCTTGTGGTGCTTGTCATGGTTTATGCTATGATATGCTACAATATTGCCCTTGAAACAGGTGGTATGAAGAACTTTGTTTTTAAGGCCGCATTAGGTGAATTTCCTATCATGATTGTTGCCGGTTTTATTCTCGATACATTCATTGCCGGACCACTTGCCAAAAAATGCGCTTTCAAAATCGTCACACCGGGAAAGGACAGACCTATTGCTATAATCCTTGCAATTTCCGTCTTCTCAATCTGGTTTATGTGTCCTATGATGAGCTTTATCGCTACCATCCTTTTCAATGGTGGTTTTAATTCACAGATATTTGCGACATTCTGTGAGCTCGTCGTAAGAAACTTTCCAATGGCCTTCTTCTGGCAGCTCTTTGTTGCCGGACCACTTGTTAGATTCATCTTTGGAAAAATCTTCCGAGAGAACTAATTTAAATGTAAAAAATGTAAAACCGGGCATAATAGCCTGCCCGGTTTTCACTGTTCATCGTAACTGTTAAGAATCACACCATGCATATTCACACAAAAGCTCATTGCAGGTGTCTTCTCGCTTCTTAGAAAGCTTCATAAAACGCTTTGTCCTAGAAAACTCCGTCTATAAAGCCCTTCATATCATCCTTAGACACAAGACCAATCTGCTGACCGGCAACCTGACCGCCCTTGATTGCAATAACTGCCGGAATATTCATTATACGATACTCTCTTGCCAGATCTGGATTCTCGTCCACATCAATATTGTAAAACTCCACATCTGTGATTTCATCAGAAAGCTGCTCCATTACAGGCGCAAGCATCTTGCATGGACCGCACCACTCTGCCGAAAAATCAACAATGATAGCCTTATTATTTTTAACCTGTTCAAATTCACTGCTATTAATCTTCTTTACCATAGTTGTTCTCCTTCCATCTGTCGAACGAATTATTTTCGTTGCACCTATACAGCAATAAAAAATAACTGCTATACTATAGTACACCAAATAAGAAATAACAATGCATCAGAAACTTATTATTCGATGTACTAGCACTACTATAATACATAAATCAGATTATGTCACATAAAAATATTATAAACCGTAAAATTTATCATTTATCACGATTAATTCTTTTTGTGCTCTGCCATGTAGGCCTCTATATCCTCTGTGGTTCTGATGATATCCTCCGACAGACACACTGCACCGTCCTCGGTGATAAGCACATCATCCTCAATCCTGATACCGATTTCCCATTCATCTATATACAGTCCCGGCTCGTCACTGATGATTGCTCCCGGACGAAGCCTGCTGTTTGAGTCAACTGTCACGTCATGCACATCAATTCCCAGATGGTGTGACACGCCATGCATGTAATACTTAGAAATCTCTACCGAATTCTTTATCAGTCCAAGCTTCATAAGCCCGTCTGCAAGCACATCCTTACATACTTCATTTAATTCCTTTGTAGTCATTCCCGGCTTTGCAACCTCGACAATCTTTCGGTTTGCGGCAAGCACGATATCATATACCTGTTTCTGGCGCTCGGTAAACCTGCCATTTACCGGATATGTTCTCGTAATATCCGAATTGTAGCCATCTATTCTGGCTCCAAGGTCAAGAAGCACCAGTGTTCCATCCTCCATCGTCTCACGATTTGTGTCATAATGAAGCATTGTTCCATTAATTCCGCTTCCGGCAATTGTAGGAAAAGCTGTCCACTCTGCCCCACCGCGTCTTATGATATATTCAAAGTCTGCCTGTGCCTGATATTCCTTCATGCCAGGCTTTAAATTAGCCATCACATTGCAGAGTCCGTCCTTTGTGAGAGCGATTGCCTTTTTGGTCAGCTCAATCTCATCCTCATCCTTCTGCATACGCTCCTCTGCCACAAGCGGGAAAAGATTCTTCACAGCAACTCCCGGATAATCACTCTTAAATTCATTGGCTTTTACCACATTGTAATCCGGCAAATCCACTTTCTGATGACGATACGTGTCGAAATATGCTGTGTATACATCCTCACGCGTCATTATCCTGTCCAGCGTGCTCTCAAGCTCATAAATATATTCTATCTCATCAATTCCTGATATTTCCTCGGCTTCCTCCATAGTCACCTTTCTGCCGTACCAGCGCTCCATCGTAGGGTCTGCCTCCTCTATGAAGAGCATTGTCTTAGCAGGCTCTACACATTTATCCAGGACAAGGACCATGTTGTCACGTCTAAGTCCGGTCAGATAGAAGAAATTGCGGTTAGCCTGTGCTGTAAATAAATCATACTCATCTGCACTCACATGGTGCTCGATGCCTGAGTACAATATTGCTATAGAATTGTCCTCCATCTTGTCTAAAATTCTTTGTCTTCTGCTTTCAAAATCCATTTTGCTGCCTCTTATT
>ERZ779974.951-NODE-951-length-10721-cov-7.58672_pt1 | contig 10721 bp, 10 predicted proteins | sample MGYA00511026_ERZ779974 | MGnify/ENA primary metagenome ERZ779974 (study PRJEB29588, sample SAMEA2153010) | human gut metagenome | biome: human gut; feature: human-associated habitat; material: faeces | place: Denmark | collected 2008/2010 ... | reverse complement strand
AGCCGTCGCCGCCGAAGATCCAGACGGACTTCTTGGCGATGAACTGCTTGCTCTTCAGGATCTCTGCAGACTTCTCGCAGCCGGCAGCAGCAGCCTTCTCCAGCTCAGCGATCAGGGCCTTTGCGGGCTCGTCGTTGGCCTTGGTGTTGTTCTTGGTCTCCAGGAACTTCTCAAAGGCAGCCTTCAGCTCAGCAGAAGCCTTGTCGGAACCAGCAACCTCTGCGATCTCCTTGATCAGGTTCTCGCGGACGGTCTTCTGGCCGATGTACAGGCCCAGACCATGCTCTGCGTTATCCTCGAACAGGGAGTTGCACCATGCAGGACCATGGCCGCTGTCCTTGTTGACGGTGTACGGAGAGATGGAAGCGGTGCCGCCCCAGATGGAGGAGCAGCCGGTAGCGTTGGAGATGTACATCTTCTCGCCGAACAGCTGAGTGATCAGGCGAGCGTAAGAAGTCTCGGCACAGCCTGCGCAGGAGCCAGAGAACTCCAGCAGCGGCTGGTTGAACTGAGAACCGATGACGGTATCGTCAGCAAACTTGGAAGGCTTCTTGGAGATGTTGGCCACGCAGTAGTCGAACACTGCCTGCTGATCGGCCTGGCTGTCCTGCGGCACCATGGTGATAGCCTTGGTGGGGCAGACGGTGACGCACTCGCCGCAGCCCATGCAGTCCAGAGGAGACACAGCCATAACAAACTTGTACTCGTTTGCGGGCTTGTTGTCGCGGCTCTTGGTCTGTGCAGGAGCAGCTGCCAGCTCGTCGGCGGTCAGCTGGAAGGGACGGATGGTAGCATGAGAGCAGACGAATGCACACTGGTTACAGCCAACGCACTTTGCAGCATCCCACTCGGGGACGTTGACAGCGGTGCCGCGCTTCTCGTATGCAGAAGCGCCCTGCTCCCACTCGCCGTTTGCATTTGCCACGAAGGAAGAGACAGGCAGGCTGTCGCCGTCCATACGGGCAATGGGCTCCATGACATCGCGGATCTGCTTGACCAGCTCCGGACGGCCGGTGAGAGCCTTGGGTGCGGGATCAGCCTCGGGGTTGGACCAGGATGCGGGCACGTCCACCTTGTGGATGGCGTCAACGCCTGCATCGATAGCCTTCCAGTTCATCTCAACGACGTCCTGGCCCTTCTTGCCGTAGCTCTTCTGAGCTGCCTGCTTCATGAAGTTGACGGCATCCTCGATGGGCATGACGTCAGCCAGCTTGAAGAATGCAGACTGCAGGATGGTGTTGGTGCGCTTGCCCATGCCGATCTCGATAGCCTTATCGATTGCATTGATGGTATACAGCTGGATGTTGTTGTCAGCGATATACTTCTTTGCCTCGGCGTTCAGGTGCTGGCCCAGCTCCTCATCGGACCACTGGCAGTTGATCATGAACACGCCGCCGGGCTTGACATCCTGGACCATCTTCATGCCCATGTGGATGTAAGCGGGGTTGTGGCAGGCCACGAAGTCAGCCTGGTTGATGTAGTAGGGGCTGCGGATGGGCTTGTCGCCGAAACGCAGATGGCTGATGGTCACGCCGCCGGTCTTCTTGGAGTCATACTGGAAGTATGCCTGAACATACTTGTCGGTATGGTCGCCGATGATCTTGACGGAGTTCTTGTTAGCACCGACAGTACCGTCGCCGCCCAGACCCCAGAACTTGCACTCCTTGGTGCCAGCAGCTGCGGTGATGGGAGCGGGCTTGACTTCCGGCAGAGACAGGAAGGTGACGTCATCGGTGATACCCAGAGTGAAGCGCTCCTTGGGCTGATCCTTCTCCAGCTCCTTGAACAGAGCAAAGATGGAGGACGGCGGGGTATCCTTGCTGCCCAGACCGTAACGGCCGCCGGTCAGAACGACATCGTTCAGGCCAGCCTCACGCAGGGTAGCGGCAACATCCAGGTACAGGGGCTCGCCCAGAGAGCCGGGCTCCTTGGTGCGGTCCAGCACAGCCACCTTCTTGGCAGTCTTGGGCAGGACCTTCAGCAGGGAAGCGGAGACCCAGGGACGGTACAGGCGGACCTTGACGATACCGACCTTCTCGCCCTTGGCGTTCAGGTAGTCGATGACCTCATCAGCAACGTCGCAGATGGAGCCCATAGCCACGATCACACGGTCAGCATCGGGTGCGCCGTAGTAGTTGAACAGATCGTAGTTGGTGCCCAGCTTTGCGTTGATCTTGGCCATGTACTTCTCAACAACAGCAGGCAGAGCGTTGTAAACGCTGTTGCATGCCTCACGATGCTGGAAGAACACGTCGCCGTTCTCGTGGGAACCGCGCATCTTGGGGTGTTCGGGGTTCAGAGCCTTCTTACGGAACTCCTCCACAGCCTCCATGTTGCACATTTCCTTCAGATCGGCGTAATCCCACTTCTCGATCTTCTGGTACTCATGAGAAGTACGGAAGCCATCGAAGAAGTTCAGGAAGGGAACCTTGCCCTCGATGGCGCACAGATGTGCGACAGGGGACAGATCCATGACTTCCTGCACGCTGCTCTCGACCAGCATTGCAAAGCCGGTCTGACGGCATGCCATAACGTCGCTGTGATCACCAAAGATGTTCAGAGACTGAGTAGCAACGGTACGTGCAGAAACATCGAACACGCAGGGCAGCTGCTCAGCAGCGATCTTGTACATATTGGGGATCATCAGCAGCAGGCCCTGAGAAGCGGTGAAGGTGGTGGTAACAGCACCTGCACCCAGAGAGCCGTGCACAGCGCCAGCAGCGCCGGCCTCAGATTCCATCTCGACGACCTTGACCTGATTGCCGAAGATGTTCTTCTGGCCAGCTGCGGACCACTGGTCCACAGAGTCAGCCATCGGAGAAGACGGGGTAATGGGGTAGATGGCAGCCACGTCCGTGTAGGCATACGCTACATGGGCGGCAGCGGTATTGCCATCCATAGTTTGCTTTGCTCTAGGCATTTTTCTTCCTCCATTATTCAGAATTTGGTACCTTTTGCGCGGGGCAATATGCCCCACATGGGACCGGAGAACCCCATAAAGGCACTATTGCTTGTATACTATAATAGCAAATTCCGCCCATAAAGTAAACGCAAACCGCTCAACAAACGCACCAAAAATAAAGAAATTTTTTTAGCGCTTTTGTACGTCTTTAGTTCGTTAAAGTGAGCACTGGCGCGGATTTTCCGGTTTTGGCCTGCCTGCTTTGCCAGATCCTGTAATTTTTTTCGCAAAAAGGGGAGGGAACCCTCTCAGGCACGGCTTGCGCCGTGCCAGCTCCCCCAAAGGGGGAGCTTTATTTGTGCTGACCAGAAGATACAAAAAGCTCCCCCTTTCGGGGGAGCTGGCGAACGCAGTGAGCCTGAGAGGGTTCGTTTCCCGCAGCGGCGCTGCAAATGCTGCTTTCCGTTACGACCCCTCCTGTGAAAAGGCAATTCTGGAAAATCCGCGTTTGTGTAGCAATGAAAGCCCCAGTGGGGCTTTCAAGCGGCAGAGCGGTCTGCGTTAGCAGATGGAGGGGCTTTGCCCCGACAAGCTCCGCAGATTTTCCAGAATTGCGAAATTATAAATATTCTTTCCGCTGATCATGCGCAAAGCAAACGCGGCGCGCATTTCAAATCGTCCCATCCTCTTATATTTATCATCTCTTTATTGACAACAAACCTCATTTTGCCGTAAACTGAAGCCATAGAAAACCGGCGCAGCGCCGGGCAAAGAGGGTAATAAAATGGAGAAGACCGTGCATTACGAAAAAACACTCACCAGCGAGGTGCTCTTCGAGGGCCGGGTGATCACCCTGACAAAAGACACTGCTCTGCTGGAAAACGGCAAGACCGCCGAACGCGAAGTGGTGCATCACCACGGCGGTGCGTGCATCCTGCCCTATTTTGAGGACGGCACCATCTGCATGGTGCGTCAGTTCCGCTACGCCATGCAGCAGGAGCTGTGGGAGCTGCCTGCCGGCAAGCTGGAAAAGGGTGAGGACCCCTTTGAAGCCGCCAAGCGGGAGCTGGGCGAGGAGTGCGGCCTGACCGCGGACAATTATATCTCTCTGGGCCAGTTTTTCCCCACCGTGGGCTATGACACCGAAGTGATCTATACATGGGTCGCTACCGGCCTGCACAAGACCCAGATGCATCTGGATGCCGATGAATTCCTGACCCCTGACCGTGTGCCGCTGGATAAAGCTTATGAGATGGTCATGAGCGGCGAGATCCGGGACGGCAAGACCATTGCCGGTATCCTGAAGCTCAAGGCCCTGATCGCCGAGGGCAGGCTGTGAACATCCTGTACGAAGATGCCGCCCTTGTGGTGCTGGACAAGCCCGCCGGACTTTCCAGCGAAGAGGGCGTGCCCGCAGCCCTGCGGCAGCTGTGGAGCCAGCCGGATGCCTTTGTAGGCGTGGTGCACCGGTTGGACACGGGTGTGTCCGGCCTGATGGTGTTTGCCAGAACACCCGGGGCTGCGGCCGCACTCAGCCGTCAGATCACCCAGAGTCAGAACGCCTACGCTGTGCAGGATGGCAGGGCCGAAGGGAAGCCGGAAGTGCCGCAGTTCATCAAGCGGTATCGGGCCGTCATTGCAGGCGGGCCGGACGAAGCACTGCCCGCCGAAGGCACCCTGCGGGACTGGCTGGGGGGCTGTTCAAGGACAGCCGCCGGGGCCGGGTGTTCCCGGTCAGCCGCCCGCGCAGAGGTGTACGGGAAGCCGTGCTGGAATACCGCATCGTGAAAACGGCAGGAGAGATGAGCCTTGCTGAGATCACGCTGCACACCGGCCGCACCCATCAGATCCGGGTGCAGTTTGCATCCCGGAAGCATCCGCTGGCCGGAGACGGCAAATACGGAAGCCGCGTAAAAGGCAGCATTGCCCTGCAGAGCTGCGGCCTGCAGTTTTTGCACCCGGAGACCGGAAAGCCCATGGCATTCACGCTGCCGCTGCCGGAGGGTGCGTTCTGGAAACCGTTTGAAGGATAATGCATTTCCATTAGGTGAGAGGTATGGAACAATACAAAACTGATGCTGAGATCTATGCTGTGCTGGAGCGGGAAATCATTGACCTGACCATCCGCCCCGGCTCTTCGCTGAGCGAAAATCCGCTCTGTGCCCGCTTTGGCGCACCGCGCACCCTGATCCGGGTGGTGCTGCAGAAGCTGCAGGAAAACGGGCTGGTAAAGATCGTGCCTTACAAGGGCACCACCGTCACCCGGCTGAACCGCCGCATCGTGGACGAGCTGATCTACGAGCGCACCGCCGTGGAAGCCCGCGTATTGCGGGATTTTTCGCCCCGGTGCACCCCGGAGCAGCGGGCGTTGATCCGCAGGCGGGTGGAAGCCTACGAGGCCCTTGCGGCCATGGAGAGCCCGGATTACAACAAGCTGTACGAGGCCGACCGTGCCCTGCACGGGACATGGTTTGCGGCCATGGATAAAATGTACCTGTGGAGCACCCTGCAGAACGCCCACGCCGACTACAGCCGCTTCCGGATGCTGGACACCATGACCACCGGCGGCCTTGCCGAGGTGATCGCAGACCACCGCAACCTGATGAACACCATCGAGCGGTGCGACCTTTCCGCCTTTGAACCGTTGGTGGAACGGCACCTGTACGGCGGCATCCGGCGGCTTGGCTCCAAGCTGACCGAGGAATATGCCGATTATTTTGAGCCGGAAAAGTAATTGTTCTATGTGGAACATTTTATAAAACGAAAGGGCACAGCGCATTGCAGCGCCGTGCCCTTTTGTTTTATGCTGTCTGAATTTCAGAACACCCCGGAAATAAAAATTTCCAGACCAATGCCAATGAGGATGATGCCGCCCAGAATGGATGCCTTGCCGGAGAGCTTGGTGCCAAACTTTTTGCCGATGCGCAGGCCCGCCATGCAGATAAAGAAGGTGACCACCGCAATGATGAGCGATGCCGCAAGTGCCATCAGCCAGCCGTATTCCGAAATGGTGAAGCCCACCGAAAGCGCATCAATGCTGGTAGCCACGCCCTGCATGAGCAGTGCACCCGCACTCAGCTCTGCTGCTTCTTCGGCCTCTTCGCCCTTGATGCCATCCACCAGCATTTTGCCGCCAATATAGCCCAGCAGAGCCAGCGCGATCCACGGGATGAACTTTTCAAACGAAGAGAACAGCTCCACAATGGTGTGCACGCACACCCAGCCTGTCATGGGCATCACGGCCTGAAAAAGGGCAAAGGTGCCCGCGATCCTGCACATGGTTTTCCTGCTCATGCGGGGGTCGTGCAGGCCGTTTGCCATGGACACCGAGAACGCATCCATTGCAAGGCCCACGCCCAGCAGGGCACTGTTGAGGAAAAATACAAAGCTCCATTCCATATTGTCTGCCTCCTGAATCTGACCAGAATATCGGGCAATACAAAACCCGGTCTCGGGCGCACATGTACGTCCGGGACCGGGTGATTTTTTGAAACCAACTCCATGTGCACGGGCGCTGTTCTATGCGCCAAAAACACATGAGTCTCGCAAATGAAAGCAAGCCAGACCGGAACCAACGGTCATCATGTTGACTTGCTGCGCTCTGCAAAAGCGCCTGCTACTCCCCCACGGGTATTTGTGATTGTTTTGCCATTGTAGCATATCTTTGCAGGGAAGTCCAGACAAACCTGCGCGGTTACACGGTATTTTTCCATCGGCGGGCAAAATACCAGTCCTGTGAAATAATAAAACACAGGGTGTTGCCCAGTGCTCTCAGGGTAACAGCATGTTCCTGACGCAAGGCCCGGCGGGCGCAGCGCTCGTACTCCCGCGCCTGCTGCATCCGGGCACTCCGGCGCTCTTCGGCGGTCAGGTGCATTCCCACATCGATCAGGGAGTGCAGCAGTGCCCAGTACAGCTCACACAGCGAGCCCGTGATGCCATGGCGGCGTACGCACTCAAACACGGTATAGTTTGCTTCCACACGATCGAGATTGCGCAGGGTGACTTTGCTGTTGACGATGCTGCCCGCCACCTTGCGGTAAAGGTACAGCGCATCCGGGATATTCGCGATTCTGTCCGCTTTTTCGTAGGCGTAGGCGATCAGCAGGGTGTCCTCGTTCAGCTTGCCCTCTGCAAAGCGCAGCTGCGCAAAAATGCTGCGGTGGTACAGCTTGTTCCACACCACCATGTAGGGCAGAAGGGTGCTGTGCTCCAACGCCTGCTCCGGGGTCAGCACCTCCCGCCGCACATGCAAATACTGCTCCCGGATGGGGGTCAGGGCTTCGTCCACCTGCCGGTAATTGCACACGGCCATCTGTGCACCGGCCTCCTGCGCCGCATGGTAAAGCTTTGCGCAGAAGTCCGGCATGATGGTGTCGTCTGAATCCACAAAGGCGATCCATTCGCCCTCTGCCGCGTCCAGCCCGGCATTGCGTGCCACGCTCAGGCCACGATTCTTCTGGTGGATGACCCGGATGCGGCTGTCCTTTGCCGCTGCGGCATCACACAAAGCAGGGCAGCTGTCCGGAGAGCCATCGTCCACCAGGATCAGCTCAAAATCCGTGAAGGTCTGGGCAAGGATGGAAGAGATGCAGGCGCTCAGAAAACGCTCTGTCTTATATACCGGCACGATGATGCTGATCTCCGGCTGTTTTTTATGTTGTTCCTGCACAATAAACTCCTCATTGCTTCAGGTCGTTTTCTGCCGTCTTTCCGCCCTTTTGCGGCATAGATCCAGATAACTGCAGGCCGATGCAGCGCAGACCACTGCCGCCCACAAATTTTTTAGTGTTACGCCGCGGGCTTGCATCAGCCGATGGCGGGCTGTACGCTCATACGCAAAGGCTTCCTTCATCCGGGGGCTTTTGCGCTCTTCCGGTGTCAGGTGCAGCCAGATGTCCCACACGGCAGTCAAAATCGGGCGATAGGCTGCACACAAAGCATCTCGGATGCCGTTTTGGTACAGCACATCAAACAGGCGGTACCATGCTTCCACCCAGTCCAGTGTTTTCAAGGTAGTCTTGCGGTGCATGGCACTGCCGGTAACGATGCGGTAATTGTATAAAAAATCCCATACACCGCAGGCAGAAGCCGCTCTTGCGTAAATGACCGGCATGAGACAGGTATCTTCAAACGCCTTGTTTTCTGGATAGCGCAGATTTTCCAGCAGTTTTCGGCGATAAAGCTTATTCCACGGAACCTGAAAATCCGACACCACCATCCGGCGCAGAACTTCCTCCTGCGGCAAAAACTCGTTCAAAAGGCGATGTTCTCCGCCTGCAAGCGTTTTGCCCGTTTCATCAATGCACTGACTGCTGCAGATTGCAAAATCTGCACCCGTTTCCAGCACTGCCTTATGCATTTTTTCCAGATATTCTGGTGCTGCTGTATCATCCGAATCCACAAATGCGATCCAATTTCCCTGTGCTGCATCCAGACCCGCATTGCGGGCTGTGCTTACACCGCCGTTTTGCTTATGGATCACCCGCACGCGGCTGTCTTTTTCCGCTGCTGCATCACACAGGGCAGGACAGTTGTCCGGTGAGCCATCATCCACAAGGATCAGTTCAAAATCTGTAAAGGTCTGAGCGAGGATGGAATCAATACACTCATTCAGATATTTTTCCACCTGATACACTGGCACGATGATGCTGATTTCCGGTCTTCCACTTTCTGTTCTTTCACTCACAGTATTTCTCCCATTCGGAATTCAGTTTTATTTCCGGTACTTGAAGTTGAAGTAGAACTGCGGGTTTGCAATGCAGAGTGCGGTTTCTGCTGCGTTGCGCAGGGTACAGGCCCCTTGTTGACGTACCTCTCTGCCTGCTTTTTTCAAGCACGCTTCCGCCTGCTGAACCCGTTCACTGTTTCTCTGTTTGGGTGGCAGACTTTTTTTTGTGTTTCGGAGCATGCGTTTCATCAGTACATACTGCAGGAATGCTGTGTCTTTTTTTCCATACTTGAGTGCACAAGCAAGAAGTCCGTAGTTTGCATCGATCTCATCCAGATTTTTCAAGGTGACCTTTCCATGCATAATGCTTGCCGGATGCAGCCGGTAATGGTACAGTTTTTCCTTTATACAAGCCACAGCTGTTGCATGTTCAATGATTTCCGGTGTGGTAAATGCATCTTCATAGTTTTTGCCCACAGGAAAAACGATTCCTTCCAGCACATCTCTCCGATGCAGTCTTGTTGCTGCCTGAATCAACGGCGTAAGGCGGATGCGGTGTATTGCTTCCTCACGGGAAAGCACTTCTGTACGTAAAGGCTGTTCCTGATAATCACAAAGACTTCCATCCTCTTCCATAAAAACTTCGTTGCAGACTGCAAGTTCAGCACCTGCCTGCTTTGCTGCCCGCAGCATTTTTTCGTAGTAAGTCTTGTCTACAAAGTCATCCGGGTCCACAAAGCCGATCCAATTTCCCTGTGCAGCTGCCAAACCCGCATTGCGAGCTGTGCTTACACCGCCGTTGATTTTATGGATCACCCGCACGCGGCTGTCTTTTTCTGCCGCAGCATCACACAGGGCAGGGCAGTTGTCCGGGGAGCCATCGTCCACCAGGATCAGCTCAAAATCCGTAAAGGTCTGTGCCAGAATGGAATCAATGCATTCGTTCAGGTATTTTTCCACCTTATACACCGGCACGATGATGCTGATCTCCGGGGATTTTTTTTGCTCTGTCATGTTCCTTAAACCACTTTCTGTGTTTATTTTTATTCCTCACACGCTATTTCTATTATACATGGTTTGGATGGATTTGAAAAGAAGCCGCCGTGCAGAAATCTCTGTGCGGCGGCTTCTTTCAAATCTTATTGTGTTTTCAAGGTTTACTCTTCGCCCTTATCGTCTGCTTCCGGGGCTTCTGCAGCGGCGGCAGCATCCGCGGCTTCCATGGCGGCAAGCTGCTCGGCAGTCGGCTCTGCATCAGCATCGGAGGTGTCGATCTGCTCGGTCTGGGCCTCGTCGTCGTGGTCGGTGCGGGCAAGTACCATCACCTTATCGTTCTCACCCAAGCGCATCACCCGCACGCCGGAGCCGTAGCGGCTCTGCAGCGGGATCTCGTTGGCGTGCAGACGGATGATGATGCCCTCCTGACTGCTCAGCAGCACATCATCCACATCGTCCACAATCTTGACCGCAGCCACCTTATCCTTGGCGGCATCGTAGTTGCGGATGCCCTTGCCGCCGCGGGCGGTGATGCGGTAGGTATCGATGTCCGACCGGCGGCCCTTGCCGTTCTCGGTGACGGTGAGCACCGTGCCGCCCTCGCGGCAGATGCACACGCCCACAACTTCATCGCCCTCGGCCAGACGGATGGCGCGCACGCCGTGGCCGCTGCGGCCCATGGGACGTGCATCGGCTTCGTTGAAGCGGATGGCCTGACCGTTGCGGGTGGCAACGATGAGCATATCGTGGCCGGAGGTCAGGCGGGTCCATGCCAGAGCGTCGCCCTCGTTCAGGGCAATGCCGATCAGGCCGGACTTACGGATGTTAGCATACTGTTCCAGCGGGGTGCGCTTGATGAGGCCCTGCTTCGTGACCATGGTCACAAAGCCGCCCTCAGTGTCGGCTTCCTTCGACTGGCAGATCATGTTGGTGACCTTTTCGCCCTCGGCCAGCTGCAGCAGGTTGACGATGTTGCTGCCCTTGCTGGTGCGGCTGCCCTCGGCAATGGTGTAGCCCTTGATGCGGAACAGACGGCCCCGGTCGGTAACAAAGAGCACATAGTCGTGGGTGGAGCCTACGAACATCTCCTGCACGATGTCCTCTTCCTTGCGGGTCATGCCGGAGATGCCGCGTCCGCCGCGGCGCTGTGCC
>ERZ779974.950-NODE-950-length-10736-cov-3.95038_pt1 | contig 10736 bp, 9 predicted proteins | sample MGYA00511026_ERZ779974 | MGnify/ENA primary metagenome ERZ779974 (study PRJEB29588, sample SAMEA2153010) | human gut metagenome | biome: human gut; feature: human-associated habitat; material: faeces | place: Denmark | collected 2008/2010 ... | reverse complement strand
GGGTCGCCACCGCATGGCACACGCTGGGCTTTGTGACCTCCAGGTGCCGGGCGACATCCACGGAGCGCACCATGCCCATCTTCTTATGGAGAACAAGTATGGCCTCCAGGTAGTCCTCCCCGGACGCATGAAGTTTCATCAGTACCTCCTTTTATGATTAAACGCTTAACTTCCAATTTGCAGAAGCTGTCTGCAAATCGACCAGCCTATGATAGAGGCCATTTTCTTTCATAAGTTCTTCGTGAGTTCCGTTTTCGGCTACAATACCATCTGACAATACAACGATGTTATCGGCAGCTTCCACCGTCCTCATTCTGTGAGCGATTATAAGAACTGTCTTGCCTTTTACCAGCCTGGATATTGCGTTTTGAATTTCAGTTTCGTTATCTACATCAAGAGAAGCAGTAGCTTCATCCAGAAGAATAACAGGAGCGTCTTTCAAAAGAGCACGTGCGATAGAAAGGCGCTGTGCCTCACCACCAGATAGTGTTGAACCATTTTCTCCGATCACCGTCTGATAGCCGTCCGACAATTTTGAAATAAATTCATCACACTGCGCTGCTTTAGCTGCGGCAATCACTTCTTCATCCGTTGCGTCCTTTTTACCGACACGAATATTTTCCATGATGGTGTTATTAAACAGCACAACATCTTGAAAAACGATAGAGAAGTTTTTCATCAACATGGTTGAATTTAGCGGAGCAATATCGGTTCCGCCCAACAGTATTCTTCCTCCGTCCAGAGGATAAAATTTGGCTGCCAGTTTTGCGACTGTACTTTTGCCGCCGCCGGACGGGCCAACCAATGCAGTGACCTGTCCCTGTTTTGCAGTAAACGAAACATCCCTCAGTACCGGTTTGCCCTTTTCGTAAGAAAACTGGACATGATCGAATGTAATATCGTACCCGTTTGTATGGATATTCTTCTCACCGGTTTCTTCCGGGTATTCCTCTATTTCTTTCAAGCGGTTCACCTGAAGCTGTACAGAAAACAGCTCTGCCATATTTGACATCGCCCCGGAAAGCGGATCGTACAGGCGGGAGGCAGCAATCAAAAACAGAATATAGGTAAACAGAGAGGTATCTCCACTTACCACAAGACTATTACCTACTACAATCACCGTTGCCAAACCGAGCCGTAAAAACATCTGGCCGGTTGTCAGCAGACTTGCCGTTGTCATTTCGGATGAAATCTGTGCTTTTTCCGCAGCATCCATCTTTGCGTCCAATTTGCGAAGATAATCTTCTTCCTGATTGCAAGCCTTTATATCCTGTACGGTTTCCAAACATTCCTGAATGCCTTCTGCAAGCTCCAGTCTTGCGTTCATGTGCTTTTTGCTGAGTTTTTCCTGCCATTTCCGTGACAGAATAACGATTGCAAATGAAATCGGAGCTACCCAAAGAAGAGCCAAACCCATTTGCCAGTTGAAAATCAGCAGGCCGATACAAACAATCCCCGTAGAGATAACTGCTCCAAAGAATTGTGGAACCGTATGAGAAAATGCGTGTTCAAAGTTTGCACAGTCGCCCATAATTGTGCTTGTCAGGTCAGCAAGATCACGCTGGTGGAAGAAGGTCAGCGGAAGGGTACGCAATTTTTCCGCAAGCCCGATACGCCGCCTTGAGCTTTCATCATACGTTCCGAGATATGTCGCGGTGTACTGGCAATAATGAAAAATAAAAACAACAGCTAAAATCACAATTCCAATCACAGTGTAAACGGCGGCACTGATCTCTGGCGCACTCGCTCCCAAAACAGGCGCAAGAAGCTGATTGAGGACGATAGCCAGAAGAATAACAGGAAACATAAGGCTGATATTGGCCAGCACCGAATAAACGATCCCTTTTAACAGGTCTTTTGCACCCTGATCGCTTAACGCATACTTCTTTTTTAACGCCTTAATCATGCTGCTCATCCTCCTTTCCGACCTTCCAGGCAATCGAGGTCTGGTAATCCTTCCACATAGAAGAATAAATACCATTTAAGGCTACCAATTCTTCATGCGTACCTCTTTCTGCAATCTGCCCCTCCTTGAACACCAGGATAAGGTCTGCGTCTTGTATCGTAGAGAGCCGGTGGGCAATCATCATAACCGTTTTGTTTTGGGTCAGCCGCTCAAAAGCGAGCTGTATCTGATGTTCATTTTCGGCATCTGCAAATGCTGTGGCTTCATCCAGTACAATAATAGGGGCGTCTTTTAAAATTGCCCTTGCAAGAGCAATCCTTTGATTTTCACCTCCTGAGAGATATGTGCCTCCTGTTCCAACGAGCGTATCAAGCCCATCCGGGAGGCGGTCAATAATATCTTTGCATTGTGCTTCATCAGCCGCTCTCAAGACTTCTTCCCTGGTAGCGTCCGGGCGGGCCGCCTTAATATTATTCATCAAGGTGTCCTTGAACAGACAGGTATTCTGAAACACGAAAGCAACTCTTTTCATCAGTTCCGGCTTCTCAATATTGCGTACATCCACGCCGCCAATCGTAACGGAACCTGACTGAACATCATAAAATCGGGGAATGAGGCTTGCCGCTGTACTTTTACCGCTGCCGGAGGCACCAACAAGCGCCACTGTTTTTCCTGTCGGAACCTCAAAGCTGATATGGTCTAAGGCCTTCTCTTTGGCCCCTGGATAGGCGAAGGAAACATCCGAAAACACAATCGAAGCATCTGCCGGGATCAGGGGATGTTCCGGCTCCTTCAAGGGCTTTTCCTGCAAAATTTCATCCACCCGGCTGACTGCACTTTTAGCCGCCATAAGCTGCTCGCTGGCAAACATGATACGGTTCATCATAGTTGCACAGACCGGAGTAAACAAACTGTAAAACAGAAAATCCAGCACAACATTTTCATAAGCCGCCTGGCCGCTGACCCCGGACAAAATAAACATGGCGACTGGAATAAGTAAAACAAATGTGCCGTTCAGTGTTACTGTAAATCCCGTAAGAGGAATACGGCATTTTAAGGCATACCCGGAAGCAAATTTTTCGTATTCTTCTATTGCAGCGTGAAAATTTTTGAAGGAATAAATAGTTTGCTGAAATACTTTTACAACAGGAATACCGCGAATATATTCCACAGCTTCTTTATTCATTGTTTCCAGTGCAGTCATATACTTGCCCATAAACTGCGCATTATCTCCACCCATCATCTGTTTGAGAAAGATGACACTGATTCCCATAGGTATCAGGCAGCAAATTCCCAGCCGCCAGTCAAAAAGGAAAATCAAAATAATAACGGCAACCGGCATAACTGCGGCTCCGGTCAGATCGGGAAGCTGATGGGCCAGAAATCCTTCTGTAAGCCCTGCATTATCATCAATGATGTTTCTGAGCCGTCCGCTTGCATTTTGGCTGAAATACCCCAACGGCAGCGTCACGATATGATGAATTGCAGATTTTCTCATATTGGTGGCTGTACGAAACGCCGCCAGATGAGTACAGTTCAGGGCGATAAAATAAATTAAAATGCTTGCCGCTGCAAACACAACCGCCATCCACGCATAATGGGCGCTCCCCGTTGCAAGAGATATATCCCCGGCAGCAAAAGCCTGGATTAAATCGCGGATGACGAGCCAAATGCAAACAAAAGGCAGCATAGATAAAATGGTACTGATTCCGGAGAGAACACATCCCAAAACAGTCAAAACATGGAATTTCCCTGCATATCCGAACATTCTGGACAGTTCTCCATTTTTTTGCTTCTCCATAAGCAAGTCTCCTTTCGCAATAATAGACGGGTTAGCATTTTATAACCCGTCTATTATCATAAAATCATTCAGTTGTTTCTGCCACTCCATGCAGAGCGTATCTATCCAATCGGACACATAATTCATTGACACATAAGGCAGGAGTATAAGCGGGACAAATTTTCCTGTAACGGAAATGTTTCTACATGACCTTCATCAACGAAATGCAGAACCCGATTGCAAGTCATAGCGGCAAATTCATAATCGTGGGTAATGATTAAAATGGTCTTTCCTTTTTGCGCCAGAGCTTTCAAATGCTCCGATATTCTCATCATATTTTTGAAATCAAGACCGCTGGTAGGCTCATCCAAAATCAAAACGGGGGTATCTATCCAATCCGATACTGCGAGAGTGAGTCGTTGTTTCTGCCCGCCGGAAAGAGTAGCGGGATGCCGTTCTTTCCATTCAAACAAGCCATATAGTTTTAGCAGATCATCGCGTTGCTCCTGGGTACTGCCTTTTCCGTTTAATAGCAGTTCTTCTTCTACGCTGTCCCCAAACAACTGGCAATCTGTATTTTGCATAACAAAGTAGGCAAAATTCTTCCGTTTGCCTTTAGATACCTTTGTCCCGTTATATATGACCTGACCCTCTTTTTCCTTTTGCATACCACAAAGAATATTCGACAAAGTAGTTTTTCCTATTCCGTTATGGCCTACAATCGCAATCAGATCACCAGCATACGCCTGAAAAGATACATCATGGAAAACCGGATGTTTGCGATAGGAAAACGCCAAATCCTTTACCTCCATCGTCATATCTTTTTCTTTTACAGGGGAAATATCTACTTCAATATGGTGCAAATCTGCCGCTCGTATTCCTATGGCTCGTCTTTTTTCTTCTGGAATAGAGCGCAGTTCTCCCGCCGTCCATTCTTCTTTTATGCTCCCGTTTTCCATATAGAGAAAACGGTCTGCAAGGTCAGTAAGATAATAAAGCCGGTGTTCAGCAACAATGATTGTGTGGCCTTCCGCTTTAAGTCCACCCATCAAATTTTTAAGCGCCTCAACGGAATACATATCCAAATTGGCCGAAGGTTCATCAAACACATAAATTTCCGGATCAACAGCATTGACGGATGCCACCGCTATTTTCTGTTTTTCCCCGCTGGACATCGGATAAATTTCTTTCCCTCGCAGCATATCTCCGTTAATACGCTTGATTGCACTTGAAACCCGCCTATCCAATTCTTCATACGGAACGCCATAATTTTCACACCCAAACGAAATCTCATCCTCTGTAATACTGGCAAAAAACTGGCTCTTTGGATCTTGAAAGATTGAACCTACTTTTTTCCCGATTTCATACAGAGGATATTCCGATATGTTGCGTCCCAACAGTGTGATGCGCCCTTTCAGTGTCCCTTCGTAAAATTGTTCGCCTAACCCGTTTACCAATCGTGTTAAAGTTGTCTTTCCGCAGCCGCTCCCTCCAGTCAGAACAAGAAACTCGCCCTCTTTTACATCGAGGCTGATATGATGGATACTATCTGTTTCGGCTCCCGGATATTCAAAAGATACATCTTCAAACTGGATAACGGATCGCCTTGCTTTATCATTTACCATTATGCTACCGTCCTTTCCAGCACAAAATAGAATGCAGTTACACAAACAGCAATCACGCACATAATCCAATCTCTTTTTTGAAATTCTATTTTTCTGCGGCAGGTATGTTTCCCAGGATTGGAAATCCCCCTGCTTTCAGCAGAAGCGGCAAGTTCTTCGGCTATTCTGGATGAACGGAAAATAACAGGCGTAACAATATACTCCATTGCGTCCAGAGGGTGTTTCCATGACAACAGCTTTCGCAGTCGAAGGGAGGAAAACACATCAGAAAATTCACTGCGCACAGTAGGGAAGAAACGCAGCATGAAGGTTACGGGCAGGGCAATTCCATTAGGCGCGTGGATTTTCTTAAAAACTGCTACAACTTCTCCCGGCGGCATACCAATCACGGGCTGCGCAGCCATAACCATCATCAAAATACGCAGCACCATGAACAGGAACATTTCCGGCATAAGAATGGTAATGCCCTGTCCTCCTGAAAGCAACCTCAACACGATAAAAATACCGCAGACGATCAAATATTTTATTGTCTGCCTGCCAAAGCCCTGAATAATCAGATACACGCTCAAAACGCCAAAAAGTGTGTATATCAAAATGTCGCTTGTGAGCACCGCCACAAGCGACATAGTGAGAACTATGACAAGCAATTTGGTTCGAAAATCAAATTTCATGCTCATAGTTTATTTAATCGCACCACTCTTTCTGAAGTGCTTCACAATCAGTTTGTTACTAATCATGCAGCCAAGGACGGCCAGGATAGCGGTGACAGCCAGGCTCAAAAGGACGTACTTCGGATCGGTGTAATACTGGGTCTGAACCTGAACCTGCTGCTCGCTGACGCCGGTGGCAAGAAATGCGTCTTTGAAAAACCAAATTTCTGACATACCATGTGCAGCGCGAACCAGTGCCGTGATTACCCACGAAATAGACACACGCTTAATGTCATGGTAGGCATCCTTTCCGCACATGGAAAGCTCTGCGATGATACCGCCGCCCAAAAACCACGGAATCATAAATGGCCCCATCATCAATCCGGCGATAATCGCCCACATGATATTGTAGACAAGAGCGGGGCCATGCTTGCCGACTTTCATGCACATATAAACATAGAACGGTGCGAGGATAAGTGCCGCACCAGCGGCGTTAAAAATCATGGAATAGAACAGTGAAGCGCCGGTCAGGATCGAATAGACCATAAATACAACGAACATGACCGCACAGAAGATACCGATGATTGCCGCGTCTTTGACAGTGTACTTGTTACCTGTCGATTTTTCATTTTCCATTTGGAAATCCTCCTTTGTCTTGCAGAAAGTTAGCAGCGTCTAACCCGCTATTCAAAAAACAGGCCAGCTTCAAGCGGTCTTTCTGCTTTTATCTGACAAAGGATATTCTAATACAGCTCAGATTTCTTCGCCACTCCATACGGACCCGCTTCTATCCAAACGGACACTCTTTCTGAATTCCGTTGGAGAGCTGCCATACGTTTCTTTGAAGGCAGAAGTGAATTTATTCGGATTTTCATATCCGATTTTACTTGCAATCTCCGTTACTGACGACTCGGTTTCCAGCAACAATTTTTTGGCGACTTGAAGCCGATAGGTACGAAGATAAGAATAGACAGAGGTTCCATAGACGCCTCGAAAGCACTTTTTCAATGCTGTTGTAGAAATCTCGAATTTCTGGGAAAGCTGTTCAATCGTATGATGTGCTGTCAAGTCCTCCGTAATATAGGACGCTACTGCTTTAATCAATGCGACCTGATTTTGATTGAAATAATCCGTCTGTAAAACTTCTTCTGCCGTATTGAGATCACTTAAGAACAGAAGCAGTTCCAGCATTTTGACTTTCATGTATCCTGGTTTTCTTTTTTCCCGGACATGATAGAGTTCCGAAAAAATATGTTCAATAGACGGATTGGCCCGCATGATGCAGCAACGGTTTCCTTCGCAAATATATTTTTGTATGTAGTGCAAATCAATATTCAATAGCTCCATGATTTGCCGTACTTCCGGCAGCAATTCATCCAGATTGATGACGATAGAAATACCGTGATAGTGGTTCAGCGGAAAACACGAATTTGACTTTTTCTTCATCATGGAGCTGATCGACAAATCGCCTTCCGCCATATAGCAGCAACTATTTTCACCAAAGCTACACTCAAAACGTCCTATCAGACAATGGTTAATCTCTATCATGTTTTTAGCTGTGGCTTGATTTTGATTGCAATATCCCATGTGCATATCGTTATAGTAAAGCTCAATACCAGAAAAAACCTGATAGACTGTAATGCGTCCGTGCCCTGTTTCATTTGACAGCCGAAAAATTTTACAGTCCTGCCGTAGTTCATCTTCTTCGAGAGAGCCGTATAACTTTGTCCCTTCAAATTCGTCTGGCAATTCAGACCGCAATAATACTTCAATCGTACCAGAGAGTGCTTGTTTTTCATAGGTCAGCACCACCCATTCCTCCTTTCGGTTCGTTATAACTAATCACCATTAAGTATATGTGATAATTTCTCCTGTGTCAAATTTTGATGAACGCCCATGCTATTAAAGATTTTCAGATGAAAATAGCCAAAATCTCCGTTTCAAATTGTAGTATTAGTAGAGGGAGAATGAGGGTAGGGTTACAGTAGCAAGCACAGCAAGTGAGTACCCACTTGCGGATTTTTCCTATTTTCAGGTCCCTTGCCCGAAAATGTAAAAATGCTTGTTGGGATAATCCCAAACCCTTATGAGAAACGGAGGCGGCGCATGGCAAACCGAAAACGGAATATCCAGATGAAATTCTGGGTTACAGAAGAAGAAAAGCGCCTCATTGACGAGAAGATGGCCCAACTCCCCACACGGCGCTATGGCGCCTATCTTCGGAAGATGGCGATTGACGGATATATCATCTACACCGACACCACGGAGATCAAGGCGTTTACATCAGAGCTTTCCGCCATCGGCCGGAATATCAATCAGATCGCAAAGCGGATCAATGCCACCGGTTCGCCCTATCAGGCGGATATGGAGGAAATCCGGGAAAGGCTGGATCAGATATGGCAATTACAAAGACGCATCCTATCAAGTCAACGCTGAAAGCGGCCATCGACTATATCTGCAACCCGGAAAAAACGGATGGGAAGCTCCTTGTATCCTCCTATGGCTGCACCGCCGAAACAGCAGATATTGAATTTGCCTGGACCCGCCGCCATGCCATCGACAAGGGAACCCACCTGGGCCGCCATCTGATCCAGGCGTTTGAGCCTGGGGAGGTGTCGCCGGAGGAAGCCCATGAGATCGGGATGCAGCTTGCAAAGGAAATCCTGGGCGGCAAGTATGAATTTGTCCTGACCACCCACATAGACAAGGGGCATATTCATAACCACCTGATTTTCAATGCGGTCAGCTTCACGGATCACAAGCACTACCATTCCAACAAGCGGAGTTACCACTATATCCGCCGTACCAGCGACCGCCTTTGCAAAGAACATGGGCTGTCGGTCATCATCCCAGGGAAGGACAAGGGCAAAAGTTACATCGAACACCAGGCAGCCCAGGCCGGAACCAGCTACAAGGCGAAACTGAAAGCGGCCATTGACCGGCTGATTCCTGCCTCCGCCGACTTTGAAGATTTGCTGCTCCGCCTGCAGAGAGAAGGCTATGAGATCAAGCGGGGCAAATATATCTCCGCCAGAGCGCCGGATCAGGAACGATTCACCCGTCTGAAAACCCTTGGTGTGGACTACACCGAAGAAGCCCTTGCCGCCCGGATCGCCGGACGCTCCAGACCTTCCCGCCAGCCGAAACAGCAAAGCGGAAAGATCAGCCTGCTCATTGATATCCAGAATAACATCAAGGCGCAGCAGAGCGCAGGCTTCACCCATTGGGCGAAGCTGAACAATCTGAAACAGGCCGCCAAGACCATGAATTTCCTGACCGAGCACGGGATAAGCAGTTATGGAGAACTGGAAAGCAAACTGACCGCAGTATCCGCACGCAGGGATACCGCTCATGCAGAAATCAAGCGGGTAGAAAGCAGAAGTGCCGAACTTACCCTTGTGATGAAGCACGCCGGCACTTACCGTCAGCTAAAGCCACTTTATGACCGATACCGTAAATCGAATGATAAAGAAAAGTTCCTGCGGGGGCATGAGAGCGAGATCATCCTTTTTGAAGCGGCCGCCAGAGAATTGAAACGGCTGGGGGCTGTGCCGCTGCCGACAACGGAAAGCATGAAAACGGAGCTTGCCAATCTCACCGCAGAAAAGGAACGGCTCCTTGCTGAATACAAAGCCGCAAGAACCGAAGCCCAGGAATACGATACCGTTAAGCAGAATGTGGATGCGCTGCTGACCGTTCCAAAGGAACAGGAACAACAGCGGCGGCATGAACTGGAATAATTTTCTCTGAAAGACGCTGGGCACAGCTCCCGGCATCCTGTATAATGGAACTGCGGAAGGAGGTTTTACCGATGACAAGAAGCGAAGCAATCAAAGCATTTTTCTTCAAAAGTGTACTGCCCGTGATCGTGGCACTGATCTTGTATTGTATCTTCAAATCTGCCTGCGTGAAGAACGGAGAGGTTGACTATGTATGGCTCTGGATACTCTGCGGGCTACCGTTTGGCCTCCATCGGATGTGCCTCTGGATCGTGCCGGGCGGCGGCTCCCTGGGTGGAGGGATTGCCCTGTTTGCGTTGAACTTCATTATCGGCGGCGTGATTGGTGGTTTCGTTCTGGCCTGGCGGTTGATCGTGGCGGTGTGGTATATGCCGCTGACAGTGTACCGGCTGATCGTTAGATGATTTTCTTGCGTCATGGAAATATGGAAAACTGCCGCTCGTGCCGATGGAAAAGCCATTCACAACCTGATGGAAAAAGACAAGCCTTTTCCCACAAGTCTGCAAACAGCTTTCCCACAGCCTCGCAATTCTGGCAGTTTACGCACATTCCCACAACGCCTACTACGGCGGCTATTCATCCTTTCCTATCCAATCCTAAAAAAATACTATGGAAATCCTTCTCTAACTGAGGTACAGTTTGTACCCCTGTTCAAATAATTTGATAAAAAAGAAAAAGGGGGAGTACAGCCAATCGGATGAACCGAAAAGCTGTACTCCCGTTTTGCGTGACAGAAAGTGTTTGAAATCAAGCCTTTTTCTTCATGTGCCAGCAAGCAGACCGACACATGAAAAGTCATAAAGGCTACCTTTGAAAATACGGATACAGGGAATTATTCTGTGTTTTTTCCACCCATATCCTCACAGATTTTAGACCGTTTGGAACTGTAATGCGGACAAGCGACCAGACACGCCCGGAAACTCTGCTTGCAGCCGTGAACACATTTTTTACAGATATGGTTATACTGCCGCCTGCCGTTGTCACCCAGGAAGAACGCCCATTCCAACCGCCATTTTTTGCTTCGGCTCATAGGCA
>ERZ779974.944-NODE-944-length-10773-cov-1.84755_pt1 | contig 10773 bp, 8 predicted proteins | sample MGYA00511026_ERZ779974 | MGnify/ENA primary metagenome ERZ779974 (study PRJEB29588, sample SAMEA2153010) | human gut metagenome | biome: human gut; feature: human-associated habitat; material: faeces | place: Denmark | collected 2008/2010 ... | reverse complement strand
TATGGCAGAACCGTTTTTAAACCACTGATAAGATAATGTTCCGTAGCCGGAAGCCGTAACAGAGAGTTCCCCGCTCTCCCCCTCTGTCAGTGAAAGAGAAGCAGGCTGTGCGGAAATCTGAAGTCTAGGCATAACCGTAACGGTTGCGGTGTCGCTTGTGACGCTGCTTACACCGTTAGAAACGACAACGGTATAATCTCCGGCATCACTTTCGGCAAGTGCAGAGAAATTCAGTGTAGATGAAGTTTCACCGGTAAGAGCCGTACCGTCTTTATACCACTGATATTGATTAGAACCGCCCGTTCCCTGTACAGCAACATTTAAAGAATAACTGCTGCCGGTAATTCCCTTAAAGGATTTCGGCTGGGTGAAAAGCTTAATAGGATCCGGTGCACTTGTTTTGCTGACATAAACGGTAACAAGCGGGTGCATAACAATGTCATATCCCGCAGGCGTGGTAATAGTAAAATGATAGTCAATATAATAATATAAGCGGGAACCGCTGTCCACAAGTGTTGTATCCAGTATAATCTGATTGGATGACGCATCAAAAGTGTATCCGTCTGCTTCAACCGGAGCGACAGGTGTGCCGTCAATATTGATAACCGGGTTGTCAATTACACAGGTTTCCTGTGTATATGGCAGAAATTCCTTTACAATTTTAGTGTATGGTCTGGTCGGGAAGGAATCACTTCCTTCTGCCATACGGATAGGCCAGTTGGTTAAATGCGGCAGACGGGACATAAAGCGGTAGTCCATAATATTTGTAGAGCTGATACCCAGTGTTTTTAAGCTGGTCATTTGTCCGAGTGTGTCGGTCATGTCATTGGCAACTGGACAGCCGTAAAGTGTCAGTTCCTTTAAAGTACCGTTGTGTGACAACAGGAAATCAACATTTGAAAAACGGTTATATGCCAGAATTAAGGTTTCAAGCTTTGTAAGCGAATCAAACATTGAAGAATACTCGTCTGTTACATAAGCGTATGCTAAATCCAGATATTTCAGATTCGTAAGGCTTGAAATTGTGTCCGCATTAGAATCAGCGTTTTTATCGGTGATTTTAACACCGTCCAGACAAAGTCTTGTGATAGACGGAACTGCTTTTAACGGGCTGATATCATTTACAGATGTGCATTTTTCGAGTTCTACATCATTTAAAGTATCCGTTACCGGAATTTTAGAAATATCTGTCAGGTTGTAGCAGTCACTTAAATCCAGAAAGTGCAGTTTTGTTAATGCCGTAATATCCGGCAGTACCGTAAGTTCGGAATCGGTAATCCGTAAGGTTTTCAGATTCACACAGTACTCAAGACCTGTGTAGTCGGTAATGTGTGTGTCGTCAGAATTTGTTAATTTTAAAGCAGTGAGCGATTCAAGCTGTTCCTTTGTAATATCGGCAGAAGAATCTTCAACGTTTAAAGCGCTGTTTAAAGCGGCTTTCATATTGACATCGGGAATGTCTACGATGTCGGACGAAGCTGCCCAAATCTGCGGAAGCTTTGCAAATTCTGTACAGAACGGAATCACCATAAGACAGGCAAGCAGTACGCACAGAATTTTCTTAAAATTGTGTTTCATAATTTTCCTTTCCTCCTAAAAATAGAAATACAATGAAATTTTACCATAATGCAGTGCAAAAGTATGTGGTTATAAAGGGATAGGATAAAAGGGAATTCTAGGAAAAAAGATAGAAAGAATAGGACGGGGGATACAAATTTCCATAATGTAAAAAGTGTCCGGCAGGAATACCGGACACCGTTTAATCGTCAATCGGCTGCTCTTTTTCCGACTGTGAATCGGATAGAGAGCAAGCAATTGACGGTTATAGTACCTGATATATTATCAGTCCTTTGGCAGGCTCTGCATATATTCATGCATGGACTCTGCTACGATCTTGCTGTGGGCAACAGCTTCAACAACAGTACGTGCACCGTTTACAACGTCACCGGAAGCAAAGATCCCCGGTCTTGAAGTGTGACCGGTTTCATCGGCATCCAAAAGACCCCTGGCTGTGGATTTTAAGCCTTCGGTGGTATTGACAATACGGTTCTGTGGTCCCTGACTGATAGAAATAATCGTGCTGTCGGCTTCGTAAAGCTTTTCAGTGCCTTCAACATCTGTAAAGGTACCATCTTCATTTTCAATAACATCAATAAAGATAACGCCGTTATCCTTAATTTCAACCGGACGCTTATTGTATTCAAACTGGACACCCTCTAACTGGGCATAGCTGAATTCATAGTGGCTGGCGGCGACCTCTTTTGTGATAGAAAAGCAGGTTAAATGCTCCACACCCTTGCGGATAGCGGTTCTTGCCACATCCATAGCGGCATTTCCGGCACCGATGACGATGACACGCTTGCCTAAGCGGTAGCTGTCAGGATTGTTTAAGTAATTGATACCGAAGTGGACATTGCCAAAGGTTTCACCTTTAATATGCAGGGTATTCGGCTTCCATACACCCGTACCGACGAAAATTGCCTTATAGCCGTCACGGAATAAATCGTCAATGCCGACCCCCCCGCCGATTGTCGTATTCGGGCGGATTTTAATGCCCTTTAATTCAAGATGGCGGTATTCAATATCGTCTAAGACGCTCTTTGGCAGACGGAATTCCGGGATGCCGTAGCGTAATACACCGCCAATCTTGTCCTTTCCTTCAAAAATAGTAACCTGATAGCCGTATCGTGCAAGAATAATCGCAATCGTAATACCGGCAGGACCGGAACCGATAATGGCAACGCGCATGCCGTTGGATTTAGCAGGACCGTTGGTCATCTGGTTGGCATAGGTTGTGGAAATATAATTTTCAATGCTGGAAAAATGAACCGGCGCACCTTTTCTGCCAAGTACGCAGTGACCCTCACACTGATTTTCATGGTTGCAGACAAGACTGCACACGGTTGTCAGCGGATTGTTTTCAAAAAGCATTTTTCCGGCTTCGTTTAATTTGTTTTCTTTTAACAGGCGAATTGCCAGCGGAATGTTGGTGTGAATCGGACACCCCTTCTGACACTGCGGAACCTTACACTGAAGGCATCTGTTTGCTTCGTCCATAATATGTAACGCCATAGTTTAAAATCCTCCCCTTGAGAAAAATCATTACAAAACTATCATAGCACGTTCTTATCATAAAGAAAAGCAGAGTTAATTATTTGACGAACTTTCGGTGGACTGTTATGATGATAAAAGATATATAAACGAGGTAAAAAGTGCGAAAGGCGGAAAAAGCGTGCAGGAAAAAATTTTGCTGGTTGAAGATGACAGGGATATTGTAGATTATTTAAGCAGCTTTTTAAAAAATGAAAATTTTATCGTAGAAGCGGTAGCGGGGCAGCGGGAAGCGATTGAAAAACTTGAAACAAGGGAATATGATTTGCTCTTAATTGATATATCGTTAGCAGACGGCAATGGATATGCAGTCTGTGCGGCGGCAAAGGAAAAATCCCCGGCGGCGGTCATTTTCCTTACGGCATCGGGCGATGAATACAGTGTCGTGACGGGACTGGATATGGGCGCAGATGACTATATCAATAAGCCGTTCCGTCCGCGGGAGCTGGTTTCAAGAATCCGCAGTGTGTTAAGACGGACAGGAAAGAGCCAGAAGCTGTTAAAAGAGGGCAGTATCACCGTGGATACGGTCAAGGGAATCGTATACCGTAACGGAGAGGAGCTGGCACTGTCAGCACTCGAATACCGCCTGTTACTGATATTTTTTAACAATAAGGGTGTGGTTTTATCAAGAGGCCGTCTGCTCTCGGAAATCTGGGACGTGGCAGGCGAATTCGTCAATGATAACACGCTGACAGTTTATATTAAGCGGCTGCGGGAAAAGATAGAAGAAGACCCGTCCCATCCGGAGTTAATTAAGACGGTGCGTGGAATGGGGTATCGTCTATGAAAAGAAACGGTGAATGGATTGCAGAAGGCGTTGTGTTTACAGCTTCAATATTGGCGGCATGGATAAGCCGGGTATGGTGGATAGTGCTTCCCACGGGAATTTTATATATGGGAATCCATGCAGAGGGCGAATACAGGCGCAGAAAGAAAATCCGGGAAATTTATGCGCAGATAGACCGCGTTCTGCGGGGAGATTATACAACGGCATTTGAGGAGTATCAGGAGGGTGATTTAAGTATTTTGCAGAATCAGCTTCACAAGCTGGTAATCCGTTTAAATGAACAGACGGTGCAGCTGGGGCAGGACAAACGGTATCTGATGAATGCCATGGCGGATATTTCGCACCAGTTAAAGACACCGCTGACCAGCGTGAATATTATTTTGTCATTTTTAATGGAAGAAAATCTTACATATGAAGAACGCCTGCATTTAAGCGGCAAGTTATCCAATGCACTCTCGCATGTCGAAGAACTCATAACGACACTCTTAAAGCTTTCCAAATTCGATGCGGGTGTCGTGCAGTTTCAAAATGCACCGGTGTCCGTAAAAAAGCTGGCAGATACGGTATTTGAGGGCATGGCGGTACAGCTTGAATTAAAAGAGGTGCTTTTGACATACGATATTGCAGAAAATGTATCCTTTACGGGAGATTTCCAGTGGACAAAAGAAGCGCTGGAAAATATTGTGAAAAACTGCATGGAACACACACCGTCCGGCGGGCAGATTCAGATGGAGGCGCAGGAAAATCCGATTTACACGGAAATCATCGTGCGTGACAACGGAACAGGAATTCAAAAAGAAGATTTACCACACCTGTTTGAGCGGTTTTACCGTGGCAAAGGAACGGAAAATACAGGAGTGGGTATCGGACTTTCACTGGCGGCAGAGATTGTCCGCAGGCAGAACGGAACGATAAAAGCGTTTAACGCAAAAAACGGCGGTGCGGAATTTCAAATCCGTTTTTATAAAATGCTGCCTTAAACGAAAAGTGACAGATTTGTCATATGAAAGTCATGGCACAGTCACCGGACTGTCCTACAATTTAGACTGAAATCTAAAATACAGGAGGCAGTCAATGGATATTTTAAAAGTAGAAAATTTAACAAAAATTTACGGAAAAGGGGAAAACAGCTTTAAGGCATTGGATAACGTGTCCTTTAGTGTCAAGCGCGGGCAGTTTGTGGCGATTGTAGGACCGTCCGGTTCGGGAAAATCCACACTCCTGCATCTGATTGGCGGTGTGGACAGACCGGACGGCGGGCATGTCTATGTGGACGGCAATGATGTCTATGCAAGAAATGATACACAGCTTGCAATTTTCAGGCGCAGGGAGGTCGGGCTGATTTATCAGTTTTACAACCTGATTCCGGTGCTGAATGTCGTGGAAAATATCACACTGCCCGTGTTAATGGACGGCAGAAAGGTCGATGAGGAACGGTTAGAGGAGCTTTTGACTGTGTTGCATTTAAAAGGAAGGGAAAATCATCTGCCGAACCAGTTATCCGGCGGGCAGCAGCAGAGAGTTTCTATCGGGCGTGCACTGATGAATGACCCGGCACTGCTGTTAGCGGATGAACCGACCGGAAATCTTGACTCTGCCAACAGCCATGAAATTATGGAACTGTTAAAGCTGTCAAATAAAAAGTACAATCAGACACTGGTTGTCATTACGCATGATGAAAACATCGCCCTGCAGGCGGACCGTATTATTGAGATTTCCGACGGCAGAATCACAAGAGATGAGGTGATCCGCTAATGGGACAGAATCATATTTTTTTAAAAATGACTTACCGGCAAATGGTAAAAAACAAAGTGCGTACACTGGTAACGATTATCGGCATTATGCTGTCAGCGGCGTTGATTACGGCAATTACGGTCTTTATCGCCAGCCTGCATAAAAGTATGCTGGATTATAAAATCAAAGAATCGGGCAACTGGTACGGCGTGATTGAGCAGGTCGATTTAAAGGAAGGGCTGGAAAAAATCAGGCAGGACAGTGACATTTTATCAGAACGTCTGATGTACAATATCGGCAGTACCATTGAAGAACAGGACGGACATCAGATCAGTGTCAAGGCATTCAGTGATGAAAATGAAATCAGCCTCCCATTGGAGCTTACAGAAGGCAGAATGGCGGAAAATTCAAAAGAAATTGTAGTTGCAAGTGATTTGATTACAAGCGGTATTCTTGCGGACTGCAAGGTGGGCGATACGGTTGAACTGGCACTTGCGGACACACAGGGATATACGGTAGTCGGTCTGTATGAGGACGCAGGTTTTAATATTGGCAGCGGAAGCGGCTATGTAGTGTATACAAAATACGATGAAAATACAAAGAATGTTGAAAGTGCCGATGTTTACATTCGGGTGAAAAATCCGAAGAATACGTTTGCGGTTTTAAAACGGTACAGCGATGCATCCTATGAAACCGGCTACAATCTCGGACTGTTAAGACTGAGCGGAATATCCGTGTATTCTTCCTATTACTCTTTTATTACGACGATAGCGGTGATTGTGATTGTACTGGTTGTCGGAGCTTCGGTGCTTTTAATTTACAATTCCTTTGTCATTTCGTTAAATGAACGGACAAAGCAGTTCGGACTGCTCTCCTCCGTGGGGGCGACCAAAGCACAGCTTCGTAAATGTGTGCTTTCCGAGGCATTTTTAGTCAGCATTGCAGGAATCCCGCTGGGAATATTAGTGGGTGTTGCGGGAATCGGCATTACCCTTTTCGGTGTGCGTGCCAGTATGAAAAGCATTGCGGCAAGCATGGTATCCCTCGGTGAAATGAAATTGTATCCGGCACCTGCGGCAATTGCGGCGGCGGCAGTCGTATCTTTATTTACGGTGCTGATTTCAACGTTTATCCCGATGATACGGATTTCGAGAATGTCTGCGATTGAGGCAATCCGCCAGAACGGCGATATTCAGTTAAGCCGCAGAAAGATCAGATGTTCTAAAATATTCAGGAAGCTGTTCGGCGTGGAAGGCGTAATCAGCCGCAAGAACTTTAAAAGAAGCGGCAAAAGATACCGCACCACGATTTTTTCGCTATTTGTCAGTATTGTGATGTTTGTATCGGCAAGCGCATTTGGCAAATACCTTGTGCTTATGGTCGAGGAAAATTATAAGCTTGGGGAATACGATGTTTATTACCGCTCCGGTTCGTTAGAAGACATTGAAAAAGAAGAACCGGTTATTGAAAAATTAAAACAGGTACAGGGCGTAAAAGAAAGTTCAACCACATTGTCTGCGGGGCTGTTCTGGTATAAAGCGGACGAAAACAGCGAATATCTCACAGAAGAATATAAAACAGAGCGCAAGAAAAGTGAAAATGCTTCGGTTTCCTATAATGATGGAAAAACTCAGATGTTTGTATACGGCATCGCAGATGATTTGTATGAACGATATTTACAGCAGAACGGATTATCAAAGGATACGTATATGAATGCAAAAAATCCGGTCTATCTGCTCTACACCAACCGCCGTGTGACGGATACAAAGACCGGAAAACGAAAGGATTATACGGTTTTTGCAAATCAGGCATTTACATTAAAGGCATGCTTTTATCCGGTTGCGGAAGATGAAAATGAGCAGGAAGAAAAACAGGCGGCAGATATTGATTTTGATATCGGAAGAACGGTGGATAAGCTGCCGTATGCGGTGCAGACCGACCTGCGCTATCAGAATGATATTATGCTGTGTTCACGCACCATGGCAGAAAAACTCATGGAAAAAACGCAGTGCCAGCAGGGCGGACTGATAACTTATTTTAAGACGACAGACCATATGGCGGTGTATGAACAGATGCAGAAAATTCTCAAAGACAATGGTCAGTATTTCCGCTATAGTCTGGTCGATGAGGCAATGGAATACGAATCCTACAGAAGTATTATTTATGTGGTAAAAGTATTCTCATACGGATTTTTAGTATTGATGTCGCTGATAGCCATGGCAAATGTATTCAACACCATTTCTACAAATATGATACTGCGGCGCAGGGAATTTGCCATGTTAAAATCCATCGGCATGACGGAGCAGGGTTTTGGCAAAATGCTGTATTTTGAGTGTCTGATGTACGGCTCTAAAGCTCTGTTATATGGGATTCCGGTGTCTGTGCTTATATCCGTCTGGATTGCCAAAACGATTAACAACGTACAGGTGCTGGTATTGGATATTCCGTGGATGGCAATTTTAATTTCAGTACTAAGCGTCTATTTCATTGTATTTGTAACTATGATATACTCTAAGAAAAAGCTTCAGAAATTAAATCTGATCGGGTGTATTAAAGAGGAAAATATTTAATGGAATGGAAAAAACTGCGTAGAAAAATTCAGGTTCCGGCATATATCCAGTTTTTTATCAGTATTGTATTCTGGATTGCGGCGGGGCTTGGGCTGTATGGAACACTGCCGCTTGCGGTTTATGTTTTTATGGGAATGTTACTGGTGTGCAATATCAGTATTATTTTATCGACATTTTTACTGGATAAGTTTTATATTGTTAATTTACAGGAAAATTTTAAAAATCTGGAACATCTTAATTTAAAACTGCGCGCACAGCGGCATGAATATTTAAATGAAATGCAGGTCGTTTACGGATTGCTTGAACTGGAAGAATATGAAGAAGCGTACCGGTATCTGCATCCGCTCTATGAGGACATTGCGCGGATCGGAAAAGCACTGCGGACGAAAAAACCGGCGGTCAATGCCCTGCTTCAGGCAAAAATGGAGTATGCGCAGAAGCAGCAGATTACATTTTTTGTGGAAGTGTCGTCAGATCTGGCGGCACTTTCCATGGAGCAGTGGGAAGTGTGCCGGATTCTTGGCAATTTAATCGACAATGCGTTTACGGCGGTGTCCGGCATGGACGGAGAGAAAAAGGTACATCTGTGTATTCAGGAAAATGAAAAACAGTATTTGTTTATTATATACAATAACGGTCCGGTTATACCGGAAAATAAGCGGGAACTGATTTTTAAGAAGGGGTATTCAAGCAAAAAGGAAGAAGGCCACGGACTGGGGCTGTGGATGGTGCGGAAGCTTGCAGGGCAGTATCGAGGTACGATTACCGTTACTTCCGTACCGGGAAAAACAGAATTTGACGTGACACTTCCAAAATAAAAATGACAGTTGCATATCAAAAAGTGACAGTTGCGGATAAAAGATGCGGTATTGCGTGATTATGTCTTTTCTTTCGGTGATTTTTGTATATACTGTAAACAGAAAGAAAAAAAGAAGCGAAAAGGAAAGGAGAAGGGCAATGGACGGTTTTATGATACTGCTGGCGGCTGGCTTTCTTTTTGTAGGAATTGAAACCCTTATACCGGGCTTTGGCGCGCCGGGAATTTTAGGCGGGTGCTGTCTGGTCGCCGGTGTGTTTTTAATCGCAGACAGCGTGCAGGAAGCTGTTATTATCGTAGCAGTCGTTTTATTGCTGCTTGCAGTTTTGATATTTACGCTGGTTACACTGCTTGCAAAGGGCAGGTTAAAGACACCGATTATTCTGAATGATAAAATGAATAAAGAAGAAGGTTACATAAGTTCTACGGATTTACATCCGGCAGGGAAAGTACGGATAGAAGATGTAGAGTTTGATGTGATTTCTGACGGTGCGTTTTTAGAAAAAGGCACACTGGTGGAGATTTACAAAATCAGCAATTCATCACTTGTTGTCAGAAAGGCAAGACAGGAGTAAAGATTAATTCAAATGGGCAGCCATTTTGTATTAATAAATGAAAATATGCATACACAGAAAGGGGTTAAAGGTTATGGTAGGACCGATTATTGTTGCAGCAGTAGTAGTATTTATTTTGATTATGTTTTTCTCGTTTGTTCCGGTGGGACTGTGGATTTCATCGATGGCATCCGGAGTGCGGGTTGGCATTTTCACACTGATTGGTATGCGTTTAAGACGTGTTGTCCCGGCAAGAATTATTCTTCCGCTCATTAAGGCAACCAAAGCCGGTATCGCATTGCAGGTCAACCAGTTAGAAGCACATTACCTTGCAGGCGGTAACGTAGACGGCGTTGTTGATGCGCTGATTGCTGCAGAACGTGCAGGCATTGATTTACCGTTTGAAAAGGCGGCGGCAATTGATCTTGCGGGACGAAATGTCTTAGAAGCCGTAAAGATGAGCGTTAATCCGAAGGTGATTGAAACACCGAATATTTCAGCCGTGGCAAAGGATGGTATTGAACTGCTTGTAAAGGCAAGAGTCACCGTAAGAACAAATCTGGAACGTCTGGTTGGCGGTGCCGGTGAAGCAACGATTATCGCACGTATCGGTGAAGGTATTGTTACAACGGTAGGTTCGGCAGCAGAACACAAGAGAGTGCTTGAAAATCCGGACGATATTTCAAAGCTGGTATTATCAAAGGGATTGGATGCGGGAACTGCATTTGAAATTCTTTCCATCGACATTGCGGATGTCGACATCGGACGAAACATTGGTGCACATTTACAGAGTCTTCAGGCAGAGGCCGACAAAAATATCGCACAGGCAAAAGCAGAGGAACGCCGTGCAATGGCGGTTGCAAAGGAACAGGAAATGCGCGCTTACGTTGTAGAAGCCGAAGCCGAAGTACCAAAGGCACTGGCTTATGCACTGCGTGAGGGCAAGTTAGGCATTATGGATTACTACGATATGCAGAATATCAAGGCGGATACGAAAATGCGTGAAAATATCGCAAGAGAAGACATTAATGCAAAGAAGATTTTAGAGGGTGATGCACATGAACCAAAAGATGTCTTATAACAGCCAGCAGCAGTTAAAAAAGACGATTGCGGCAAGACTGAAAGCAGCAGGCAGTGAACTTGGCGGGCGGTTAGGCGCACAGGTTGTCAGACAGCTTGGCGGACAGCCGGGGAACC
>ERZ779974.941-NODE-941-length-10798-cov-1.66844_pt1 | contig 10798 bp, 9 predicted proteins | sample MGYA00511026_ERZ779974 | MGnify/ENA primary metagenome ERZ779974 (study PRJEB29588, sample SAMEA2153010) | human gut metagenome | biome: human gut; feature: human-associated habitat; material: faeces | place: Denmark | collected 2008/2010 ... | reverse complement strand
AAGAAACCGGTAATAGGCATAACAGCAACATCAAAGCATAAGGAAGAGGCTGTCCAATTTATAAAGTGGATGATGAAGTAACTATATATAAAAATATACCAAAAAAAGTTGATTTTTGGTATTTATTATAGTATTTTTGCTAAAATGTAAAAAGTTGGTTGACAGACGATTATTTATGTATATAATAATAGTCATGACAAAGGTGTCACGAAGAAATATTCGTGGCACTTTTTTTGTATTATTTTGCCAGTTAGATTTGTTGTCCGGACACACAGATAAAAACAGGTTAAAACATGATACATTCTGACAATTTTATATATGAATTTTTAGGATGGCATCACGATAAAAAGGAGGCACATTTATATGTCAAATGAAATTTTAGATTATATTAACAGTAATCTGTGGGGTGTTTGGTACCTCATAGGTGCCGCATTGGTTTTCTGGATGCAGGCAGGCTTCGCAATGGTTGAAGCAGGATTTACAAGGGCGAAAAACTCAGGAAATATTATTATGAAAAACCTTATGGACTTTTGTATAGGAACAGTAATGTTCATTGTGATAGGTTATTCATTATTACTTGGAAGCGATGTTGGAGGCTTTTTTGGAACACCGGGATTTGATATATTTAAGAATTATTCAGATTTTGATTTCTCAGGATTTGTATTTAACTTAGTATTCTGTGCTACAACAGCTACTATAGTTTCAGGTGCAATGGCAGAGAGAACTAAATTTATCTCATATTGTGTATATTCAGCAGTTATCTCAGCAGTTATTTATCCGATTGAGGCTCATTGGACATGGGGCGGCGGATTTCTTGCACAGATGGGATTTCATGATTTTGCCGGTTCAAACTGTATTCACATGGTAGGTGGTATATGTGCTCTTATCGGAGCAGCAATGCTTGGACCTCGTATCGGTAAATTCAGCAAGAGAACAGGAAAACCACATGCTATTCCGGGACACAACCTTACAATAGGTGCACTCGGAGTATTTATCCTTTGGTTAGGATGGTATGGATTTAACGGAGCAGCAGCAACTTCACTTGAGGATTTAGGTTCAATTTTCCTTACAACAACAATTGCTCCGGCAGTGGCAACAGTAGTATGTATGATATTTACATGGATTAAATATGGCAAGCCTGATGTTTCAATGTGTCTTAATGCATCACTTGCAGGTCTTGTTGCAATCACAGCATCATGTGATGTTACTGATTGTTTAGGTTCATTTATCATCGGTGCAGTGGCAGGTGTGCTTGTTGTATTCGGTGTATGGCTTCTTGATTACAAACTCAAGATTGATGACCCTGTAGGTGCGGTAGCAGTACATATGATGAATGGTATTTGGGGAACATTTGCAGTCGGACTTTTCGCTACAAAATCAGCACCGGGATTTCAGATTGCGCTTGATGGCGGAGCAATAAAAGCCGAGGGACTTTTCTATGGCGGTGGATTTACACAGCTTGGACTTCAGTTGATTGGTATGGGAGCAACAATAGCATGGACAATTGTTACAATTACTATAACATTCCTTGTTATTAAGAATACATTAGGTCTTAGAGTATCAGCAGAGGAAGAACTTCAGGGTCTTGATTCGGTTGAACATGGACTTTCATCAGCATATGCAGACTTTATGCCGGCAGGAAACATGTTCTACTCAGCAGGAACTTCAGTTGAGACACTTAAGGGAAATGTTCCTATGGATAAGGCGGTTGAGGTTACAAATGTATCAAAAACTTCAGCACCTAAGCCTGCTGCATTTAAGGAAAATAAGGCAGAGGAAAAAACAGAAACGGCTAAACTTACAAAGGTTTCAATTATATGTAAGCAGAGTAAGTTTGAAGAACTTAAAGAATCTCTTAACAATATAGGAGTAAATGGTCTTACAGTTACTCAGGTACTTGGATGTGGAACACAGAAAGGTATGACCACAAAATATCGTGGTGCAGAGCTTGATGTGGTACTTCTTCCTAAGATGAAAGTTGAAGTTGTAGTAAGTGCCGTACCTGTAGAGGAAGTTATTGAGACAGCGAAAAAAGCACTCTATACAGGAAATATCGGAGACGGAAAGATTTTTGTATATGATGTTGAAAATGTTGTTAAGGTTCGTACAGGTGACAGTGGATTTGATGCATTGCAGAGTGATGATGAGCTTTAATTTATGCCTGGGTCAATCACAAGCTTTACAATAGCTGTCCGTATGCAGGTAAGTAAATTTTGAAGGATTTTACCAAATATACAGAATATTATAAAGAGAACGGATTAGGGAGACTTTTTTAAGTCTCCTTAATTTTGCAAAAATACCAAAAATTAAAATTAAAATAAAACTGTGCAAATGGCGATGCGTTAATGAATTGTAACAATCGTAACAAAAATGTAATGCCGCTAAGTATTGACATTGTATCAATTTAAAACTATAATTCGTAAAGTGGAATAGGGAAAAGATATAATGATTTATGGAGGATATCATGAAAATCAGTAATAAACAAAAGAATAGTATTACAGGTAACAATGGTACATCGGGTCTTGGCAAAAAGATTGCTGCGATTGCTATTGGAGTTGTAGTTGTTTTGGTACTCGCAATCGTAATTGGAATAAGAGTTTACTACAACGGACATTGGTACTCAAATACTAAAATAGGTGATAAAGATGTTTCCGGCATGACACTTTCGGAAGCAACCAAAACTATGAAAGAAGTTTACAGTTCATATGAGCTTCAAATTAAAGGCCGCAATGATGGAAGCCTTACAATAAACGGTGATGACATTGACTATAATGTTGATGTTGAGACAGCTGTAAAAAAGGCATATGAAAAACAGCATTCAAAGTTTTCATTTTCAAAGTTATTTAAAAACAACGATACAAAGATAGAGCCAAAGGTTTCATTTGATGAGAATAAAGTTGATTCCATATTGAAATCTGCATCGATTGTAAAAGGAGACAGCAATTATAAAATAGTTGCTCCCGTAGATGCAAAAGCAGCATATTCTAAAAAGAAAAATTGTTATCAGGTTGTAAAAGAAAATCCTGGAAATACGCTCGATAAGGATAATTTTTCAGAAGAGGTTAAAAAGGCACTTGATAACGGAGAGACATCAATGGATATAAGTGACAGTGAAAAATATCCTGATGTATATGTTAAACCGGAGAATACATCTGATGATAAAGAGATAAAAAAAGAAGTTAATGCATGTAATGCAGTAGCACTCAGATGGGTGACTTGGACTATTCATAAGGGAGTTCAGGAAAGTGCGACCCCTGAGGATATCAGCAAGTGGATTACATATAACAACGGAAAAGTTGTTCTCGATAATCAGGCAATGCGTGACTGGATGGAAAAATTATGCTTAAAGTATAAAACATTAGGCGGAACAAGAAAATTTAAGAGTCACACAGGAAAGATGATTAAACTTTCAGGTGGTGATTACGGATGGCAGCTTGATTATGAAAAAATGTGCGCTCAGTTAAAAGACAGCATAAATAAAAAGATGAGTAAAAAACTTCAGCGTGCATATATTAAATAATGATGAAGAAAGCCAGAAAGCAGTTACAGTCACAAACAAACCTGAATGGCTTGGAACAGCATACAGATATGACCCTGAAAACAAAATGAATGACTGGAATAAAAACAGTTATATAGAGGCTGATTTAGGCGCACAGATGGTATATGTCTTTAAAAACGGAAAGGTTATCTATTCATGCCCTACAATTTCAGGAAAGCCTGTACCGGGCAGAAAGACAACAACAGGAATGTTCTTTATAAAAGACCATGCAAGACATAGAGTACTTAGAGGAGACAACTATGCGACACCTGTTGCGAACTGGGTACGAATCACATGGACAGGAACAGGATTCCATCAGGCAGAGTGGGGAAGCTGGAGCCCTAGCCTTTATAAAGTGAGAGGTTCACACGGATGTCTCAATCTCAGCCCATCAAGCGCAGCAAGTATATATGAACTCACAAGCTATAAGCAGATGGTATTTATGCATTATTAAAAATATAATTCATAGAAGATTATTATAAAATATAAAAACAGTTCTATTTCTGAGTATCTCAGAAGTAGAACTGTTTTTTGTATAAACTTGATTATTATTATAAATATTTTTCATAATTCTTTTTTTGCGTCCGATTTTTTCGTCTGGGTATTTCTAAAACTATCCAAACAACTTAACTCCGTCAGATTCGCCATAAACAGCAAAACCATCAAAATCATTCTGCTCAAGTTTATTTAAGAACTTACCGAGTTTTTTAGGTCGTGCGATAACTGAAACCATATATTCATTTCTTAAATCTTCAGCATATGAAAGAGCGTCTGCATAGTTTTCTTTGTCGTAGAAAACAGCGATACGTTTTTTACGGTCAGGAATTGAATAATTCTGTTCCATAAGGATACCGAAAATTCTTTCAAATCCGATAGAGAAACCTACTGCAGGGATGTCCTGATTTAGGAATTTTCCGATAAGATTATCATAGCGTCCGCCGCCTGCGACTGCCCCGCTGTAACCCTCGGCTGCGACTTCAAATATAGTACCTGTATAGTAGCCCTGACCTCTTACAAGAGAAGGAGTGAATTCGACAGGTATCGTTCCGTTTGAAGCTTTATCTACAGTATCGATAATATATTTAAGGTCATTTACATATTCTGCATCACAGACATCAGCGATGGAGTCAAGAGTTAAACTTCCTTCCTCAAAGAGATTGATAAACTTCTCGATAGCGTTTTTATCAAATTCGTTGTCTTCAAGTTCTGTTTTTACGCCGCCAATTCCGATTTTGTCAAGTTTATCAAAGATAATGGAAAGCTTTTCATTGTCAGCTTCATCAAAACCTGCATAAGAGAAAATGCTTTTAAGGATGCGGCGGTCATTTATCTTGACTGTATAATTTTTAAGACCCACTCTGTTTAAAGCTTTTGTAGTGGTAAGAATAAGTTCTATTTCCGCATCTCGTGAATCGTTTCCTATAATATCTATATCACACTGCATAAATTCACGCAGACGGCCTTTCTGAGGTCTTTCTGCCCTGTAAACCCTGTCCATCTGAATTACCTTAAAAGGTGTCATAAGTTCGTTTTTATTATTTGAAAAATATCTGGAAAGAGGAAGAGTGAGGTCATATCGGAGTCCCATATCTGAAAGTTCTTTTTCTGTTACATCGCTTTTTTCAAGAGCAGATGAAAGTTTTTTTCCTCTTTTGAGAACCCTGAATATAAGGTTAAGGTTTTCGCCACCCTCACTTTTATCAAGATTTACGGCATCTTCAATAATAGGAGTAGTGATGCGCATAAAACCTGATTCTCTATATGTTTCAGCGATTACATTTTGAAGATAATCTCTTATTTCAACTTCTTTTGGAAGGTAATCTCTTGTTCCTTTGACTGGTGTAGATTTCATATTGTTAACCATCCTTTCTAAAATATAATTTTGGTAAAATTTACACATTAACTTAAAATCATGTTTTTTTAATAAAATAACCTCTAATACTTTATCATATCTTGCCTTTGAGGGCAAGGACGGGATATATTGAGTAAATTGTGTTTTCAATTTCTGTTGTTTATATATTTTTCAAAGCAAAAAAAATCTTTTTTGACTTATTAGCGTGAATAGTGTAAAATTGAAAAATGAAAAAAGCCGTAGTATCGGTGAGTTAAACTATATGGAGGAAAGACATGGACAATAAGTTAAAAGTTGGTATCCTTGGTGGTACTGGAATGGTAGGACAGAGATTTATCTCATTATTAGAAAATCACCCTTGGTTTGAGGTTGTAGCAATTGCTGCAAGCCCAAGAAGTGCAGGAAAGACATATGAGGAAGCAATCGGGGGTCGTTGGAAGATGACTACACCAATGCCTGAAGCCGTTAAGAAGATTGTGGTACAGGATGTCAGCGATGTTCAGAATGTTGCTTCAAAAGTTGATTTCGTATTTAGTGCCGTAGATATGACAAAAGACGAGATTAAGAAGATTGAAGAAGAATATGCAAAGACAGAGACTCCAGTTGTTTCCAACAATAGTGCACATAGATGGACACCTGATGTACCGATGGTTGTGCCTGAACTTAATCCGGAGCATCTTGAGGTTATTGCAGATCAGAAAAAACGTCTTGGAACAACAAGAGGATTTATAGTAGTTAAACCAAACTGCTCTATCCAGAGTTACACACCTGCACTTCATGCCCTCAAAAAGGCAGGATATGAGCCAAAGACAGTTGTTGCAACAACATATCAGGCTATTTCAGGAGCAGGAAAGACATTTAAGGACTGGCCGGAGATGGAACACAACATCATTCCGTTTATCGGCGGGGGGGGGAGCAGGAGCCGCTTCGTATATGGGGTCATGTTGAGAACGGTCAGATTGTAAAAGCAGAAGGACCTGTTATTACAACACAGTGTATCCGTGTACCTGTACAGGATGGTCACACAGCAGCAGTATTTATGACATTTGAAGAAGGAAAGAAGCCTTCTAAAGAAGAGATTATTAGAGTTTGGAGAGAGTTTAGCGGAATGCCACAGGAACTTGGTCTTCCAAATGCTCCAAAGCACTTTATACAGTATCTTGAGGAGGATAACCGTCCACAGGTTTCACTTGATGTAAACTATGAAAACGGATTTGGAGTATCACTTGGACGTCTTCGTGAAGATACAGTATTTGATTACAAATTTGTTGGTTTATCACATAATACTGTTCGTGGTGCAGCAGGCGGAGCCGTGCTTATCGCAGAGCTTCTTAAAGCTAAGGGATATATTACAGCAAAATAATTTATAAGCGCCCATATATTTTACGGCGGATTCAGTTATGTTAAAAAACTAATAACAGTAACATGAATGGAGGTGCCAAATGAATAAGTATCGAATTTTAGTCAAAGGAATTGTTCAGAAGGGCAATAGATATCTGACAGTAGAAAAATGGTACGATGATAATATCGTAGAACCTTATCAATGGGAATTTATTGATGGAGAGGCAGAGTTTGGTGAATCACCGGACAAAGCGGTAGTTAGAAATATTCAGGAGCAGACGGGACTTATTACGGAAGTAGACAGAGTTCTTTATACATGGACATTTATGATTGGCTCAGAGTGCAATCTGGGACTGGCGTATCTTTGCCTTACAGAACAGGACGAGGATGATGTTGTGTTATCGGAAGAACTGCATGATGCTAAGTGGATTGAAGCAATTGATTTTGAAAATTACATCCATAATGAACGTATGCTTAAAGATCTTGAAAAGGCGGAACTTTATTAAATAAAAAGAGTGCATCTGTCAATGAAATTTGGCGGGTGCTCTCTGTGTATATAGGGAAAGGCATAAACATATTATGGAAAAAATTCTTATAAAAAATGGCAGGCTGGTAGATCCTGCAAATAATATTGATGAAAAAAGAGATATTCTTATAGAAGATGGAAAAATAAAGGAAGTTGCCGACTGTATAATGCAGGCTGGCGATGCAAAGGAAATAAATGCAGAGGGAAAAGCTGTTATGCCCGGATTTATTGATTTGCATGTACATTTGAGAGAACCCGGATTTGAGTATAAGGAGACTGTTGAAACGGGCGCTAAGGCAGCAGCAAGGGGTGGAGTTACATCTATTTGTCCTATGCCAAATACAAAACCTGTGATTGACAGTGCCGAAAGTGTAAAAGATCTGCTTAAAAGAGCAGAAAACTCACCCGTTCATATCCTTCCGATAGGAGCATGTACCGTCGGACAGGAGGGCAAAGAACTTGCTGATATTGAGGGGATGAAAGAAGCGGGCATAGTTGCACTTAGTGAGGATGGCAAATCTGTTATGGATTCGTCACTGTTTAGAAAGTCATTAAAGGAGGCTGCAAGACTTAATCTGCCGATGTTTTCTCACTGTGAAGATAAAGCTCTTGTCGAGGGTGGTGTCATGAATGCAGGAAAGAAGGCAGAAGAACTTGGACTTCCGGGAATTACAAATTCGGTTGAGGATGTAATTGTTGCAAGGGATATTATCATGTCAAAAGAAGCCGGAAACAGGCTTCACCTCTGTCATTGTTCAACAGCGGACAGTGTGGTTCTGGTTGAGATGGCAAAAAAACAGGGACTTTCTGTAAGTGCAGAGGTCTGCCCGCATCATTTTACTATGTCAGATGATGAGATTACAGAGGATAATGGAAGATTTAAAATGAATCCTCCACTCAGAAGCAGAGCAGATGTTGATGCTTTGAAAGAGGGTCTCAAAAACGGAATTATGGAAGTTATTTCTACAGACCATGCACCTCACGGGGAAGAAGAAAAAAATCAGACCATGTTGAAAGCTCCTTTTGGAATAGTAGGTCTTGAGACATCTTTTGCACTTGGTTATACAGAACTTGTAGATAAGGGCGTTCTGACACTTTCACAGCTTGTAGAAAAAATGAGTGTCAATCCGGCAAAAGTTCTTGGTATAGACAAGGGAAATCTTGCACAGGGAAAGGCTGCCGATATAGTTATTGCAGATATTTCCGAGGAATATGAGATAGACAGCAAAAAGTTTGTATCAAAAGGAAAAAATACACCGTTTGACGGCAAAAAGGTAAAAGGAAGAATTATTACGACGATAGTCGATGGAAAAATAGTATATCATGAATAATGTATTCATAAGAGAAATGGAGGAAAATAAATGATAAATAAATTAGTTTCGGAGATTAAGAAAAAAAATGCACCTATAGTTGTAGGTCTTGACCCTATGCTCAATTATGTGCCAAAACATATACAGGAAAAGGCATTTGCAGAATACGGAGAGACACTTGAGGGAGCAGCAGAAGCAATCTGGCAGTTCAACAAAGCTATAGTTGATGCCACATACGACCTTATTCCGGCTGTAAAACCACAGATTGCCATGTATGAGCAGTTTGGAATACCTGGCCTTGTATCTTATAAAAAGACTATAGACTACTGCAGGGAAAAAGGACTTGTCGTTATTGGTGACATCAAGCGTGGTGATATTGGTTCTACATCTACAGCATACGCTGTCGGTCATCTCGGAAAAGTTCAGGTCGGTTCAAAGTCTTATGCAGGATTTGACGAAGATTTTGCTACGGTAAATCCTTATCTTGGAAGTGACGGAGTAAAACCTTTTATCGATGTTTGTAAAGAAGAAAAGAAGGGTATCTTTGTTCTTGTAAAGACATCAAATCCATCAAGTGGAGAATTTCAGGATAAGGAAGTTGACGGAAAGCCTCTTTATGAACTTGTCGGAGAGATGGTTGCAAAATGGGGTGAAGACTGCATGGGTGATGATTACAGTTATGTAGGCTGTGTTGTAGGAGCTACATATCCGGAGATGGGAAAAGTTCTTCGTAAACTTATGCCAAAAACTTATATTCTTGTTCCGGGATATGGTGCACAGGGCGGTACAGCAAAAGATCTTAAACCATATTTTAACGAGGACGGTCTTGGAGCCATAGTAAATTCATCAAGAGGAATAATTGCAGCATACAGGCAGGAGGAATACAGCAAATTTGGTGAGGAAAATTTTGCGGATGCATCAAGAGAAGCTGTTATCAATATGAAAAACGATATAAATAGTATTTTTTAAGGAAATGAGGTTTTTATGGCTGATAAGAAAAAGACTATGGCTGTGATAAAATCACAGGAAAATATAACAAAAGACATATTCAGCATGTGGCTTGAATTTGAAAAAGAGTCAAATGTTGTGGAAAATGCAATTCCTGGACAGTTTATTTCAATGTACAGTTCTGACGGCAGCAGACTTTTACCAAGACCTATAAGTATATGTGAAATTGATAAAGATTCAGGAAGTTTAAGAGTTGTTTACAGAGTTGTCGGAAAAGGAACAGATGAGTTTTCAAAGATGAAAAAGGGAGAGAAGATTCCGGTTGTTGGACCGCTTGGAAACGGATTCAGCCTTAAAGGAGGAAAAGCCGTACTTATAGGTGGTGGAATAGGAATACCTCCTATGCTTGAACTTGCAAAAACTCTTAATTCTAAAGAAAATGTTTCAGTAGTTCTTGGATACAGGGATAACGATTTATTCCTTAAAAATGAATTTGAGCCATATGCCAATGTATATGTTTCTACTGAGGACGGAAGTGTCGGAACAAAAGGAAATGTTATAGATGCAATAAAAGAGAATGTGCTTGAAGCAGATGTGATTTATTCATGCGGGCCTATACCGATGCTTCGCGGAGTAAAAGCTTATGCACAGGAAAAGAATATAGAAGCGCAGATTTCGATGGAAGAAAAAATGGCTTGTGGAATAGGTGCATGTCTCGGATGTGTATGTAAATCAAAAGAAATTGATGACCACAGTAAAGTTCATAATAAGAGAATATGCAAAGATGGACCTGTATTTAATGCAGAGGATATAGAAATTTAGGTTACTGTACAGAATGGAGGAAACTTATGAATCTTTCAGTAGATTTTGCCGGAGTTAAAATGAAAAATCCGGTTACAACAGCATCCGGTACATTTGGTTCGGGAGAAGAGTTCAGCGAGTATGTGGATTTGAACAGACTCGGCGCAGTTACAACCAAAGGCGTAGCAAGTATTCCATGGCCTGGAAATGACACACCGAGAGTTTGTGAGACATACGGTGGAATGTTGAATGCGATAGGACTTCAGAATCCGGGAATAGATACATTTGTAAACAGGGACATTCCTTTCTTGAAGAAATATGATACCAACATCATAGTAAATGTATGCGGAAAGACACCTGAGGAATATATAGAAGTTGTTGACAGACTTGCCTCAGAGGATGTATCGATGCTTGAGATAAATATTTCATGCCCGAATGTAAAAGCAGGCGGCATTGCATTCGGACAAGACCCTAAACTTGTT
>ERZ779974.939-NODE-939-length-10824-cov-5.87817_pt1 | contig 10824 bp, 9 predicted proteins | sample MGYA00511026_ERZ779974 | MGnify/ENA primary metagenome ERZ779974 (study PRJEB29588, sample SAMEA2153010) | human gut metagenome | biome: human gut; feature: human-associated habitat; material: faeces | place: Denmark | collected 2008/2010 ... | reverse complement strand
ATCGAGGAAGCGGCCATGATCGACGGCTGCAACCCCATCCAGATCTTCTTCAAGGTCGTCTTCCCCATCCTCAAGCCCACCATGATCTCCACCGCCATCCTTGAGACGATGTGGGTCTGGAACGACTACCTGCTGCCCACGCTGGTGCTGGACATCAAGAAGTACCGCACCATCCCCATGGCCATCCAGTACTTCCGCGGCGGCTACGGCCGTGTGGAGCTGGCTCCCATGATGGCCTGCATCATCATTGCCATCATCCCCATCATCATCCTGTACATCACCTGCCAGAAGTACATCATCGAGGGCGTGGTTGCAGGTGCCGTGAAGGGCTAAGGAGGTGCGCACACTATGCGTGCAAGCGGCATTCTGATGCCCGTTTTCAGTCTGCCGGGGCCTTTTGGCATCGGTACGCTGGGAAAAGAGGCCTTTGCATTCGTGGATTTTCTGGCCGATGCAAAGCAGACCTACTGGCAGATCCTGCCCATCGGCCCCACCGGCTACGGCGACAGCCCTTATCAGAGCTTTTCCGCCTTTGCCGGTAACCCCTACTTCATTGACTACCGCCTGCTGGCCGACGTCGGTCTGCTGACGGCCGATGAAGTGCCCGCCGCACGGCCTGTAGGCCCCATCGACTACGGCGCACTGTACAACGAGCGGCCTGTGATCCTGAAAAAGGCAGCCGACCGCCTGCTGGCAGCCCCCTCCCCCTCCTATGAAGCCTTCTGCGAGGCGCAGAGCTTCTGGCTGGAGGATTACGCCCTGTTTATGGCTGTCAAGGCCGAACAGGGGCAGGCCGGCCTTGCCGACTGGCCGGATGACCTGCGCTGCCGCAAACCGGAAGCCATTGCTGCCGCAAAACAGCGTCTCGCCGGTGCGGTGGATTACTACAAGGCGGTGCAATTCTTCTTCTACACCCAGTGGAACGCCCTGAAGGCTTACGCCAACGGCAAGGGCGTCCGTCTGGTGGGCGATATTCCCATCTATGTCAGCCCGGATTCCAGCGATCTGTGGACCCACCCGGAACTGTTCCAGACCGATGGCCAGATGCACCTGACGCAGGTTGCCGGATGCCCGCCGGATGCCTTTGCAGCGGATGGTCAGCTATGGGGCAATCCGCTGTACGACTGGCCTGTTCACAAGGCCACCGGCTTTGCGTGGTGGAAGCAGCGCATGAAGCACGCCACCTCCATTTACGATGTGGTGCGCATCGACCACTTCCGCGGCTTCGAGAGCTATTACTCCATTCCCGCCGGGAACAAAACGGCGACGGGCGGTCACTGGGAAAAAGGCCCTGACCGCGATTTTATCAACGCCATGCACGAAAACCTTGGCGAGGGCGGCATCATTGCCGAGGATCTTGGCTACCTGACCCCGGAGGTCAAGGCCATGCTTTCTGCCAGCGGCTATCCGGGCATGAAGATCATGCAGTTTGCCTTTGACAGCCGGGAATCCGGCAATTACCTGCCCCACACCTACCACCGCAACAGCGTGGTGTACACCGGCACCCACGACAATGTGACCACCGAAGGCTGGCGTACCAACGCCAGTGCCGAGGATGTGGCCTATGCCTGCCGCTACCTGCGCTGCCAGCCGGAAGAGCTGACCGAGGCCATGATCTGTGCCTGCCTTGCCAGTGTATCGGATACCGCTGTGATCCCTCTGGCGGACTGGCTGCATCTGGGCAGTGAGGCCCGCATCAACACTCCCAGCACCCAAGGCTCCAACTGGCAGTGGCGGCTCACCTGTCCCTTGCCGGAAGCACTGGCCGGACACATTGCGCAGCTGACCGTGCTCTACGAACGGGCACAGTAATTCCCCGATCATTTTCTCCTCGTAAAAGCGTCTGCACCCGGAATGTGCAGGCGCTTTTGTTTTTTCTACAGAACATTTTTTCAGGACCAGATTATGGACATATTGCGCATTTTTGGGCTGACATCCGTGATTTTGCCGCCTTTCTGTAACAGTTTATTCACAAATGTATCATGATTTTGCGCATCTCTGCTCTTGTTATTTGGACACAGTTATGTTACAATTCAGATAGTATTATTGTCTGCCTTTGTGCAGATTCCACTACGGAAAGGAGTTCTTCCACCATGGATCATCCCAATCAGAATACCATGCTTTTACCGGCTTCCTATGCCGTTATCTCCGAAGAGGAAATGACCTATCTGGATGGCGGTCAGTCCATCTACCTTGGCTCAGCCTTTAATCACGATATTTATTTCAACACCGATCAGTTTGCTACATTCTGCCAGAATGCAGCGATCAACCTGTTCGTGCTGATGACCAACTATTCCTTCCGGTACATCGCAGGCCGTGTGCAGTCCGGTCTGTCGAATGGTCTGAGCCTGTCCGGCACCTTCTATCACACCTGGGATAAGATGAACACCTGGAGCCGTATCGCTTCTGTGGGCGTTGCCGGTCTGGCCGGTGTCTATGTCTATTCGCAGGTCATGAACGTCATTCGTACCGTTACAAGCATCTACGATCAGATCGTGAACCCCATGCCGAGCTTTGATGCCGCTCAGGCCGAGGGAACCGCTGCCGCCTGAGTTTGATTCTATTCCCGGAACGATCTTGTCAGAAAGGAGCTTTCTCCATGAAAAACCTTCAGATGCCGCATTCATACATTTCTGTTTCCGAAGAAGAGCTGCGCAGTATTTCCGGCGGCGGGCCGCTGGGCGATGCGCTGGATCTTTTCTTCAGCAATCTGCGTCTGGACGATCTTTTCTTTAGCGGCGGATTGATCTCACTTTCTTTCACCTTTGTGCCCATGCTGCTGTTCAATGTGGTAAAGACAGGCTTCAACTTCGTGGTGAGCGCCTACGATACCATCGCAGACCTGTTCCATTTTTCCCACGAGGAGCGGGACATGGTGCAGTATATCTCGGATCAGCAGCGCCGGGAAGAAGAGAAAGAGCAGGCTCAGTCCGCTCCCGGCCCGAAACCGGTTTTCTGAACCTTCCCAGCAGTATAAAGCATAGCAAAAAACGCATCTGCAAAATCTTGCAGATGCGTTTTTGTTTTCAGATCACTTTCACTGCCCCCTGCTCCCGCAGACGCAGAATGTAGCAGCTGCCCTTGCCGAATACCCGCTCGATCTCGCTGTGATAGCGTTCCAGCAGGCTCTGGGGAACATACGCCTGAATGGTGCCTGCAAAGCCGCCGCCCTGCATCCGCCAGGCTCCCGTGCTGCCCTGCAGGATACTCTGGCTCAGCGCCAGTGCCACCGAAAGCCCCTGATGCCGCACATCGGTGCTGCAGTAGACATTCTGGCATAGCGCAAAGGATGCGCGTCCGCTTTCCAGCACCAGCGCTGCAAAGGCATCAAACTGCCCGGCCTGCAGCGCGTCCCTCTGGGCAAGGGTGCGAGCGTTCTCTTCAAAATAGTGGATGGCGCGCAGCACCGCGCGGTCGCCGCAGGCTTTGCGCAGCGCAGGCAGTGCTGCCCAGAATGCGCTCTCCGTCACCTGTCCCAGCACCTTTTTGCCAAGAAACGCTGCGATCTGCTCCATCTCCTGCCGGATGGCTGCAAACTCACCGGTCAATTCGCTGTGGCTGCCGCGCGTATCGGTAACGCACAGGCTCATGCCCGGCGGCAGCAGGCCGTCGGCGTGGATCTTTTCCAGAACCGGCTGCCGGGGGTCTGCAAAATCCGCAAAGATAATGCCGCCCACTGCGCTGGTCAGCTGATCCAGCAGGCCGCTGGGCTTGCCAAAATAGGTATTCTCCGCATACTGACAGATCTTTGCCAGCTCCGCCGGGGCCAGACCGCAGCCATATTCTCCGTTCCAGATGGCAGCCATGCCCATTTCAAAGGCAGCAGAACTGGAAAGGCCGCTGCCGCGCAGCACATCACTGGCCGTGTATGCATCAAAGCCGCCCACCGCTTTGCCTGCCGCGCGGAAGCCCTCGGCAATGCCGCGGATCAGGCTGGCCGAGTGGGTGCTCTCCCCTTCCTGCGGCCCCTCCACGGTCAGGTCGATCACATCCAGCTTGTTGAACCCGCGGGATTTGACCCGCACGTAGCCGTCTGTATTGTGCGCAGCCACGGCCACAAGATCCAGCGTGACAGCCGCCGCAAGGCCATAACCGTGCTGGTGGTCGGTGTGGTTGCCGCCCAGCTCTGCGCGGCCCGGTGCCGAATAAACCTGCACCTGCCTGCCCGGCCCAAAGTACAGCTCAAACTGTTCCAGCGCAGCACAGTAGCGTGCCCGCTGCCGACAGATTTCCTGCGCCGCATCGCCATACAGTGCCCGGAGCTTATCGTCCCATTTGCCCGCCGCGATCTCATTCCGGAGCTGCGCACTGTTTGCCATAACGATTCCTCCCTCAATATGCTGCTTTGGGATAGATGGGTATGTTACGTCTATTGTAATGCATCCAACCGCTTTTTTCAATTTCCAACGCTGAAAAAACGCGAATTTTGGCACCCAGTTCAAAGAATAAGATGTACTTTTGTTGAATTTGCGGGCAGATGTGTGGTATACTATACCAAAGATCGGGCACAAAGCTGCCCGCAACGTGACAGAGCGGAGGAAACGCGGCTATGGCAGATGTATATAAGCAATCCTTCAAACAAAATTATACCAATAATATTGAGCTTTCCATCTTCAATTGCGGTATCGAACGCTGTGCTCCGGGCCAAACATGGGGGCCGGGTATCCGCGACCATTACCTGATCCATCTGGTACTTTCCGGCAAGGGCGTATTCGAGGTGGGCGGACGCACCTGGGAAGTGAGCCAGGGCCAGCTGTTTTTTGCCCGGCCAAGCCAGCTGATTCGGTATACTGCCGATGAGCAGCAGCCTTGGGAGTACAGCTGGGTAGGCTTCAACGGTGCGTGTGCCCACAAACTGGCCGCGCAGCTCCCCTTCACCGACGACTCGCCGGTGCATCACACCCACGACCCCGATGGGATGCGTGCCGCTCTGGCCAACATTTATTCATCCCGCGGGCTGCAGCCGCAGGATGAAGCCGCCATGGTGGGCTACCTTTATCTCTTCATCGCTTCTCTGATGAAGGAGACCAGCGCTGGCAAACCGCACACGGCTTCCTCTTCCAGCCAGTATGTGCTCAACGCCATCAAGTACATCCAGTTCAATTATTCACACGATATTTCCATTGATGATGTGGCAAAAAGCGTAGGTGTCTCCCGCAGTCACCTGTACCGCGTGTTCATGCTGAACGTAGGCAAAAGCCCCATCGATTATCTTACCGAATACCGCATCAACGAAGCCTGCAAGCTGCTGCGCGCAGGCAACCTTTCCATTGCCGAGGTCGCGGTATCGGTAGGCTTCTTTGACCAGTTCTATTTCTCGCGGGTATTCAAGCGCGCCAAGGGCGTGCCGCCCAGTAAGTATTTTGCGGCGCAGGCTGATGCTCCCGCCGACGGCCCCGACCACCAGTAAAGGAGACCCTTCATGCCCTTACAGAAAAATCAAGTTCTCACCCTGCGCGTAGAGCGTCTTTCCAGCGATGGCAGCGGCGTAGCACACAGTCCCGACGGTGAGACCGTGTTTATTCCCGGTGCCGCCCCCGGCGACGAAGCCCGGGTGCGCATCGTTAAGGACTGCAAGCGCTACGCTTTCGGTATTCTGGACGAGGTGCTCACTCCTTCGCCGGACCGTATCCCGGTGGATTGTGCCGTGGCAGGCCCCTGCGGCGGCTGCAGCCTGCGGCATCTGGACTATGCTGCCGAGCTGCGCGCCAAGCAGGAGAATGTTGCAGATGCCTTTGCCCGCATCGGAGGATTGGATGTGCCTGTGCTGCCCATTGTGGGTTCGCCGGAAGTGAACCGCTACCGCAATAAGGTGCAGTTCCCGGTGGGCGTGGACAAAAGCGGTAAGCCCTGTATCGGCTTCTACGCCGGGCGCACCCATCGTATCGTCCCCTGCCCGGACTGCCGCCTGCAGCCCGGTGTGCTGAATGAGATCGGCAACGCATTGTGCGCTTTTTTTGCAGAAAAGGGCATCCAGCCGTACAGCGAGGAGACCGGCAGGGGCCTTGTGCGTCATATCTTTCTGCGGCGCGGCGCTCACAGTGGCCAGATCATGGTCTGCCTTGTCTGCACCCGTGCCAAGCTGCCCTCCGCTGAAGAGCTTTGCACCCGGCTGAAAGCTCAATTTGCAGAGATCACCACGATCCTGCTGAACGTAAATGCTAAAAACACCAACGTGATCCTTGGCACCGAGACCCACACCCTGTATGGGCAGGGGTATATTGAAGACACCCTGTGCGGTGTTCCGGTGCAGCTTGGCCCGCTTTCCTTCTATCAGGTCAATACCCTTGCTGCCGAGCAGCTTTACGGCATTGCCGCCCAGTATGCTCAGCTTACCCCGGACGACCTGCTGCTGGACCTCTACTGCGGCATGGGCACCATTGGTCTTTCCATGGCAGCGCACTGCCGTGAGCTGATCGGTGTGGAGATCGTACCGGAAGCCATTGAAAGTGCCAAGGCTAACGCTGCCCGCATGGGTGCAGATGTGGCCGCAAAGAGCCGATTTTTCTGCGCAGATGCCGGTCAGGCCGCCACCCGCCTTGCCGCTGAGGGCCTTCACCCGGACATCGTAATGCTGGACCCACCCCGCAAGGGCTGCGACGAAGCCACCCTTTCCGCTGTCGTGCGCATGTCTCCCCGCCGGGTGGTCTACGTCAGCTGCAACCCCGCCACCGCCGCCCGGGACACCCCCCCCCCCCCCCGCCGCAAGAGATGCTGCATGGCTGGAACAAAATGGATATCACGCAGAGAAGGTGCAGCCGGTGGATCTGTTTCCAAGAACACGGCATTGCGAAGCGGTTCTCCTTTTGACCAAACTCCATGTCGAGCGGCATATCGAAGTGGACGTCAGTATGGATGAGCTGGATGTGACTGCCGCAGAGAGCAAGGCGACTTACAACGAGATTCGGGATTATGTGTGGGAACACCATCAGTTGAAGGTATCCAATCTCTATATCGCACAGGTGAAGCAGAAGTACGGCATCATCGAGCGGGAGAATTACCATAAAGCGAAAAACGAGAATGCAAAGCAACCTCAGTGTCCGAAGGAGAAAGAGGATGCGATTGTGGAAGCATTGAAGCATTTTCAAATGATTTGATTTACTGTATGCCCGTCTGATTTTCAGGCGGGCATTTTCTTTTGTTGGAATATGGTGTTTCTATTTTTATCGTGGTACAATATCTTAAAGACTTTTTGTTTTCGGAGGGAGCCGTCATGATCGATCTTGCAAAACTGGAGCCTGTTTTGGGCGGATACCAGACCTATTTCCCGAAGCATTGGCCTCATGTTGAAGATTTCAAATGGGAAGCCGCGCAGCATTTCCACGACCATTGGAATATTGACGCGGCAGATTTTGGTGAAATGTTCAAGGAAGCCACTGCAAAGGTCTTTTCGCTTCTGGATACCGGCTATGCCTATCCCCGTGCGATGATCCTGAATTTCGCAGCAGCGGACTGTGAAGCAACACGCGCAATGTTCCGCAGCTTGTTTGATGAATCCACCGAACTTTCCCAGCGCATTATTGCATTTCAGGCTGCCACCGAAGAAATACGCACAAAATACAACGACGGCAGTTGGAATAACCACTACCAGAACACCAGTGCCATCAGCGTCTATCTGTGGCTCCGGTATCCGGATCAATATTATATCTACCGCTATTCCGTTGCCCGTGACATCTCGGATGCGCTGAACTTCGATGCTCCGCCCAAGCGGGATGGTTCCGTAGAATCGCTGCTAAACAGCTACCGCCTTTATGATGAGCTGCGGGCGGCACTGAGCCAAAATGCTGCCATCACCCAGATGATCCGCAGTGCCATTGAAGCAGCCCCTGCCGGAAAATACTGGCCAGACACACACTGGAATATCGCTGCCATTGATCTGGGCTTTTATCTGAGCCGTTTCTACCTTGCCGAACAAAAGACATCACAGATGCAGGCCGGATGGTTTCCTGCTGAAAGTGAGTATGACCCGGGCATTACAACCGCACAGTGGAGTGCTTTGCTGCAAGACACCTCGGTTTTTACCTCGGAGGCTTTGCGGGTGATGAAATGTATGCTGGATTACGGCGGGCAGGCCACCTGCAAACAGCTTGCCATTAAATACGGTGAAACCAGCAACTTCTACATCTCCAACTCCTACCATCTTGCACAGCGGGTGGCAGAAAAGACTAGCTGCCGCTGCATGCCCCGCGACAGCAAAAATATGCGTTGGTGGCCCATTTTATATGTGGGCAAAAATGCCAGCACAAAGGCGGATGGCACTTACATCTGGCGCTTGCGAGATGAGCTTTTACAGGCTCTGAAAAAAGCCGACCTCTCGAAAGTACCGGCTGGGCCCGCTGCCGCCTGTGAAGCACCTTCACGCCACTACTGGTGGCTGACTGCCAATCCTAAGATCTGGAGTTATTCCAGTCTGCGGGTCGGCGAAGAGCAGACCTATACGCTGTACAATGACAACGGGAACAAGCGCAGGATTTTCCAGAATTTCCTCGATGCAAAAGCCGGGGATCTAGTGATCGGCTATGAGGCCAATCCGGTAAAGCGAGTGGTAGCTCTGGCCAAGATCACACAGGAAAGCAACGGCAAAGAGATTTATTTTGAAAAGACCGAGAGCCTGACTTCCCCCATTGACTATGCTGTACTGAAGGCTTTCCCTGAGCTGGAGAAAATGGAGTTCTTCGTACAGCCGAACGGAAGCCTGTTCAAGCTCTCGGAGGGTGAGTACAACTTTATTCTGGATCTGATCCGGGATGAAAACCCTGCTCCCGTCCGGCAGGCATCTGCCGACAGCTACACCAGAGTTGATTTTCTGCACGATGTTTTTCTGAGTGAGCAACGCTATGAAGTGTTGGTTTCTTTGCTACGCCACAAGAAAAATATCATTCTGCAAGGTGCACCCGGCGTTGGAAAGACCTATGCTGCCAAACGGCTGGCGTACTCTATAATGGGTCAAGCTGATTCCTCCCGGGTTGAGTTTGTTCAGTTCCACCAGAATTACTCCTACGAGGATATCATGCTGGGCTACCGGCCGGACGGCTCCGGCTTCAAGCTGACAGAGGGTGTATTTTACCGCTTCTGCCAGAAGGCTTCCAACGACCCCGACCGAGAATACTTTTTCCTGATCGATGAGATCAACCGGGGCAACCTGAGCAAGATCTTCGGCGAGCTGATGATGCTGATTGAAAGCGACCATCGGGGCGAAAAGATCACACTGGCCTATAACGGGATGCCCTTCTATGTCCCGGAAAATTTGTACATTATCGGTATGATGAATACTGCCGACCGCAGCCTGGCCATGATCGACTATGCACTGCGCAGACGCTTCAGTTTCTTCGAGATCGAACCGGCGTTCACCTCCGATGGATTCCAGAAATATCAATCTGCGCTTGACAATGAAACCTTCAATGCTCTGGTGGAACAGATCAAGGCATTGAACCGGGAAATTACCACAGATGCCTCCCTCGGTCCCGGATTTCGTGTTGGTCACAGTTACTTTTGTCTGGCCGACCCTGCTGCCTGCACCACTGACTGGATGCGCTCTGTGGTGGAGTTTGACCTTCTGCCTACGCTGGCAGAATACTGGTTCGACGCGCCCGACAAACTGCACCGTTGGGAAAAGAATCTGCGTGGTGTTTTCAATGACGACTGACAAAGGGATCTTTATCCAGAACATCTACTACATGCTCTCCTACGCCTATCAGGTGCTGCAGCAGCAGGATTATCAGTGCATCGCCTCGGAAAAGTTTGAGCGTATCGACGATTTGTTTGCTGCCATCCTTGCAAAGGGTGTTTCCCGGCAGCTGAAGCAGGGGCTCTATCGAGAATATGTTTCCCGAAGCGAGACCCGGTCAGTTTTGCGTGGAAAGCTGGATCTTCCGCAGACCATTAAGACCCGTATCCAGCACAAGCCACAGGTCGCCTGTACCTTTGACGAGCTTTCCGAGGATAACCTGTATAACCAGATTCTGAAAACCACCCTGCATGTGCTGCTTCGGGATAAGAATGTTTCTACTGAGCGCAAAGTGGAATTGAAGAAAGCGCTTCTGTTTCTGGACACGGTTTCTGCACTGCTTCCCTCTCAAATCCCATGGAAGCAGTTACATTATCAGCGGAGCAACCAGAATTACGAGATGCTGTTGAATCTCTGCTATTTCGTGCTGCACGATATGCTGCAGACCACCGAAAACGGCAGCTATAAAATGACAGCATTTTCGGATGAACGCATGGCAAAGCTGTACGAACGCTTTATTCTGGAGTATTACCGACAAAATCATCCCTACCTTACTGAGGTCAAGGCTGCGCAGGTCAAATGGGATCTTGTGGGAGAGCACGATGCTGCCATGCTGCGGTTTCTCCCTGCCATGCAAACCGATATTTTTCTGCGTTTTCGCGAAAAAGTTCTCATTCTGGATGCCAAGTATTACAGCCAGACATTGCAGCAGCAGTTTAATAAAGAGACCCTGCATTCTGCCAACCTCTACCAGATCTACACCTACGTTAAAAATCAGGATGCTGCCCATACTGGAAACGTTTCCGGGCTGCTAGTCTACGCCAAAACGCAGGAAGCCATCACGCCGAATTGTCTCTTCAACTTAGGCGGCAATCAGATCGGTGCACGCACCTTGGATCTCAATCAGGATTTTCGGCAAATCACCGCACAGCTGGATGGAATTGCCCAGCAGTTTTTCGGGAAGCATCCGCTTTGATCTTTTCCATGTCGATTTACCCGCTTTCACACCCGCCCGTCTGTTTTTTCAAACTTTCTCCTCCTAAGTGTCCGAAGGAAAAAGAGGATGCGATTGTGGAGGCATTGCGGCATTTTCAGAT
>ERZ779974.938-NODE-938-length-10837-cov-3.55481_pt1 | contig 10837 bp, 6 predicted proteins | sample MGYA00511026_ERZ779974 | MGnify/ENA primary metagenome ERZ779974 (study PRJEB29588, sample SAMEA2153010) | human gut metagenome | biome: human gut; feature: human-associated habitat; material: faeces | place: Denmark | collected 2008/2010 ... | reverse complement strand
ATCTATGTGGGAAGCTATCGGCGGTTTAGCTAAGGCTCAGGAAGTTAATAAAGAAGTTGCTAAGTATGTTGACGTTATGATTGGTAACGAAGAAGACTTCACAGCATGCCTTGGTTTCGAAATCGAAGGTAACGATGAGAACCTTAAGACTCTTAACCTTGATGGTTATAAGAAGATGATCAACGAAGCTGCTGCTACATACCCTAACTTCAAGGCTGTTGCTACAACACTTCGTCAGGTTAAGACAGCTACAGTTAATGACTGGTCAGCAATCTGCTGGGCTGATGGAGAAATCTACAAGGCTGCTCAGTATGATGGACTTGAGATCATGGATAGAGTTGGTGGCGGAGATTCATTCGCTTCAGGTCTTGTATATGGTCTTATGACATTTGAAGATGCTGAGAAGGCTGTTAACTACGGTGCAGCTCACGGTGCATTAGCTATGACAACTCCTGGTGATACAACAATGGCTTCTCTTAAGGAAGTTGAAGGTATCGTTGGTGGTGCTGGCGCAAGAGTTCAGAGATAATTAATTTAATTCATATTTGGATTCAAACCAAATAAAGAGTTGCCCGGGAAACCGGACAACTCTTTTTCATTTAATAATATATTAATCTTCCGCTTCACTATCTGTAAGAGATTGTAAACACAAGTGTATCTGAATATGAACCCGCATATGCTTTATCCCATTCAGACTTATCTATTGAAAGTGTCAGATTAGTACTGTTTCCACTCTCTGCATATGTAGCTATACTGAATTCTTTGTTACCATCCATAATCTTATACGCAATTGTTTTACTCTCATTTTTACTGTTCTTAAGTTTTCCACTTGCACTTACAGATACATTTACAGTCTTGTCTGGCTCTAATCTTGCATTATCAAGAGAAACACTTCCAAGCTTAACAGACTGTTCTCCTCTTTCAATTGTTGTATTTGCCGGAATAGTCACTGTATAGACCGGATCAATTGATACAGATATTGTTGTCTGTCTTATCTGTGTCTCTTCAGCTCCTACAGGAATAACACTTCCCAATATAAACATCATACTCAATGCCATTGCTGTCAATTTTCTCATAATAGCCTCCATTCTTTCATCCATTAATGACTGTTTATTTATTTTGCAACTAAAACTGTCTCAACATTAGCACCATTCATTGTCTTTCCATCTGTAAGCGATGATGTGCTAATCTTAATAACAGCATTATGTTCTCCTGCTGTAAGCGGATGCTGCAGTTTTACATTAGTTATAGCTTTTCCAGGTTCAACCATATCTGACTTGTATATGGTTTCGCCCGTATCAGATAAAACAATTTCAAATGTAAAGTAGCATGGATTTCCTTCAGGGTTAAACAGATTCATTGTAACATTATCTTTTCCTGCATCTACAGTTATAGATGGATATCCTGGTATCCTTATTCCCTGCTGTCCGCCACTGTAATTACTTCCTGTACCAATTTCACCAGAATCAGAATCAATCGTTGGTGTAAATTTATCATCATTATCTTTATTCTTATCTTTTCTGATAACAAGCACTGCAGCCAGAACAGCAACTGCTACGCACAGTACTATTATTGCTGTTATCATAATTTTGTTTTTTGAAATCTTCATTCCAATCCCTCCTGACATTCCGTACAGACCGGTCATAAAACCAGTCTGTACGAATTACTAATTAATCAAACCTTACACTGACCTTAATATTGCTCAAATCATATTTATCAGAAAATGAACCACTTGCATCAAATCTGTAGCATATAGCATCTATATCTTTGCATCCTATGCTGTATGTGTGCGTGATTGTCTGTTTATTTTTCTTCTTAAGATCAAGCTTTTCTCCATGCCATCCATTCCATGACTTGTTAGAATCTTTTCTATATGTAGTGTCTACCTCTGCATATCCGTCATCTACCATTTTAATATAATAACTGATTGTAACAGTCATCGTATTGCAATGCTTCTTTATCTCATTCAGAGATATACCTTCCATATAGATGGAATTAGTTCTTGTATAACCACTTGTTGAAGTTCCTGATGCTCCATCTATGAAGAAATGCAGCTTGACTGGTTCTTCCTTTGAATCATCAGTTACACGATATGAATATGGGTGGCTGTAAGTAAATGTCTTATTAAGACTCCAGCTTGCATATAATGTAACCGTTCCTTCACCCGCAAGATTATCAGCAGAAGCTCCCGGTTTATATGTAACCGTTCCGCCATCTTCTACACACCAGCCAAGGAATGTATATCCATATCTTGAAGTCTTTGGAAGTTCGTATTTCTTGTCATATGTAAATACAAGGTCGTTTATTGCATCTCCATCCTTTGTATCAAAATGTACTGTATACTCATTAGCAGTCCAAGCTGGATACAAGGTAATTATTTCATTATCTGCTGTTCCAAGTCCACTGATAATTTCATTATCATCATATAACTTGTCTGCTCCTGCCTTTTTTGTCCATCCTGCAAATGTATAACCTGTTCTCTTAAACTGATTAGCACTTAATGCTGCTTTATCTGTATACATAAGCTGCATATCCTGCATAGAACCAGTTGTTCCATCACCATATGGAATAAACCGGATAACATAACTGTTTTCCTTCCAGTTTGCTGTGTAGCTTCTGTTACCTGTAGAACCTGTTGTAATTACTGGATCCATAGCCGTTCCATCTATACCAGTTCCGCTCCAGCCTGTAAACGTATAACCTGTACGCTGTGGTCTCTTAAGAGTTATAACGCTAGTATCAACCTCATATGTTTCAGGATTGTCAGCCTTTCCTCCATCAAGATTATAACTTATAGTATATATATCTTTCTTCCACTGTGCTGTTATAACAATATTACCAGCAGGCATTACATCCGGGACAGCTTTATCCCATCCTGTGAATGTATATCCCTTCTTAACCGGAATCTCATTAAAATTAACCTCAGTATTATAATCCTGTGTTATAGAAGCAATTTCACTGCCACCATCTGTATTAAAACTGATTGTGTACTGGTTTATCTTCCAGCTTGCAATATAAGTGACGTCTCTGTCTGGCATTGTACCTGCAACATCTTCATCCCAGCCTGTAAATGTATAACCGGTTCTTTCCGGATTAATAATATTAATCTTAGTGCCATATTTATAATCGTATACAACATCCGGCTGTCCATTATTCAGCTTGAGAACAAATCTGTGTACATTTCTCTTGTAGAAATATCTTATAACAGTCGAACCATCGCCTTTTACTATGGCAGTTTCTGTCTCTGGTGAACTGAATCCTTCCATATGCTTAACATCTGGCGTTACCTGTCTGTCATACAATTCATATGAACCGTCAAGCTTTTCAACAAGATGTTCAACAGTATAATTAACCTTATCTGCATCCCACTTTGCATATAAAGTAATATCATATGCCGGCATTGTACCGTCAAATGCTTCTGTACATGCCCTGTCAACATACCAGCCTGCAAATGCATATCCTGCTCTTACAGGAACCGGTGCAATAACATTGCTTCCCCATCTGGCTGTTTTCTTTTCGATACTTACAGTTCCACCCATAGAATTAAATGATACGCTGTATGAATTTCTATCATAATGCACCCGGAATATAAGACTTCCGTCTGCCGCAACAGTACCAGATGGCAGATCATCCGTAAGATGATAAAGCCTGCTGTCATACTGTTCCTTATCTGCAGTTACACTCTGTCCTGTTGTTGCTTTATTAATTCTGGTTTTATCAAGTTCATATTCTCCTGATTCATTTTCAAGATAATATTTTGTTGTGTATACAACGTCATCTGCTTCTTTCCATACCGCTGTATAAGTTGTATCATTTGCAGGAACTGTCTGTGTGACAGCTGGTTCCCAGCCTTCAAATACATATCCTGCCCTATATGCAACCGGTGTCGGCATAAGAGTTCCATATGTGTATCTTCCTTCTGAAACAACACTGCCTTCTGAAACAAACTTAATATTATATTTATTTCTTGCATAATAATAATTAATTGTTGTGCTTCCATCAGCACTTACTCTCTGTGATAAAGCTGCCGGGGTCATAAATCCGTTTCTTATGTCAGGCTTTGGTGATATCTCTGTATCAGTCTTAGCTGTCTCCTGCTTTGAAGAAGCTGCTGTATACACACCATCCGTTCCTTCCACATAATCAACAACATTATAAGTCATATCAGCTGCTTCCCACTTCGCATATACAATTCTGTCCTCATTAGGCATTACTGACGGAATAGTATATTTCTTTGTAAGTGCTTCATCTGTATACCAGCCTGCAAATGTATAGCCCTGTTTAACAGGATCTTCAGGCTTTGTAATTTCTTTATTGTACTTAGATATTATAGCATCTACAACTGAACCGCCGTTAGTCTGGAATGCTATATAATATCCATCTCTTAAATTATCCCAGTGCAGAGATATCTTTCTTGTTATCGGCTTAGTATTAAAAGAACCCTTCTGACTCTTCCATGTTATTATCATCTCACCATCCTGCTGAGGTTCACTACCAGGATTAACCTCAACTATATTAGTTTCAGGATCATATGAGAACGCCGGATTAGTCATTGTTATAGAAAAATATCTGTCGCTGTCATCATAAACCTTAGTAAAATACTCATTATTATCGTCAAGACCTTCTTTCATATCAAGATACTGCATTTCAAAATATGTATCCGGAAGTCTTACAGTCTTAACATCTCTCTTCATCTTGATATCTTTAACAGAATCCTGACCATATGCATAATCGCACACATTTTCAACTACACCAACACTATACAACGGCCATTGCTTCTCAAAAAGTGTAGGATTATAACTAAACGTTCCAGAAAGTGCCTGTGCCAGGAAATTAACCTCCATATACATGCCTATTTCCATGTATATAGCTCCCATTGAACTTGCTGTTCTGCCCTGCGAAGCTGCATATTTCAACTGATAGTACAGATATCCCCATACCTGGGCATATCCACCAACCTCTGCTGTAAATCCAACACTTGCAAGTTTTGTTGATATAAGGCCTACAGCCACGCTCAGTCTTATTCCTGCCCGTATTCCTATTGTTCCTATTGCATATACCGAGAACTCATACTGTTCTTCGCTTAAATCAATGGAATTACTTGTAACCTTTCTGTCAAATACCATAATGCTGTAAACATATCTCTTGGCATTCTTATACCAGTATGTCATACCCATTGATATATTAACATTAGCAGAAACAACGAATTCAACCTTAAACTCAATATCAATAATTCCAATAACCCTTACATGTGACTCTGTTAACGACTTACTGTATAATTCAACCCAGTCAGCCTCATCATCAAGCATATCAGAATATCTTTCAGCAAGACTCTTCGCAACAGATATCTCGCTGTCATCATCAGAATCCTTCATATCTTCAAGCCTTGTAGATAAATCCGACTTGTCAGATATATAAGTAGTTCCGATTTCCATCATATTCTTAAGTTCTTCTGCTATTCCATTAATCACTTCATCAAGTTTAGAAGAACTTTCGTCATCATCATCTTCTTCAGCAGTTCTTACATTAACATTGAAATCTTAATCCACTTACATTCTCAAAATGTTTTAAATCAGTTGAAAGGTCAGCTCTTACATGGTCAAGCTTTACTTCTGGTTTCTTGCTGCTATATAATGCAACATTGCCCTGAGCCTTATCTGGAAGATAAGTTATATCCTGCGGCACAATGCTGATATTGGCATCCATAGTATCAGACAGATATTCCTGAAGCTCCTGATAAGAATTCGTTCTTACAACAGCCTGTGCAACCTCATCTACAACACTCTGTGCAAATCCACTGTCAACAGCCTGCTGCTCAACGCTCTGTTCAATGCCACTGATATCCTGATTCTGTAATATACTTTCACCACTCACATTATCAGTCTGATATACATCCATGGCTGCCTGAACTTCATCCCATGTCACATTCTTATATGTGATTACATAATCAGCATTATTAGTTGAAACATTTGTTATAACAGCATACTGTATATCATCATTTCCAGTTGCATACAGAGCAAGATAATCGCCTGTATCAACTGTTGTATCTTCATCAAGTCCAAGTCCTGCTCCAAGACTGTCACTGCCATATGACATTTTATTCTTTGTAATTGTTATACTGTCATTATCAGGATCATTATCCTTATCATCAGCTACATTAACAGGAAGAACATCCGGAACGAAGAGTATCTCCTCTGCTGCCATACCCCTGTAGGAATATTCATTTTCCTTAGCTGATGTAATCTCAAAGAACGAAACATCATCATCAGATATAGCACTGCCATCTAATTGTGGCACAACATCCCCGTCATATACAGCAATCTTATCTCCTACATTAAGTGTACTGTCCGAATATGTAAAGCTTCCTGTAGTTTTAACAGCTTCCTGACTTATTGTACCATCCTGTCCTACAGTCATTACCGTCACAGATATTCTATCAGCCTTCTCTCCGTTAACATAGAGATTACTTAAGCTTCCTGACTTTATGTACTTAATGTCATCCCTAAGATTCACATTAGTTACATCCGGCTTATAAACTGTAAAATCATATTCTCTTATTGTCTGGTCATAGCCTGTGAAATACAGCCTGTCATCTGAAAGTTCAAGACGGTAGCCACAGCCTTCCTGCCATGTGCCATTGCATTTTATTATAAATGTATACGCTCCATCATCTAATACACTTCCGGCTGTAATATCTATTGAAGTATTCTCAGAAGAATCGCTTACATTCTTAACTGATACTTTATTCTTTACTTCTTCTTTAGTTAACCTTCCGCTCTTATCAGTTACCGTAATTGTAAAATCATTTGCATCAACATCATAACTTCTTGCGTATGTATCTATACTGACTGTCTTAAGCTCCTGACCGTCAACCCATGATGCATATAATACAACATCACTTAAAAGTCTGTCTGTACTGGCAACATAATCTGTACAGTCCGCATCATAACACCATCCCAAAAATGTCGAGCCTGCCTTGCCTGGAACCGGAAGATCTGAAAGCTTTGTTCCTGCCTCATATACCGAATTATCAAGCTCTGCTGCACGCCCCTGTTCATCATCATCAGTATAAAGTGTTCCGCCATTAGTTTCATACTTAATGTTATATTTTGTTGTTTCAAATGAAATATCAAAAGTAAGATTATCTGTATATATTCCTGCATATTTAGGAATTTCCTGTAATCTTGTCATATATTTTCTTGTCTTATCACTGCCTGTTGCTGTAAGCTCTGTTATTACTGAATTATTAGTAAGAGACAGTTTATTCTCTTCATTATATAATTCATATCCCAGCTTTACATCTCCATTCAGAAGATTCCATTCATTCTTAGAATAAACAGATACACTTACTTTATCTTTCTCATACAGTCCGCCTGCATGTCCCGATACTGTAAGATTCGTCTTATCAGCATCTACGCTTTCAGGTATGTCAATGTAATAATAACGTTCAATCCATTTTGCATAAAGAACTACAACTCCTGTATAATTCTCTTCTGAAATCTCCGTTACAGGACTACCTGTCAGTTCTTTATTATCATACCATCCTCCAAACTCATACCCCTGATTGACAATATCATTCTTATCCGGTAATTGCTCTGCCGGATATTTGTCTGGTGCATTATAGCCACTGACATAATGACCACCATTAAGCTGATAATCAATCTCCTTTAACTGGGACAGCTCATCATATGAAGACTGATTCCCTTCTGCATAATACATGCCCGGTATTGCTGCAGCAAGAATTGCAGAACATAAAAGTATACTCAAAAACCTCTTCATCCAAACGCCTCCTTTATGTTACAACCACATATACTGATATTTAGTTTTCCGTCTGCTATATATTGTAGTTATAATACCTGATTAAAAGACATTTGTGAGGCTAAATGCGTGAATTACAATTTTTTTGACATGAACGATTAGATTTATATATAGAAATTTAGTCTCATGCAATATATAATTAATCAAGAGATAATTTACATACTAAGCTATAATGAGGAAAATACTATGAAAATTGCTATATGTGACGATAATGAAGCTGAATTAAACAGAATTAGAGAACTGTTAGAAATATACGCCTGTGATAAAGGTCAGAAATTTTTTATAAAATGTTTCACAAGCAGTGTTGAACTGGCATCAACTGCTGAATTTGAGAAATATGACATATATTTTCTCGATATAATTATGCCAGTAATGGACGGCATTAATCTGGCAAGAGAAATCCGTGCCTTTGACAGATTTTCACCTGTAATCTTCCTGACATCATCACCTGAATTTGCTGTAGAAAGCTACACAGTCAAAGCATTTAATTATCTTCTTAAACCTATAATTAAAGAAGCTTTATATGATACGCTGGATGATATCCTTGATACATTTCATAAAGAACGCAATGATACATATATTATAAAGAATAATTCAGGTATACATAAAATATACTTATCAGATATTATGTACGCTGAAGCTCTTAACCGGAAAGTAATATTATACCTTTCAGACAACGAGCAGGTAATGTCGACAGACGTATTCTCATCTATATGTGATACACTTATGACACATAAAGAATTTGCACTGCCACACCGTTCTTTCATTGTTAATATGAATTACATCAAGACAATAGATGCAGTCAGAATTGAATTAACTAACAGCAAAACTATTCCGGTTGCACAAAGACGCGTTTCGGACATAAAGAAACAATATCTGGATTTCCAGATGGAAGAATAATCTATAATATACATTCGGAGGAGAATTTAATGACAGACATAGTCTCAGTACTAAACCTTATTAATTATGGTTTTGTTTTAATATTCGGAATTATTGTATCTTTCTATTTTGCCGGAATACAATGGGAGGACAATAAGCGCCTTTTTATACTTACTACTGTATTATTTGTTCTGTTTCAGGCACTATTCTACGTACTTTTAGGCGAAAATGTCCTTTTTAAATGTTATCCTGTACTGATACATATTCCTTTAATTCTTATTATCAGATATATATGTCACCAGAATATATACATATCATTTATTGCCGTTATGTCCGCTTATCTGATGTGTACACCCAGAAAATGGTTTGGAACCCTGGCAAAATATATATTCCCTGAAATCCCTGTAATTTCAGATGTTGTAACAATTGTAATCACTATTCCGCTTCTGATTGTGGTAATTAAATACATTTCGCCTTACATAATAAAGCTCAAAGAAGAATCAAAAAACATTATTTCCATGTTTTTCCTTCTCCCTCTTACATATTATATACTTGAATATGCTCTAACCGTATATACTAACCTTCTATATACCGGCAAAGCCGTAATAATTGAATTCATGGACAGTTTTATTGTTGTATTATATTTTTTCTTGTCAATAGTGACACTCAGTATGTCCAACAAAAAAAATACAGCAGAGCGTGAAAACATCATACTTTCCGCAGCTGCAGCTCAGGCTGAAAAAGAAATATCTCAGCTTACAGATTATCAGAAACAGGCTGCGATATACAGACATGACTTAAGACACCATATGAATTTCATACAAAGCTGCCTTGCTGGTAACAATATGCAGCAAGCTCTTGAATATATAAATGAAATTAATAATAATCTGGATAACACAAGAATAACAAGATACTGCAGCAACGAAGCAATTAACCTAATATTATCTTCATATATAAATAAAGCCCATGACGCAGACATTTCCACACAGATATCAGTAACTGCCACTGATTTTTCAAGTTACAGAATTACTGATTTGTGCAGTCTCCTTGCAAATGCTTTAGAAAATGCAATAAATTCCTGTATAAAGCAGTGTGATAACGCTGTCTCAAAAGACAATAAGCGTCTTATAACAATTAAGTTGTTTGAAAAAAATAACAAAATATGCATCAACATAGCCAATACATACTTTAAGGAACCCCGATTCCACAACCAGATTCCTGTTACTGATGAACCTGACCATGGCATTGGTGTCCGCAGCATAATTTCAGTAATAGAAAAATATAACGGCATATATGCATTTTTTACCAAAGACGGTACATTCTATTTTCAGGCTTGTATATAAAAAATGGGGACTGCACATACAGTCCCCATCTTTTATATTATTGTATTAATTATAATGTTACACCCTGCTTAAAGATTGCAAGATCATGGAATCCTGCTATCTCGGCCTTAACCTTCTTACCAGAAGCAACATCTAATACGAGCTGGAAGAGCTCCTTAGCTGCATCTTCAAGTGGAAGATCATCTGTAACAATTCTTCCTGCATTAAAGTCAATCCAGTTACCCTTATTTCCTGCAAGTCTTGAGTTAGTTGCAATCTTAACTGTAGGAACCGGTGATGCAAATGGTGTTCCACGTCCAGTTGTGAAAAGAACCATCTGTGCACCTGAAGCTGCACAAGCTGTAGCAGCAACAAGGTCATTACCAGGTGCGCTGAGAAGATTAAGTCCCTTAGTATTAACTGGCTCTGCATATGCAAGAACACCCTTTACTAATGAGCTTCCTGACTTCTGTGTACATCCTAAAGACTTGTCTTCAAGAGTTGTAATACCGCCATCCTTGTTTCCTGGAGAAGGATTCTCGTAAATCTCCTGACCATTCTTAATGAAGTATTCCTTAAAGTCATTAATAAGATGAACTGTCTTCTCGAAAAGTTCCTTGTTAGCACATCTATTCATAAGAATTGTTTCAGCACCAAACATCTCTGGAACTTCTGTAAGAATAGTTGTACCACCCTTAGATACAAGCATATCTGAGAAAAGACCAACTGTTGGGTTAGCTGTAATACCTGATAATCCATCAGAACCGCCACACTTCATACCAATGATAAGTTCCTTGGCATTAACCTTTTCACGCTTA
>ERZ779974.933-NODE-933-length-10890-cov-4.39982_pt1 | contig 10890 bp, 9 predicted proteins | sample MGYA00511026_ERZ779974 | MGnify/ENA primary metagenome ERZ779974 (study PRJEB29588, sample SAMEA2153010) | human gut metagenome | biome: human gut; feature: human-associated habitat; material: faeces | place: Denmark | collected 2008/2010 ... | reverse complement strand
CCCCCCAACGCCCCGAACTTAAAAAGGTGGACTACCGGGCAGGGGACGTAAAGCACCAGTTATCCAATACGGTGAAAGCCCTTGCCAGCAGCTACCGTTTCCAAAGTTTCACGGAATACAAAGCGTTGCTATCTATATATAATGTACAGGCGGAAGAAGTGAAAGGGGAAGTGAACGATAAACCCTATAACGGCATTGTCTATTCGGCGACCAATGACAAGGGAGAAAAGCAGGGAAACCCGTTCAAATCTTCTTCTTTGGGTAAGTCGGTAGGTTACGAAGCCATTCAGCGACACATCAAGAAATCCACAAAGGACATTCAGGACAAGAACCTGAAAGAGCGTACCCGCCGGACAGTCGGCGCAGTGATGAAATCCGCCCATAATCGTAAGGAACTGGAACAAGAACTGAAAAAGAAAGGTATAGATGTTCTTTTCCGGCAGAACGATACAGGCAGGATATACGGTGTAACATTCATCGACCACGAAAACCGTACCGTCCTGAACGGTTCACGGTTGGGAAAGGACTTTTCCGCCAATGTGTTCAATGACCTGTTTTCCGGCTCCCGTACTTTGATGGGAAACAGCAAACAGGAAACGCAGGAACAAAAACCGGAATATAACCCGACCGGACACCTTGAAAATACAGGAAAAGCCATTGCGGGACTGTTCAGCCTGTTATCCGGTGGGGACGATACGCCACCCGACAACAGCCAAGTTCCACCACCCAAGAAGAAAAAGAAGAAGAAACAAAGACGTATTTAATAACTATAAAAATTTCAATTATGCAGAATGAAGATGATTTAAGAGGACTTGCAAAGGTCATGGACTTTATGCGGGCAATCAGTATTTTATTTGTAGTGATAAACATCTATTGGTTTTGTTACCAGTCGTTCAGGGAATGGGGTATCAATATCGGGGTAGTCGATAAAATCCTGTTGAACTTCCAGCGTACCGCCGGGCTGTTCTCCAATATCCTATATACCAAACTTTTTTCAGTGGTATTCCTTGCGCTTTCCTGTTTGGGAACAAAGGGAGTGAAAGAGGAAAAAATCACATGGAACAGGATTTATGTTTTCCTGACAATCGGTTTTATCCTGTTCTTCCTGAACTGGTGGCTGCTGGCTCTGCCCTTACCACTGGTAACCAATACAGGTTTATATATCTTTACCATGACAGCCGGGTATCTTTCGTTATTGGCTGCCGGAGTGTGGATTTCCCGCCTGTTGAAAAATAACCTGATGGATGATGTGTTTAATTTGGAAAATGAAAGTTTCGCACAGGAAACACGCCTGATAGAAAACGAATATTCCGTAAATCTTCGTTCTCGTTTCTACTATAAAAAGAAGTGGAACGATGGATGGATAAACGTTGTAGCAATTTTTCGTGCGTGCATCGTTGTTGGAAATCCGGGCAGTGGGAAGTCTTTTTGTGTCGTAAATCAATTTATCAAACAGCAAATAGAAAAGGGCTTCGCAATGTATCTGTATGATTACAAATTTCCCGACCTTTCGGAGATAGCCTACAATCATTTACTTAACCATTCGGACGGGTACAAGGTGAAGCCCAAATTTTACATAATCAATTTTGACGACCCACGTAAGAGCCACCGATGCAACCCGATAAATCCGGCATTTATGACGGACATATCGGACGCATACGAAGCCAGTTATACAATCATGTTAAATTTGAACCGCAGTTGGATAACCAAACAGGGGGATTTCTTTGTAGAAAGTCCTATTATCTTACTGGCTTCTATCATTTGGTTTTTGAAAATCTATCAGGGTGGAAAGTATTGTACATTCCCGCACGCCATTGAATTTCTGAACAAGAAATATGCCGACACGTTTACAATTTTAACCAGTTATCCCGAACTGGAAAACTACCTTTCACCGTTCATGGACGCATGGGAATCCAATGCGCAAGACCAGCTTCAAGGGCAGCTTGCAAGTGCTAAAATCCCACTTTCAAGAATGATTTCACCTGCCCTGTATTGGGTAATGACAGGGGATGATTTTTCACTGGATATAAACAATCCGGAAGAACCTAAAATTTTGGTGGTAGGCAACAATCCCGACCGTCAAAATATCTATTCCTGTGCTTTGGGACTGTATAATTCCCGTATCGTGAAGCTGATAAACAAGAAGCACCAGCTAAAATGTTCCGTAATCATTGACGAGTTACCGACCATCTATTTTCGGGGACTGGATAACCTGATAGCAACGGCACGAAGCAACAAGGTAGCGGTCTGTTTGGGCTTTCAGGATTTCAGCCAGTTACGCCGGGATTATGGGGACAAGGAAAGCAAAGTAATCGAAAATACGGTTGGTAATATTTTTAGCGGTCAGGTGGTTTCTGAAACAGCAAAAACGCTTTCAGACCGTTTCGGAAAGGTACTACAAAAACGGCAAAGCATGACTATCAACCGGAATGATAAATCAACCTCAATCAGTACGCAGATGGATAGTTTGATACCGCCCAGTAAAATATCCAATTTAACACAGGGTATGTTTGTGGGTGCGGTCAGTGACAACTTCGATGAACGGATAGAACAGAAAATATTCCATGCGGAAATAGTGGTGGATAACGAGCAAGTGAAACGAGAAACCGCAGGTTACAAGAAGCTGCCCCAAATTATAGATTTCAGGGACGAGAACGGGAACGACCGGATGCAGGAAGAAATACAGGCAAATTACAACCGGGTCAAGCAAGAAGTCCAGCAGATTGTCACGGATGAAATGGAACGGATTAAGAACGACCTCAATTTACGGCATTTGATAAAGGAAGAATAGAGCTTATGACAAAATATTATCTCATATTTTGTCATATGAAACTTACGCTGAATAATAACTTTACTATTTTAATATGACAAAACTATTATTTAGCGTAAGTTTAGTATTTGTTGATATTGATGAAGGCTATTGAAATATTTGCTCTTTGAAAATCCGTCCTCTTTCAACACGTGCAGCCCGATTGTTCGTTCCTGTATACATATATGAATAGTATATGCCAAAATCATTATCCCTATTTCCTTTGTTTTGAATAATATTACTTTCAAAATCCAATAACTTATCTTTAAAATTGGCAGGAATATTTTCTGCCCATAATAATTCCATTAAAAGAGTGAAAAAATTTGATTTTCTAAACCAAATAGAATCATCAGGCAAATTCAAATCTCGTATAAATTCTATCTTTGAAACAATTTTATTTTTTATGATTTCTTTGTTTGCATAGTTATCATTGTAACGTATTATATTATCTTCTGTATTTTTGTTACCTACAAAATATCCCCCTTCTTCGTAGGTTGCCATAGATAACAAAATGAAATTAAGGTCTCCCATTCGAGATACTTCAATATCATTAAATACAGGTAGGTTTTCTACGGAAGAAGCATCTAAAATTTCTTTTGCTGTAGAAATAAATTCACCATCGTAGACCGCATTTTGAATTTCAATTTGCTCTAAATTAAACTTTGTTTGGTTTATTCTTTTAAAGACTTCTTTTATTATGCTGGAATCTATGTCTTGCAAATCTCTAATTACAACATTATAATTCAAAAACTCTTCTTTTTCTTTTGTCCCTAAGTCCTTGTATTTAGGAATAGACTTGCCAAAATCATTGTTATTCTCATCTAAATATTGCATAATCGTTGTTAGTCGCTGTTGCCCATCAACTACAACTTGCTGACTTTGCAATGTTTCGACATCTATTCCTGATTGGGCAATATAGATTTCGGGAAATGGGTATCCTGACAGAATTGTATCTATAAATGCTTCTTTATGTGATGGATTCCATACTAATTTTCTTTGAAACTCAGGTTGTAAAATTAGTTCACCTCTTCGTATCATACCTACAAGGTCTGATATTTTCTTATTACTGGGACTTGATGGTAATTGCTTTGCCATAATTATTTTTTTTCTGAAAATACTTTATATAATGATTCTGTATAATACTTTTCTAAATAAGAATAGTTCTTAAATAATCCACCTGCTACAGGGTAATTACCGACTGAACTTTTTCCATTAGAAATTGAGCGGAAATAACTGAACCAGTCTTCCTTTATTGTTTCATTCTGTATAGATACAGGCAACTTATCTGGACGCATCCAACCTTTTATCATATACTTTAGAAACTTAGAATATTGCTTACGTTGGATAGTGTCAGGATTAACTAAGCCTTTTTCCATTTCATATTGATAATTACATATTTTAGAATAGAACTGCTCAAATAAATGTTCATTCACTAAAACAACATCTATGTCTGAATTAAGAGAAAATAGACTATCTTTATGATAGCTGAAACCTAACTTTGCAGAGCCGACTATAAAAACTTCGTGAAAACTAATATTGAAATTTTGAGCAATATTGGCTCTAAAATCAAAATAATCATTTTCTCTTCCATCAAAAACAGAGGGTATTCCGTGTAATATATATTTTCGTACAATCTGCAAATAGTCATATTCTGTATTTGCAGATTTTGCAATTTCTATAAAACAATCTCTATCCATGTGTTGCACTTATAAATTAGTAGCTAAGGTAGATATTTTTTGCTGTTTTTTGCAATGTGGTTTGTTCTTTTGTAATTTATTAAACATTAGGACTAATGAAGCCAAACGAGGACTAATGAAGCCACCCATTCCCAAATCCTTAAATATACTCTATTTCATCCTTACTTTTACTTCCGAAATTTTTATTTACTCACTAAAATTCAAAACATTATGGATGTAAACACAGCCAACCAGTCCACCACTGATGAACAGATGATGGATATTCTTCTTGTGCTGGATAAGGAGAAAAAGACAATCAGCGCAGTAAAAGGCGTGGATGAAAACGGGGAACTCCAAACCGTCCCGCCGGAGAACAACAGCGAACTTTTGAAATTCGACCGTCACGGTGATTTCTTTTCCAACTTCTTTTCCAACATGATGAACCAGTTGAAGAACCCGACCCGTTTTAACTTCTTCAAAATCCCTAAGATTGAACTTCCCAAAATCGAGCCGATAATCAGGGATAACTTCAACAACCCGACACCCGAAAATGAAGCGGGCATAGAGCGTTACCGGGTGACACCTGAAACCGTGAAGCAGGAAGCGAAGAAAGAACAGCAGGAAACCCAAACCCAACAACCACAGCAGCCATCCAAAGAAACGGGAGCAACGGCGCAAGCACCGCAGCAACCCGACAAAAGCAAGTATGTGATTGACCCGGATAAAGTGGACTGGGAAGCCTTGAAGAATTTTGGTCTATCCAAAGAACAGCTTGAAAAGGCAAAGGCTTTAGAACCCATGCTAAGGGGGTACAAGTCGCCCGGAGCGTTCACCATCGCCGGAAACTACAATTCAGCCATTATGAAACTGGACGCACGTTTATCTTTCCGGCACGACAAAGACGGGAATGTAGTTTTGGCGATACACGGCATCCGACAAAAGCCGGAACTTGAACGCCCGTTTTTCGGACATGAATTTTCCAAAGAGGATAAAGCCAATCTTCTTGAAACGGGAAACATGGGACGGATAGTAAACCTGAAAAACTATATCACGGGAGAAATGATACCCTCTTTCGTCAGCGTGGATAAGATAACAAACGAACTGGTTTCCATGCGTGCAAGCAGCGTCCAAATACCCGATGAAATAAAGGGTGTCAAACTGAACAAGGAACAACAGCAAGCCTTACGGGAAGGAAAAGGGGTATTCCTTGAAAATATGATTTCCAACCGTAAAAATCCCTTTTCCGCAACTGTTCAGGTCAATGCGGACAAGAAAAGTTTGGAATTTATCTATCCCAATGCCAAACAGTCACAGGAGCAACGGCAGAAACAGGAACAGCAGAACAGCCTTGTCACCAGTGACGGTGTAACCATTCCCAAGAGTATTTCAGGTATAGAGCTATCCCGCCAGCAACAGCAGGATTTAGTCAATGACAAAACCATCTTTGTTGCCGGGCTGAAAGACAAGCGGGGGGTCGAATATGATGCTTATATTCAGGTGAACCATGATAAGAAGAAGTTAGGCTTTTACAGTGACAATCCCAGCTTTGACCGTTCCGCCGTGAAAGAAATTACCCCTGCCAACAAGAACCGCACACAGGTAGCGGTCAATTCGGAAGGCAAGACCAACGAAGCCACCAAGAAAGTGAAAGAACCCTTGAAAAAGGGTCAGGACAAGCCCACTGAAAAACAAAAGACCAAGCAGGATAAAAAGGAGAAGCAGGAGCAGACGGACAAACCCAAACAGAGCAGGGGACGCAAAAGATGATAGCGGTGTTAATCCTTATCCCGGTTGTCGGTTTCGCCCTGTTTACCCTTGTCTGTTACAAAACAGACGGGGAAGCCATAGACGAGCAGAACCGACAATTTTATGTAGATGGCTATCACATCTATTATGACCGGAGAATCCTAAGACAAAAAGAAGTGGAACAATTAAAATCAAAATTAGAATGATTGCAGTAATCGGAGAAAAACCAAGTGTGGCAAGGGACATTGCCCGTATTTTAGGAGCGAGTGAAAAACAGGATGGCTACCTTTCAGGTAACGGGTATCTCGTTACCTGGGCGTTCGGCCATCTTGTCGGTTTGGCAATGCCGGAAGCATACGGCATACAGAGTTTCCGCCGGGAAAGTCTGCCTATTATCCCGGATAGTTTTCAACTTACACCCCGACAAGTGAAAGCGGAAAAAGGGTACAAGGCAGACCCCGGCGCATTGAAACAACTAAAGGTAATCAAAGAAGTATTCGACCAGTCGGATAAGATAATTGTCGCTACCGATGCAGGGAGAGAGGGAGAACTTATCTTTCGCTACATCTATCAGTATATCGGATGCAACAAGCCCTTTGTCCGTTTATGGATAAGCAGCCTTACCGACAAGTCAATCCGTGAGGGACTGCAAAACCTGAAAGCCGGCAGCCTTTATGATAACCTTTTCCTTTCGGCACAGGCACGCAGCGAAGCGGATTATTTGATAGGAATAAACGGTACACAGGCTTTAAGTGTGGCAGCCGGACAAGGCATTTTTTCTTTGGGACGAGTACAGTCGCCCACGTTGGCGATGATATGTACCCGCTTTTTAGAGAATAAGAACTTTATCCCGCAAAAGTATTGGCAACTGAAATTACAGGCGGCAAAAGACAATGTTTCCTTTGCTGCACAATCAGCAGATAAATACGATAAGCAGCAGCCCGCCATCGACACGCTGCAAAGGATAAAAGAAGCGGAAACAGTACAGGTGAAAACCGTAGAGCGTAAGGAAGTGAACCAAGAACCGCCGTTACTCTATGATTTAACCACGCTCCAAAAAGAAGCGAATACCAAACTGAACTTTTCCGCAGACAAAACCCTATTCATCGCACAAAAGTTATACGAGGGTAAACTAATCAGCTACCCCCGAACCGGAAGCCGTTATATCTCACAGGACGTGTTCGAGGAAATCCCGGAACGTCTTGTTAATTTGGAACAGTACACCCGTTTTGGCGGATATGCCGCCGGGATGAAAGGCAAAGCCTTAAATTCCCGTTCCGTGAACGATGGCAAGGTAACAGACCACCACGCCCTGATAGTAACGGAAAACCTGCCCGGTAAACTGGAAACGGACGAACAGGCAATCTATGAACTGATAGCCGGACGGATGTTGGAAGCCTTTTCTGAAAAATGCGTCAAAGACGTTACCAGTGTAACGCTGGAATGTGCAGGGTCGCTTTTCACAGTCAAAGGGTCTGTAATCAAGTCCGCCGGATGGCGTGCCGTATTCGGCGAGAAAGAGGACGGGGAAGATAACGCCACCCTGCCTGCCATGCAGGACGGAGATAGCTTACCGCTTTCCAATATTGAACTACTGGAGAAACAGACCAAACCCAAACCGTTACACACGGAAAGCAGTTTGCTTTCTTCAATGGAAACAGCGGGTAAGGAACTGGAAAACGCCGACCTGAAAGCCAGCATGAAAGATACGGGTATCGGCACGCCCGCAACACGGGCAGCCATCATCGAAACGCTGTTTTCCCGCCAGTATATCGTCCGGGAGAAAAAGAACCTTGTCCCGACCGAAAAGGGTCTTGCCGTTTACAACATCATCCGGGACAAGAAGATAGCAGACGTTGAAATGACGGGAATGTGGGAAAATACGCTTGCCAAAATAGAAAGCGGAGAAATGAACCCCGACACGTTCCGCAAAGGTATCGAAGTATATGCACGGCAAATCACGGCTGAACTTTTGGACGTTCAGCTTTCTTTCGCTTCGGGTAGTGGTTGTATCTGCCCGAAATGCAAGACCGGGCGCATCCTTTTCTATCCGAAAGTCGCCAAATGTTCTAATGTGGATTGTTCCGTTACCATCTTCCGCAACAAGAGCGACAAACAGCTAACGGACAAACAGATTACCGAACTGGTGACTACCGGGAAAACCGGGCTAATCAAAGGCTTTAAAAGCAAGAACGGCAAAGTCTTTGACGCTTCACTTGCCTTTGACGAACAGTTTAATGTTACTTTCGTGTTCCCTGAAAAGAAAGGCAAACCGAAGAAATAAGACGGAAATAGTTATATTTGCCACAGAAAGTTTCATTATAGATAGATTTATAATTGAAATTTTTGTGGTTGAAGCACCCGGAGGGACACCGGGTGCTTTTTTTAATCATTCTCCTTTGTACTGGTAGGTCAGGCAAACGACCTGATTGTCTATAACCCGGTGTTCGGTCAGTTCCCACTTCGATCCGAAAGTCTTTCCTATAAACTTGATACCATCCCCCAACATGACCGGAACGATATACAGCGTTATTTCATCCAGCAGGGACGCTTCAATCAGCGAGGTTATAAACTTACCGCCGCCAATAACCTGAATGTCGGTTTCCGAACTTGATTTAAGTTCATTGATTGCCCGTAAGGGCATATCGGTAAGAAAGGTTACATTCTCCTTTTCGGTCACATTGGTGTCGTAGTGGGACACTACAAAAGTCTTTTTACTTTTGTACGGCCATCCGCCCCAATGTTCAAAAATACAGGTATAGGTATTCGCACCCAGCAGCAGGTAATTTGTAGTTTCGTATTCCTTATTCAGTAAGGTTCTTACATTTTGGGGCATCCAGTCCAGTTCATTGTCTGGTGTTGCGATAAACCCGTCAAGAGATACAGCGATATTCGCTTTTATTTGCTTCATATTATCAGGTAATAAACAGTTTATAATCCTTATTCAAACTGTTCGCCAATATCTAAAAAAGAAGCGTGGCACTTGCACTGCTTCAAAGTAGAGGTACTGGCATACCTAAATGTGGAAACAGGCAAAGCCACGCTATGATAAAACATAGCATAAACCTTGCGCTGAAAATCCCCACATTTTTGAAAAGTGCCAGTTTTCTACTTTGGGACGTTCGGCGAACGTATATGTTATATATAAAGACGAAATCACAGATAACTGTTCAATCGCCGTTATCTTCTTATGTAACTTTTGCAAAGTTAGCCAAATCCCTGAAAACTCCGGCATACAATAAAAGAAATCCTGCCTTATCTCACGACAAAACAGGATTTAAAGCCATTAGAAAAGAAAAAATTAATCGGTTTTCTCACGGATTAACTTATGTACGTCCGTTGCTCGGTAATAACATCTACCGTCCAACATAAGGAAAGGGAGTATTCCCTTTTTCCGGTAACGGGTCAGTGTTCGGGGAGCTACTTTCAGAAGCAGGCACAAGTCCTGATTATCCAGCAGTTCTTCCCCGTCTAAACAGTTACGCCCGTTTATCACCCGGTCTATCTTCTTGTCCTGCATATCGAACCTATCCATGATACGTTCCATCCATGCGGTAAAATCATCTTTATCTATATACATAAGGCTGCCTGATTAAATTATACCAATCATAAAATAACTTTGGTTGGACGGGTCTTTAATGATAATATCCCGTTCCCGCATGAAGCGGATATAGCTTTTTGCGGTGCGTTCTTTTACGTCCAAAATCTGCTGTATCTGCTCGCACAGGTCTATGTAGGTTATATGCTCCTGTCTGCCGAACACGTCACGGGCAACCCCGACCAGTTCCTTTTCCTTGCGCTTCTCTTTTTCCTCACGGGTCTTTTCACCCCTGTAAAGGTGCATCCCGGCTACCTTGTCCCACGAAAAGAGCATCAAGGGAACATCCAACGGGCTACCGTCCCTTACTTTCAGGGCTTTCACTACCGACAAAGCCGGGTCTTCGTCTTTTTCTATCGAGAGGATGGCAGCCGCTTTGCGCTGCAATTCCGAGCCTAAATGTCCCCGGAGCTTTAGCCCGTTGGGTACAAAGTGCAATACACAAATAATGCAGGTCTTATATATCCCTGCCAGTCGGTACAATTCATCTATGATTGCCACGCTTTCCGCTTCATCGTTGGCACATCTTACAAGGTCGGCAATGCCATCTATCACTACCAACTGAATACCCCCATATTGGAAATAATACCTGTCCATGCTCTGAACAATGGCGTGCAGCCGTTCTTTGCGGGACATACCCGTAAGGCAGAAAGCCTTAAATTCATCCGGTTTGTCGGTCTGTTTCGCCCTCTTTATCAGGTTGGTTACATTCTTGAACAGTTGTACTTCCGATTGTTCCGTATCATAAAGCAGGACGGCTTTATGTTTCGTGTTCTCACTTACATTGATACCCAGCGTATCAATCTGAATATCCGCCGGACGGATTGAACCTGCCACCAGTGCAGCCACATAGTTACTTTTCCCTGTTCCCTCTCCGCCAGTGATGCAGCACAAGTTCCCCTGTGTTCCCAGTGGAACGTCACCCGCCGAAATAATTTCCTGCGCTTTTGCCGGAGGATTATTAAAATCAATCTCACACGATTTAAGCATAGTCATTGTTTCATTATAGATTGTATCTAAGAAGTCGATAAATAGTTTGATGAAATTTTCCCGGCTGGGGG
>ERZ779974.931-NODE-931-length-10903-cov-3.91399_pt1 | contig 10903 bp, 10 predicted proteins | sample MGYA00511026_ERZ779974 | MGnify/ENA primary metagenome ERZ779974 (study PRJEB29588, sample SAMEA2153010) | human gut metagenome | biome: human gut; feature: human-associated habitat; material: faeces | place: Denmark | collected 2008/2010 ... | reverse complement strand
GACGGAAGGTGAACCAGTCCGGAGAGGTGTAGGAGAGGGAAGCTACTCTGCCCTGAATTTGGAGAAGTGTGGAGGAAGGGAGGTTGTGGGAGATGGCGGAGAGCTGACTTTAAACTGAACGCATAATAAAGGCACTGGGCATGTAGAAGGAACGAGTGTACACGCGTCCATGGACGGACGCGTGAGCTGGCACGCACATGGATGTGCGTTGCCAGCGTTAACGGTCGGGGACGAAGCATGGAACGCCCAGTGCCTATTATTATGCAGAGAAGTTTAACGGAAGCTATCCACTATCTCCCACAACCGACCGTTTTGCAACTACACAAATTAAACAACGCATTTGACGAAGAACTATAATTGCGATAGAATGAACAAAGTTATTAATTATTCAATGTAGGCGAATTTGCCATACAGACAGGAGGATGTCATGGATTTAAAGGGACGCGACTTTTTAACACTCAAGGATTACACACCTGAGGAGATTTTATATTTGATAGACTTAGCAGCAGAGCTTAAGGATAAGAAGAAAAAGGGCATTGTAGAACAGCCACTTATCGGAAAGAATGTTGCACTTATATTCGAGAAGACAAGTACAAGAACACGTTGCTCATTTGAGGTGGCAGCACATGACCTTGGTATGGGTGTTACATATCTTGACCCTACAGGTTCACAGATTGGAAAGAAGGAGAGCATTGCTGATACAGCAAGAGTTCTCTGCACAATGTTTGAAGGAATCGAATACAGAGGATTCGGTCAGGAGATAGTTGAAGATCTTGCAAAATATTCAAGCGTGCCGGTATGGAACGGACTTACTAACGAATACCATCCAACACAGATGCTCGCAGATATGCTTACAATCAAGGAAAAGCTTGGCAGATTAAAGGGCGTTAAGTTCGTATACATGGGTGATGCAAGATACAACATGGGTAATTCACTTATGATTGTCTGCGCTAAGTTAGGACTTCATTATACAGCCTGCACAGCTAAGGAATATTTCCCAGACAAGGAACTTGTTGCACAGTGTGAGGAATGGGCAAAGATAAGCGGTGGTTCTGTAACACTTACAGAAGATATTAAGGCAGGAACTAAGGACGCAGATGTATTATACACAGATGTATGGGTATCAATGGGCGAGCCTGATGAAGTATGGGCTGAAAGAATCAAGGCACTTCTTCCATATCAGGTTAACAAGGCAGTTATGGACAATGCTTCTAAGGACGCAATATTTATGCACTGTCTTCCTGCATTCCATGACCTTAAGACTAAGATTGGTAAAGAGATTCATGACAAATTCGGTCTTGACGAGATGGAAGTTACTGATGAAGTATTTGAGTCAGAGCAGTCAGTTGTATTCGATGAGGCTGAGAACAGAATGCATACAATAAAGGCTGTAATGGCAGCTACACTTGGAGCTTATAAGTAAATTGGACGTTAGAGTGGAGTGTGTCATGCCGGAAGTCCAAAATCGGGAAGCCGACACGCGGAATTGGACGTTAGAGCAGTGGAAAGACATGTGAAAGTCCAAAAGTGACGAGAAAGAATGACAGATTGGACTTTAAAACAGTGAATAGGCACGAGGAAGTCCAGAATCGGGAAGTTGACACGCGGAATTGGACGTTAGAGCAGTGGAAAGACATGCGAAAGTCCAAAATCAGGACGACACAGCATGAAATAGTAATTCACCAGATATTTATTATGGAGGCGTTATGTATTATACAACGAGTGGCGCGTACAGAAAGAGCAAGATGCTCATAGACTATGCCAATATAGCACTCACATTTGCAATAGGAGTGGTATTCATAATTATACTTTTCCTGCGCAGTGGAAGCGGAATATTATTCGCTGTGGAATTCATGCTTGGAGCATTAGTTAACGGACTTACAGCAGCTAAGAATTTCATGAGCGACAGAACGGTGTCAGGTGTTATTCTTACAGTTGTTACGTTAGGACTTCTGCTTATGGCAGTAATAGCATGGCGGGTAATGGTATGAAGACTAAGATTTTAAATGCTTTGAGAAAATCAGATGGATATGTGTCAGGGCAGGCACTGTGTAATATGCTGGGGGTTTCAAGAACGGCTGTCTGGAAGGTGATAAATCAGTTAAAAGAAGAAGGCTATGTTATAGAGGCAGTCCAGAATAAGGGATATCATATAACACAGTATCCTGATATTCTTACATCAAGTGAGATAATGAGTCAGCTTACATGTGTGGATACAGGCAGTACAACCGGGATTATCCGCGAAGTAGTGTATTATGACGAGACAGATTCTACCAACAACGAAGCTAAGAGAGCGGCAGAGAGAGATAATGCAGCAGATGGGACACTTTATATAACAGAGAGCCAGACAGGCGGCCGCGGCAGACGCGGCAGGAATTGGGTATCTCCTGCGGGAAGCGGGATATGGATGTCGCTTCTTTTAAGACCGGATATAGCACCAGTCAATGCGTCAATGCTTACAATAGTGGCAGCCATGGCTGTTCAGGAGGCAATCCACAAGGTTCTTACAGAGGACGGACATGACGCAGAGTGCCGTATAAAGTGGCCTAATGATATAGTTCTTAATAAGAAGAAAGTATGTGGAATATTAACAGAGATGAGTGCTGAGATGGATTACATACATTATGTGGTTATCGGCATGGGAATTAATGTTAATACGACAGAATTTGATGATTCAATCAAGGCAACAGCTTCTTCGCTGTATCTTGAGACTGGCGACCATCTGAAAAGAAGCCGTATAGTAGCCGCATTTTCAGAGAGCTTTGCAAAGTACTATGATACATTTGTTAAGACACAGAATCTGGCTAGGCTTAAAGAAGACTATAATTCAATGCTTGTCAATAAGGGCGGCGACGTCAAGGCAATATATGCTGACAAGGAAATTGTTGGAAAAGCACTTGGAATCAATGATGAGGGCGAGCTTATCATTAAGACAGACGAGGGCGAGAAGATTATCAGAACCGGAGAGGTTTCTGTGAGAGGATTATATGGATATGTTTGATGAAAATGTAGTTTTATGTGTATCTAATTCTTATGAGAAGAAATACTATTTTAACCCTGATTTCGATAAGCTTCCGGATGATGTAAAGAACGAGTTAAAGATTATGTGCGTTCTTTTCACAGAGGAAGTAGGCGGAATACTTGATATGGAATTCGATGAGGAGGGCAATCTTTTGTTCAAATCATCAGCTGACGAGGGTGATTTACTGTATGACGAGATAGCATGCGGTATGCTCGTCAAGAAGTATCAGTATGAGAAGAGAGAGCTTCTTGAATCACTTGAGATGTTCTTCAAGGTATTCTTCTTAGGCATGGAGTAATTATGAGAATTGGAAATGTTGAGATAAAGAACAATATTGCATTGGCACCGATGGCAGGAGTAACAGACCTGCCATTTCGACTTTTATGCAAGGAGCAGGGCTGTGGGCTTATGTGTACAGAGATGGTCAGCGCCAAAGCAGTGCTGTATAACAATAAGAATACAGAAGACCTGATGAAGACGGTGCCAGGGGAGCGTCCGCTTGCATTGCAGCTTTTCGGTTCAGACCCTGATATCATGGCAGATATAGCGAAGAGACTTTCTGAAAGAGAGTTCGATATAATTGATGTCAATATGGGATGTCCTGTTCCAAAGGTAGTCAATAATGGCGAAGGTTCGGCACTTATGAAGGACCCTGTGCTTGTCGGAAGAATAGTCGAGAAGATGGCTGATGCACTTGATAAGCCACTTACAATCAAGATAAGGGCAGGATTTGATGAGAATAGTATAAATGCGCCTGAGATAGCACATGTTATTGAGGAGTCAGGCGGGGCTGCCGTTGCAGTCCATGCAAGAACAAGGCAGCAGTATTATTCAGGACAAGCAGACTGGGATATAATAAGACAGGTCAAAGAAGCAGTATCGATTCCAGTTATTGGTAATGGCGATATTAAAAGCGGCGAAGATGCTGTTAATATGATGAAGCAGACAGGCTGTGACGGAGTAATGATTGGAAGGGCCGCAAGGGGAAATCCATGGATATTCAGACAGGTTTCTGAATATATGAATAATGGTACAATAATTGCACCTCCATCTGTTGAAGAAATATGCCAGATGATTAAGAGACATGCCAAAGGATTGTGTGAGATAAAAGGCGAGTTTACAGGAATCCGCGAGATGAGAAAACATTTTGCATGGTATACAGCAGGAATCAAGCATGCAGCAGCATTAAGAAATGAAGCTAACCAGGTTACTAATCTGGAGCAGTTTGATGGGCTTGTAGACAGGATACTGGAAGGGCTGCATTGACAGACAGGAACTGATAGTTTATAATATTGTGACGCTTGTGGGGTTTTATTCTCTAGTAGAGCAGAAGCATATTAGTGTAGCATATATATAGAAAGGTGATAAGAACATGGCAGAGAAACAGTTTCTTACTAAAAAGGGGTATGACGAAAGAGTAGCAAGACTTGAGGAGCTTAAGGTTGTCAGAAGAAAGGAAGTTGCCCAGAAGTTAAAGGAAGCAAGAGAGCAGGGCGATTTATCAGAGAACGCTGAGTACGATGCAGCTAAGGACGAGCAGAGAGATATCGAAACAGAAATTGCAGAACTTGAAGCAATTCTTGCTAACTGTGAGGTTATTCAGGATAACGATAAGAATAAAGATGTAGTTAAGATGGAGAGCGTTGTTGTACTTCACGATGTAGAATTCGATGAGGATATCGAGTATACAATCGTTGGTTCATCAGAGGCAGACAGCCTTAATAACAAGATTTCTAATGAGTCACCACTTGGTGCAGCTCTTATTGGAAAGAAGAAGGGTGACACTGTTAAGGTAGAAGCACCTGTTGGAGAGATTGAATATACAGTTGTATCTGTAAAGAACGACTAATTTTCAGTAACATATAGAAAAGGAGATACTCATTCATGGGAGATAATAAATCTGCACAGCAGCCTGACGTTAACGAGCAGATTAAGGTTCGTATGGAAAAGTTAAAGAACCTTCAGGACGCAGGTAAGGATCCATTCCAGATAACAAAGTATGATGTAACACATCACACAGATGAAATCAGAGCCATCTATGAAGCGCATGAGAAGGAACTTCTCGGTGACAGACCAGCAGTTAATACTGAAGGTTTAGATGAGCAGCAGGCAAGAGAAGCAGTCAATGCCGATTACAATGAGAGAAGAGCCATTATGGACGCTTCTCCAATTAATGTGAGCTTTGCCGGACGTATGATGTTCAAGAGAGTAATGGGAAAGGCATCTTTCTGTAACATTGCTGATCTTAAGGGCAGAATGCAGGCATATATTTCAAGAGATGCGATTGGCGAAGAAGCATATGCAGACTTCAAGAAGTCTGATATCGGTGATATCTTTGGTATCAAGGGATTTATCTTCAGAACTAAGACAGGAGAGATTTCAGTTCACGCTGAGGAGATTACTCTTCTTTCTAAGAGTTTACAGGTACTTCCAGAGAAGTTCCACGGAATCACAGATACTGATATGAGATACCGTCAGAGATATGTTGATTTAATAATGAATCCTGAGGTTAAGGAAACATTTGTAAAGAGATCAAAGATTATCAAGGAAATCAGAAAGTTCCTTGATGGCAGAGAGTTCATGGAAGTTGAGACACCAACACTTGTATCTAATGCTGGTGGTGCTGCTGCAAGACCATTTGAGACTCATTACAACGCACTTGACGAGGATGTTAAGCTTCGTATTTCATTAGAGCTTTATCTTAAGAGACTTATCGTTGGTGGTCTTGAGAGAGTTTACGAAATCGGACGAGTATACCGTAACGAGGGTGTTGATACAAGACACAATCCTGAGTTCACACTTATGGAGCTTTATCAGGCATACACAGATTACGAGGGTATGATGGAACTTACAGAGAGTATGTTCAGACACCTTGCCGAGAATGTATGCGGTACAACTAAGATTACTTACAACGGCACTGAGATTGACCTTGGAAAGCCATTCAGAAGACTTACTATGAATGACGCAATCAAGGAATATGCCGGTGTTGATTTTGATACAATTAAGACTGACGAAGAAGCTAAGGCTCTTGCTAAGGAGAGAGGAATTGAGTTCGAGGAGCGTCACACTAAGGGCGACATCATCAACCTCTTCTTTGAGGAGTACTGCGAGGAGAATTTAATCCAGCCTACATTCATTATGGATCATCCTCTTGCAATATCTCCACTTACTAAGAAGAAGCCATCTGATCCAGAGAAGGTTGAGCGTTTCGAGCTTTTCATTAACACATGGGAAATGTGTAATGCATACTCAGAGCTTAACGACCCAATCGACCAGAGAGAGCGTTTCGCACAGCAGGATAAGAACGCAGAAAACGGCGACGAGGAAGCACAGCACACAGATGAGGACTTCCTTAACGCACTTGCAGTAGGTATGCCACCAACAGGCGGTATCGGTTACGGTATTGACAGACTTGTTATGCTGCTTACAGATTCACCTGCAATTAGAGATGTGTTGTTGTTCCCGACAATGAAGACCCTCGGTGGTGTAAAATCCGAAAATGGTGTAAAGGATAAAGAAGTTTCTACACCAAATTCAGAGCCTGAAAAGATTGATTTCTCTAAGGTAAAGATTGAGCCTTTGTTTGAAGAAGATGTTGATTTTGATACATTCTCAAAGTCTGATTTCAGAGCCGTTAAGGTTAAAGAGTGCGTAGCAGTACCGAAATCAAAGAAGCTGTTGCAGTTTACTCTTGATGACGGAACAGGCACAGATAGAACCATTTTAAGCGGTATTCACGCATATTATGAGCCGGAAGAACTTGTCGGTAAGACACTTATTGCAATCACAAATCTTCCTCCGAGAGCAATGATGGGCATTGACTCTTGCGGTATGCTCCTGAGTGCAGTACACGAAGAAGAAGGCGAAGAAAAGCTCCATCTGCTTATGGTAGATGACCATATTCCGGCAGGTGCAAAGCTCTACTAAGAAGTACCGTTTTACCCTACAAAACGGGATGTACTTCATTTGTGAAAAAGCTCTGAAAATACACAAATACACCAAATTTACACCAAATGGTGCTTGAAACGGTGCAGAGTCTTAAAAATCGCATAATTTTCAAAATATATGGGCAGTCCCAATCGGGATTGCCCATTTTCAAAAGTATGATAAAAGTCTAAAATGAAATTTAACAGAGTGGCTAATTATGAAGATTCGGGAAATCAAAGAAAATAAAAAACAATTCCTTTCATTACTGCTATTGGCAGATGAACAGGAAAATATGATAGACCGCTATCTTGAAAGAGGCACTATGTATGTGCTTAATGATAACGGTGTGAAAGCTGAATGTGTTGTTACGGATGAGGGCAACGGTATTCTTGAAATAAAGAATATTGCGACCGTTCCAGAATATCAAGGTAAAGGCTATGCCAAAGCCTTGATAGATTTTATTGTTAAAGAGTATGCCGACAAATATTCCGTTTTACAGGTCGGAACCGGCGATAGTCCTTTGACAGTTCCATTCTATGAAAAGTGCGGTTTTGTTCGTTCTTATATCATACCGAACTTTTTTACAGATTATTATGACCACCCAATATTTGAATGTGGCGTCAGATTGGTGGATATGGTGATTTTTCAAAGAAACCTATAAACTAATGCATTCAAGCCCTTTGAGAGAGGAGAAATCTTTTCTCAAAGGGCTTTTTCTATTTATACAGATATTCGCAAACTACAAGTAAAAGCTAAAACTTCATATACTCTAATCACAGAGGAAGTGGAGGTTTTGATATGAGTAACAGTTTATCGGCAGTACATCCCGAATTAGTTGCCGAGTGGTCGGATAGGAATTTACCGCTGACACCGGACAGCATAACTTTCGGCTCGAATAAGAAAGTATGGTGGAAAGGTGCTTGCGGTCACGAGTGGGAAACAAGCGTAAAGGCTCGTTCCAACGGCGAGAAATGCCCGATATGTTCAGGTGCAAGAGTAGTCACGGGCATTAATGATTTAAGTACATTGAAGCCGGAATTGGCTTCTGAATGGTCTGATAAGAATGAAAAGAAGCCTACCGAAGTTATGGCGTTTGCAAACAGCAAGGCTTGGTGGAAGTGCAGAACCTGCGGTTATGAATGGAATACGCTTATCTCTACACGCTCAGGTGGTAGTAAATGCCCTTGTTGCAGTGGATATACATTCATAAAAGGAAAGAATGACCTGAAAAGTACACACCCACAGATAGCCGAGGAATGGTCAGAGAAGAATTTTCCTCTGAAACCGAATGAGGTCAATGCAAAGTCGAGAAAAAATGTCTGGTGGAGATGCGGTAAATGCGGTAGCGAGTGGAAATCAGTTATCAATGCCCGTGTGAAAGGAACGATATGCCCCGTGTGTGCAGAAAGGGCAGTGCTTGCCGGATGCAATGACCTTGCAACAACTGATAGAGAATCACTTGTTGAGTGGGATTATGAATTAAACAAGTTAAAACCGACAGAAGTTTCAAGAAATTCGGCAAAGAGAGCGTGGTGGAAATGCAGATACGGTCACTCTTGGAGTATGAAGATAGTTGAGCGTACTGTTCTTGGCAAAGGGTGCAGAGAGTGCGAACAGGAATATAGGTCATTGTTCCCGGCTCTTGCAATCAGTTATTATGCCAATTTGAAAGGATTGAAAGTTGAACTTGGCTCTGATAGGTTATTCGGCATTCCACTTGATGTATATATTCCACTGGAGCAGGTTGCCATTCAAGTGAATACGGACTCGGAGAAGATAGATATACTAAAGGAACATCTCTGTAAACAACGTGGAATCAAACTCATTAAGTTGCCGATGAAGCCAAACGAAGTGGAAGACTTCTATGAGAGAAATACCGATAGCGATACCAGAACCGAATATATCAAGAGTATCTTCAATAACGATTATACCGAACTCACATTGCAGGACGGGAGAACCGTAGGTTACAAGACATTTCAGAATGTTTTACACCTTTGGGAAGGCCATTATGACAGCAGAACTGCACAGAGTTTTTATAACTGGAGCGTGATTGCACAGCACTTTGAAGCAATGCGTCTTTTGTGAGAATTAAATGATAGAATGAAACCGCTACCGTCGGTAGACGGACAGATGAGCTTCATATTAGACGGTCAGGCAGAGGAAAACAAAACCTCTGCCTTTACTTTTTCTCAGGAGATTATTGACGCAGTTTTGACTCGTGGAAGCGGTATTCACGAAGGTAAAATGCGTATGCAAGACATTTAGATGCTTTTTGTTATGAAGATGATTTATTTGAGCAATTCCATAATGAAGCATTCTTAGATTTTGTTGACCCATTTGAACTCAGAGAAGCAGAAGAAATTGCAGAGAGGAAAGAATTACAGCGTCTGCGTGAAATTGAGAAAGTTAGAATAGTGCTTTCAATGATGAAACCAGCTCAGGAACGAAGATTGTATAAGTTTGTCATTGAGGGAAAGAGCTGCCATGAAATAGCCGTAGAAGAAGGTACTTATCACAGTTCTGTCAGCAAATCTATTGAAGCAGCAAAGAAAAATTTTAAGAATTTTTATGAGAACCTCTGATTTTGGGTGTTCAAAATGAACCCTTTTGTGCAATGAGTGAAGGGGTTATTTCATTCCGGATACGAATGACACTTCAAAATATTTAGAAATGTGAGATTTTACATATGAAAGAAAAAACAATTTGCAGTGGGGATTTATTCTACTACGACTTCGGAACACGAACAGGTTCGGTACAAAGCGGAACACGACCGGTACTTGTAATTCAGGCAGATGATTATAACAGAAACGCACCAACAATTATTGTGGCTGCTGTAACAGGCGTTATCAAGAAAAGATACCTGCCGTCACATATCCTGCTCGGTCAGGAGTTTGGACTCAAGAAGCTGTCAATGGTTCTACTGGAGCAACTTCAGACAGTAAACAAAGATGAACTCAGAGATTACATCGGAACGATTGAAGATGAGCAGCTTTTAAGGCGAATAAATATAACGCTTAAAAAGACTTTCGGACTTTGGATTTATATGGAAGAAAAGAGAGAAAATATCCGTTGCCTTTGCCCAAAGTGCCTGAAAGATTATATTCACAATCCTGATTATATCGTGCGTCGTCTTGACCCCTTTACAAAGGTCAAAGACCACTGCGATAAATGCAATCAAACCGGTTGGGATTATGTGATTACCGAAAGACAGTGCAACGCAAGAGAAAAGTAAAAATTAACCGAGAAATCAGAAATTATACAGAGTCAATGTTTTTTGGACTGTCGCTCAGACAGTTCATTTTTTCTGTTCTCGCTTGTGGCGTTGCGGTAGGACTGTATTTCTTGCTCAGACCGTATGTTGGCACGGAAACCGTATCGTGGGTGTGCATTTTGGGTGCTGCCCCGTTTGCGGCACTTGGCTTTGTGAAGTACAACGGTATGACCGCAGAGAAAGCAATCTATGCGTGGATAAAATCGGAGTTTTTAATGCCGAAGAAGCTGGTGTTTCATTCTACCAATGTGTATTACGAACTGATGAAGTCAAGCATTGAACAGAAGCAGAAAGACCATTTCCGAGAATCTAAAACATAAAATGAGATTTAAGCTATTGACAGACAAGTGCTTTCTGAATATACTATAATGATTTAGCATTTGACTAGATGGGCGGCTTGGGAAGAAAGGAGAAATGTTAATATGTATAAGTATGTGGAAGACAAACAGTTTCTGAGCCGTATGCGTTCGTTATGTGGAGAAATAATGCAAGACCTTTGTCATACGCTTAAAGAAGAATATGATATTGGTGCTTCATTCTATCTCGTGGGTAGTGGTGCAAGAAACCTGATATTACAAAATGCTAATCGACCGATTGATTTGGATTATAATCTTGAAATTACAAGAATAGATGATTGGGAAGATTGCAAAGAAATCAAAGAATGTGTCAGAAAGGCTTTCAAT
>ERZ779974.922-NODE-922-length-10998-cov-5.94197_pt1 | contig 10998 bp, 10 predicted proteins | sample MGYA00511026_ERZ779974 | MGnify/ENA primary metagenome ERZ779974 (study PRJEB29588, sample SAMEA2153010) | human gut metagenome | biome: human gut; feature: human-associated habitat; material: faeces | place: Denmark | collected 2008/2010 ... | reverse complement strand
CCCCCTTCCGTAAATCCCTGTCCTGCCGCTGACGCGCCGGACGGGGATTTTGCTTGTTGGGAAGTTTCCCAAACCCTCTAAAAAAATGAAAAAATTGTTGGCATAACGCACAGCCCACCGTAGTACGGGGCGAACCCCAAAAGCGCGGCGGTGCGCCGCCATTTCAGAAAGGAGCGAATGAATGGAAAAGAAAAAAGGTTACTCCATGTTTGAGCGTGACAAGTTAGACCCGGCTGACAGTATGCGGATAGAGCGAAATATTTATTTTGAGGAACAGACCGCTGACCTTTCCGGGCTTACCGCCCTGCCCTTAGAACAGTTACAGGCATTGCGGGAAGAATACGCGGCGGCTGAACAGGCAGCTTTTGAAGCCTTGCAAGAACAGGCGGCGGCATGGGACGAACAGGCGGGAAAGACCCTTGCCATTGACAAAGCCATTGAGTATGTGAGGACACCCGAAGCTACGCATACCGCGAACCAGTGGGAAGCTACGGACTACGGGAAGCACATCAGCAACCGCGTCTACCAAATGCGCTACCACATATCCGAGAATACCCGGTATGACAGGGAAAAAGAGAAATCCATTCCCTATTCGTGGACGCTTTCATGGAGTATTTACACCAACAGCCCCCACAATTACGGACAGGCAAAAATCGCCGGACAGGAAAGGAAAGTCTTTGCAGACAAGGCAGCTATGGAAAAATATCTGAATGGGCGTATCAAAGCCTATCAGCATTTATTCACCGAGGTATCGCCGCCTATCCCGCCAGAGTATGCAGAGCATTTCAAAGTAAACGGGCAGCTTTTACCGGGCTATGCTATCGAGGGCGAGGAACGGGCGCAGCCTACCGCTGAAAAAGCAGCCCCCACCACAGCAGAGCCGCCACAGGACACCGAACAGAGAAAGGAGCGTGAAACCATAAACGAGCAGTTTTCAATTCTTATCGACAGCCGCTGCCGCTTTGAAACAGGCAAACCGGGCGGCGTGTGGCTTCCCATGCCGACCACAACAGAGCAGCTTCATGCGGCTATGGAAAGCGTCGGCATTACCGCAGACAATCCGCAGGATTTTTTCATCAACGGGTATTCTTCTACGGAGGACTGCCCCTTTGACTTGCCGCTTTCCGTTATCCAAAGCGCAAGCATGGACGAGCTGAATTATTTTGGAAAACTTCTGGAAATGCAGAGTGACGGGGACAAGGATAAATTTGCGGCGGCGGTTACACATGGCGAGTATGCCGGAAGCATGAAAGACCTTATCAACCTTGCACAAAACCTTGACTGTTACTGGCTCTATCCCACTGTCCGCAGCGAAGAAGATTACGGTTATTATCTTATCGACGAACTGGACGAGCTGGAGCTTCCCGAAGAAGCAAAGAAATATTTCAAGTATGAAGAATACGGGCGGGACGCAGTTAGCAAGGATAAGGGGCAGTTTACCGAACAGGGCTATATCTATAACAATCAGAACACCTTTACCGAATGGTATCGGGGAACGGAAAACGAGATACCCAAAGAATACCGCGTTATGAGCTTCCCACAGCCGGAACGCGGCGGACAGGACAAGACCTTTATGGACGCAGCCGCCACAGAGCAGACCGCCCGAACCGCCGCAGAGCAGCCACAGGAGCCGCACCCGGTTATCCCTATCGTGCTGACAGCCGGGAAGCCCGCCGAGAAATTAAAAGAGATTACCGACCGTCTGGAACAGGGCATTACGGAACTCTTTGACAGCGAGCGTTACAAGGAATATCTGAAAGTCATGTCAAAATTCCATAATTACAGCTTCCGAAACACCGTCCTTATCGCCATGCAGAAGCCGGACGCTTCCCTTTTGGCGGGCTTTTCCGCTTGGAAGAACAACTTTGAGCGAAATGTGATGAGAGGGCAAAAGGGAATTAAAATCATTGCCCCGTCGCCCTATAAAATCAAACAGGAAATGCAGAAAATCGACCCGCACACGCAGAAGCCCATAATCGGCAAGGACGGAAAGCCCGTCACCGAGGAAAAGGAAATCACCATACCCGCCTACAAGGTGGTATCCGTCTTTGACGTTTCCCAGACCGAGGGAAAGGAACTGCCGGACATTGCCGTTGACGAACTGACAGGCGACGTTGACCGCTATAAGGACTTTTTCGCAGCCCTTGAAAAGACTTCCCCCGTTCCTATCGCCTTTGAGAATATCGAGGGCGGCTCTCATGGCTACTACCACTTGGAGGACAAGCGCATTGCTATCAACGAGGGCATGAGCGAATTACAGACCTTAAAGACCGCCATTCACGAAATCGCCCATGCGAAGCTGCACGACATTGACCTCAACGCGCCAAAGGACGAGCAACCCCGCGTTGACCGCCGCACCCGCGAAGTCGAAGCGGAAAGCGTCGCCTATACCGTCTGCCAACATTACGGGCTTGACACGTCGGACTATTCTTTCGGCTATGTCGCCGGGTGGAGCAGCGGGCGGGAGCTGTCCGAGCTGAAAAGCTCCCTTGAAACGATACGCAGCGCAGCCGCCGAGATTATCAATTCCATAGACGCGAATTTTGCGGAGCTGCAAAAGGCACAGGACAAGGAGCAGACCGCCGGACAGGAGCAGCCCACCAGAGAGGGACAAGAAGCCGCGCCACAGCCGGAAGCCCCGAAAAAAGCAGATACAGCCGGGAAAGAAAAGCCGGAAGCAGCCCCGAAAGAAGCCTTTACCCCGGAAACGATTTACAGAGTGCGCCGGAACCCTTACAGCGACAGCCGGGAAAACAGCCACCTCTTGCAAGCCTATGTGACACAGGAGAACGGGCGGGCGAAAATGGGCGACGTGCTTTATACGGGAACGCCGGAGAAATGCCGCGAGCTTATGGGGCAGCTCAAAAGCGGCGAGCTGACCGAGGGCGACGTAAAGCAGCTTTACGCAAAGGCACAGGAAACGGCGCAGACCACCGGACAGGACAAGGACACCTTTTCCATTTACCAGATAAAGGGCGGGGACGAAACAAGGGACTTCCGCTTTGAGCCTTACGACCGCCTGCAGGCGGCGGGAAATGTGGTTGATAAAGCGAACTATGAGCTTGTCTATTCCGCGCCCCTTGCGCCGGAAACTTCCCTTGAAGATATTTATACCCGCTTCAATATCGACCACCCAAAAGATTTTAAGGGACACAGCCTTTCCGTTTCGGACGTGGTAGTGCTTCATCAGAACGGACAGGACACCGCGCATTACGTTGACAGCGTAGGCTTCCGGCAAGTGCCGGAGTTTTTACAGGAGCAGAAGCAGCTTACCCCGGACGAGCTGACAACGGGCGAAACAATCCAGACACCGAGGGGGACTTTCCATGTGACCGCCATGAGCCGGGAGCAGATAGAAGCCGCCGGATATGGCTTTCACCACCAGTCGGACGACGGAAAGTATCTGATTATGGGGAACGGGACGCGGGCGTTTGCTGTTGCCGCAGAGCAGCCGGAAAAGGCAAACCCCTTGAAGCATATCGAGGACACCGTAGAGCAGAACGACAACAACTTTGACGGTATCATCAACAACACCCCTACCGTTGACGAACTGGAAGCAAAGGTTAAGGCGGGAGAAACAATTTCCCTTGTTGACCTGGCTAACGCGGTCAAAGCCGACAAAGAGCGCGGCAAGGAAGCGAAGCCGGAAAAGAAGCCCTCTATCCGGGCGCAGCTTAGGGCTGACAAGGAAAAGGCGCAGAAGAAAAACGCAAAGCAGAAATTACAGGATTTGGAAAGGAGCTGACCCATGCCGAAACAGAGTAAATTTGAGAACGTGGATTTGTTCGCTTCCCTCAATGCGGTTATGAAGCAGAACACAGGCTTTTACCAGAGCGACTTGGAGATTGACAAGGAGATTATCGCAAAGGCGGCGGCAAGCCCCCGCAAGGAGGACAAGACCCTTTTGTGGTTCTGCCGCCCGTCCGGGACGCATTGCTTCCGGGAGCGCGACGTTTTCCTCAAAGACACCGCGCCCCACAACACATGGCGTTTCTACATGGAGCAGACGAGCGACCGCGTCCTTGCCTATGCAATCGAGCTAACGGGGACGGAGCGCGGGAAAATCAAGGGCAATCTGTACGAACTGGACTACGCTAAACATTATGAGCGCGTCAAGGAAAAGGAGCTGCCCGCCGATACGGTGAAGCTGATTTATGAGCATGGGGAACGGGAGATACCCGCCGGACAGTTTTTCAACGGCAATCCCGATTATGAGCTTGGAAAGTTTGAACGCTTTGAAGCCGTACCCAACGACCCGGACGCGCTGCAATCGCTCTTACAGGAAGAACGGCGCAGCCGGGAGCAGCTTCCGCCGGGGGATTTCAAGGCGCATATCGCCGCATTGCGGGACGGGCTGATTGAAACGGAAGCGCGGCGCATTGTACGGGAAATGAAGCGGCACGACACGCCGAACAGCCCCAACAAGACCCATTTCATGGTAGAGCTTTCCCCGGCGTTCATGCAGCTTGCAGCCACAAAGGACACTGACCGCCTTTTCTCCATGCTGCCCTACAAGACCCTTGCCTTTTCCAAAATCGAGGGCAGACATGGGACGTATGCGCTGATTGACAAGGGGGAGAACCGGGACAGGAAGATAAGGAAGCCCCGCCCCTCTATCCGGGCGCAGCTTAAAGCAGACAAGGCAAAGACCGCCCCGAAAAAGGCGGCGGCAAAAACAAAAAATCACGATATGGAGGTATGAGCATGATTAGACTGACTGTTGAAGAAACAAACCTTTTGAGCATTTACAACGAGGGCGGCAAGCGGGCTTTGATTGAGAATGTCAACGCCGCGCTGCCCTACATGGACGCGGATATGCGGGAGCTTGCAAAGCGCACCCTTTCCAAAGTGGACGCTTTGACCGAAGCGGAATTTGCAGAGCTTCCCATTTACGCCGCTGATGAAGTATGAACGGGGTTAAGCGGCTGACGCCGCCCCAGAGCCGGAAAGTCAACGCCCTTGTGCGCCGGACGTGCTGCAATTATGATAACGGGAACTGTATCTTACTGGACGACGGGGACGAGTGCGTTTGTCCGCAGCTCATTTCCTATTCGCTTCTCTGCAAGTGGTTCCGGGCTGCGGTGCTTCCCGCCGACAGGCTACTCTATGCGGAGCTTTACCAGACAGGGGACAAGAAGAAGTGTACCGAGTGCGGCGCGTTCTTTGCGTCAACCTCTAACAGTGTCAAATACTGCCCCGTCTGCCGGAAGCGTATCACCCGCAGACAAGCTGCCGAGCGCATGAGGAAAAGACGCACCCCTGTTACGCAGTAGGTGCGGAAAATCCCTTGATTTACAGGGCTTTCCGGGCGTGAAAATCGGATAGGCGATACTTTATACCTTTACCCCCGAAAATGGCGTTCTACTGCGTAACATTCACGAAAACAGCACCCATAAAAAGACAGGGCGCGGAAGTCATATACTGGCTTCCGCGCCCTGTTCTTTTTTTGCCTATCTGACATTTCCCTTTTCCATTTCTTCAAGCGGGAACTGCGGGAGGGCTTCTATCAGCTTCTTTGTGATAGACTGGCGCATATCTTCGTTGATTTCCTGTTTCGTGCTTCCGTCTGGCTGTCTGACCGCTACCGTCGATAGCCTGTCGATTTCGTCCTTGTAGCAATCCACGACTTTCTCCACCGCCCATTTCTCCCCGGCAACGGCGGCGCGTATGGTTTCATATTCCGGCATTTTCTGGTTTTCCATGCTCAACGCTCCTCTGCTTTTTGATAGCCCTATCATAGCACAGCGGCGGGGATTTTGCTATCCTTATCCGCGTTCTGTTTCCTTTTCCCGTTCCGGCTGTCTGTCTGCCTGTAAAATGCTGTCAATGTTCTGCTTGATAATATCATATTCCCGGACTTTCTTTTTCAATTTTCCATAGTCGGCGTAAAGGGCTTCTTTCTGCGCTTGGAGGGCTTCATACTCCGATTGCAGCGCGGCGAGGTTCGGGAGCTTCGCAATGCCCGCCGCTTTCAGTGACCTTACGGCGGCTTCATGGAGGATAATTGCCTGTTCCTGTCCGGCGCGGTACTTCTCCCTGTTCCTTGCCTTGCGGTATGCGTCATAGACAGGCTTTGTCTTTTGATAGGTGGAAACATTCTTGATAAGCACCGCCATTTCCGCAAGCCGCTTTTCGGCGTTCTTCAATGCGTCTGCCGCCTGTCCGCTTTCCGCTGCCATTTCCTCAATCCGGCTGACTAAATCCGCGTACTGCTCAATCTTATGTTCCGTCAAGAAATTCATTGTTTTAGCTGCCTGTTTCAGATTGTGGATTTTCGCCCACTGTTCATAGCCCTTACTCTGCGCTGCCTTGATACTGTTCTCAATGTCGATAAGCAGCGACACGCCGCGCTGCTCTCTGGGAGCTTTCGCCACCTTTGTCCGTCTGCCCGCTATCCGTTCCCTTACGGCTTCCTCTGTATAGTCTGCGCCGAGGGTTTTAAGGCGGGTGAAGCGTTCCTGTCCGGGGGCGCGGCATGATACATATTTCCCCGGCTTTATCTCATAGCCCGCCGCCTGTAACCGCGTTAGCAATTCCTCAAAACTGGAAACTTGGGGGATAAGCGCGTCAACAGTGGTTTTCAGCTTGCCTTTCCAACTTGTACCCGTCTTTTCTGCCTGGTACTCCGCATAGCTCTTTCCCTTGCTGCCCTTGCCGGGGACGACAACGGACAAGCCATTTTCCCGGCACAGCTTGTCGCTCATGTTCCGTATGCCGTAATAGCTCCTTTTGTTGGAATTGTATTTATGGTGGTCTACAAAGTTCACCGCGCAAAAAATGATATGGTTATGGACGTGTCCTTTGTCAATGTGCGTCGTGAGTACATACTCATGCTGCCCCTTTGTTACCGCGTCGGCAAGCTGCTTTCCGATTTCATGGGCTTTCTGATAATCGACTTCCCCCGGCTCAAAGGACTGTATCAGATGAAAGGCTAAATTGTTCCCCTTTTGGAGTGCTTGCGACAGGGTATATTCAAACTCAATATCTGCCGTTTCATAGGAGCAACCGAAAGAGGACACAAGCATTTTCCCGTCCGTCTTGTCCGGGTTTTCGATATAGTCAAGGGCTTTGCTTAGAGTGCTTTTAATAGGCTTAATCTTTGTAACCGCCATATCTCCGCAAGCACCCCCTTTATTTCCTCTATGTCCTCTTGGTATGCGTTCCCCGTCGCGTTTACGCGGCGTGCTATCTGGTTGACGTTGACACCGATTTTCTGTATCTCTGCGGTCATAGCCTTTATATCGGCGTGGTCTATCTGAATGATATACCCGTCAATGGCAATCTTCCGCAGATACGCCGCCATGTTCCGGGTGGGTACGAGCTTCATTTTTTCCAGTATTAAATCCCGTTCCGCTTCCGTCACTCTGAATTTGATTTGCACTGTCCTTTTGCGTCCGTCCATGTGTTCGCTCCTTTCCTTTCCGTTCCGAGGGTTTGGGACACTTCCCAACAAGCAATTTTCAACCGACGCGCCGCAGCGCGGGAGGGCGAAAATACGGAAGTGGTACCCGCTTCCTATGCTTGCTACGAATGTTTTTATCCTTTAGGCTCTTATCACCTACTACGGAGAAAAAGCGATTTTGCCAAACTTACGCAAAAGAAAAACGCTGCAACCTCAAAAAAGATTACAACGCTTTCTAAATCCTGTTCAGTTTTAAGTCGGACATTCCTATTCGCCCTCTTTTTCGACTTCGGAAATCTCCTTTGCCGTTGCGGTTACAATCCGTATGCCTGTATCGCTCATACCGTCAAGAAGCGCGTCAAGCTGCCGCCGCTGCGTGTTCTTCTCCGGCGGCGTTTCTAAAAGGAATTGGTCTACGGATATATGGTAACGCTGTATCAGCTCAAAGAATATCTGTAAACTTGGGTGCTGCCCCTTGTTCTCAATGTTCGCAAGGTAGCGCGGCGAGATAAACATTTCGTCGCCTACTTTCTTGCGGCTCTCCTTGCATCCCTCACGCGCTGCCTTTATCGCTGCCCCAAAAGCCTTAAAGTCGTATCGTGGTACTGGTCTTTTTGCCATAGTTATTCACCCTATTACATTTTACTGTTCCCCTTTCTTCTTGGATATGTCTACGTAGTTCTATCAGTTAGCCAAAATAATTCATATATATATATGTTGACAACAAGCTGCTTTTGTATATAATATTATATAAAAGGGGGGGAATGTTTATGTTACATAGCATGCGTATTCGATAAGCATTGAAATCAAAAAAGATTTTTCCCATTTTCAATATGGGCTTTTTTGTCATGCTTATTTTGCGTATGCTATACAACAAAACTAACGACGTATAGACATAGTATAAAAACTATGCCTTAATTTTGTTGTAGTATTATATGTATAAATGCAGGTCAATGCTCATGTTGAGAATTGACCTGCATTTTTTTGCGCAAAAGGAGAAATATTATGCTTGAAAAATATTGGATAAAATGTCCAATTTGTAACGGAAAGACGAGGGTTCAAGTATTTTATAATACGGTATTAAGAAATTTTCCTCTTTTCTGCCCTAAATGTAAATTAACGCATATCGTTGATGTTGAAAAACTAGAAATCATAATCAAAAACTCTGAAAAACAAACTTTTTAATTTTGAAAAGGAAGGATATTTAAATGAAACACTTACCTAAAAGTACACCTACGGAAATATTGAATGACCCATACGGATTTACTTACAAAGAAATGTCGGAAGTAATTGGAGAGGATAAAGCAAGAGCCTTATATACGGAATTGTATAAACAGCCATTTCACAAAGAAAATCTATCAATATCAACAAAAAAAGTCTATAAAAGTAGCGATACTGAAAAGTATGTTTATGAATTGAAAGATAACAGGTATATTGAAACGGTTTTTATTAAACGGCGAGATGGTGGGACTGTTTGCGTAAGTACGCAAGTTGGTTGTTCTGTTGGCTGTATTTTTTGTGAGTCCGGACGCAATGGTTTTGTTCGTAATCTAACACCGTCTGAAATTGTGCAGCAGGTTGTATTGATACGTCAAAAAGTAAATCGTATCGTTTTTATGGGAATGGGAGAACCTTTATTCAATTACGACAACTTGATTGCAGCAATCCATATTCTTCGAGATAGAAATGGACTTAACTTTCCAACCGACGGCATTACCGTATCAACAGTTGGTCCAGTTAATCAATTAAAAAAATTGCGCGAAGAACATCTAAAAATTCAGTTGACAATATCTTTACATGCAGCAACACAGGCTGCGAGAAACTGTATCATTCCTCATATGCACATGTACGCTATTGAAGATGTTGTTAAGCAAGCATTGTCCTATTCTCAAAGGCATAATCGAAAAGTGGTATTTGCGTATTTGCTTTTACCAGGTATAAATGACCGTTCCTCAGATATAAGGCAACTTGCAAAATGGTTTAAGGGCAAAAATGTTATGATTAACGTGCTGCAATACAACCCGACGAGTAATTCAAAAATTAGAGCACCACAAAAACAAGAAATGGTTGCGTTCAAACATCAATTAGAGCAAACAGGACTTGAAGTTACCATGAGAGTTTCTCATGGTAGAGAGATTAAAGCAGCTTGTGGACAGTTAGCTAATACATATAATAAAGCCAAAAAACAACAGAAATAATTTAATTAAAAGAGCCAGACGCACAGACGCAGAGCCGATAATATGCAGTTTGAAATACTGCTGTTATCGGCTCTTTTTTGATTTTAATTTGTGCCCCTAATAACCATATTGGAGCAAAATCAGAACTGTTGCTTGTCGTTCTTTGATTTCCGCAGCAGCTTTGAAAAATCAAAGCCGCCGTTTCTTTTTATCTTCTAATGAAATGACGCGGTATCACTGTTGAAATCGGCGGCTAAAGGAGGTAGCCGCCATGAAGCAAAAAGCATATCGACAAAATCCGACAGTTATTGACTTATCAAAAAAAGCCCGCCCACCACCGGGGGAAACTACGCTTATATATATGAACTGTCTAATCATCTGGATACTGCTTACAATGCCTATGCGCCCGTCCGGGCTTTTCGGACGGGCGCATTTTGTACGTTCAAAAAATTTTTGAAGAAATTTCAAAAAATCTTCGGCGTTTTTGAAAAACGCCGTATTGCCCCGCGAAAAGGGGGGAAGCACCACCAACTTTCCAACGAGAAAGGAGGTGAGAATGTGGAACCTAATAGCAGGGAGTTTTACAAACAGTGTGCTTTTCAGAAGTTTTGTAATACGGTATTGCACAATGAAGCTTGCGACACCCATAGAGAACTTCGCAGACACAAGGCAAAGGAAGTGACCTTTTCCGACATGACCTTAGACGAAGCGCGGCAGCTTCATACGTTTGATGAATATTTCAAACGTGAAGCCGCCGAAACCGTCTTTGAGAAAGCCGGGAAGAAAATCACGCCAAAGCTGCTTCTTGAAGCAATCCGTACTTTGCCGGAAGAAAAGCGCAAAGCCATATTGCTGTATTACTTCGAGGGAATGAACGATACCGAGATTGCGGAGCTGTTCAACACGTCGAGAAGCACGATACAGTACAGGCGGACAAGCTCTTTTGAGAAATTAAGAAAATATCTGGAGGAAAATGCTGATGAATGGGACGAATGGTAACGAACCCGGCTACCCGGAAAATGCCCTTGTTCCTTATCCTGTCATTGTGGCAGCGACAAAGGGCGACCCGGACGCTATGAAAATGGTCTTGCAGCATTTCAGCGGTTAAAGCGCCCGCCTCTCCATGCGGAAGCTGTACGACGAGCGCGGGAACGTCTATTTTGGCGTAGACCACGACATTCGGGAACGGCTGCAAGCAAAACTGATGATGGCTGTCCTCACCTTTAAGGCAGAGGAATAAACCGCAGCGGCGGCGGGACGCTTTCTCTCTCCCCCTTTTCCGTTCCGCTGCTGACGCGGCAGCAAAGCCATTCTGAACCTTGACAAAGAAAGCGGCGCAAGATAACGGCGGCGCAGCATAGGGCAAATCGGATACGTTCCTTTTGCGCCGAGCCATACGGCGGGTGCGCCATGACGCTA